>Ga0163144_10003881_pt1 | contig 34006 bp, 25 predicted proteins | sample OliLak19BULKMAT1_FD_123175 | JGI IMG/M metagenome (GOLD analysis project Ga0163144, IMG submission 123175) | Freshwater microbial mat bacterial communities from Lake Vanda, McMurdo Dry Valleys, Antarctica - Oligotrophic Lake LV.19.BULKMAT1 | ecosystem: Environmental > Aquatic > Freshwater >... | reverse complement strand
GGTACGACGACACCAACGGGACGCGCGGCCACGTGCGCGCTCTGCATTATGGTCACAGTGGCGGCGGTTCTGCGCCAGGCTGAAACAGCATCGACGAGGAGGAACGCAGCGGCACCGAGAATTGGTCGAATCCGCCCTGCACGGCTTTCAGCAGATCATCACGTGGCTGCAACTTGGCGCGTGGGGGCCAGGCTGAGAGGTTTGAATCTGCGTCAACCTGCTGAACATGCGCGGCGTGATCTCGGTCACCGAACGCCACCCTTGTATCGACCGCGTCCGTGCCTTGGCCAGGGCAAGGCGGGCTACCCCTCGTAGGAGTCGATGTATGAGCGACCGGCCGACCCAGCCCTTTCATCGCGCCCTCTTCGCGCTGTCTGCGACCCGCGGTCGTATCGGCGCCTCGATCCGGCGCAAGTTGGCGCGTCGCCGCGCACCGATCAGCGTTGCCGACTTCGAGACGCGCCTGACGCGGCTGACCCCGCAGGACATCTGCATCGACATGGGCGCCAACATGGGCGTCATGACCGAACTGCTGGCAGCGACTGGTGCACAGGTGCACTCCTATGAACCCGACCCCCATTGCTTTGCAGCGCTGCAAAAGCGCTTCGCAGATCGCCCCAATGTGCATCTGCACAACGTGGCCATCGCGGCCACCAGCGGCTCTGCGACCCTGCAGCGGACGCGTGATTTCGACAAGGACCCCGATGCACAGAGCGTGGGCTCGACCATCGCGATCACCGACAATGCACTGTATGATCCGGCCAACACCCTTCAGGTGGAAACCCGCAGCTTTACTGATCTGCTCGAGTGCTTCGATCGCCCAGTCGCCATCGTAAAAATGGACATCGAAGGCGCGGAATTCCCCATTCTCGATCAGATCCTTGCCACACCGGAACGGTTTGCCATCGGCGCGCTCTTCGTTGAAACCCACGAACGCTTTTTCCCCGAGCGGCTGCGGTTCGTCAAGACGCTGCGACAGATGAACTGGGACGGCACGCTGCCCTTTCCCATCGACACCTTCTGGCCGTAGTGCACGCAGATCACCACAGACCTGAGCCAGTGCCAGCGCAAACGGTGAGGCTATCGCACACCGGAAGAATGCTATGCGCCGTGACACCGATTGTTGCACGTCAACTTTGACTGCAGAGCGGGTCGAAGAGTCACTCGCCTGAGAGCCGTGCCAGATTGGCGATGGCGCGTACGCGAACGGCTGACACGCGCGCCTGCACTGCGACGACTGCGGGATCATCGCTCGTCAGCTCGGGATAGCCCGCGCCGGAGAGCCGGTTCGCGGCCATCCAGTCACGCACCACCGGATGCGCCAGCCAGCGCGCCTCGGCCTCGAATCCGCGGAGCATGATCATCGGAAAATCCTCCATGCTCCGCGGCAGGGGAATCGGGCGACAGAGTGCGTTCTTCTCATCGGCTGAAAGCTCCATCCGCTCCACCCGCGCCGTCAGCGCGATGCTGAGACAGATGAACCGCGACCGCAGCGTCTGCAGCGTGATGCGTCCCGGCTGGAATACCGGAATCGGCGGGCCAGGATTCGTCGCGCTGGCGGTGCAGTCGACGTAGAGATCGTCCGGCCCCGCCGGCAGTTCAGCATGTGCCAGCACCAGCCGGTCGGCCGTGATACGCGACACCCGTCCCATGCGAACGACATCGGAAATACGGGCAAGCAGCTTCGCCTCGCCGGGCGACAGGATCGCATTGCGCAGCCGCACGGGCCGCACATCGGCATGGATACGCAGCATCTCGCCGCGCGCTTCCAGCTTGTCGAAGAGATCGTCGGAGGAAGTTGCACCCGCCGCCGCCTCCAGCAGATTGGCCTCGCTCGCCGCCAGCACGCCGCCGCCTGGCTGCACGGCCTGCCGGTTGAGGCACCACGCCGCGCGCGGCACGATCCAGCGGATTTGATCAGGCCGCACGCCTGTCTCCATCAGGAACAGGCACGCATCCATGCCGGTCTTGCCGCCGCCGAGCACACAGAATTTGCGATGTCCTGGCGCCGTCCGCGGCAGCTCGTTCGGCGTGACCACGCTCACGCCCGCGTCCACCTCGAACTCCGGCGTATGCGTCAGCGGAATGGACGTGCGAAACCACGTGGCATCCACCAGCGTGCGATGCCGCACCTCGAGCACGTCGCCAGTCACCAGACTACGGACGCGCCCCTCACCCTCATGATCGCGCATCGGCAGGAAGGTGACGCGCTCCGACCGGAGGAAGCGCTCCTGCATCAGCGCCTCGAAATGCGCGACTACCTCGGCGCCGGACGCCATCTCATAGCAGCCGGCGTTTGGCCCGTCGACATGCAGGCGTCGCGACCCAAGTGTGCGCGATCCGACACCGTAGAAGGCCGATGGCTGGTGCAGGCGCACGAACGGGTAGGCGTCCACCCAGTGCCCGCCTGCTGCATGACGCCGATCAACGATCACGACCCGCGCGGTGGGATCGTTCAACAGCTCATCGACGAAGATCATGCCCAGCGCGCCGGCGCCAACAACCAGGTAATCCGTCTCAAGCATGGAGCACATCAGCTCTCGTAGTTGACGCCACCTGCCGTGCTGACAGCAGGAGCGGTCAACGCGTTTCCGGGTTCCGTGTGCGCTCAGGTGCAGCACAGGGTCGAATCCCTGATCGACTGGCATCACTTCGCCTGTCACGACGCTCAGTGAAGTCTCGGAAGGAATCGCGCGAGATCGTGAATCGGAAGACCTCTGGCATCTGATTCATCGTAACCGGCGGCGCGACGGCATCCGGTGATGCAGGCGTTCTCTGCTGACTACGCCTCCTCGCGTATCTGGGCGACCACATCGCGGACATGGCCGTCCAGCACGGTGGCGTCTTCGAGGTCGAAATGCCCCGACCCAGGCTCCATGATCAACGCTCCCGAGCGGTGGTGCGGCCCGAGCAGGCGACGCTGCTTGTGGGCTTGCTGAAGCTCGCCCACCAACTGGCGGCAGAGCGCGGTGTCTTCGAAGACGCAACGAATCGCTGTGCCGCGCTCGGCGCAGGCGCCATACCATCCCGCGAAGGCGCTGAATCGTTCCCCGTCCTCCAGTGGACTGGACAGGTCGGATGCGAAGCGCTGCAGCACGCGAAAATCATCGCGAAAGCGGCGCGCGAGCCGCGCCAGATACTCGCTCACATCCGCCCACTCCTGCAGCGTCTGCTGCGCGTCCACGACGCGACGGAGATAAGGAAGGACCTCGTCCTCGCCTGCGACGGTCATCTTCGCGAGGACGGCGCTGGCGAATGCCGATTCCGTCACCAGATTGGGCGACGCCGCGACCACGGCGTCGATGCGTCGCGTGGCGCCACCATTTGCGGCTGCAAATCGAAGCGCCAGATCCGCACCCGCGGAAAACCCCACCAGAATCACGCCCCGTGGCTCGGTCGTGGCGATCAGTTCATCGAGGAGACCTCGAACCAGGCGGAGATGATCGTCGAGCGAGAGGACGACCCGGTAGCGGCGTGTGGACTCGAACCCGAAGAGGGCGGGAGCGATGGCGCGGTATTCGGTCTGGCGCAGCAGCGCGGCCCCGCCCTCGGCGTCCATACTCCACCGATTGAAGTAGCATACCAGCACGTCCGAGATCTTGCCGTTGTCGAGATACTGCATCGCGTCGCCGGACATGCGCGGATCACAAGGTCCGGACAATTCATCGAGCAGCGAGTCGCGCAATCGGAAACTTCGCAGCGACGGCTCGGTTGACGAGCGAACCACGGCGCGCCCACTGCCCGGGGACAGCAACCCGTCCAGCTCCGCAAGCACCTCGGTGGCCTGCTGCCACCGGTCGGCCGGACGCTTCTCGAGGCATCGCGCCACGAGCGCCGAGAGCCCAGACGGGATGGATGGGCGCACATCGTCGAGGGGCACGATATCGCGGGTAAAGTGCGCGACGATCTGCTGTTGCGGCGAGAGTCCGGCGAAGGGATGCCGACCGGCGAGCAGCTCGTACCAGAGAAGACCGGCCGAGTACAGATCCGCTCGGTGATCGAGCTTCGGATCGGCCGCCGCCTGCTCGGGCGCCATGTACGCGGTGGTGCCGACCGCGAAGCCAGTGCCGGTCAGGTTCGACGCAGTCGCCACCGCGCGCGCGATGCCGAAGTCTGCGACTTGCGCATGATCTCCTGCCAGCAGGACGTTCTCCGGCTTGATGTCGCGGTGCACGATGCCCTGGGCATGCGCGTACGCCAACGCACTGAACACGCCGCGCATGATGCGGAGCGTGTCCGCGACCGCGAATTCGCCGTGATGCGTCAGCCGCGCACGCAACGAATCGCCGGAGAGGTACGGCATCACATAGAACAGCGTGCCGCCCGCGGTACCCGAGTCCAGCAGGTTGACGATGTGCGGGTGCACCAGCGGTGCCACGATTTCGATTTCGCGCAGGAACCTTTCGTGCCCCAGCGTCAGCGCGGCATCGGGGCGCAGGACCTTGATCGCGACGGAGCGATGGTGCCGGAGATCATGCGCCAGATACACGGAGGCCATGCCACCATGCCCCAACTCACGATCGAGGCGATATCGGCTGGCAAGTTCTTCAGAAAGATCATCGAGCCAAAGGGGCATGGCGTATGCTGCCTGCTGGTGGGGTGCCGGTCAAGACGTAGCGATGCACTGGCGATGACGTGGCGATGAACTGGCATGATGGACTGTCTGCACCGCCGCCGCCTGCTCGGCGCGATTTTCCGTGTTGCCGCCCGCACAATTACGGCGGCGACTCTCACTCTGACGCGTGAGCGGGACCTCGCGGTGGGCATCCACGCCTGTTTGCAGCTGCACACGTCGACGAAACTTCCCATCCCGGACGGCGAGACATGCTGCCGACTACGGTTGTGTCGCAGGATCCTGAATCCCGACGGCCTGCGCAACGAACGCCAGTGCGTCGGCTGCGTCCTCCATCCACGTCGTGGGACTGCGGCCACCGAGGTGTCCGCCGGTTGGATAGGCCAGCAACAGCGCCGGATGCGGGCAGGATTGCGACGCTTGCAACGCCGCCGTGAATTTCATGGCCATCCACGCCGGTCCGCGGTCGTCATTCAGCGACGTGCGTGTGAGCGTCGCGGGATAACACGTGGCTTTCTTGAGCCGATGCTGCGGCGAGCACGCAGACAGAAATTCAAACTGCGAAGAATCCTTCGGTGATCCGTATTGCGCGCGATGTCGCCCACGATCATATCGCATGTTGTCCGTCCATGGAACTTCGGCAACGACTGCGGCGAAGAGGTCGGGGCGTTGCGTCATGCCGGCCGTGACCAGCAGGCCGCCGTTCGAAGCGCCGCGAATCCCGAGTTTTCCTGGCGACGTGTATTTCTGGCCGATGAGATACTCGGCGGCGGCAATGCAATCATCGAACGTCGTTTGCTTGCGGTCGAGAATGGCGGCGTCGTACCACGCGCGACCGAATTCGCCGCCACCGCGGAGACTTGGCTGGGCGTAGATCCCGCCGAGGTCAAGCCACGCCAGGACATCTTCTGAGAATCCGGGTGCGACCACGGTTCCTGACGAACCATATCCGTACATCAATACGGGGTGGGAGCCATCGAGAGCGAGCCCCTTCCGATGCACCAGAAACATCGGGATGCGCGTTCCATCCCTGGAGGGATACCACATCTGCTCAGTCTCGAAGGACAGGGTGTCGAACGGGATTGGCGCACTGTACACCGAGCGCAGTTCTCCCGTGACGACGTTGAGATTCCACACCTGTGGGCCACGCAGGAATGTGCTGGTCGTGAATTGGATGTCGGCCTTCCGCGCGGAAGAGAGCGCCGCCACCGACGACATCGGCGGAAATGAGTGATCCTGCAACTTGCGTCCACGGCGATCGAATACGGCAATGCTGTTCTGCAGGTTCGTCAGGGATTGCACCACAAACCGGCCATCCACGACGCGAACCGACTGCATCACCGACTTGCTTTCGGAAACGATCGTACGCCAGTTCTTCGGTTCGGGGGCGCGTAAATCGACTGCCACGATCCGGCGGCGCGGCGCACCGTGATCCGTCAGCACGTGCAACACCGAACCATCTGAACCCAGCGTCGTGTAGGCCGCGTCTCGCGCGGGTGAAAGCGCCTGCAGCGCGCCGTTAACGCGTGGGGCGGCGGGGTTTTGCAAATCGAGCACATGCACGCGTGTCAACGACCAGCCGATGCCGTCCATCGCTGCGCCGGCCCCCTCGTAGATCAATGCATGCTGGCCTCGACCGGGCACCTCGGCCCGCAATACCAGGTCGGTGCTTTCGTCCGGCGTGCTGAAGATGATTCTGTCATTGGCCTGCGGCGTTCCGACGGTATGATACCGCACCGATGGCGCGCGGAACATGACGCCAGAGCCTTCACGCGGACGTTCATTCTTTACGTAGAAGAACCCCTTGTTGTCGCGCGTCCACTCTGGCGTCTCGAACACCATGCCTTCCACCACCTCCGGCGACTCCGCCCCGGTTTCCACGTCGACAATGCGGGTATCGACCCAGTCGCTCCCGCCCTCCGGGATACCGTACGCCACCACTCGACCGTCGGGCGACGCGGTCAAGCGTGCAATGTCCCGGCCCGCTCCCAACGTCCCGCCGTCCACGAGCACGCCCGCCTGCCCGTCCGCACCTCGCACCGTGAGCACCCGATGCGTGCCCGACGGATCGAAGCCAAGCCGAATGGCGGCAGGGTCGTCCGATTGCGCCATCGCGGCTTCCACGCCGTCAGATACGCTGCCGTACTTCTTCATGCGCGCATGGATCCAGTCACGAAGCGGTGTTCGCAGCTGTGATTGCGCCAGTTGGTGCTGGCGTGCGGCGCAGGCGAGTACTTCAGGCGACTTGAGATCTTCGAGCCAGCGATACGGGTCGGCCACGATGGTGCCGTGATAGTTGTTCGTCACGTTGACCGTGCGGGTTTCCGGATAGGCAAGTGCGGCACCGGACGGGCGTGTCCGATCGCAGGCGTTGAGGAGCATCGCCGCGCCAAGCGCGACATGCCACCTGGATAGGCGCCGGGAGAACGCATGCGTGAGACTTGAGCCGGAGCGGGAAGTGCCAGGTTTCATGGGGACGCGACCGCAGGGTCGGAGCCGGAGTAGCACAAGGTTGGCAAGGTAGTCCGGCGACATGGTTTACACTCCTTCCAGACTGCATGGCGACTCGCTTCACGCGAGGATCGCCGATGCCGTGGCTGGAGTCGGACACCATGGACGCGCGCCTGCAGTTCACGCGTGACGCCCAGAGCGATGATCACGAGAGTGATCAGCACACGATGGCGGCCCTGTGCGCGCTGCGCCATAAGCCGTGCCGCGTCGCGCGGTGGCTGGACGAATTCGCTGACCGATCGGCAGGCGCGCCAGCTGCTGTCGTGTTCGCGGCGCAGCGAGTCGATGAACCTGTTTCCGCGACCGCCGATTCGCGTCTCCACCGGGTGTCGGTTACGCGATACTCGCCCCGAGCAGCGTCACCAGGTTGCTCTCCGCCGCGGCCCCGAAGCGTTTGATGCGTTTGCGCGCATCGATGACGGACGCCGTATCGCGGTAACGCTCGATGCCGTGGAGGGGATTGAGCCGAGTCTCCTTCGCCCAGCGTGCGAGCACCGGGTGGGCGGCCCGGGCCCGTTCGTGCGCGAGGGTCGCCAGAAACGCGGACAGGTAGCCGGTGTTCGCATTCCAGTACGCAATGGGCGGACAGAGGCGGTTCTTCTCCTCCTCGCTGTCCACGGTGGCCTCGACCACGCCGAGCATCGCGAACTGGTAGCACGCGAATGCCAAGAGGAACGGCTGGACGGTGACCCGGCCGGGCTCGAAGATCGGGCGCAGCGCAGGTCGCGCCAGCCCTGCCGCTGCGCAATGGACGTGCACCGTACCCTCACTCGTCGGCACGCGGCCCCCGTCCAGCACGATCTCGCCGCGCTCGATTCTCCGCACGTGACCCAGGCGGACGACGTCCTCGATGCGCCGGAGCAGCTCCACTTCCGCCTCGCTGATCACCGCACCGCGATACATGGTCGGGACGACGTCGGGATCGATGCGAAGAAACACTCCCTCTGATTCGAGGCGCGCAAACAGCGCCTTGACCGACGTGGCCTGTGCCATGGCCTCGAACTGGATCGCTACGCTGCGATAGAAATCCGGGAGCAGGGCGTGCGGCTGTTGGAACCGCCGGTTCCTCCACCATGCCTCGCGCGGCTTGATCCATTGAATCGTCGACGCGGGGACGCCCCGTTCCAGCAGCCAGATGCACGCATCCAAGGCGGTCTTGCCCGCGCCGATGATGACGAATCGCTCCGGGCGATCCGTGATGCGCGCAATCTCGCCAGCCGGCACGCACCGCATGCCGTCGGCCACCTCGAACGGCGGAGCGCTGGTGGCGGGAATGGCACCTTCCAGATACGTGGTGTCGACGAGCTTCTTGCGGACGCGCGCGTTCCAGGATTGCTGCGCGAGCCGGGAGACAAAGCGGCCGTCGCCCAGATAGTCGCAGTTGGGGAAGTACCTGACCCGGCCGCCGGGCAGAAAGTGGCGATGCATCACGTGCGTGTAATAGGCCCGGATCTCGTCCGCGCCGGCGAGCGCGTAGAAGCCGGCATTCGTCCCAGCCACATCGATGGCTTCCTGCCCAAGCGGCACCGAGCTGACCCCATACAGGGCGGATGGCTGATGGAGACGCACGTAGGGGTAGGCGTCTATCCAGTGACCGCCTGGGGCATGGCGGCGATCGACGATCGTGACCGTCGCATCGGAGTGCGCGAGCAGCGCGTCGACGAACGCCATGCCAGCGGCCCCTGCACCGATGACGAGATAATCCGTTTCGAATTCTTCGTTCAGCATTGGGTGATGATCGGTGGCGCGGTACGAGGCAGGCCGAACGATATCGAGTTCAGGTCTTGTGCGATGACTGTAAACTGTCTAGTTTACAGTTGTGAGCACCCACACCTCGCTTGGCGCCACTCTCCGCGCCGCCCGTCTCGACAAGGCCGCGACCAATCCGCGCCAGTTCTCGGTCCGCGCTCTGGCCGCACGGTTGGGGGCATCCGCCAGCTGGCTCTCGATGGTGGAACGAGATGCCCAACGTCCCACCGAGGCGATGGTGCGGGCGCTGGCGGACGAGTTGGAGCTGGACGCCGACCTGCTGCTGCGACAGGCCGGGCGGGTGCCGCGCGATGTGGCAGCGCTGTTGCTGGAACGGCCGGCGCTGGCCGACGCAGTGCGCGCACTGCGGGCGCTGCCTGACAGTGAAATCGTTCGAACCATCCGCCGAATCCGCGACGGCGAGTGGTGACGCACTCAGAGTCTCTCGCGACGACCAACGAACAGGAGCCGGACCGATGCCGCTCGACCTGGATGGCCAGACACTGACGTTCACGTTCCCCGAGATCCACGAGGAGGCGGTGCTGCACGTGACGTTTCACCGCACGCTGCGCGTACCGGACGACGGGCAGCAGCACTATCTGCCACCGGGGCTTGGCAGTTTCCCGATGCGCGACATCGCGGACCTCGGTGAGCGCGCTCCTGAAGCGTGGCGGAAGCGCGGTGGCGTGGTGTTGCCGATGTGGCAAGCCGAGGCGTGCTGGGTGAGCTTCTCCAGCCCGGACGACTATCCCATGGCCGTGAAGGTTGCCGCCGGCAAGATCAACGCAGTCAACGGCACGCCGTGGACGGATGCGTTGAATTACGAGGATCAGGACTACATGGAGGTTCCCGGCCAGCCGTGGCTCGACGGTTTCTGCGTCGCAAAGGGTGTCGTGCGTCAGTTCGTTGCCATGCCGCTCGGCAAGGGGTACACGGCGGAGGGCCAGATCACCGGAGTCGAGGAGTTCGGTGGCGTACAGCTGCTCGTGCGTCCGCTGAAGGCGACGGTGTGGGAGAAGCGGAAGGCGAGATTGTCGCGGTCGCGGGCGTCCCACATGAACGATTTGATGGATGTCACCTGTTCTTCCCCGGTGTTTCAGGCGATGGGCCTCGCTCCGGGCGGTGCGATTCGCCAGCAGATCAACGAAGCAGAGGAGAAGCCCCAGGATTGGGCGCCGGCCGAGTCGCGCGTGCGCTGCTTCGTGCACATCGCCAACAGCGAGCAGTGGGCGCAGCTCACGGGGACGGTACCCCCGACGTTGCCGCCGACGGCATCCCAATACGCCAGCGCCGGTTTGCCCTGGTTCGATTTCTACTCGGACAAGCCGGCGATCAACGGCACGTCACCACTGTCGAAGCTGCAAACGGTCAAGACGATTGGAGCGAATCAGGGCGAGTTGCCACTGGGTCACGATGAAACGTTCGACTTGCCGACGCCGGTGGTGCTCGGCAAGACCACGACTGTCGCGGAGAAACCGGACGCCGACTGGTAGCGCGCTCCCAGTTCTTCGTTGAAGTCGTACGGAATCAGCCGGTGCCGTGGAACCCATCGCCACCTGTTCACAGGTTGCCTCCGCTCAACAAACCCACCGCTCACCGCACCCGCCGGTCCACGATCCGCAGCGCTGTGCGTGAAAGCGCCGACGCAATCTCCGCCGGACACGGGTCGTCCGGACTGACGGCCGTGCCCTTCAGGCGCATCAGGAGCCTTGCGCCTTCGGAATCCCGCAGCCATTCGACCGCCATCGGTGCGGCGAGATTCACATGCGTCACGGGGTGTTCGGCCGCGAGGGCGATCGCGTCTCGCATTGGCGTATCCGAATCAGGCAGGCGGACGATCTCGTCGGCGACCAGAAGAGCTGCGAGCAGACCATAGATCAACTCCGTCGGTGAGTGCCACGGCATCACACTCAGGACACACGCACCAGATAGCTCGGCCACCGCCGCATGCCGCTCCGCGGCAGCGAGGAGTTCGTGCGCACTGAAGGAGGTTGTCGCGTCTGGCTCTCCCGCACCGCTGAGAAAGGCGACGGCGATACCGCTTTGACGCACGTCGTGCCGCGGGAATGTGCCGAAGCCGGCAGGGGGCTGGCCCGCTGAGTCCGGCACGACGATCGGCCAGTCACGGGCCTCTCCGGCCGAGACGTCTGAGATCTCCAGCGCCGGCTGCTGCCGTCGGAGGCCATCAGTCACTCGATGCTGTGGGGCGAGAGGGATGACGGTGATGCCATCCCAAAGGCACGCCAGCAGTACCTGCACGAACGCACTGTCTGGCGGCAGGGCGCAGGCGATCACATCGCCTTGTATGAGCCCGGACTCACGGAAGACCTTCGACCATGCGCGCGTCCCCGCCCACAGCGACGCCGCTGTCCAGAGCGCATCAGGGAGCACCAGCAGCGGCGTGGGCTGACCACGGAATCTCGCATAGAGCACCGGACGCCACGGATTGTGGGTGGGGTCAACCATTTGTCGGGAGTTGGTGTTCAGAGAAGCACAGAAGGTGACGATACAACTGTTTACGGCGTTGCTCTGCTCTGCCACCACTCCTCTCTCCATGACGCTTCCCCGCTTCATTCACGACGATACCAGCGCCGCCCGGCGTGCGATCGATATCGGCGACGACCTGCTCCCTCGCGACATTTTTGATGTCGCCCGAGGCGATCGGACGCTCGATCTGGGGCCGCCTGGCGCGTCGCGGATGCGCGAGGCGCACCAACTGATGCAGCGCATGGTCCAAGAGCGGCGACGCATCTACGGTGTGACGACGGGCTACGGCCCGCTCGCGTCGCACCCGGTGACACCGGAGCACGCAGAACAGTTGCAGCGGCACCTGATCTACCATCTTGCGAGTGGCATCGGGAAGCCGCTCAGCGAGGCGCACGTCCGCGCCACGATGGCCGCGCGTGCGTCGAGCCTGGCCCGCGGGCACTCGGGCATCGGTGCGCCGCTCTTCGCGCTGCTGCTCGAGTTCCTGAATCGCGGTATCACGCCGATCGTGCCGGAGATGGGCACCGTCGGTGCCAGCGGCGACCTGACGCCGCTGGCTCACATCGCGCTGGCACTGATCGGTGAGGGAGACGTGATGTTTGGCGGCGTCCAGATGACGGGGGCCGACGCGATGCGATCGGTCGGGCTGCAGCCGGCGGTGCTGGGGCACAAGGAAGGCATCGCGCTGGTCAACGGAACATCGTGCATGACGGGGATTGCCGCAGTGAACGCGGAACGGGCGCGACGCCTGATCTCGCTCGCAATGCGCATTGCCCTCGTGCACGCAGAGTGCCTCAACGGCCGCACCGAGGCGTGGGACGCGCGCATCGGTGCGGCGCGGCCACACCCGGGTCAGATCGCGGCACACGCGGCGCTCAATACCTGGCGCATCGGCAGCACTCGGCTGGTCACACCAACCGAACTGCCACCGGTGCTCGACGAAACGGTATCGGTCGACGGGTGGCTCCCTGAGGGGGAGTGCCCGCAGGATCCGTACACCGTGCGTTGCCTGCCGCAGGAGATGGGTGCCGCGCTGGATGTGCTCGACTTTCACGATCGTATCGTAACCACGGAGCTGCAGTCGGCTACCGACAATCCCCTCGTCTTTGCCGACGACGGGACGGTGCTGCACGGAGGCAACTTTTACGGTCAGCACGTCGCATTTGCGTCGGACGCGCTCTCGCTGGCCGTGATCAAGGTGGCGATTCACGCCGAGCGTTGTCTGGCGCGCCTGACCGATGTGGCGCAGAACAAGGGATTGCCGGCGTTCCTGCATGGCGGTCACGCGGGTGTGAACTCCGGCTTCATGGGCGCACAGGTGAGTGCGACCGCGTTGATCGCAGAGATGCGTTCACGCGCGACGGCGGCGTCGATTCAATCGATTCCCACCAACGGCAACAATCAGGATGTGGTGACGATGGGTACGATCGCGGCGCGCAAAACCGCTGAGCAGATCGATCTCGCCTATCAGGTGCTCGCGATTCAGTCGCTGGCCGTGGCGCAGGCATCTGAGCTGCGGGGCACGAGCGAGCTGGAGGGCTTTGCGCCGGCGTCACGCGTCGTCGTTCGCTGGGTCCGCCAGCTGGCGCCGGCGCTGGTCTCCGATCGCCCGCTCGCGCACGACATTGCGAAGGTGGCGCAGGCACTCGAGAGTGTGGATTGGGCGAGCGATTCTTCGGCACCGTTCGCCGTGGCCGACGAGACCGGCCGGCCTTCCATGGTGCTGATGTCCTGACCCGCGTGGGCTGTGCTGCGGCACGTCGATCAACCGATAGATGCAGAACGCCCCAGCCGGGTCCGGAGCTGGGGCGTTCTGCTGTACAGCGACTCCGGCGCGGGTCAGGCGGCGAGCAGCGCCCGCTCGACACGAATGGCGGAGCCGCCCAACGAGGCTCGGTCCCAGCTGGCGGCGAGATCGAAATCCCGACCGCGTATTACCGCGATATCGGCTGCTTCGGCGACATAGAGCACCTCGCTCAGCGCATCGCGTACCAGAGGAACTGGATTCCGGTGATGGGTTGCAACTGCCGCCGCCGCCGCGTCGCCCAGGTTCCAGTTGTGTACCGCCAATCCGCCCAGCGGCTCATGCAGTTCCGCGAGGATGTCGCGCAGGCTCTCAGGCGCAATGACGATCTCGCGCCGCTTCTCGAGGCGCAGCGTGGTGAGCTGATCGAAGATCACCAGCTTGCCGACGTCGTGCAGCAACCCGAGCCCGAAGGCTTCTTCGGGCTCGGCGTTGAAGGCCGAGGCGATACGGCGGGCAATCGGTGCCGTACGCACCATGTGCTGCCAGACCTCGTCCACCATCTGCGCGTATGCGCCACCGGGCCGGCAGAGCAACGCCGAGACGGAATGGGCCATCAGGACGTTGCGCGCCGCCGACACGCCGAGGCGCTGCAGTGCATCACGCACGGACAGCACGGCACGCGAGGCTCCGTAGAATGCCGAGTTGGCCTGCGTGAGCAGGGCCTGGGCCAGGGTCGGATCCTCCTCGAAGACGGCGATGAGCTCGGCCATCGGCGGTTCGCTCAACTGCGTCAGTGCGAGTGCGCGCTGCGCCGCTGCCGGCAGCTGACGAATGGTGGCGGTGGGTTCGGCGGCAATGCCGTCAAGCAACAAGGTCACATCGGAATCGCCGTGGCGCGTGGCGAGACCGTCGATACGTGTTCGAAGCTCGGCGGTAAGCCCGGCAACGCTCGCGTCGATTGGCGCAGATCGGAGCGTGTGCACCGACGCGGCAGCGGCGCGGGAAGGGAAGGGAAGGGCTTCAGCCTCGACCGTGGTCGCGGTGGGATTCGGTGCGTCCGACTCCGTTGCCTCGGTCGAAATGGACGCAACTGCGTGCGGAGCGCTCACGTTCACGAGTGCGGGAGTGAGTCCGGCAGCCGCCGCTGGCAAGGGTGGCGTCTCTACTTCGAGCGTCGGCGCCATGGGTGCAAGCGCGGCCGGCGCCGTTGTGCGGGCTGTCAGTCCGAGGAGCCGACGAATCGTGGCAAACATCCAGTGAGTCTCAGGAGAGGGGTGACAGGGAGATCGTCTCATCGCCCCAGCGTTCGGCGAGATCCGAGCTGGCGCCCGTGATCAGCTCCACAGCAAACGTGGACCATCGGTCGCGATCGTCGGCGTTCAGCAGGGTCTCAAGTCGCTCCATCACATTGGTGCAGGCGGCAGCCATTGCCATTGTCAGCGCATGTGAATGCCCGGTTTTCACTGCCTGATAGTTCACCACCATGTTGAAGCGCTGCCACTCGAACCGTTGTTCGAGCCAGGCGCTGGCGAGGCAGCGATAGAGCTCATCCTCACTCGAAGCGTCGCTCAGGGCTTTGGCGAGCCCTGCCAGCGCCCAGCGCTTGCGTTCCACGTAGGCGCGCAGCGCGTCGGTATCGGCGGGGTTCAGTTCGAGCGTATCGGCGAGGCCAACCAGATCGGTGATCAGCGACGGATCGTCCGCAATCGCGGTCAGTGCGGTGGCAAGCATCAGGTCAGCTCCTCCTTGAGGGCGACGGAGTGGCGTTCATTCGCGAGCAGCTCCTGCGCGTAGCGGCCGAGCATCTCGAGGTGAGACGGATCGAGCAGCGTTTCGATCCGGCTGAGGAGAAACGAGCCCACTGACCCTTCGGCGATCACGCGGGGATCTGCCGCGCCGCGGAGCACGGTCTGGTAATTCATGACTTCGTTATTGCGCTGCCACTCGAAGCGCAATTCGAGCCAGAACGCCGCCAGTGTGCGATACAGTTCGATTTCATCGTCGGCGTCCCCCATAGCACCCGCCAGGTCTCGCATCGCGCTCACGCGGGCGCCTGCATAGTCCCGCAGGAGTCGCGTGTCATCGCTCTCGAGCCCGACGTCGCTCGCGAATCCAACTGCTGCGATATCGGTAACGCTGTCCTGTGCAATGAGCAGGAGCTGTTCCGCAAACATGATTGAGCCGGATGGAAGAGTTAGTAACTGAAAATACGCCGGCCCCGCAGGGCCGGCGTCTTCAGGCCGCCACTCAGGCGGCGCGCATGCCAACCAGGACCCAGTTCGTGCGCGACGCCGCATGACGCATGAGGCGGATCTGCACGTTGGTCGGCTTCATCTTGTACGTGAACGTGTAGTTGAACTCGGAGTCGAGCTCACCCTTCGCCACGCCATCCTTGAACTTGCCGAACACCAGTCGGTTGTTGGTGCACGGGGCAACCTGGGTGAAGAAGTTCTTCCCTTCGGCTGACGGAACCGGAACGGCAGCCATCTCCGACTCCCACTTGTTGTAGAGCTGAATGACGCCCGAATCGTCGACCTGCACGATACCGAACGGCTGCGCATCAGCGGCGCTTCGCGAAACATTGGGAAGCTCGTTCACGAAAGAACCTGGCACAAACGACATGACACACCTCACCATGAATGGGATACTCGAGTACTGCGACGGGAACAACAATTCGGCGTGGACGCGCCGGAACAATCAGACGAGCGCCTGCTCCATCAGTGCGGAAAGCACGTCCTTCGCCTTGGCACGGCTTCGATCCAGCTCGGCCTCCTTGGCATGCAGGGCTTCTGCCAATTCGTTCCGTTCCTCGAGGAGCGCGGCCACCTGCGGCTCGAGGCTCCGGACCATCGTGTTCGCCTCGGCGATGCTGTACGCATGCCGGGACTGCGCATCGTAGAAGCTGGCGAGCTGTTCCTCGAAGCTGCGCACGGTCTCGAGAAGTGACTGCGCGTCCGGACCACCAATCATCGCCGCGAAGTCGCCGTCTTCACGCTCGCGATACAGCGCGTGCAGTTGGCTCTCCAGCCCTTCGATGACGCCGGAGACATCACCCAGATCGGCCTTTTCATCGTAGAGCGCTGCGAGCTGCGCATTGAGTCCGTCGACGGTCGCCGCCAGCCCACCGTCAGCCAGCTTCTCATCGTACAGCGCAGTCAGCTGAGAATTCAGCCCATCGACCACCGTTGCCAGGTCACCTCCATCTGCCTTCTCGTCATACAGCGCATTGAGCTGAGCGTTCAGCCCGTCGATCGTGGCAGTCAGCGCGACGGCATCGGTACCGCCCGCTGTCTCACGATCGCTGTACAGCGTTTCGAGCTGGTGCTCGAAGCTCGAGAGAGCAGTCTGCAGCTCGGCGATGTTTCGATTGCTGAGTGCGACCTTCTGTTCATACAGCGCGACGAGCCCATCGCTGTCGCCACCACTGGTCGACAGTCCAGCAGCCTCTTTTTCTTCGTACAGCGACGTCACTTGCCCTTCAAGGCTCGCGATCGTCTCCAGCAACTCATCGATGGAATCCGATGCACCGGCTCGAAATGCGTTGCGGATGCTACTTGCCATGAGCTACTCCTGGGCCATCCCGATGCCCACCTGCGAGGGAAACAAGCGTTGCCGCTTCGGTGTGTGACGCGGCGAGATGTGGTATCGGACTGTCGGTCCAAAAACTTCACTTTGGCGCGATGGTGACGTATTGAGGCATTCTAACCACAGGTGAGGTTCTGCCGTGTCCGTTCAGAATGTCCGCCGCGCGCCGATACCAGAGCGCATGACGGCCGTCGTCTCGCCTCCAGAGGGTCCGTCGTCGGATGCGGCTCCACGCTCCGGCGCGGTCCAAACCAGCGTAGTGTGCTCCGGGCGCGTCCGGCTGTGCGTGCCACCATACCAACCAACTCATGTCTGATCTCGCTGCGCCCAACATTCATGCACTGGTGGCCTACCTTGGCGGCGATGAACATCATCGTGTCGTCGAGGAGATGCTCATCAACGTCGAGGGAATGACAGACGCGGAGCGGCGCGAAGTCTCCGATGACATCGCAGAACGCGCTGCATCGATTCGGCAATCACTTCTCGATCTGATCATCGAGGATGACATCTCCGAGGCAATGCTCGTACTGCCCTTCATCTGGCTCGAGAAGCGTTTCGAATGGATGCGCCTGAACGCGCAGATGCAATACCAGACCGTGTTTCAGGGAACGGCACAGCCGGCGCTGATGGCGCGCGGCGCGGCCCTGTCATTCCTGCTCAGTGTGTTCGAACAGTATCTCACGCCCGAGACGGCGTTCTTTGTGACAAAGATTGCGGCGGATCCCCTGGCGGTGGCACGCGCCGAGATGATGAGAAACGAACGGCTCTTCGAGACGCTGGAGGCGGCCAGTCGTGGTGGACGCGGGGCGGTCGACGCGATCATGAAGGCGAGTGAGACGGTCGCAAGGATCTCGGAGGACGAAAGGATTTTCGCTGCCCTGGCCGACGCCTCCGCGACGGTAACCGAGGAGGTCGGGCGCAACCTGCAGATCTCACTCAACGACTTCTATATCGCGGTCGAGGCTGATCTCTCGCCGCTTTTGGCCGACAGCCCGGTGCACATCACGCTCGAGCCGCTCCACGGCGACGCGGCCGCCAGCTTCCCCGCCGCTGTCGCGCGCGGCGTTCGGAATCTGCTGCGAAAGTATCTCCGCATGCAGGTGCAGTCTGTTGGAAGTGCGTCGGAGCGACTTCGGACTGGTCGAAAGGCCAATCTGTCGCTGGCCTTATCGGCAGAGGTCCTGCGAGACGAGTTCTCACTCGTCCTGACGGACGATGGTGACGGCGAGCGTGAGTTTGTCCTGACGCCGCCAGAAGCGACGCTTCGTGAGATGCATGTGACGCATGAACGGACTGCAGGCGTCGGCAGCAGGCTCACTGTTCGCTGTGGAATTCGCAGTGTGCAGGAGTATCTGATCGTACGCGTTGGAGAGGTCGCGCACGACGACGCGATTGCGATTCAGCTCAGCGCAGTCGAACGCATGCTCCACGCAGGACCCGATACACTCTCGGCCCACGGTCGCGCACTTCGCACGACGGAGGAAGATGACGGTGTCATTCCCATCGTCGACCTCGGGCAACAGCTGTTCGATGCGAAAGTGATCCCGGACGACGGAGTCTACGTGATTGTCCGCATCGAAGACGGCGCCTCGTTCCGCCGTCTCGCCCTCCGTGTGCGCGAACTGGACGGCGTGAGCCGCGGCCAGGTCCGGTATGTACCTGATCACGCGCAGACGGAATCGCTGCGCGGTTTTCTGATGGATCGACGCAAGCTCGTCGGAGTACTCGACATTGAACGGCTGGCGGCGTAGCCACGAGGGAATCGCCCGGGATCATGCGGTACAGAGTCGTCTGGAAAAATGCTTCACACTCCTTCCACGGTGCTCGGCGTCTCCCATTTCGCAAGGTCGCTGACACCCTGGTTGGAGACCGACCCCATGAACGAACGCGTGAAAGTCCTGAACATTCTCCTCAACGAGGCGGACGTGCATAGCGGCTTCTTTGCGGCCGACGCACAGGATTGCAATCGATGTCCGAGGGCGGCAGGCCAGCGAGCACACGTTCCTGACACGCGTATGCCTTGCGCCCATGCGGAGCGCACGTCGTGCTTCCACTGCAGTTCCCGGATTCTCCCGACCCTATCTCCCAACCCTGTCTCCCGAGTCCGCCCATGACCCCCGATGAAATCACGCTGGTCCAGCAGTCGTTCGAGAAGGTGAAGCCGATTTCGGAGCAGGCCGCGCACCTTTTCTATGGCCGCCTCTTCGAGCTCGATCCCGCACTTCGCCCGCTCTTCAAGGGGGACATGAAAGAACAGGGGCGCAAACTGATGCAGATGCTGGCGCTCGCCGTCAACGGGCTGACCAAGATCGACACGATTGCACCAGCGGTCGCGCAGCTCGGCCAGCGGCACGAGGGGTATGGCGTGAGCAAGGAGATGTACGCCACGGTCGCCAGCGCGCTTCTCTGGACGCTCGAACAAGGGTTGGGCAAGGACTTCACGCCACCCGTGAAGGATGCGTGGGTGGCAGCTTACACGCTGCTCGCGGGCGTCATGACCGCACCGCGAGCGGCGGCCTGATCCTCCACACGCTCGCCGCCGCCTGAGGTTCTCGCGGCGCGATACGCGCATCGATCACGCCCACCAAGTCGGGCGCGATCGATGCGCTCCTGTGTCGGCACTGGAGCCCAGGGCAGATCGTCGGCTGAGACGCGCGTTTTCACATCCTCGCCATCCGCCAGGTGTGAATCGAGAGGGCCTGGTTCCGCGGATCGGCGGCAGGTGCCAGCCGGATTGGGGATTCGGCGACACCGCGCAATCCTGCGAACGTGTCGGATCGCCCGTCGCGAGCCACGCGTCAGGATCGGCGGCCGGTGACGACGACGAACTCGCCCGGTATCGCATAGCCGGCGCCTTCACGATAGGTGTCGATGGACGCCAGATATTCGTCTCGCACCTGAGCACGAACATTGTCGTCGAAGCGTGATGCCGCCAGCGCCACCGGCCCGCCGTCGAAGGCGGCACCGCAGGCGTCGTCGGCCGTCGGGTAGATCAGCTGGACCGAGATCCGCTCGGACGTGATGTGCGTCAACCCGACGGCGTCGAACTCGTCCTGCAACGCATCGCCGTTGCCGAGTTGAAAAAACATCGGACACACCTCGGAGCTGACGCGTGCATCGACGATGGGAAAGATCTCGGCCCAGCCGCAGTTGGCTCGCCGTCCCCACACCGACGCGACGACGCGCCCGCCGGGTTTCACGGCGCGATGCATCTCCGACAGTGCGCGTCGTGGATCGGCGACGTACATCAGGCCCAATGCGCAGAGCGCGGCATCGAACGTGGCATCCTCCAACGCCAGCGTCTCCGCATCCATCCGTTCGAACCGCGTGTTCGCGATGCCGCGTTTCGCGACGACCGCCCGTGCACCCTCGATCATCCCTTGGGAGATATCCACGCCGAGCACCGAACCGGTCGATCCCACCTGTTCTGCGACGGGAAGCGTGATCAGTCCGGTACCACAGGCGACGTCGAGCACGGACTCCCCGGGTTGTGCGCTGGTCAGTCGAAGCAGCAGTGACTGCACCGGTTCGAGCTGTCGTCTCCAGTAGGTCTCGTAGTACGCGGCGGCCTTGTCCCACCCGTAGCGCTGCACGCGTCGCTGCAATCTGGCGTCCATGTTAGCGCTCCGCGAGTCCGTTGATCTGCACGCTGCGGCGGCATACCTGTGCTCGCCGGAACACATCGAGGTACGGACTGTGACGCTCGGCCTCGTCGAGCATGTGCCGGATGGCGTCGTCGTTCGCGCTGCTGTCAATCCGGACGGCGTAGCGCACCTCCACGTATCCGGGCGGCGTGTCACTCACGCCAAACAGCGCGCCGTCGTCGTAGTCCGCCTGGATCTCCACTTCCAGTGTCTCGATCGCGATGCCCAGCTTGGCGGCGTACATCGTGATACCCATCGCGAGACAACTGCCAAGAGCAGCGCGACCGAACACGCCCGGTGTCGGAGCGGAACCCGAACCACCGGCGCTTTCGGGCATGTCGGTCACGACCTGCCACGGCCCTTCTCGCGACTCGCACCGCAAACCATTCGTGACACGCGTGACCGATACGCCGGTGCCGTGGCCGAGCGAGGGGCGACGAGAAATCGCGCTGGCCACACGGTCGAAAGCCGTTTTGATGTGCTCGGCGTCAGACATTGATGACACTCCGGTGAGGGGACGCGACAAATATGCAGTGCGATCGCGAGGCCGGGCAACGCCGGCTCGCGACCAAGGACGCGCTCGAGTGCCACGAGACTTCGGCGACACTGCGCTCGCGTCGACATCCGAGATTCCGGCAAAAATGCGGACCACTCTCCCGGCGCTTCTTGCGCGCGAAGCTGGCCCCCGGTGCTGCCGGCGTGCATCTCGCGCACGATCGGCACCAGCGCGGCCAACGCGGCCAGCTCGGCCAGTGGCGGTCTCTCACCGAGCGGCGCGACCTCTGCAGCCGTGAAGGCCCGCCCGCCGGTCGCGTCGCCGAGTGCCGGCGTCGTCACGCGTCACCATACGGAAAAGTACGTGACGTGCCCTGACGACCCTGCAGAAAAATCCACCGGCGAAAACCGGGGAAATCTGATTGAATGTCGTATCCCGAAAGCCAATTCGCAGCAGTGCAAAGTCCGCCCGTCGACCGTCACGATCGAAGGAATGTGCCCCAAGACCGCCACCATGCTGCTCGACGATTTCCTGACGCCGAGCCGCGTCGAGGATCGCACGTATCGCTCTCGGTGTGTGGCGCCGTGGAGCACAGTGATTTCCTGGCGCGGCATTCCGCTCGCCGATGTCATTCGCCGTGCAGATCCGCTTCCGCCGGCACGCTGCGTCGAGATCATGACGCTGTACGATCCATCGCGGCTGCCGGACACCATCGACTGGCCGTACACGGATGGGCTGCGCATGGACGAAGTGCTCGATCCACGGTCGTTTCTCGCCACGGCATCGGCGGCAAGACGCTGCCGAATCAGAACGGTGCGCGCGCTCAAACCGCTTGTGTTCGTCACACTCGCTCTGCCAGCGGCGTGGCTGGTGTTCGCACGGGTCACCGATCGTCCGGAAGGCGATCTGGTGAAGATTCTCGAGATCGACACCGGGACGTTCGCCCTGCGCCGCCTGGCGTACGCGCTGGCGATCACGTCGCCGACGGGTATCGCCAGACGACTCGGCGGCGCACGCTGGACGCGCCTTCATCAGCTCACGCATGCAGTCGCGATCACCACCATGACACACGACCTCTGGGCGGTGACGAAGGCCACCGTCTGTTCGCTGGTGTATCTCGCGCTGTTCGCGGCGCTGCTCGGCGTGCGTGGGGTGGCATGGCAGAAGCAACGCGAGGTTGCTGCGGACGAGCGAACCGGAAGGTTGGCGGAGGCTCACGTCCATCAGGATCAGTAGCGATTCAGGTTCGATGCGGACACGCCGATAATCGTTCGTACAGTCATGTCAACGCGATGACATACGGTCATCAGGTGGGTGCGGGAATCAGGGCGGGATTGTTCTCCCCGATGCACGCCTCTCGAGCATGAGTCACGCGCTGGAAAGCTGTCGTCATTCAATACGACGACGAGGAACGCTCACATGGATTGGTTCGCGCGCCTTGCCATCGGCAGAAAACTGGCACTCGGCTTCGGTGTGCTTGGTGCCCTGATCGTCATCCTCGGCATCGATGGCATCGTCACGGCCCGACGCCTCGATTCGCTGGTCATCAACCTGTATGAGCAGCACGCGCTGCCAGCGCTGCAGCTCAAGGACGCGAACCTGAGCCTGATCCGCATTTCCCGGGCCGTCCGGAATGCGATCCTCGACGAAGACTCGACGGCAGTCAGGAAGCGCCAGTCCGATATCGCGCGCTTTGATTCGGTCTTCAAGGTCTCGTTCACGGAGTTCGAGCAGCACATCGTTCGCCCGCAGGCCAAGGAGCAGGCCGCCCGCCTTCGGGCCGCCTACACGCGCCTGCGCCCGCAGCAGGATGCGGTGGTGGCGCTGGCCCGCGTCGGCAACGACACCGAGGCGAAGTCACGCCTCACGGTCATTCGCGCGCAGGCCGATTCGATCGACGTCCTGTTCGACAGCCTGGTGCTGTCGAAGATGGGATTGATGCAGGGGGCGGCTGATGCCAGTTCGGCAGCCTACAAGTCCTCGATATCGACGATGATCACGCTGATCGTCGTCGCACTCGGTTTCGCCATCGTCGCGGCGACGGGTATCACGAAGCCGATCGTCCGCGCGCTGACCGCGCTTCGCAGCGTCGCCGATGCACTCGCGCTGGGCGATGTGACGCAGGAAGTGCGGATCACGGCGAAAGACGAGCTGGGACAGCTCGGCGACGCGATGACCCGGATGGTGCAATCGCAGAAGACGCTCGCCATCGCTGCCGGTTCGGTCAGCGCTGGTGACATCTCGACCGACGTCGCGATTCGCGGAGACAATGATGCGCTGGGCCAGGCGTTCGTGCGCCTGCAGCGCACCATGCGCCAGCTGCTCAGCGAGACAGGCACGCTCGTCCTTGCCGCGAAGTCAGGTGTGCTGGACAAGCGTGGTGATGCCAGTCAGTTCAGCGGTGCCTACCGGGACCTGCTCGGCGGCATCAACGACACGCTCGATGCCATGGTGACACCGATCAACGAGGCCTCCGAAGTCCTTGCGAAGATCGCGGAAAAGGACCTCACCGCTCGTGTGGTGGGCAACTATCAGGGTGACTTCTCGCGGATCAAGGACTCGATCAACACCGCCGCCGAGATGCTCGACGATGCGCTGACGCAGGTACACGCCGCCTCGGATCAGGTGGCGTCTGCCGGCCATCAGATCGCCAGCGGCAGCCAGTCGCTGGCGCACGGAGCCTCGGAACAGGCGGCGTCGTTGGAAGAAATCGGCGCCAGCCTGCAGGAACTGTCGGCAACCACGTCGCAGACGGCCGGAAATACGCGCCAGGCGCAGCAGATGACGGAAGCAACCCTGGCGCGCGTGGCCGAGGGTCGGGTAAGCATGGATCGCCTCTCCGCGGCCATCGAGAGTATCAAGCAGTCCAGTGACCAGACGGCGCGTATCGTGAAGACCATCGACGAAATCGCGTTCCAGACCAACCTGCTGGCGCTCAATGCCGCTGTCGAGGCGGCGCGCGCGGGCGATGCCGGTCGCGGCTTCGCGGTCGTGGCCGACGAGGTGCGCAGCCTCGCGATCCGCAGCGCCGAAGCAGCGAAGACGACGTCCGCCCTGATCGAGGGGTCGGTGCAGAATGCGCAGGATGGTGTGCAGCTGAACGCCGAGGTGCTGGCCAAACTCGGTGCGATCGATGCGGACGTGCATCGCGTGGCCAGCGTGGTCGGTGAGATCGCGGCGGCGGGCGCCCAGCAGCGCGATGGTGTGGTGCAGATCAACAAGGCGGTCGAGCAGCTCAACGGCGTCACGCAGCAGGTCGCGGCGAACGCCGAGGAATCGGCCAGCGCGTCGGAAGAGTTGGCAGGCCAGGCGATGATGCTGACGGAGCTGGTCGGCACCTTCTCGCTCGGCAAGGGCAAAGGCGCCGGCGGCGCCACGACGGCGAGGAAGGTGCGACACGCCACCAAGCGTCCGGTACCGTATCTGACAGGGGTGTGATGGTTCTGGTCTGAGGTGCGGCTACTGGCTGGCCGCAGCTCTGACTTGACTGAGACGGGAGGCGGCGACTACTGCGCCGCCTCCCGTCGCGCATCGCCGCTGCAGTGAAGCACTGGCGCGGCGCAATCCGAATGGCCACCACAATGGCATCGTGAAACGCAAGTTCACCGATCCGCAGATCCCCCACCTGGATGCGCGCCGCCCGAGACGTTCCCGATCGCGATTCGGGCGTCAGGAACCGGCGGTCCTCATCGAGCAACGCGATCACTGCAGCCGTGAAGGCTCGCCAACCGGTCGCGTCGCCGAGTGCGGGGCGTCGTCATGCGTCACCATGCGGGGACGCACGTGGCCTGCCCCTGACGACGCTGGAGGAAAAGCGACCGGCGAAAACTGAGAAAACCTCTTGGAATTTCGTACTGCGGGGTGCCAGCGTATCTTGCCGCCATGGCACCTGCCCGTCTCGCCTTCCCGCTTCTGACCGCGCTGCTCGTCGGTTCCACCCCTTCGGCTGCGCCGCCGATTTCCCAGCCTGTTGCGCGGCCCGCCGCCGATGCCCCATGCCCGGAAGGAGTCGCGGCGGGAAGCCGGTGCCTCGCTGGCCGAGACACGCTGGGCGCCTACTTCTGGCTGGCGATGCCACCAACGTGGAACCGCACGCTGGTGGTGCATGCCCACGGCGGTCCGGAGCTGGGCGAACCTGAAGAAGGACGCGCATCCGACGACCTCGCGCGCTGGTCCATCTGGACCCGGGCTGGCTTTGCGTACGCCGGCACCGGCTACCACGAGGCCGGCGTGGCGGTGCACAGTGCAGCGGCGGATCTCGAACGGGTACGACAGCTGTTCGTCAAATCATTCGGTGCGCCGAAGCACACGGTACTGCATGGCCAATCGTGGGGCGCCAGCGTGGCGGCCGTGGCCGCAGAAACCTATTCGAGTGCCGACGGCCACAGGCCGTACGATGGCGTGCTGCTGACCAGCGGTGTGCTGGGTGGCGGTTCGCAATCCTACGACTTCCGCTTCGACCTGCGTGTGGTGTATCAGGCCGTGTGCGGTAATCATCCGCGTGCCGACGAACCCACGTATCCCCTCTGGGTGGGGTTGCCACTCACCGCCACACTCACGCGCGCACAGCTCGCGACGCGGGTGGACGAATGCACCGGTGTGCGCCTCGCCGCCGCCCAACGGATGCCACAGCAGCAGCGCAACCTCGATGACATACTGGGCGTGGTCGCCATCCCGGAGCGCTCGCTCGTCGCGCACCTCAACTGGGGCACGTGGCACTTCCAGGACATCGTCTTCAAGCGGCTTGGCGGACGCAATCCGTTCACCAATGTGGGCGTGAACTACACCGGCTCGCACGACGATGCGGCGCTCAACGCGCGGGTATTCCGCACGCGTGCCGACTCAGGCGCCCGTGCGGATTTTGCTGCCGAGGCGGACCCACGCGGTCGCATCGGCGTGCCAGTCATCACCGTGCACGGCATCAACGACCCCACGGCGTTCGTCGAGCTCGAATCCGTGTTCCGGGATACGATGCGCCGTGGCGGCAACGGTGAACGCCTGGTGCAGCTGTTCAGCAACGATGATGATCACAGCTACCTGAGCGACGCCCAGTACGTCACGGCCATGCACGAACTCCTGCAGTGGGTGGAGCACGGCACCCGACCCACGCCGTCCACGGTGGCAAGTCGGTGCCGCGTCGTTGCTGCAGCATTCGCGCCAGATGTGGGGTGCCGGTTCCTGCCGGATTACGCGCCGCGACCGCTCAGGGAGCGCGTACCGGCGCGGTAGGTGCCGACGCCAGGCGCGCGGCGTCTGCACTCCCCGCCGCCGACGAACGTCAGAAACGAATCGCCGCCACGTTGCGCGATGCAACATGGCGGCGATTCCTGCCTTGGGGTCGTTCCAGCGTCGTTATTACGGACAGCGTGCCAGCGGAGTCGCGGTGACCGGGCACCGCTCCGGATCGGGCGCGAGCGTCGACGACTGCCCACCGATGCCGCCAAAGGAATACAGCGACTGGCGCAGTGTGCTCAGTTCACGGCCGGGCACAGGGAACTGCGTCGGCGTGTCTGACGGCATGGTCTGCCAGCCACGCGCGTCGAGGAACGGAACCATGGCGCTGATGCCCATCAACTCTATGCCCTTCTCGTACCGCAGCGCGTCCCAGAGACTGCCGCAGGTACCATTCAGCTTGCGCGGCACGCAGCCCGGTGCGATCGGGGGTCCGTCGATCGTGACCGGGGGAAGCTGCCCGTTGGCAACGCGAGTCTTGTTGATGAGTGGCACCGCGTCCGCTGCCCTGCCGAGCCGGATCAACGCTTCCGCCTTGAGCAGATCCATCTCGGCCACCGTCAGCTCAGCCTGCGGGCCTGTCTGCCAGGTGATGCCGGTGCCGTAGCGCAGAAAGTAGTAGTGCGAGAAGCGCCATGACCCGCGCGAGATCGCGAACAGGTTGTTGAGGTTGTACCCCATGTACGATCCGGGGGCCGTGGGTCCGGCAGCGCCCTGAATGCGCCGATCGCGCGTGCGCAACTGGAACGGCTGCCGGCTGTCATTGGCTGTCGCGAGCCAGGTCTGCCAGCCATTCGTGGAGTCGGCCTGACCGATCAGCCAATAGCTCGGGCGCGCGTAATCCGACGGACGCCCGGCGGTGCGGAGCCGCGCCAGCAGGCGCTTCCAGTCATCGACGAGAATGTCCACCTGCGCCACAGGTGCGAAGTCGACCACGATGCCGGCATCGATGCGACGCAGGACTTCGGTCCAGTTCGCGGCCGCCCGTTCCGTCCGCGTCCGCGGCGAATACGCGAGCAGTCGCGCCGCATACGAGTTCGTGAGTCGGACGAACTGGTCTCTGGTCAGCGCCTGGAAGAGGAAATTCTCCACCGGAAACGTCATCGTCGGCTGCGAACCTGCGACGACGGCCGCCGAGTCGAGTTGCGCGATGGCGGCGGTGATCACGGCGGGGTACGGCGTGAAGGTCGGCGTGGTGATGGTGTCGAGCTTCGTGCGCTCATCGGTCACCACCGCCTTGTCGTACATCAGACCGAGATAGCCGTAGGAGAGCCCCTGCATGAACTTGCCCATCGCCTTGGCGCGGGCCGTACGCACCGGATCCACGATCACCAGGCCGCCGTTGACACCGGCGACGACATCGTTGGCCGCCGAGATGGTGCGATAGTATCCGTACCACGGATCCTGGTTCACCTGCCGGCGGGCGTTCACCTCGCTGTTGTTCCACGACGTGCGTGGCTCTGTGGATGGCTCGAGCTGGCCGAAGTCGGCGAAGCCCGACGTGACGTCGCGCGACATGACCACCATCGCAATGCCCGGATATCCGCCGTGACCGGCGACCGGCCACCAGCTGCGGAACGATGAGGCGGCAAACGATTCCGTCGTCAGCGGCTGCGTCGTGGCACGCACCGCATCCGGCAGGTTTGGATTGACGACGTTGAGATCCTGGCAACCGGCGGCGACCAGCGCCAGCCCAATTGGCAGCATTCGGAAATGTGAGATTCTGATCATGGTGAGGTATCCGGCGCTCAGAATGTGAGCTCGACGCTGCCCGTCACCGTGCGATAGCGCGGGTAGACGAAGCTGTCGAAACGATTGAGCACGGTGCCCACTTCGGGTCGTAGCCCTTGTATTTGGTGAACGTGAGCATGTTGCGGCCGATGAGCGAGAATGAAGCACTCTGGGCGCCGAGGCGGGCCAGTGTCGGCGTAAAGCGCGCCGGCAGGCGGTACTTGACCGAGACTTCGCGCAGCTTCACATAGCTGCCGTCTTCCACGAAGAAGTCCGCCGGGCTGTTCGCTGCATAGAGCGACGTGTAATAATCCACCGGCTTCCTGTTCTCCTGCGGCTTCGCGTCCTGGTCCACGTCACTGCTGCGGCCGAACTGGTACATGCGCTGATTGGTGCGGTTGTAGACGTTGCCACCGACCTGCGTGTCCCAGAGCATGAACAGCTGAAAGCCACCCCATCCAATGTTGTTGGTCACACCGAAGCGGAATTTCGGCGTCCCATCACCGATCTTCGTCACCGCGGCGTTGCCGACGGAATCCACAGACGTGATCGGCTGCCCCCAGCCGTAGGTCGTGGTGCCGATGGTGGAGGACGTGCCCCAGAGACGCTTCGTCTCACCTTCCTGGAAGGTGTTCCCAGCGCCGACCCACACCAGCAGCCCGTCGTCGTTCACCCCGAATTCGGTGGAGCGGGAGCGCGCATCCTGCGCCAGCTGTGATGCGTTCTTCATGAAACTGAATCCATACATGGCGCTCAGTGTCTCACCGGCACAGCGGAAGGCGATGGTGTTGACCGTGAAGCAGCTGCGCTCGAACTCGGTGATCTTGTTGCGCGAGCGATCAGCCACGACACCGGCACGCCAGGTGAAGTTCGGGCGACGGATGATCTGTGCTTCGAGCGTGCCTTCCCAGGTGTTGCCCTGCACGGTACCGGCGTTCTGCCACTGCGATGAATAGCCGAAGAATCCGGCCAGCGGCACCAGGATCAACTGGTCGCTGGTCGTCTGCCTGGCACGCGAGATCTGGATCGAGTAGCGGTCCTTGATGATTGCGTCGACGCCGAATTCCGTCTCCCGTGACAGCTCCGGCCTCAGGAAGCGGTTTCCGAGGTTTGCCTTCACCAGGCCACCACCCTCGATGAAGTTGTACGTCTCGAACTGGTCGTTGAAACTCGGCCGACCACCCGCGGTGCCAAGTGACGCGCGCACCTTGAATTCCGTGATCGCCTTCACCGGCCACCACTTCTCGGCCGACGGGCGATACGCGCCGCTGTAGCGGTAATACCAGTTCTCCTGCTCCTCGGGGCCGAACAGCGAACTGCCATCCTGTCGCAGGAGGGCATCGACGATCAGCTTGCCGCGATAGTCGGCAGCGGCGCTGATGAAGTAGCTGTTGGTGCGGATGGTCTCGCTGGTGGACGAGACGAAGCGGTTGAACGCATTGTTCAGGCTTCGCACACCGGGCACCGAGAATTGGTTGCCGGTGGCCGTCGTGAGCTCATTGGTCTCGCGCTCCAGCAGCCCGCGGAATGTCGAGCGGAGCGTGAAGGCGCCGACCTGCCGCAGCAGGTTCGCGCTGGCCGATGCGTTGAGTGCGTCAGTGAGCCCGGTAAAACGCGAGATGTCACCCACGCCACCGTTGGCGAACCCCTCCGTCTTCTTCCCCTGATCGAGAAAGAAGTTCGTGGCGCGATCCGAGCGGTCATAGCTCAGATTGGCGTCGAAGGTGAGCCACGAGAACGGCGCAAACTTCATTTCGAGCGCGCCCTGTGTGCGTGTGCGCTTGCGCGTATTCTCCTCGGTCGACAACACGTACAGCGGATTCTCTTCGCGGCCTTCGAAGTCGGGCTGGTAGATGTAGGGCGTGCCGTCAGGATCCGGCAGACGCAGGTCTACGTCAGGGGCCTGGTTGATCAGGTCGAAGAACGTGTCGTCATACACGTTCTGGCGAGAGGATCGCATGTGGTATGCGCTGACCCCGATGCTCAGGTTCGAGCGTGGGCGATGGTCGAGGTTGAGGCGAAAGTCATCCTGGTTGTAGCGCCCCGAATTCAATACCACGCCATCCTCACGACCGTTCACATACGAAAAAAACCAGTTTGTCTTTCCCGTGCTCTGAGAGATGTTGAGCGAGTTCCGTGCGAAGTTGCCCGGGTCGAAGAAACGCTCCACCTGGTTGAATGCGGCGCCCGGTCCGTAGAAGTTGTCCTGAAAGCGAGTGGAGGCGGGCTCCGGCACGCGCTGTTCGCGCGGCACGACCGCGCCCGCCGTGTTCAGCCACTCGCCGCGATCGTTCACCAGGTAGAAGTGCGAGTTGGCCCATCGCACGCGGTTGTCGATGGAGTTCGACCCGTATTCGGAGCGCACCGTGAAGCGCGTGGAGCCGTCGCCGCCACCGGAGCCGCGTTTGGTCCGGATGTTGATCACGCCCGAGGCGGCGCGGGCACCGTACAGCGATGCACCGGCAGCCCCTTTCACCACCTCGACGCTCTCGATGTCCATGCCCTGCAGGTCCGCCGATGATGCGCCGAACGCATCGGTCTGAATCACGCCGTCCACCACGATCAGCGGCGAATTGTTCTTGCTGATGGAGGTCGGCGTGCGGAGAATGATGTCAGTACCGCTGCCAGCCTGCCCCTGCGGTACCACGCTCACGCCGGCGATCTTTCCCTGAATGCTCTCGAGGGCGTTGGTGGCGGGCACTGGCAGGTCTTCGGCGCTCACACGGCCCACGGTGAACGGCACGCGCGTGCCACTGGATGGGTCAACGACGCCCGTGGTCACCACGGCCTGCAGGCTCAGTGCGGCGGGCTCCATCCGGATGTTGTACGTCAGCGTGGCGCCAACCGAGACGACCAGATTGCCGCGCAGCACACGTCGGAAGCCAAGGCGGAGCGCCTCGAGGCTGTAGGTGCCGGCAGGCACGTTGTTGACGGTGAAGCGGCCCTCCGCCGTCGTGCGTGCCAGCAGGCGTGCCACGCCGGCTGAGAGCGTGACCTGGACGCCCGCCAGTGGCTGGGCACTGCTGGAGTCAATGACGAGACCAGCAACCCGTCCCATCTGGCCCTGCGCCTGCAGTGATCCGGTGAAGAACAGCAGTGGTGCAACGAACCCGAACCACTGGCAGAGCCAGAGTCCGGGTCGTGCAATTGGGGTGTCATGATTCCGGGCAAACATCATTCCTCCTGATCGCTGGTGGCGCCGTGGGCCCGCTCAAGGCGTGGCCAGGAGGGAGAAGGTAAAGCCTGCGTATTATCGCGGTAGTGGCGCTCGAAGTTGACGCGCCACTCGGGAAACTCCAGATGCCTCTGTCCATGGCAATGCATCGTCTGTTTCCATGACACGCCGTCAACGAATCGGATCGATCGGCGTAGTCACTGTGATGCTGCGCGAAGTGGAAACGACATGAGTGCGTTCCCCATCGTGCGGCCGACCGATCTCCAGCTTCCTACCGGATCTCACATGCCTCGATTCCCGTCCGCCGGCCGCTCACATGCGCTGCTGCGCACCGCCGCACTGCTCACGATTTCGGTCGGCGTCGCATCTGCACAGGAGCCGGAGGCGGCGCGGGCCCGGCAGCGTGTCGTGATGGACTCCACGCGCATCGCAGCGCTCTACGTCAGCAGCAATCCTGCCGATCACCCGCCGTCGGACTACGCGGCGGCCATCGCCCGTAAGGCCGCGACCGACAGTATCTTCGCCGCACGCAGCGTTGGATTCATGAAGTTCTCGAAGATCAGATACATCAGCACGGTGGACGGACTCGAGATTCCCGCCAGCGTCTTCGAGCCCCTCACGGCGCGCGGGCCACGCACGCAGCCGGCCCTGGTGTGGGCACACGGCGGCGTCCACGGTAACTGGGATCAGAACTACCTGCCATTCATCAAGGAGGCGGTGCGGCGTGGCTACGTGGTCATTGCGCCCGATTATCGAGGCAGCACCGGGTATGGCAGGGAGTTCCATGAGCGCATCGACTACGGTGGCAGGGAGGTCGACGATGTGCTCGCGTCCGTGCCGGTGCTGCGGCAGATGCCCAACGTGGATACCACTCGCATCGGCGTCATGGGTTGGAGTCACGGCGGCTACATTACCGCACTGCTGATGATGCGACACGCGCGTGATGTGCCGTTCCGGTCGGGCGCTGCCATCGTGCCAGTGACCAACCTGCTCTTCCGGCTGTCATTCAAGGGGCCGTCGTATCAGCGCTCGTTCTCCACTCAGGCGGGGCTGCGCGGACTGCCGTTTGAACAGCGCGCCGAGTACATCCGGCGCTCGCCGTACTACTGGGTCGACAGTCTGCGCGCGCCGCTGCTGGTGCATGTGGCGACGAACGATGAGGATGTGAACTTCGAGGAAGCGCGACCGCTGATCGACGCACTCGTCGCGCGCCAGCCGCAACTCGCCGAGACGAAGATCTACGTCAATCCAACGCCGGGGCCGACGAGCGTTGGACATACCTTCAGCCGCCGCGTCAATCGAAAGACGCTGGAACTGGACGACTCGCCAGAGCAGATCGATTCGTGGAACCGCGTCTGGGCGTTCTTTGAGCGGACGATGCCGTCACGGTGACGATGATCGCCTGTGATCAGGCGTCCCGCGCGGTGGCCGCGTGGCCGTTGGTGCGAAACAGATCGCCTCGACAGACGCGCTGAACCCGATCCATCGTCAGATTCCAGCCTGACCGATATCGGCTGTATCGCCCCGCTGGACGACATCCGGCACACCGGCGTCGATCGCGGCGACCGAACCGACGCCGGTCCGCGCAGCGTGCGTCGGCCTCCAGCTGCGCTTCGATCGCTGCGCCGGCTTCCCGCTGCTGACGACGAAGCAGGTGCACCCGACGTCGATCATTCTCGAACTGCTCTCGTTTTTGCGCGCGTGTGCCGCAATCATCGTCAGGCCCGCGCAAACAGTGCCTTACGTCAAGAGAGCCCGTCGCGCAACGCGCTGGCGACGGTCGGCGCGCTGGTCTTGCGTAGGCTCGGCCCTCAACGGTCCCGGAGCGCGCATCCGAACAGGAGCCGCGTTGGTGTCGACTAACGCCGGGCCACCCGAATGAAACGAAGTCCGCGGACTGAGTCGTCTCCAGGCCGCGTCGATACGGTGAAATACGTGAGCTTCCCGGCGCCGTCGCGATGAAACTGGATTTGTGCCATGGACTCGCCGAACGACCCGAAGCCGCGCACGAACAGGTCACGGTCGACCGGTCGCAGTGTGAGGTCGTTCTGTCCTCGGCGCCGCATCACGAGATTCTGGTCACGGAGCTCGAGCCACCAACCGACATCGAGATCGTGACTGAACCATGTGCCCGCATACTCCCGCAATGCAGTGGCAGATGGGCGCCAGACGGCCGCATCCGCGGCGCGCTCGAGCATCTCGGGCGACGCACCGTTCCAGGAAATCTCCAGGCGAGGAGACGCGCCGGCGCGCGCCGACCGGAAGGTGAACACCCCCACGTTCCCGGTGGACCCGATCTCGAAGAACCGTCCGTCGCCGGCCGGCGTCAGCGTGAACAGCGTGTCGTCCGTCGCGTCATGGAAGACCAACTCTCCGAGCGCGCCGTTTCTCACGACGATTGGGAACACGTTCCATGGTTGGTCGACTGGTCGATAGAGACCCGCGTAACGGGCAACCTCTGCCGCCGGTATCGTGACGGCGATTGGCGTCGGCGGGTGGGGTCGCACGGGACTCATGCGATCCGCCAGATAAATATCCGCGACTCCCTCGGCGAGCTGCTGAGAGTTTAGATGATCGGCATTGCAGAGCGCTGCGACGGTGAATCCGTGATCCCGGAATCGCATGATGATCGTCCGCGTCCCATCGGCGTGCCCGCCACGTTCGATCGTGCGGAGCCCGCGATACGTGTCGAGGCGTAACCCGTACGCATACGGAATGGTGTCGCCGTTGGCGAGCTGTGGCCGTCCAAGCATGCGCGCGATCACCAACGGACCGCCGACAGTCGGCGTGGCAAGGTTGCGGTCCCAGCGTGCGAGGTCCTCGACCGAGGTATGGAGGTTATCACCGGCGAATTCACATACTATTGACCCGGCATTAAACTACTTGACAGGTTGATGTAAGAGTGTTACTATAGCGCATGCCCTCCACTGATCGTCGCCGCGCCAGCACCGATGCCCGCATTGCACTGCGGCAGCAGGTGCTCATGCTGCACGGGCAAGGCCGCACGATGACCGAGATTGCGCGCATCACGGGGTATGCGCGCACGTACGTGTCGACGCTGGTGCGCACGTTGTCG
>Ga0163144_10003880_pt1 | contig 34011 bp, 29 predicted proteins | sample OliLak19BULKMAT1_FD_123175 | JGI IMG/M metagenome (GOLD analysis project Ga0163144, IMG submission 123175) | Freshwater microbial mat bacterial communities from Lake Vanda, McMurdo Dry Valleys, Antarctica - Oligotrophic Lake LV.19.BULKMAT1 | ecosystem: Environmental > Aquatic > Freshwater >... | reverse complement strand
GTCCCTTCGCATCGCGGTGGATTGCGCAAACGGCGCGGCCTATAAATCCACGCCCTGCATCCTGCGCGAACTCGGCGCCGATGTTTCCGTTTTTCACAACAGCCCGAACGGCACCAATATCAATGCCGGTTGCGGCAGCACCCATCCCGAACAAATCCAGCACTTCGTGAAGGAAACGCAGGCCCACATCGGCATCACCCATGATGGGGACGCCGACCGTGTACTGCTCTGCGACGAAAATGGTGAACTGGTGGACGGCGACGAGATCATGGCCATCTCCGCCATTGATTTTCTAAAAAACAAACGCCTGGCCGGTGACACTCTGGTGGCCACCATCATGAGCAACTACGGCCTGGACGAAACCCTGTCCGCCGCGGGCGGAAAAGTCCTGCGCACCAAGGTCGGCGACCGTTATGTCATCGAAGCCATGATGCGCGACGGACACAACGTCGGCGGCGAACAAAGCGGCCACATGATTTTCCGCGATTACGCCACCACCGGCGACGGGATTGTCAGTGCTCTGCAAATCCTTCGCATCATGATCGAAACCGGCAAGCCGCTGAGCGAACTGAAAAAAGTTCTGAAAAAATATCCCCAGGCCCAGCGTAATCTGAAAGTGCGCACCAAGCCTCCTTTGGAAGAACTGACCGATGTGCAGATGCTGCTCAAGGAAGCCGACCAGAAACTCAATGGCAAAGGCCGGGTGTTACTGCGGTATTCCGGCACCGAGCCGAAAATCCGTCTTCTCATCGAAGGGCGTGACGAATCCCTTATCAACGGCCACGCGGACCGCATTGCGGCGGCGATTCAGGAAGCCATCGGCGTGTAGCTTCCGGCTTACGGCTTCGCCGTCTTGGTCAGCTCCGTGCTCAGCTTGTCCCGGCGGCTTTTCAACTTTTTGATCAAAGCGGCCTCGGCCTCTTTTTGATCGGTGGTGGAAGCGACGAGTTGCTTGTCGTGCGCGGTGCGGATTTCATCGTTCAGGGTGCGGATTCCGCTGATCAACCCCGAGGTTTTGCGGTCCTCTTCGCTCATGGGAGTAGCGGCATCTTGCGTTGAGCTTGCCTGGGCGGCAGACAGCAAGGTCTCGCCAGGGAGGGCGGGGTCCGGAGTCGTGGCGGGCAGGATCGGGATGGGAGAAGGCGCAGCCACCACCACGGTTTCGGAGAAAAAAGCGCGGCCGTTTCGCACGGAGACGCCCAGATATTCGACAATGTAGTCATCGCCTTCTTCGCTCAGCACATTGACCATCGCCCCCACCGGAAAATCATGCGTGCCGGCATCGTTCGCGGCTTGAAAGGCGGTTACCACATAAAGCACGCGCCCCGAAGCGGCCGGGGTGGGTGAGGGGACATCCAGCGGAGGCTCGGCGATGGCGGAAGGTTTGGAGAGAACGGCTGTCGGAGTGGAAGCTGGGGTGGGTTGCGGAGAAGGCTCCGGACTGGCGGCGCGTTTACATCCGATGGAGAAAAGAACGCTGGCCAGGATCATGCCTGACAGGGCCAGCCGGATCGCAGGGAAATTCATCTTGCGAAGGGATAGCATACCAATTCGTTTTGCACAGTCATCTTGCAGCATTATTGCAAAAATCAGGCCAGACGTTCGAGCAGCTTCGCGTGGATGCCCTCGAAGTCGCCATTACTGAAGACCACGACCACGTCGCCGGATCGTGCGAGGGGTTTGAGTTTTTCGATGATCGCATCCGCCGTGGGCTCATAGAAAGCAGGCTTCCCCTTGGCGGCGATGTCGGCCACGACTTTTTCAGTATTTAAACGGTCTTCCGGCGCGAGTTGATCGAGACGGGCGACCTGGGCGATGAATACGCCATCGGCATGGTCAAAGGCCCTGGGCAATTCCTCTTGAAAGATGGCGCGGCGGGTCGTGTTGGAACGCGGTTCAAAAAGCGCCCACAAGCGCGAGCCGGCATAGCGGCGGCGCATTCCGGCCAGCGTTTCGCGAATGGCGGTCGGATGGTGACCAAAGTCGTCAATCACCGTGATGCCACCCACCACGCCGCGAATTTCCTGCCGGCGTTTGATTCCTTTGAAACCCGTCAGCGCTCTTTGAATCTCCGGCACGGGTACGCCATAAAAATGCGCGGCGGAGACGGCCATGGCGGCGTTGCGGATGTTGAAATCCCCAATCAACGGTACGGAGAATGTTTCGCCGAATAACTCGAAGGTGGAAATCCCGTGCTCGTGGCGAGGGTTGCGAATGTGATTGGCCGCGTTCTCCGAAAAACCCACTTCAAGGATCGGCGCGGGGCAGGTTTTTGCCACATCCAGGCAGTTCGGATCGTCCGCGTTCAGAAGCACCATGCCTTCGCCGGGAACAATATTCAGCAAGCGGCGGAAACTCGTTTTGATGGCGTCGAGGTTTTCGTAAATGTCGGCGTGGTCGAACTCGATGTTGTTCACGATCACAAGTTCCGGCAGGTAATGGATGAACTTCGAACGCTTGTCGAAAAACGCCGTGTCGTACTCATCACCCTCAATGATGAAATGTTTGGAATCCCGCAGACACGCGCCCTGGCCAAGGTTGGCGGGAATGCCTCCAATCAAATAGCTCGGGGCCAGCCCGGCGCTCTCGAAAATCCAGGCCAGCAGTGAGGTTGTGGTCGTTTTTCCATGCGTGCCGGTGACAACCAGATTGTGCCTTCCGCGCAGGAAAAACTGCTTCAGCGTTTCCGGCATGGAAAGATAGTAAAGCTTGCGGTTGAGGACGCTTTCAACGGCGGCATTGCCCCGCGACAAGGCGTTGCCGATGACAATCAAATCGGCGGCGGGAATATCTTCGGGCCGGAACCCCTTTGTGATCGTGACGCCCTTGCCCTCCAGAAATGTGGACATGGGCGGATAGACATTATCGTCCTGCCCGCTGACGGTGAACCCGCTGTCCCGCATCGCCGCCGCGACCGACCCCATGGCCGTGCCGCAGATGCCGAGAAAATGAACGTGTTTGAAAGGATTGACCACAAAAGGGAAAAAGCCGCCGGCCGCTCTCAATAAACGTCCTTGCGGTAGCGCTTTTCTTTCTTGAGCGCGTCCACGTATTCCTTGGCTTGTTCGGTGGTCTTGCCGCCGACTTTTTCGACGATTTGATGGATGGCGGTGTCCACATCCTTGGCCATGCGCGCGGCGTCGCCACAGATGTAGAAAATCGCGCCGTTTTCCAGCCAGTCGTAGAACTCCGTGGCGTTCTCCAGCAGGCGGTGCTGGACGTAAATTTTCTCCGCCTGATCGCGGGAGAATGCCGTGGTGAATTTCGACAAAACGCCTTGGTTTTGGTAACCCTCGAACTCGTCCTGATAGAAAAAGTCGGACTTCGCCTGCTGCTCGCCGAAGAACAACCAATTCTTCCCGCCCGCACCAGTGGCCGCGCGTTCCTGCAACATCGCCCGGAACGGAGCGATGCCTGTTCCCGGTCCGACCATGATCATGCTTGTGGCGGGATCCTCCGGCACCCGGAAATGTTTCGAGGTGTGATAGAAAACCGGAATCGCCCCAACGCCATCCGCGCGTTCCGCCAGGAAGGACGAAGCCACGCCGGCCCGTGGACGGTTCAGCGCCGTGAAACGCACGACGGCGACCGTGAGGTGAACGTTTTCGCCGACGACACGGCGCGACGACGAGATCGAATAAAGCCGCGGCTGGAGCTTGCGCAGATACGAAACAAACTCTTCCGGCGTGAACTTCGCCGCCGTGAATTCGAGCAACGGATCAAGCACATCGCGGCCCCAAAGATACTCGTCGAGGTTTGTCTTGAAGGAGGGATCAAGCAGATCCTTCAGGAACTCCGCAGAGGAATCCTTTTCGGCAATCGCGCCCAACAATTTTTTATCCGGCGCGGTGATGATATAACTCTTCGAGAGGGCTTCCCGGATCGGCACGGAAACCTTATCGGCATTTGGCACGATCTCGTCGCCGCTGAAGCCCAAGGTTTTGAGAAGCGTATCAACCAGCGCGGGCTCATTGGACGGAAACACCCCGAGCGAATCGCCGACTTCATAGTCGAGGCCCGATCCGGCCAGCGTGATTTCAAAATGACGCGTGTCTTTGTTCGATCCCTCCGCCGTCAGCTTGCGATTGACCGTGATGGTGGCGGGAAACGGATTTTTCCGTGAATACCCTGATGCTGATTCCGTGGACATGGCTTGTGAGTTAAAAAGAACGATTCTGGTGATGCAAGCAAACCCTGATGGATCCTTGCAATCCCGACGGCCCTTCCGGGCCTTACAAATCCCGATACGGCATCGAGAAGGTGTCGCCGTCCTCGATTTTCCCGCTTTTCAGCCCCTTGGTGAACCACCGCATCCGTTGTTCGGATGTCCCGTGGGTGAACGCATGCGGCACCACCCGGCCCTGCATTTTTTTCTGAATGGCATCGTCGCCGATCGCGTTGGCCGCGTGCATGGCTTCCTCGATGTCGCCGTCTTCGAGATATTGCCGGGAATGGTTGGCCCAGACGCCGGCATAATAGTCAGCCTGAAGTTCCAGCCGCACCGAGTACTCATTGTAATCCGGCCGGCCCTGCAACGCGGCAACCTTGTCGGAGGTGCCCAGCAGCTTTTGCACATGATGCCCGACCTCGTGCGCGATCACGTAGGCTTGGGCAAAATCGCCCGGCGACTGAAAGGTTTGAGCGAGTTCGTCGTAGAAACTCAGGTCAATGTAAACTTTCTGGTCTCCCGGACAATAGAACGGCCCCATCTCCGCGCTGCCCGTTCCGCACGCGGTGCGAACCCGGCCGCGATAAACCGTCATGCCGGGAAGGCGATATTGTTTCCCGATCCTTTGAAACTCGGAAGCCCAGACATCCTCCGTGTCGGCCAGCACCACTTTCACAAAATCAAAACGCTCCTGCTCCTCCGGACTCACCGTCGCGGTTTGTGAAGGGGCGGAAACCCCGCCGCCCAACAGCATGTTGGCGTCCAGGATTCCCAGCTTCCAGCCTATGATCCCTATCACCACGGCAATCAGGATTCCTTTGATTCCGAATTTCCGGCCGATCAGGGACAACAACCCTAACCCGGCACTGCTCCGGCCACCAACGCCCGCAGTTGTCTGCCCGCGGGCATCCTCGACATTATCGCTTTCTCTCCGGCCTTTCCATTGCATGACGGTCGTTGGTTGAGTTCTGCTAAGCTTTCACATCGGCCCGTCTGTGGGAATCCCAAAGAATTGCCGCGAGGAGACCGAGACCCCGGAGTTGCCCCCGCGAAAATAGACCCTATACTGCCTCCCATGTCCGAAAAGAAAAAGCGCGTGCTCGTGGGAATGAGCGGAGGGGTGGATTCCAGTGTGACCACCCATCTGCTCAAACAACAGGGCTACGATGTCGTCGGTGTGACCATGAAGGTCTGGCCGCAGGACTGCATTTCCCGGGCCGAGGACAAATGCTGCGGTCCGTCCGCCATTGCCGATGCCCGCAGCGTCGCGCACAAACTCGGCGTGCCCCACTATGTCGTGGACGAGGCCGACCAGTTTGAGAAACTCGTCATCAACTATTTTTCCAGCGAATACCGCGCCGGCCGAACCCCGAATCCCTGCGTGATGTGCAACGAGCTTCTCAAATTCGGCAACCTCTGGACCAAGGCCGCCTCGCTCGGCGCCGAATATATCGCCACCGGACACTACGCCATCATCGAACACCACCCGGACCGCAGCGTCCTGCGCAAGGGCCGCGACGATCGCAAGGATCAGTCGTATTTTCTTTTCAGTCTCCGGCAGGAGCAGCTCAGCCGCGCCCTCACGCCGCTCGGAGGCATGACCAAGCCGGAAATCCGCGCCATCGCCCGCGAACTCGGACTCAAGGTTGCCGACAAGGTGGACAGCCAGGAAATCTGTTTCGTGCCCGGCAACGACTACAAAGCCTTCCTCCGCTCCCATCTCGGCGATGAGGAATTCCACCGCGGCGGCATTTACGACATGGAGGGAAAATTTCTGGCGGAGCACGAGGGTATTGAAATGTTCACCATCGGCCAGCGCAAAGGCCTGCCCGGCGGCTCGCCCAAGCCGCTCTATGTCGTGGACATTGACCCCGAAACCGCCCGAGTCATTGTCGGCGGCGAGGAGGATCTCATTTGCGAGGAATTCGAAGTGGACCGCATGAACTGGCACGTCCCCGAGGACGAAATTCCCGAAACCCTCAGCGTCAAAATCCGCTACGCCCATCCCGGTACGCCGGCCACGGTCGAGCCGCTGGAAAAACACCGCGCCCGCATCCGCCTGCACACTCCCCAACGTGCCGTCACCCCCGGCCAGGCCGCGGTTTTTTACGACGGCGACCGCGTCATTGGCGGCGGCTGGATCGTCCGCAAAGCCGCCTTAAAAATGGGAGAGCGACCGGCCCTTGCCGTCGCGGAATAATGTGATCCGTCTCGTCCTCACCACCTTTGCCAGCCCCGAGGATGCCGAGAAAATCGTTCGCATTCTGGTCGAAGAAAAACTCGCTGCCTGCGGCACCGTTTTCCCCGGAGCCCGTTCGATCTATCTTTGGGAGGGAAAAATCGAAGACAGCCCGGAAGCCAGTGTCCTTCTAAAAACCACGGTTGAGCAATTTCCCGCTTTGGAGACACGACTGCTGGCCCTCCACCCCTACAAAATCCCCGAGATCATTGCGCTCGACCCGTCGGCGGTTTCCGGCCCTTACGCCCAGTGGGTCAGGGAGTGTTGCCGCCCTTGAAGAGAGTGGGTTGCGAGAGACCGGCTCTTTTTTGCCCCATCAAACCTCAGCGGCCTTGCGGCACATGGCTTCAACCAGTCCGGGAATGTCATGTTGCGTCGCCTCGATGTCCACATCCAGTCCGAGCTTACGCATGGTTTTGGAGGTGATCGGGCCGATGCTGGCGGTCTTAAGTTCGGCGGGCAGCGGCAGTTTGAGCGCGGCGAAATTTTCTGCCGTCGAGGAACTAGTGAAGGTGATCCAATCTGCGCCTTCCTCGCGAAAGCGTTTGATGCCGCCGGACACATCATCGGTTTCCGGAACGGTGCGGTAAGCCACGGCTTCATCCACAATGGCTCCGAGCCGGGTGAGTTCCTCCGCCAGCACTTCGCGGGCACCTTCCGCGCGGGCGAGCAGGAATTTCAGATTCTCGACACTGACCTCTTTTTGCAATTCGGCGAGGATCTCCTCGGCCACGTATTTTTCCGGCTGCACGTCCACTTGCAGGTGAAAACTGCGCACGCGCTCCGCCGTGGCCGGGCCAATGGCGGCGATGCGGGCGCCACCGATGTCGCGGGCGTCCCGGAAAATTTCATAGAACGCTTTGAAGAAAGCATCCACTCCGTTCGGGCTGGTGAAAACGATCCAGTCGTAGGCATGGGCGTCCACCACAAGTTCATAGAAGGCGCGTTTGTCCGTGGCCGGCTCGATGCGGATGGTGGGAAGTTCAAACGCATCCGCACCCAACGCGCGCAGACGGGCGGTCAAATCGCCGGCCTGCTTGCGCGTGCGGGTCACTGCGATGCGCTGGCCAAAAAGGGGCAGGCTTTCAAACCAGTTCAGCTTTTCGCGCAGCTTGACCACTTCGCCAAAGACGGCAATGGCGGGAGCTTTGAAACCGGATTTTTCCGCTAGGCTGGCGATATCCGCCAGCGTGCCGGTGAGCGTTTCCTGCGAGCCGGTGGTGGCCCAGCGCACCAGGGCGGCGGGCGTTTGCGCGTCCATCCCGGCGGCTTGCAAGCGGGCGGTGATGGGGCCCAGCCGCTCGACGCCCATGAGCATGACTTTGGTTCCGGGCGTTCGTGCGATGGCATCCAGATCGAGATTGGATTCCGGTTTGGAGGGATCTTCGTGTCCGGTAAAAATCGTCAGAGCTGTGTTGTGGGCGCGATGGGTCACGGGAATGCCCGCATAGGCGGGCCCGGCAATGGCCGAACTCACACCGGGCACAATTTCAAACCGGCAACCCGCCGCTGCCAAAGCCTCGGCCTCCTCGCCGCCGCGTCCGAAAAGAAACGGATCCCCGCCTTTGAGACGTGCCACCGTTTTTCCCGCCCGCGTCATTTTCACCAGCAAGGCATTGATTTCCTCCTGAGATAGCGTGTGAGCGCCAGCCTTCTTGCCCACATAGATTTTCTCAGCCGATTCCGGGGCAAATTTCAGCAGGAGCGGATTGCAAAGATAATCGTAGATCACGACATCGGCGTGCTCGAGGCAGTCCCGGCCCTTGAGAGTGAAGAGCCCCGGATCGCCGGGTCCGGCGCCAATAAGATAACAAATGCCAGTTTTCATGGGTGGAGATAAGATTTGTCGGGAACTGTCCAAGAAGAGGCCTTCCGCAACGCTCCGATGTCCGCAACGGTCAAAAGAAAGCGATGTCCCGGACAGAAGCCAAGGAAGAAGCGCAAAATGGGGGGGCGATTGGTCGCAGGAGACGAGTCGACGTGATCTACCAATCCACGCTCTGGCCCCGCGTATCCACGTGGGTGAAGTTCCCGTAGCGACCGACTCCGCCCTTGAAGATGCCGGCGGATTTCATGGCGCGGGCCATGGCCGCCACTTTGCCGGGCGGGCAGGGGAAGATAATGTCCATGGCATTGTTACGCAAATGGTAGGAGTTGCTCTTCGCGCCGAAGCAGCGGGCATTGTAAGCGGGTGAACGATAGACGGAGACAATGTCCTCCACCGACAGGTCCAATCGGTCGGCGAGGGAATCAACCACGCGCAGGGTCGAGCGGATGTTTCCCCACAAGGAACGCGGTGGCAGGGAGTTGCTGACCTTGCCGCGCACATTGGTGTGCGGTTCAATAATCTGGCGGACGGTGGCGTATTTGAGGTGGATCTTGTGCAAATACTCGGCGTAATTGGGGAGCTGGGAGCCGAGTCCCTTTTGCCACTCCAAGGGAATATTCAGGCGTTTCAGTGTGCCAGGGGAAGCGGAACTAAAACTGGAAAGAAAATCAAGGAAGGCGTGGGATGACTGGGTGCCTGCCATGAGGCCGGCACCGGACAGGACAAGCAGGCTTAAAACGCCCCGGCGGTTGAGCAGGGACGGCTTCACGGGATCGTTAAGGGTATCGTCGGTATCTGGCATCGGTTTTTTCGGAGGCGGTAACAAAGCACAAATCCATAGGCTGGAAAGGGTTTTTCGTCAAACTGAGCAATATTCGGGCCAAAATGAGTGATCGAGCAGTCGGGCGCCACAAGGAAAAGAAACGTAAGTGTCACACGATTCCGGCCAAAAAAGGATTCCCTTGAGCGGGCAGGTTCGTTAACGAGGCTCCAGTGAGTTTGCGGGGAACATTCTTATCGCTGGTTGTCAGGGTCTGTGGGGTGCTTTGCGTCCTCACCGCCCCGGCCTTGGCCGAGACGGCCGGATTGGAATACCCCATGCGCAGAGTGACGGACATGTTCAAGCCGCTCTCCCGTCCGGCGGAAATGATCAGTGAAGCCGCCGGGGTTGTTCTGCTGATTTGCCTGGGCATTTTTTTGGTGGTGACGGGGCTGCTGGTTTTCATCGTCATTAAATTCCGCCGCCGGGCGCAGGATGACGGACGTGAGCCTCCACAAATTTACGGCAGCACCAATATCGAACTGGCCTGGACGGTGATTCCGATTCTCATCACGGTCGTTCTGGCTCTCGTGACCAGCCGCACCATCGGCGAAATTCAAGACATGCCCATGCCGGCGAATGCGCTGAAGCTCCGGGTGGTTGGACATCAGTGGTGGTGGGAAATCCGTTACGAGGATCTGGGTATCGTGACCGCAAACGAGGTGCATATTCCTGTGAGCGACCGCGATCGAGCCAAGGCAACTCCCACGCACATTGTGCTGCAATCCGCCGATGTTATTCACAGTTTCTGGGTGCCTCAGCTCGCCGGAAAAACCGATTTAGTCCCCAACAAAACGAATGAGACATGGCTCGATCCGTACGAGACGGGTGTGTATTTCGGGAATTGTGCTGAGTATTGCGGCACCCAGCACGCCAACATGCTTTTGCGCGTGATCGTCCACACGCCGGAGGGCTTTGCCAAATGGGTGGCCTCGCAAAAAACGCCGCCCCCTGCTCCTCAGGCCGCCGAGGAAATCAAGGGACACGGTCTTTTCTACGCCAACTCCTGCATTAACTGCCACACGGTGGATGGCACCGTGGCCGAGGGTGTCTTCGGCCCCAACCTGACCAAACTGATGACGCGCCAGACCATCGGGGCCGGCGTGGCGGAGCTGAACGACAAAACTCTTTGGGCCTGGGTGGATGATCCCCAGAAAATGAAAACAGGCTGCCTCATGCCGGACATGCAATTACTCGAACCCGAGGTGGATGCCATCGTGGCCTATCTGAAAACCTTGAAATAAAATGTCCGACACGATCATTGATCCCAATTTCAAAGCTCCCGAACCCGAACGGGTGGGCGCGGAGCGCGGTTCGCTCACGCGCATCGTCCAGGAACTGGTCTTCACCGTGGATCACAAAAAACTCGGCCTGATGTACATTGGCTCCGGGTTGCTGTTCTTTGTGGTGGCGGGCCTCATGGCCACGATGATGCGTCTGCAACTGGCCTTCCCCAACGGCGAGGTTCTGGAACCGGAGGTCTTCAACCGTCTGTTCACCATGCATGGAACCGCCATGGTGTTTCTCGTCGGCATGCCGATCATTTTCGGATTCGCCAACTATCTCATCCCGCTCATGATCGGGACGCGGGACATGGCTTTCCCGCGGCTGAATGCCTTCGCATTCTGGGTCTTTTTCTTCAGCGGTCTGCTGCTCTATTTCAGCTATCTGGGCGCGCCGGGACTTTATGCGGCTGGTTCGGCTCCGGATGTGGGCTGGTTTGCCTATTCCCCGCTGACCGCGAAAGCCTTCTCCCGCGGGCACAGCACGGACTACTGGACGCTCTCGCTGCTGATGGGCGGCATCGGCAGCATCGCCACGGCCATCAATATCATCGTCACCATTATCAGCCTGCGCTGCAAGGGCATGACTCTTGGACGCATGCCGCTTTTTGTCTGGCTGTTTCTGGTGGTGGCGTTTCTCGTGATTATCTCCATGCCGCCCCTCTCGGCCTGCCAGATCATGCTCCTTTGTGACCGCTATCTGGGGGCAAAATTTTTCGACACCCAGGCGGGCGGTTCGGCCGTGCTCTGGCAGCACTTCTTTTGGATTTTCGGACATCCCGAGGTCTACATCCTCATTCTGCCGGGCTTTGCCATTGCCAATGAGATCATCCCGGTGTTTTCCCGCAAGCCGATCTTCGGTTATCCGATCATGGTGGCGGCGACCGTGATGATTGCTTTCATCAGCTTGACCGTCTGGGCGCATCACATGTTCACCGTGGGCATGACCTCGATGGGTAACACCTTTTTTGCCATTTCCACCATGGTCATCGCCGTGCCGACCGGCATCAAGATTTTCAACTGGCTTGGCACGATGTACGGCGGAAAGCTCCGGTTCGATCTGCCGATGCTGTTTTGCATCGGGTTTCTTTTCCAGTTCCTCATCGCCGGACTGACCGGCGTGATGCTTTCCGTCGCGCCGTTCACCTGGCAGTTGAGCGATTCGTATTTCGTGGTGGCGCACTTTCACTATGTGCTTATCGGCGGTTTGCTCTACACGGTTTTCGCCGGGATCTATTACTGGTATCCGAAGGCCTTCGGGCGGATGCCCAATGTGAAGCTCGGCCACTGGCATTTCTGGCTTTTCACCATTGGATTCCACCTCACCTTCGGTCCCCAGCATATCGCCGGAATTCTGGGCATGCCGCGTCGCATTTTTACTTACGAAGCCGGACGCGGATGGGAACTTTGGAATCTGCTCTCGACCATCGGCGTGCTGATTCAGATTCCCGGCATCCTTTTCTTCGTCATCAATTTGATTTACTCCTACATCAAGGGTAAAAAAGCCGGTGACGATCCGTGGGATGCCTGGACGCTGGAGTGGTCCACCACCTCGCCGCCGCCGGAATATAATTTTGCCAAGCTCCCCGTGGTGAAAAGCCGCCGCCCGTTGTGGGATGCGAAACACCCCGAGGATCCCGACTGGAAATTCGAATGAGCGCCGAACATCTGCACGCGGGCGAGCCCGCCCACATGATCAACGACCCGAGCGGGACCGAGGGTCCCTGGCGTCTGCCCTCCCAGCGCAAGGTGGGCATCATTTGCCTGATCCTCACGGAATCCGCGCTCTTCACCATTTTTGTGGTGGCCTATCTTTTCTACATAGGCCGCAGCCTGAACCCACCCTATCCGGCGCAGGTGCTCGAATTTCCCTGGCTCGGCAGCATCGCTCTTTTTAGCAGCAGTGCCACCATTGTGCTGGCGGAAATCATGCTGCGCAAAGCCAACCGTTTCGGGTTCCTCATTTGGTGGGGCCTGACGATTGCCTTGGGCGCGTATTTCATCTCCTTCACCGCCACGGAATGGATGCACCTGATTTACGGGAAGAACCTCACCATCAGCACCAATGTTTTCGGTTCGACGTTTTATGCCCTCGTCGGCCTTCACCTCAGCCACGTTTTCATCGGCCTCCTCTTGCTCAGCACCGTGTGGTTGCTGACGTTTTTTGGCAAAATCCCGAAAGATCACCATGAGCACATCGAGATGGTCTCATGGTATTGGCATTTTGTGGACGCGATCTGGCTGGTCGTTTTAAGCGTTGTTTACATTTATAGCGTCCATTACTGACCATGAACAAGGATTCCGAAGAAACCCCCGAAACGATCGAGCTTCCCGAGCCGACCGCGTGGCCGATCATGACGGCCTTTGGGCTCCTGCTCCTCTTTGCCGGGTTGGTTACAAATCTTGGTGTCTCGCTGGTTGGTTTTCTGGTCAGCCTGGCCGGTGCCATCGGCTGGTGCCTGGACGTTTTCCCCCATCCGCGGCACGAACGGGTTTCCGTGCTGCCCGCCGCCGACGGGCCGTCTCCGATTCAAACCGCCAGCCATGTCGTTCAGCACCTCGGCGGCGGGAAAATTCCCAACCGCGCGCGCATCCCCATCGAGGTCCATCCCTACGTGGCCGGGATTTTCGGAGGTCTCGCGGGTGCAGTCGTGATGGCTGTTCTGGCCTGTGCCTATGGCGCGTGGAAATACGACAGCATCTGGTATCCCATCAATCTCCTCGCCGCCGCCGGCGTGCCCAGCCTGGCCACTGCCAGCTCTGCGGAATTGTTAAAATACAACATGTCCGGTCTGCTCGTTGGTTCAATCGCGCATCTTTCCCTCTCCGTCACGGTCGGCCTGCTGTATTCCGCGCTCCTGCCCATGCTGCCGCGCAAACTCGAATGGCTTTGGGGCGGAATCGTGGTGCCGCTCATGTGGTCGGGCCTGATCTTTGCGAGCATGAGATATATTAACCCCGCGCTCCAGGCCGCAGTGGACTGGCCGTGGTTCATCGCCTGTCAGGTTGCCTTCGGTGCGGTCTGCGGATTTGTCGTCTTCAAATCTGAGAAAGTGGAAACCATGCAAAACTGGTCGCTGGCGGAAAAACTCGGCGTGGAAGCACAGCACGAAACGGAGGACAAAAAATGAGACCCTCCACTTGTTTGTCCGCAACCCTGGCGCTGCTTGTCTCCGTGCTGCTGCCGGCTTGCGAGTGGATGCCGGGCAAGCCGCGAAAAGCCGACGAAGTTCTCGCCCCCACGGCCGTGCTGGATTTCCAAAAACTCTACACCCAAAACTGCGTTGGTTGTCACGGCGCCGGAGGAAGTATTGCCGGATCCTTTTCCATGGATGATCCGACTTATCTTGCCATCGTCCCGGAGGAAAAACTGCGCGGCGTCATTGCGGATGGCGTTCCCGGCAGCCTCATGCCGCCCTATTCCATCGCCAACGGAGGCATGCTGACCGACGACCAGATCACCGTGCTGGTGCAGGGCATTACTGCGTGGAAAAAAGCACCCGTTCCGCCGGGCCTGCCTCCCTACAGCGCCCCTCCCGGCAATGCCGCAGCCGGGGCGCAAGTCTATGAAACCTACGTGGCGAGCCTGCGGAAAATGGCGGGGGACAGCATGTTTGGCGACGGTTTCCTGGCCAACCGCGCCTTCCTCGGCCTGAGCAGCGACCAGTACTTGCGCACTTTGGTCATTATTGGGAGACCCGAGCTCGGCATCCCCAATTTTGCGGGTGCCATTCCCGGCCAGCCCTTGAGCAACGAGCAAATCTCCGACGTGGTGGCCTGGCTGATTTCCCAGCGAAAAAATGAATTCGGACAGCCGCTCGTTCCGGCCGCTGCAAGATAAAATGACCGCATGAACACAGACTCCAACAAAGAACCCGAAAAATGCGGGTGTGAAGGCAAGGAGAAATCCAACCGCCGCGACTTTCTGCTCAAAGTGGGCCTCGGTCTCAACGCTGTCGCCGCTGCCATGGTCGGCATCCCGGTCATCGGCTACGCCCTCTCCAGCTTCCTGCAGAAATATCCGCTCAAGCCCATCTCGCTCGGACCCGTGAGCAAATTTCCCGAAGGCACGACCCGCCTCGCGTCCTATCACAATCCCTACAGCCGGAAATGGGATGGCGACACCGCCGAAATTCCCTGCTGGGTGCGGCATATTTCCAATAACGACTTCCAGGTTTTTGCCATCAACTGCACCCACCTTGGCTGCCCGGTGCGCTGGTTCGACCAATCCAAGCTCTTCATGTGCCCCTGCCATGGCGGTGCCTTTTATCAGGACGGCACCCACGCTTCCGGGCCGCCGCCGCGCCCGCTCTACACCTACGAATGGTGGGTGGAAAACGACGAGCTTTTCCTCAAAGGCGGCATTCTGCCCACGCTGGCCGATCCCATGGTATGATCGGGATCTTCCGCAATGTTTGTCTCTGGGTGGACGACCGGCTGCACGTCAGCAAGTTGTTCGCAGCCACCGCAGGCCACCATGTGCCGAAGAGTTCCGGCAGTTGGTTCTATGTGTTCGGCAGCGCGACCCTGCTCTGCTTCGTGCTCCAGGTTGTCACCGGCATCCTCCTGGCCTTCGTCTATGTGCCTTCCGCGTCGCAATCCTACGAGACGCTCATGGCTCTGAGTTACGAGCAGCCCTTGGGGTGGTTTTTACGGGGCATGCATTACTGGGGGTCGAATTTCATGGTTGCCATCATGTTCCTGCACATGACCCAGGTCTTCCTTTTCGGGGCCTACAAATATCCCCGCGAGGTCACCTGGATTTCCGGCTGCATCCTCATGATTCTGACCCTTGGCCTGGCCTTCACCGGGCAGGTCATGCGTTTCGATGAGGATGCCTATTGGGGCACCGGCATTGGCGCGGCCATCATGGGACGGGTTCCCTTCATCGGCCAGGAACTTGTGCACCTGATGCTGGGCGGACCCATCATCAACAGCGACACGCTCTCGCGGTTTTTTGCCCTCCACGTTTTCATTCTGCCCGGTTCGGTCATTGCCCTCATCAGCCTCCATCTCCGCATGGTCCTGACCAAGGGCATCAACGAATACCCCAAGCCCGGCCACCTCGTCCGCCGCGAAACTTACGATCAGGAATACGCCGCCATCATCAAAAAAGAAGGCGTGCCGTTTTTCCCCAAGGCCATCAGCAAGGATTTGATCGCGGCGTCCATCGTCATCTTTGGCATCCTGTTTTGCACGGCGGTCTTCGGACCGAAAATGCCGAACGGTCCGGCGGACCCCACCCAGATCGTCACCGTGCCGCGGCCGGATTTCTTTTTTCTTTGGATCTTTGCCGTGGCGGCCTTGTTGCCGGATTATACCGAGACCTTTCTGCTGCTCGCGGGCGGCCCGGTCATTCTCCTCATTTTATTTGCCCTGCCTTTCGTCAATAACACCGGCGAGAAAAGCTGGCGCCGCCGGCCGGTCGCGGTCATCACCGTCATTCTTGCCTATGTGGTGCTGGGCATCCTGACCTATCTCGGCCACACCTCCCCGTGGTCGCCGGATATGGGGGCATGGACCAGCGCGATCACGGAAAAATCGCGCGTGACCGGACGCAGCCCCTTCGAACTTCAGGGCCTCGTTGTTTTGCAAAACAAGCAGTGCCGCAACTGTCACGCCATTGAGGGAGTGGGCGGCCAGCGCGGCCCCGACCTGGCCAATATCGGCACCCGTCTGACCAGGGATCAACTCATCCGCCAGGTCATTCAGGGTGGCGGTAACATGCCCGCTTATGGCAACAAACTTTCTCCCTACGAGGTGGATGCGCTCGTGGCCTATATGGTCTCTCTCCGCCCCGAAGGCCAGCCGCCCGCCCGGAATTCCACGGTCCCCGGCGTGCCGCCGAAGGATCAAGCCGCTCTCCCGCCGAAACCGCAGGGCGAAAGTTGAGCCGGTGCCGCCTCGGCGATCAAGTGGCACAGGCTTCCAGCTTGTGTGTGGTGAAGGATTACAAGCGGAAAGCGTGGGCTACCGTATCCTGCCGTGAACACCGGGTCCGCTGCACTGGCCTCCTGGGCTTTTGAACCGCTGCCGGCCTTTGGCCTGCTGCTCACGGCGGTCATTTACGTTCTGGGCTGGAGAAAACTTCACCGCCAGGTTCCCGCCCGCTACCCCGTCTGGCGGCTGGTCTGTTTTCTGGGCGGCCTGGCGGTGGTTTACGTTTCATTTGCGTCTCCCCTCGATGCCTTCGCCTCCTTTCTTCTCATCTCGCACATGATTCAGCACCTGTTGCTGACCATGCTGGCCCCGGCTTTGCTTCTGCTCGGTGCGCCCCAGCTTCCCATGTTGCGCGGACTCCCCCAGTCCCTGGTTACCGGCGGACTTGGCCCCTTTCTGCAATGGAAAGCCCTGCAAAGAAGCATCCATGCCCTCATGCACCCCGCGGTGAGCTTGCTCTTGTTCGTCTTGAGCAATCTCCTCTGGCATATCCCCCCGCTGTATGAACTCGCGCTGGGCTCTGATGGCTGGCACGAGGTCGAACATTTCTGCTTCCTCGCCACCGCCCTGATGTTTTGGTGGCACGTCATCCAGCCCTGGCCCAGCCGGCCCTACTGGCCCCGCTGGGCCATGATCCCTTACCTCCTGCTGGCCGACCTTCAGAATACCGCCCTGGCCGCTTTCCTGACTTTTTACGAACGCGTCCTCTACCCAACCTACGAAAACGCCCCGCGGATTGGCAGCTTCAGCGCCTTGGAAGACCAGGCCGGCGCGGGTGTGATCATGTGGGTGCCCGGTTCGATGGCCTTCCTTATTCCAGCCGCCGTCATCACCGTGCAGATGCTCTCCCCGAAACGCCAATCCCGTCCCGCAACACCCCCATCAACCCTCAACCCTCGACCCTCAACCCTCCGCACCCCCTTCGACCTCTTCCGCCTCCCCGTGATCGGCCCGGTCATGCGCTCGCGGTACTTCCGGCGAAGCTTGCAAATCCTGCTGCTCGCGCTGGCCGTCCTCGTCATTCTCGATGGATTGCTCGGCCCGCAGATCAGCCCCCTCAACCTCGCCGGGGTCCTGCCTTGGACGCATTGGCGCACGTTCACCGTCATTGCCCTCCTCGCCGTCGGCAACCTTTTCTGCATGGCCTGCCCCTTCACCTTCGTGCGCGATCTGGGCCGGAAAATTCTTCCCGCCAGTTTCCAATGGCCCCGCGCCCTGCGCTCGAAGTGGCTGGCAGTCGCTCTCATCGTGGCCTACCTCTGGGCCTACGAAGCCTTCGATCTTTGGAACAACCCCGCCGCCACGGCCTGGATCATTCTCGGCTACTTTCTCGCCGCCTTGCTCATTGACGGATTTTTTCGCGGCGCGAGTTTTTGCAAATTCGTCTGCCCGATCGGACAATTCCATTTCGTCCAGTCCCTCGCCTCACCCTTCGAGGTCAAAGTCCGCCAGCCCGATATCTGCGCATCCTGCCGCACCTTCGATTGCATCAAGGGAAACGCCACCCAGCGCGGCTGCGAACTCGAACTCTTCCAGCCCAAAAAATCCGGCAACATGGACTGCACGTTTTGCCTCGATTGCGTCCAGGCCTGTCCGCACGACAACGTCGGCCTCATTGCCGTGGTGCCCGGAGCCGACCTCATCTCCGCCCGCCCGCGTTCCTCCGTGGGAAGCTACGCCCGGCGGATTGACCTCGCCGCCCTCGTGCTCGTCCTCACCTTCGGCGCCTTCGCCAACGCCGCCGGCATGGTCCTGCCCGTGCTGAACGGCGTCACCCAGCTCTCCGAGAAACTCGGCTTCAGCGGTGACCTCCTTGTTGTAACGTTTCTTTCGCTCCTCACCCTTATCGTCTTACCGGCCCTCACCGCAGTGATCGCGGCAAAATGCAGCAGCGTCCTCGCGGGAAATACCCTGCGGGAAAATTTCTGCCGGTTCTCCCTCGCCCTCGCGCCCCTCGGCTTCGGCATGTGGCTGGCCCATTTCACCTTCCATTTTTTCACCGCCGCCCTTACGCCGATTCCTGTCTTCCAGCGAGTGGCCCGGGAAGTCGGACTTTCTGTCGCCGAACCGGTCTGGAAGGTGGCCTCCTGGGCCTTCTATGATCTGCCCGCGCTCGAACTCCTCCTGCTTGATCTCGGGTTCCTGCTCGCCCTTTATTTGAGCTGGCGCATCGCCAAAGAAATGACGGCGGTGCGCCCACTTCGCGTCTTCCTGCCCTGGGCCGTGCTGGCCGCCGCCCTTTACGCCGCCGGGGTCTGGATTATCTTCCAACCCATGGAAATGAGGGGTACGTTGTTGCATTAAGACTTATGAGGCATCTTGACCTTTCTTAGAGAAGCATCATGATGATTATGTGAGATCCACGTTGACGCTGGACACCGATGTCGCGCTTCAAATTAAAGAGGATGCTGCTCGTTTGGGCAAGCCGGTGCGGCACCTCATAACTGAGGCTCTGCGGGAGGGCTTGTTTGTCATGAGGACACGCGCCCGCGAGACAAGGCCGTATCCGACCAAGCCCAAACCGCGCGGGCTTCGTGCCGGATTGAGCTATTGCGGGGCAAATCCTCGGAAATCCTTTGTGCCCTTGGCGTGAAACATTCTTGTTCGGACGCAGTTTTTTAGACGCCCTCGCGGGGCCGCTCCCTCATTGCCCCGACAGGGCCGGTGCATGCGCGGCGATCACCACGGGCGTTCCCACGGTGACAATCTCATAAAGCTTGCTGGCCGTGTCGCGTTTGAGACGGATGCAACCATGCGAGGCAGCGCGTCCGCCGGGAACATAGCCGACGTGCATGCCCACGCCGGTGTCGGTCAATCGCATCCAGAACGGCATGGGAGCGCCGGCGAAATTTCCGCCCTCCGGAACGGCGTGCTTGCGCGAGTCCGCGCTATTCACCAAGACCGCGCCAGTGACATCGTAAATTTTTCCGTAGAGATTCGACGAATAGACTTTCTGTTTGGACCGGACGGAAAAACTTCCCGGGGGAGTGGCGTGCCCGGCCTTGCCCGTGGCCACGGGGAAATCACTGGCGATGGCTCCGTTGACCAGCAGCAAGCCGCGTTGGTCGCTCAAAGAAATTTCGACGCTGATGTTTTCCGGTGTGGCTTGGGCGAGGAGGGTTTCGTTGCGCCAGGTTTTCTTCTTCCAACCGGCCTGGGAGCGGAAGACTGCATTTTCCGCAAGGGCCTGGCTGCGGAGGGCCGCCATGGCACGATCTTCGCGGGCTTTGGCTTGGTTTTTTTCGTAATCTTTCATCACGGCGCAGCCGGCGGAGAGAAGGCAAAAAGCCGCCAGCGCGGGCAGTGCGAATTTGTGGGACGACCTCATTTGCGCTATCCCAAGCGCAAAAAAGCGCGCAAGAAAAGCGAATCCTGCGATTTCCCTGTTGTCAAAATCTTCCGTCATGCGAAATATATTACGTTTTTGTCGCCCTTGAAGACCGGGGGCAAACCACACACCACCGCCACGCATGCCAAAATCCGCAGCCATCTCAGTTGATTACGCCGAAGCGCCGGTCAACGCCAAGCTCGTCTCCGAGGATAAAATCCGCCTGCTGCGGGAAATGCTGCGCATCCGTCGCTTCGAGCATATTTCGCTCAAGCAATACAACGCCGGCAAAATCGGCGGATTCCTTCACCTCTACATTGGACAGGAGTCCATAGCCGTCGGCACGGTTTCCCTCATGGGCGACAACGACCACGTCATCACCGCCTACCGCGACCATGGCCATGCGCTCGCCGTCGGCATGAGCATGAATGAATGCATGGCCGAGCTTTACGGCAAGGCCACCGGCTGCTCGAAGGGCAAGGGCGGTTCGATGCATTTTTTCGCACCCGACAAAAATTACTGGGGAGGCCACGGCATCGTCGGCGGCCAGACTCCGCTCGGGCTCGGGCTCGCCTACGGCATCAAATACAAGGGCCTCACCGGAGCCGCCTTTTGCTTTCTCGGCGACGGCGCGGTGAACCAGGGATGTTTCTACGAAAGCCTCAATATGGCGGCTCTTTTCGAACTCCCGGTCATTTACGTGATCGAGAACAACAAATACTCGATGGGCACGAGCCTCGAACGCTCCTCCATCGTCGACAAATGCCTGGCCCAGCGCGCGGAGGCTTTCAAAATTGATTGGGCTCAGGCCGACGGCGAGGATGTCTATGAAGTGCGGGCTGTCGCCCAACAAGCTCTCGAACGCGCCCACAAGGAATCCAAACCCACCGTGCTGGAGTTTGACACCTACCGATATTACGGCCACTCCGTCGCCGATTCCAGCCACAAGGGCGGCTACCGTCCGGAGGAGGAAATCGAGCGCTATAAAAAAGAACACGATCCCATCCAGCGCTTCAAAGCCACCCTTCTCGGGGAAAAAGTCATCACCGAGGAACAATACGAGGCCATTGATGCCGGGGTGAAAGCCGAGGCCGCGGAGTCCGTCAAATTTGCCGAGGAGAGCCCGAATCCGACCGAGGCCAGCATCTTCGAGGATGTGTACTTCGAAGTGGACCGCCAGACCGAAGCCGGCCGCACCGGGAAATATTTTTTCAACGACTGATCCGTTTCACCATGCCACTCATCGAATACCGCGACGCACTCAACCAGGCCTTTTCCGAGGAAATTGAACGCGACCCCAATGTCGTCCTCATCGGCGAGGAAGTTGCCCAATACAACGGTGCTTATAAAGTCACCCGCGGGCTCTGGAAAAAATTCGGAGACAAGCGCGTGGTGGACACACCGATCAGCGAAGCCGCCTTTATCGGCATGGGCGTCGGCGCCTCCATGCTGGGCCTGCGCCCCGTGATGGAACTCATGTTCTGGAGTTTCGCCACCGTGGCCTACGATCAGATCATCAACAACGCCGGCCAGATCCGCTACATGAGCGGAGGCCTCATTAACTGCCCCATCGTGATCCGCGGTCCGGCCAATGGCGGCACCGGCGTTGGTGCCACCCATTCCCACACCCCGGAAAACTGGCTCGCCGCCATCCCCGGTTTGAAAGTCGTCAGCGCCGCCACCGCCTATGATGCCAAGGGCTTGATGAAAACCGCCATCCGCGACAATGACCCCGTCATGTTCATGGAAAACACCTTGCTCTACGGGGAAAAAGGCGAGGTGCCGGAGGAGGAATATCTCATCCCGCTGGGTGTGGCCGATTGCAAACGTGAAGGCACCGATGTTTCTCTCATCGCCCACGGTCGTGCTGTTCTGACCGCCCTCAAGGCCGCGGAAATTCTCGCCGCCGAGCACGATATCAGCGCCGAAGTCATTGACCTGCGCTCCATCCGTCCGCTGGATGAGGAGGCAATTTTGAGAAGCATCCGCAAAACCCACCGCGCCGTGTTGGTTGATGAAAACAAGCCCTTCTGCGGTGTTTCTTCGCAGATTTCCTCGCTGATCATGGAGAAGGCCTTTGACGATCTCGACGCTCCGGTGGGCCGGGTCTGTTCGCTCGACGCTCCGGCGATTTACTCACCTGCCGTTGAACCCCTTCAACTCCCCACCCCTGATCGCGTGATCCGGAAGGTGAAGGAGATTTGCTGACATTCAGCTAGCGGTGCAAAACCTGATTTTTAAAACGTAAGACCCCTTTTCCTTTTCATGCCCATTATCACCATGCCCAAGTTAAGCGACACGATGGCCGAAGGGACCATCGCGAGCTGGAAGAAAAAGAAAGGCGACACCATTGTGATGGGCGACGTTCTCGCCGAAATCGAAACCGACAAGGCCACGATGGAAATGGAAGCCTTTGACGAAGGCGTGTTGCAGGAACTTTATGTGGCCGAGGGCGGCAAGGCCCCCGTGGGCGGAAAAATAGCGTTGATTCTGGCTGAGGGCGAAACGCTCGAGGCCGCCCCCGCCCAGTCTGCATCCAAAGCGGAAATGGCCGCTCCGGAAATAACCACGGAGTCCAAAGAAAAAGCCGCGCCCGCCGCAAAAGGTGGCCGGATTAAATCCAGCCCGTTGGCCCGGAAAATCGCGGCCGGGCGCGGGGTGAGTCTCGAGGGCGTTGCCGGCACCGGTCCGGGCGACCGCGTTGTCGCGAAGGATGTTCCCTCGAAAGGTTCGTCACCAACCGCCGCCCCCTCTCCGAAGATCGAAGCCAAAGCCGCCGGGGAAGGCGACAAAACCATCCCGCTTTCCAACATGCGGCGCACCATCGCCGAACGCCTGGTCGCCAGCAAACAGCAGAACCCGCATTTCTATCTCTCCGTCGAAGTGGATGCCGGTTCGCTCATGCGTCTGCGCAAGGAACTCAACGCTTCCAACGAAGCCTCCGGATTGCCGAAGCTTACGGTCAACGATTTCGTCCTTCTCGCCGTCGGCCGCGCCGCCGCGCAGCATCCCTACATCAACGCTTCGTGGGGAGGCGATTCCATCATTCAATATGCTGGGGTGAATATCTCGGTGGCCGTGGCCGTTGATGATGGACTCATCACGCCCGTCATCCGCAACGCCGATAAACTTTCGCTCAAGGAAATCAGCGCGGCAGTGAAGGATCTGGCCAAGCGCGCCCGCGAGAAAAAACTCAAGCCCGAGGAATACGCCGGCGGCACCATCACCGTCTCGAATCTCGGTTCGTACGGCATCGAGCAGTTTTTCGCCATCGTCAACCCGCCCCAGGCCGCCATCCTCGCCATCGGGGCCATCGTGAAAAAGCCGGTGGTGAATGCCAAAAACGAAATCGTGGTGGGCGAGCGCATGATCATTTCCCTGAGCGGCGACCATCGCGTGGTGGACGGCGCGGTCGGCGCGGAATACCTCTCGACCCTGCGCAAGCTGATCGAGAATCCGGCCATGATGCTCTTTTAGGTCGTAGCATCGGCATCCTGCCGATGAACACTATGACGCATCGGCTGGAAGCCAATGCCACGCTTTTTAAAAAAACCCTCCCCTTCGGTCAGGAATCTGCTGAACTGAAAAAATGCCTCAAAAAATTTGGCGCGCGCTCTTTTTGGGGCCGGTCATTTTTTTCCTGCAGGCCGGTCAGGCTCAAGAGCCCGTGTGGGAGAAACTCGAGGGCTGCAAATACGCCGAGGGACCGCATGACGACGGTGACAGCATGGAGGTGGATTACGGCGAAAAGCGTTACGTCTTCCGTCTTTTTTTTGTGGATTGCGTCGAGAAAAGCCCACACTCCCGTGCCCACCGGGTCGAGCAGGCCAAATATTTTGGACTGACGGGCGGGCAACAGGAGGACACCGCATTGGAGGTGGCTTACGAAGCGGCGAAATTTACCAAGGATCAACTGACCAAACCATTCACAGTTTATACACGGTGGCAGAAAGTGGATCCCACGGGAGAAAACCCCGCCATCCGCGCGTTTGTTGAAACGTCCACCGGCGCAGATCTTGGCAGCCTGCTGGTGAGCAACGGGCTGGCCATCATCCGCGAAGGCAAGGTGGCCTCGGATCATCCCAATGGAAAAAATACCAGCGAACTGGTCAGTGCCTTGCGCGAAGCGGAAACGAAAGCGCGGCTCGATGGCAAGGGCGCCTGGGGTCTGGCTAATCCTGCGGGTACTGCAATGGCCCGCCCGCCCGTGACGGGTGGCGGGTTTGCCGCGACGGATCGGGACGGACTTTTTGCCAGTGCGGGACACCCCGTCAAGGTGCATGGACGCGTGGTGAAAATCGGGGTGTTGCCGGATGGAAGGATCACGTTTTTGGACTTTGAGGGCAATAAATCCGGTGATTTCGTCGGAGTGGTGCGCTCCGGTTTTCTGCCTGCGTTTCACGAACAGTTTCCCGACGGGCTGGAGACAGGGCTGCTGGGAAAGGAAGTCACTCTGGAGGGAGTGGTCACGCTTTACCGCAATATCCCTCAGATCGAATTGCAACATCCACGGCAGATTCAAATCCTTCCCCCTCCCGCGCCCTAGGATTTATGTTCGCCAGCGGCCGGATTTTCACGCATTGAGTCTGGAACTGTGAGCAAACCTCCCAAACTCGTCATGGGCGTGGTCGTAGCCCGCTGCCCGCGCTCGTTCGCCGGAAATTTGTGCTCGGTCATGAACTGGGCCCTGGGTTTTCGCGAGCTGGGCTGGGATGTCTGGATCACGGAACATGTGGACTCGCACGAACTCGAGCCGCCGGAAACTCCGGGAAAAGCCAGCCCGCAGGAGGAATTCTGGAAAAGAACCGTGAAGGAATTCGGGTTTGAAGACCGAGAGTGCCTGATCGTCAACGGCCAGTCGCCGCAGTTGGACGCGTTTCGCGAATTTGCAGCGGAGGCGGAACTGTTTTTGAATTACTCCGGTCAGTTCAAGCGATTGGATTTGCTGGGGGAAAAAACGCGCAAGGCTTATCTCGATGTGGATCCCGGCTTCACCCAGCTTTGGGTCGAGGTCTGCGCCAGCGATATGAATTTTGAGGGCCACGATGTTTTTCTGACGGTTGGCACCACGATAAATAATCCCACCACTCTTGTGCCCAAAGTTGGCCGCGAATGGATTCCCACCCGGCTGCCCGTGGTGGCGGAGTATTGGCGGCAAAGGCTGGGACCGGCACCAGAAGTTTTTGCAAATTCGCCCTGGACCACCATCGCACATTGGTACGGCTATCCTGAGATGCAATGGCAGGGCCGTCGCTATGCCGGCAAGCGGGAGAGCCTGGTGGAAATGAAAACCCTTCCGCAACTCGTGAAAAAAACCTGCACCATCGCGACGGACATGACTCCCGATTGGGACGATTACACGGTCTTCACCGGGGCGGGATGGAAGTTTTGTTCCTCGGCGGCGGTTTCCGACGACATCCCATCTTACCTGCAATTTATCGCCGCCAGCCGGGGAGAAATTGGCATCGCGAAAGAAGGCTATGTCGTTTCCCGCGCCGGATGGATGAGCGATCGCAGCGTCGTCTATCTGGCCCTTGGCAAACCGGTCGTTCTGCACGACACCGGATGGACCCAGGCCATCCCACCCGAGCCGGGCTTGCTTTCCTTTACCGGTCCGGAAGACTGCGCCGGGGCCATTGCTTGCATTGAGGCCGATTACGAAACGCACTCGGAGGGCGCGAGGCACTTGGCGGAAACCCTCCATTCCCCCCAGAGCGTCATCTTCCCGCTGTTGGAAAAAATTCTCTAAACCTTATGAAAAAACAAAAAATCAAAGTTGGCGTGGTCGGTTACGGCGGAGCCTTTAACATGGGCCGCGCTCATCTCACCGAGATGAAGGCCGCCGGAATGGAACCCGTCGCCGTGGCCGAAGTGGACAATGTGAGGGCGCTGGTGGCATTGGAAGATTTCCCGGACATCCAGGTTTTCAACGATGTCGGGCAGATGCTCACCCAATCCGATGTCGAGTTGGTCACGCTGATCACCCCCCACAACACCCACGCCCCGCTCGGCTTGCAGTGCCTCAAGGCCGGCCGGCATGTGATTTGCGAAAAACCCATGGCGGTGACCACCGCCGAATGTGACGCCATGATCACGCTGGCCCGCAAAAAAAAGCTGCTGCTCAGCACCTATCACAACCGCCACTGGGACGGCTGGATTCTCCGCGCGGTCGAACAGGTGAAAAAGAAAAAAGTCATCGGTGACGTGCATCGGATTGACTTGCGCATGGGTCAGCGTTCCAAACCGGGTGATTGGTGGCGCAGCAGCAGATCCATTTCCGGCGGCATCCTCTACGACTGGGGTGTGCATCTGCTCGAATACGCCTTGCAGCTCATTGACTCCGAGATCACCGAGGTTTCCGGCTTTGCTCGCGAGGGCTTCTGGGCACCGCAGACCAAATGGAAAAAGGACACCATTGAGGACGAGGGGGCGGTCGTGGTGAGGTTCAAAAACGGTGCATGGATCAACCTGTGCGTCAGTCACCTCGACGCCAACGCCAAGCCCGGCACGGTGGAAATCCACGGCACCAAGGGCAACTACGTGATCGAATGGAACCACTACAACCTGCATCACATCGAAGACGGCGTGAGCACCGTCGAGCAGGGCCCGCATCCGCACAGCCAAGGCCAGAAATTTTACGAAAACATTGCCGCTCACCTTATCAAAGGCGAAAAGCTTATCATCACGCCCGAGTGGGCGCGCCGGCCCATTCACATCCTCGATCTCGCCATGCGCAGCGCAAAAACCGGCCGCGCCATGGCGGCCAAATACGGCTGACTCCTGCGGCGGGGACGCGTCACCCCGCCTGGCAGCGCGTGCACCAACAGGTCGTGCGCCCGCCGATGTCCTGACGCAAGAGCTCGAGCCCGCAGCGCGGACACGTGCCGCCGTCCCGCCAGCGATGGTTGAACAGCCAGTCGTCGGGCGGATCAGCCCAGTTTGCACCGATCACCCGCAACGCATCCCGGCAGACGCTGCGAATGGTTTTCCACAGCCGCGCCACATCCGCCACCTTGCCGCCCGGGGTGGAGGGGTGCAGCCGCGCCTGCCAGAGAATTTCATCAGCCATCCAGTTTCCCAAGCCGGGAAATCGTTCCTGCATTAGCAAAACCGCCTTGATCGGCGCGGCCTTGCGCCGCAGGAGGAAAACCGCCAGCGCGGCCTTGGTGAAATCCGGTGAGAGCAAATCCGGCGGTCGGTTCGTCCACCAGTCCGGATCGCATCTACCTTTTTGAAACAGGATGCGGCCAAACAATCGCGGATCGGAAAACACCAGCGTAGCGCCCTTTTGAAACAGCACGAGATGATCGTGCTTGCCGGGCACGAAGTCCGGCGGCGCGGTGCGCAACTCGCCCGTCATGCCGAGGTGCAAGCCGAGCGTGGCGCGGTCGAACCGGAAAATCATCTGCTTGCCATGCGCCGCCGAAGAAACCAGGCGCGAACCAGTCAGGGTCTTTTCAAACTCCGCCGCAGGGATGCCGCGAAAGAGCCGCGCCATGCCATGGAACTCCACGCGCGCGACCCGCGCTCCCAAACCGGGATCCCAGCGTTTGCGGAAATATTCGACTTCGGCGAGCTCGGGCATGGTGTTGAGAGATGTCGAAAAATTCCAGGGCAGATTCCAGAAACGAGCCAGCCCGGAAAAGATGCAGGCCGCCGCAACGAAAGTTACGACGGCCTGCTGTTCCCCCCAGAACGCGGTAAACTTCCCACAATGTGGAAAGAGCGCAAGGGATTATTTTAAAAATTTTTGTCATCCGCCTGCCGGGGCGGGTTTTCAGTCCGAATCAGCGTCCGGCGGCCTGTTCCTGCTCGAGTGCTTTTTTCTTTTTCTCCAGCTCGGCCTGCTGACGCTCGATCTCGGCCAGCTTGGAGGCGTTTTCGGAAGGGGCTTTCTGAGCGGCTTTTTTCTCCGCCATGGCGGCGGCTGGCTTTTCTTCCCAGAGCTTGAGTTTCGTCGCGAGTTCGCCGCGCTTTTGGCAAGCTTCCACGGCCTTCTCGCGTATCTTTTCCGCCAAGCGGACTTGATTTTTATCCCAGGCTTCGAAACTTTTTTCCAAGAGACCAGCTTCTTCCACGGTGAACGCGAGGTATTTTTTCTCGTCGGCGGATAATGTGCGCCCTTCCTTTTGGGCGCTGGATTCAAAGTAGGCGGCCTCCTGACGCAATTGGGCGGCGGTCTTGCGGGCTTCCTTGGCGAGAGCGGCGGGATCCTTTTTGGTCCAATCCTCCGCCACGGCAGGCAGGACCATCAGGACAAGGGCGATGAAAGGGAAAAGGCGGGGAAACATTTTCATGGCAATTTAATACCACAAAGGACCGATTTCGTCATGAACCAATTTTCCTATCCTTCCTGCCCGGCTTCCTCTTCGAGCCGCTCCCGTGCACTTTTTCATTCTCAGGGAAAACTGTTTCCCGTTTGATTCGATCTGCCATGCCCTTGCCATTCCCTAACTCCCGCGATCCCCTGCATGGTATCACGTTGGAAAATATCGTGACGCAGTTGCATTTGCGATTCGGCTGGGAGGAAATGGGAATGCGCATTCCCATCCGCTGCTTCCTTCACGACCCGAGTATCAAATCAAGCCTTACGTTTCTGCGCAAAACCCCGTGGGCCCGCCAGAAAGTCGAAACGTGGTTCCTCCACGAGTTCTGGTACAAAGAAACGCCCTGAAAATCCTCCGAAGCCCGGAGCAGGGTTGGTTGACTCCGAGTCGCGATTGCAAAGCTCTTTGACATAATAAGCCACCTTATTATTTATTGACTTAATAATTAGCCCCCTTAAGTTACGGGGCCATGCCATTTTTGTTGTTGAAAGAAGTGCCTCGGTACGAATGCCTGCAAGAGGCCTCGGCGCGCGTGCCCGGGGCCGATGCTTCCATCTGTGAGGTGTTTCTGAACATCCTCCACACCGGCGATGTGGTCTCCCGAAGCGAGGGGGGGTTTCTGGCCCGGTATGGACTGAATCAGGCGCGTTTGATTGTGCTGGTGCTGCTTGACGACGCGGATAATGGAAGCCTGCGTTCCTCCGAACTGGCCGAACACGCCAAGGTCAGCCGTGCCACCGTGACGGGCCTGCTCGACACGATGGAAAGGGCCGGCCTCATCGCCCGCGCCGCTGATCCGCACGATCGCCGGGCTTCGAATGTTAAAATCACGGCTCTGGGAAAAACCCTTTTGCGCAAAGTGCAGCCGCAGCTCATGAAGTGGTCCCAGGGCATTCTCTCCGCCCTGTCCCTGACCGAGCGCAATCAACTCGTCAAACTGCTGCGCAAAACCCAGCAAGCCTTTGCCGCAGCCAAGCCCGCCCCTCGCAAAGGCACCCGTTTGTCATGAAAAAAATCACCCTCATCGCCATTGCCGTCGGGGCGGCCCTGGCCATCTGGGCAGTGCTCGGCAGCGTCAAGTATTTCCAATTCCAGTCGGCCATGGCGGGATTCGCCAACATGCCGATGCGGGTCGAGTCGGTCACCTCCCAGGTGGCCGCCGAGGAGGATTGGATTCCCGCGCTGCGGGCCATAGGTTCCACCGCCGCCGTGCAGGGCGTGACCGTGAGCACAGACCAGCCCGGCATCGTAACGAAAATCAACTTTGAGTCCGGCCAGAAGGTCAACCAGGGCGACCTCCTTGTGCAACTCGACGTCAGCCAGGAAGAGGCCCAGCTTCGCTCCGCCGCCGCCCAACAAAAACTCGCCGCGCTCAATCTGCAACGCCAGCAAAACCTCATGAAAAACCGGGTGACCGCACAATCGGAACTCGACAGCTCCCAGGCGGAATTCGATCAGGCCACGGCCCACGTGCTGGAAATGAAATCCGTGGTGGACAAAAAAACCATCCGCGCACCTTTTTCGGGTGTGCTGGGGATTCGCGCGGTCAATCTCGGACAGTATCTGCAAAGCGGCGCGGCCATCGCCCCGCTCCAGGCCCTTGATCCGATTTACGTGAATTTTTTTCTCCCGCAGCAGGAACTCGGAAAAATCGCGGCGGGCCAGAATGTGCATATCAAGGCGGACGGTCTCCCCGATGTGAAATTCGAGGGCAAGGTCAACGCGGTGGATGCCGTGGTGGACGAAGCCACCCGCAATGTCCAGGTGCAGGCCACGTTGGCGAATCCGCAGGGACTGCTTCGCCCCGGCATGTTTGTCAATGCCGAGGTGCCGCAGGATACGGTGTCCCGTCATGTCGTGCTGCCCGCCACCGCCATCCAGTACGCACCATACGGCGACACGGTCTTCATCATTGAAAATATGACGGATCCCAAGGGCGTTGCTTACAAGGGCGTCCGCCAGCAGATCGTGAAAGTGGGGGAGTCCCGCGGCGACCGCATCGCCATCGTCTCCGGCGTGAAACCCGGCGAGGAAGTCTGCACCTCGGGCGTTTTCAAACTTCGCCAAGGTTCCGCCGTCGATGTGAATAACAGTATTCTGCCGGAAAACAACTTGGCCCCGACCCCGGAGGACACCTGACGCGTCGGGATTGACAAACGACCAAGTCATGAAAATCACCGACCTTTTCATCAAGCGGCCCATCCTTGCGCTGGTCATCAATTTGCTGATCCTCATCGCCGGCTTGGTTTCCATCGGCACCCTCAGTGTCCGGCAATATCCGCGCAGTGACATTGCCCAGGTCACGATCAAGACCGCCTACATCGGCGCGAATGCCGACCTCGTGCGCGGCTACATCACCACGCCGCTCGAGCGCGTCATCGCCAGTGCGGACGGTATTGATTACATGGAGTCGTCCAGCGCGCAGGGGCTCAGCACCATTACGGTGCGGCTCAAACTGAACTTCGACACCAACGCCGCCCTCACCCAGATCCAGGCCAAGGTCGCGCAGGTGCGAAACGACCTGCCGCCCGAGGCCGAGGCTCCGGTGATCGAAGTTGAGTCGAAGGATTCCGAGTTTGCCGCCATCTATCTGAGTTTTTACTCGAAGGACCTCGATCAGAACCAGATCACCGACTACCTCACGCGCGTGGTTCAGCCGAAACTTTCCGCCATCAACGGCGTGCAGCGCGCCGACATTCTCGGTGCCCGCACCTTTGCCATGCGCATCTGGCTCAAACCCGACAAGCTGGCCTCGCTCAACCTCACTCCCACCGAGGTGCTGGCCGCTCTCCAGGCCAACAACTATCTCGCCGCCATCGGCCGCACCAAAGGCACCATGATCTCGGTGAATCTCATCGCCAACACCGACCTCAAGACGGTGGCAGAGTTTCAGAACCTTGTGATCCGCCAAAAAAATAACGCCATTGTCCGCCTCGGGGATGTGGCTGACATCAATCTCGGCGCGGAATCCTACGAGGAGGACGTGCGTTTCAGCGGACAGAAAGCGACCTTCATGGGCGTGTGGCCGCTGCCCACCGCCAACACCCTTGATGTGGTGCGGGATATCCGCGACGCCCTGCCAGAAATCCAGAGCCGCCTGCCTTCCGGCATGAACGCCAGCGTGGCCTACGACTCGACCATCTATATTGACAGCGCCATTCACGACGTGCTCAAGACCTTGATGGAAACACTGCTCATCGTCGTCGTGGTGATTTTCCTTTTCATGGGTTCGCTGCGCTCGGTCATCATCCCCGTGCTGGCCATTCCCATTTCGCTCATTGGCGCGGTCTTTCTCATGATGGCCGCGGGCTTCACCATCAACCTGCTCACCCTGCTCGCCATCGTGCTGGCGGTCGGTCTGGTGGTGGACGATGCCATCGTGGTGGTGGAAAATATTGAGCGTCACTTGCAGGAGGGTCTGTCGCCCTTCGACGCCGCCATCACCGGCGCGCGCGAGCTGCTCGGGCCGATTATTTCCATGACGATTACCCTGGCGGCGGTCTATACGCCCATCGGCATTCAGGGCGGGCTCACCGGTGCCCTCTTCCGCGAATTTGCCTTCACCCTGGCCGGAGCCGTCGTGGTTTCCGGCATCGTCGCCCTCACGCTCTCGCCCATGATGGCGTCCAAAATGCTCCGCCCCGGCGATGCCGAACGCGGCTATGCCGGCTGGATCAACCGCCGCTTTGAATGGCTGCGCGGCGGCTATTCCCGCGCTCTCGCGGTGACGGTTTCCAACCGCGTGCCGGTCATCATCTTTGCCGCCCTCATGGCTCTGCTGATCTATCCGCTCTCCATGTTTTCCGTCAACGAACTCGCCCCCAACGAGGATCAGGGATTTCTCTTCGGCATCGTACAGGCCCCGGCCAATGCCACGCTGGATCAGGTGAGCCTCTATACCGACGAAATCAACAAGGCCTTCATGTCCGCACCCGAGGTGGCCAACACTTTCCAGATCAACTCCGCCGCCGGCGGCTTCGGCGGCCTCGTCACCAAACCCTGGAACGAACGCAGCCGCAGCACGGAGGAAATTCAGAACGACCTCTTTCCCAAGACCGGTGCGATTGCCGGCCTGCAGGTCATTCCCATCACTCCCGCCCCGCTGCCCGGCGGCAGCAACTTTCCCATCGAAATCGTCATCGCCTCCACCGCCGAACCACAGGAACTCCTCGAAGTCGCCAACAAACTTGTGGCCAAAGCCTTCGAAAGCGGGCTCTTCATGTTCGCCGACACCGACCTGAAATACGACCAGCCGCAGACCGAAATCGTCTTTGACCGCGACAAGGTGGCTGCCCAGGGCCTCAACCTCCAACTCGTCGGTGCCGACCTCGCGGCTCTGCTCGGCGGCAACTACATCAACCGCTTCAACACCTCGGGCCGCAGCTACAAAGTCATTCCTCAAATCAAGCGCGTCGAACGCCTCAATGCCGACCAGTTGAAAAACATTTATGTCACCGGACCCGAAGGACGCATGGTGCAGCTCTCCACCTTCGCCACGCTGAAAAACTCCGTCGTTGCGCGCGAGCTCAAGCGTTTCCAGCAACTTAACTCCGCCACCATTCAGGGCGCGATTCCGCCCGGCGTCTCCAAGGACATGGCCTTGCGTGTACTCGAAGACGAAGCCCGCAAGATCATGCCTCCGGGTTTCAGTATTGATTACGCCGGTGAGTCCCGCCAGTTGCGCACGGAGGGCAACACCCTCGTCACCACCATGGCCCTCTCCGCCGTGCTTATCTTCCTCGTACTTGCCGCGCAGTTCGAGAGCTTCCGTGATCCGTTCATTATTCTGCTGGGCTCCGTCCCTCTCGCCCTCACCGGCGCCCTTATGTTTACTTTCCTCGGTTTCACCTCGCTCAATATTTATAGCCAGGTCGGTCTGATCACGCTGGTGGGGCTGGTTTCCAAAAATGGCATTCTCATCGTGCAGTTTGCCAATCAACTGCAGGAGGAGGGCCTCGACAAACTCCGGGCCGTCATTCAAGCCAGCGCGACGCGCCTTCGTCCCATTCTTATGACCACGGCCGCCACGGTCATGGGCCATTTGCCGCTGATCTTCGCCAGCGGACCCGGTGCCGCCGCGCGCAACAGCATCGGCTACGTTCTGGTGACCGGCATGGTCATCGGCACAGCCTTCACGCTCTTCGTTGTGCCCGCGCTCTACATCGTGATCGCCCGCAGCCATGCCAAAAAGGATGTGGAACCTCCCCGCGACCGCGAGGAAACGCTGCCGCATTTAAAAACGGCCGCTGTCTGAATTTCCGCAGAAACTCCGTCGGAAGCAAAACAGGCACCGGCGGATTTCGGAAATTCTCCGTATTGTGGGACACACTTGACCCCTTTAATCTCTCCGAGGGAATGATGGGCCGGCGTGGAAGCCAGCCCGCCAAAAATCCCTGGAGGGACGGGTTCCACCCCGTCCCATTTTTTCTCAAAACGCCGTCTTCGGGCTCAAGGGGCGGATACAAGTGGCTCTGCACCAACTTTTCCGAATCCGGCGAATCAAACGCGCCAACCCTTACGAATTTGTTTCTTACCGCACCTCAAAACGGGTTGCTGCAAATAAATAAATACGGGAATATTTCTTTATGAAGACCACCATTGAGGGGTCTGATTAAAAGTGGGTGAGGTCTTGGACAGGGTAGCACGAGCTTCCAGCTTGTGTTCGATGGAGATCACAAGCTGGAAGCTAGTGCTACTATTCCTGCGAGACCACCCCGTCAACCGGCGGGCCTAAAAGGGGTCCTATACTTTACATCTTCAGATTAACAAGATTGCCAGCGCCCGGTGAAATGAATATCGCGGCCCGCGGTCGATATGTATATTATAGGACTGATCTGAATGGCACGAAGTTAAGGCATGTACCGTAGCCGTCCCGGCTGCGAAGCCCCAGGCACGAGCGCAACCGGGACGGTCGCGGTACATCCGAAAACATCCTTAACTTATTGCCATTCATAGCTTGTATCTTGATTTCGACCGTTGAATTGGGCTCGTTCTGACCAACAGTTTTTATCTGGGGGCTGCGCAGCCCCCAGATAAAATAAGCCGCCGAGGGAGAAGATCGCTCTGGACTGGAACCTC
>Ga0163144_10003878_pt1 | contig 34014 bp, 38 predicted proteins | sample OliLak19BULKMAT1_FD_123175 | JGI IMG/M metagenome (GOLD analysis project Ga0163144, IMG submission 123175) | Freshwater microbial mat bacterial communities from Lake Vanda, McMurdo Dry Valleys, Antarctica - Oligotrophic Lake LV.19.BULKMAT1 | ecosystem: Environmental > Aquatic > Freshwater >... | reverse complement strand
TGATCGAGACCTGCAAACTCAACGACGTCGAACCGCTCGGCTATCTCACCGCAACGCTCGAGGCGATCGCTCAGGGTCACCCGATGAAACGCCTCGATGAACTCCTGCCCGGACCGTTCGCCAAGAAGTCAATACACTGAGTATGTGATGTGCTCACAGCGCTTACGGATTACCGGGTTTTTGTTTGTTGAGGGCTTGGAGGGACATGCGAAACCCCCTCCGTCTTGCGCCTTCGGCGCAATCCACCACCCCCGCTTCGCAGGAGAAGATGAAGGCGGAGAGGGGTTAAGGGACGAGCGTCGCTTCGGTCTTCGCCTTTATTTCGTCCATCGTGACGCCAGGGGCGAGTTCGATGACCTTGAGGCCGCCGGGCACGACGTCCATCACGCAGAGGTCGGTGATGATGCGGTTCACGACGCCCTTGCCGGTGAGCGGCAGGGTGCACGCTTTCAGCACTTTTGACTCACCCGCCTTGTTGGCATGGTCCATCACCACGACGATACGCTTCACGCCCGCGACAAGGTCCATCGCGCCGCCCATGCCCTTCACGAGCTTGCCTGGGATCATCCAGTTGGCGAGGTCGCCGTTTTCGGCGACTTCCATGGCGCCGAGGATGGCAATGTTGATATGGCCGCCACGGATCATCGCGAAGCTGGTCGCGCTGTCGAAAAAACTCGTGCGGTCGAGCGTGGTGATGGTCTGCTTTCCGGCGTTGATGAGGTCCGCGTCTTCCTCGCCTTCATAGGGGAACGGGCCCATGCCGAGCATGCCGTTCTCGCTCTGCAGCGTCACGTCCATGCCTTCCGGGATGTGGTTCGCCACCATCGTCGGGATGCCGATGCCGAGGTTCACATAGTAACCGTCGTGCAGTTCCTTCGCGGCCCGGGCCGCCATGTCGTCGCGTGTCCAGGGCATTAGTTATTTCTCACCAATAGATCGTTGCGCGCAGCAGTCAGCGTGTACTTCATCACCAAAGACGAAGATAAATTCATTCTCACTGAAGGTGTTGATTTGCAAAGTTTGCATGACGTTTGTTGCCGCACTCTAAACTAATCTCAACGCTTTCATTGAATTTTAGTCGTCACCTCGCTAAACGATCAAAAACTTCCAGTCGACTATGCCTTCAATGTACTGCCCTGAGTCACGATCAAATGAGAAATTTCTCTCAACAAGTCCTGGATGATTCCGACGAACGAAAGCGGAAACTCGACGTTCTTCAAGGAACCCGCCTTCATCCAAAATGAATGAGTGATTCATGCTGCAATCGAACCAATCGTCCGCTTCAGCAGCCTGGCCACTAAACGCGATCCCCGCTGCAACCAGAACTCGAGCAAACATCAATGGCTCTCCCTTTTCCGCACGGTGCGCTGTTCAATCCGCTTCTCGAATGTGCCTTTGATGATGCGTTGGACGAAGACGCCCGGCAGGTGGATATGGTCCGGGTCCAGATCACCGGCGGGGACGATTTCCTCGACTTCGGCAATGGTGACCTTGCCGGCCATGGCCATCGGCGGGTTGAAGTTGCGGGCGGTCTTGTTGAAGATCAGGTTGCCCTGCGTGTCGGCCTTCTCGGCCTTGATGATCGAGAGGTCGGCGACGAGGCCGGTTTCGAGGATGTAGGTCTCGCCATTGAACTCGCGGTGTTCCTTGCCCTCGGCGACGAGCGTGCCGACGCCGGTCTTGGTGTAGAAGCCGGGAATGCCCGCGCCCCCTGCCCGGCAGCGCTCCGCCAGAGTGCCTTGAGGGTTGAACTCGAGTTCCAGTTCGCCGGAGAGATACTGGCGCTCGAACTCCTTGTTCTCGCCGACATAGGACGAGATCATCTTCTTGATCTGGCGGGTTTTCAGGAGAATGCCGAGGCCGAACTCATCGACGCCGGCATTGTTCGAGATGGCGGTAATGTCCTTGGCGCCGCTGTCGCATAGCGCGAGGATCAGGTTTTCCGGGATGCCGCAGAGGCCGAAGCCTCCAGCCATCACCGTCATGCCATCGAAGGTCAGCCCGCCCAGGGCTTCCTTCGCCGATCTATAGACCTTGCTTGGCATCAGACCTGCTTCACTTCCTGTTCAATCGCGCCGAAGACCGAGTGGCCCGAACCGTCGTGCATCTCGATGCGCACGATGTCGCCGGGCTTGAGGAACGGGGTTTCGGGCGCGCCTTTTAACACCTGTTCAATCATTCTTATCTCGGCAATGCAGGAGTAGCCAAGCCCTCCTTCGGAGACAGGGTTGCCGGGGCCGCCATCCCTGCCCTTATTGGAGACGGTGCCCGAGCCGATGATCGTGCCGGCAGACAGCCTGCGGGTTTTCGCGGCGTGGGCGACGAGGCGCGGGAGATTGAAGGTGGCGTCCACCGCCGCATTCGCCCTGCCGAACGGGACGCCGTTGAGGTCGAGGCGCAGCGGCAGGTGGACGAGGCCGTCCTGCCAGTTGGGGCCAAGCTCGTCCGGCGTGACGGCGACGGGGGAGAAGGCGCTGGCGGGTTTCGACTGAAAGAAGCCGAAGCCCTTGGCGAGTTCGCCGGGGATGAGGCCGCGCAGGGAGACATCGTTGCAGAGCAGGATCAGCTGAATGTGGAGAGCGGCCTCCTCCTCGCCGACGCCCATGGGCACGTCATCGGTGATCACCGCGATCTCGCCTTCCATGTCGCAGCCCCATGCGGGGTCGCCGAGCGGGATGGCATCGCGCGGGCCGAGGAAGCCGTCCGATCCGCCCTGATAAATCAAGGGATCGTAGTAGAAACTCTCCGGCACCTTGTCGCCGCGCGCCGCGCGCACCAGTTCGACATGGTTGATATAAGCCGAACCATCCGCCCACTGATAGGCGCGCGGCAGCGGGCTTTCGCAGTCATGCTCGTGGAAGCGGAAGGTGGGGACGGAGCCGAGCTCCACCTGCTGGGCGAGGATTTCGAGTTCCGGCCCGTAGATGCTCCATTTATCAAGCGCGGCCTGAAGGGTCGGCGCGATGCGGGCGGCATCGGTGGCGCGCGTGAGGTCGCGGCTGACGACGACAAGGCGGCCATCGCGCGTACCGTTGCGGAGGGTGGCGAGTTTCATGGGGCGTTTCCTGTGCTAGCAGTTTCTTGGTATTGACAGCAATGCTGGCGATTGTTACTTAAAGACTATGGCAAGTCTTTCGGTCCGGCAAATTGATGATGTGACGCTTGCGGCATTGCGCCGCCGGGCCGCGGAGAAAGGCGTTTCCATGGAGGAAGAGGTGCGGCAGATTTTGCGAGCCGCAACCAAAGGCGCTTCCGATGGCCGCGTCGGGGACCGGGTCGAAGCAATCTTCCGGCCTACCTGGACGGGCGAACGGTTTGTGCCTGAAGTATTGCGGCCCTTCAGTGGGCGCCTGTTGTTCGAAGACTGATGATCCTTCTCGATACCAACATTGTGTCGGAGTTCATGGGCGCCGCGCCCCATCCCAATGTAGCCGCATGGCTGCGCGCGCAGCACACGAGCGAGTTGGCGTTGGCCGCGATAACCGCCGGAGAAATTCGTTATGGACTGGCGCTGCTTCCGGCAGGCAGGCACCGGGCGAGTCTGGCGCTCGCTTTTGACCGTTTTGTTTCCGAGATCATTGGTCACCGTGTCGAACCTTTCGATGGTGCCGCCGCAGAGACTTTCGGGGCAATGATGGCTGCGCGTCACCGTTCAGGACAGTCCTTGGATCTGAGCGATCTGCTGATCGCCGCTACGGCGCTTACAAGAGGACACACTGTCGCGACGCGGAATACGCCGGACTTTGAGGGCTCCGGCGTCACTCTCATCAATCCGTTCACGTATGATGCCTGAGTGTATCCACGCCCAGCTGCCTACTTCGTTTCTTCCCGGATCTTCTCATGCAGCCAGGCCGCGTGCTTTGGCGCTTTCTTCGTGGCGGTCCATTCGTCGATCATCGGCTGCGCGACGGATTTGAGCTGTTCGAGCTGATCAGGCGTCGAGATGTCGGCTGCGAGTTCTAGGCGGTGGCCGTTGGGGTCGAAGAAGTAGATCGACTTGAAGATGCCGTGGTGGGTGGGGCCGAGGACTTCGATGCCGAGCGACTCCAGGTGCGCCTTGGCGGCGTGGAGTTCGGAGAGTGAGCCGAGGCGCAGGGCGATGTGCTGGACCCAGATTGGCGTATTCGGGTCACGGCCCATTTCCGGCTGCTCGGGCAGTTCGAAGAAGGCGAGCACGTTGCCGTTTCCGGCATCGAGGAAGATGTGCATGTACGGATCATAGGCGCCGGTCGAGGGTACATGATCCTCGGCAATCGCCAGCTGGAAATCCATACCGAGCGTCATCTGGTAAAACTCGACCGTCTCCTTCGCATCCTTGCAGCGATAGGCAACGTGGTGGACGCCGCGAAGTTTGGGGGTGGTCATCGCACGTTCTCCTTCACGGCAAGCACGCCGCGTTCAATCTGGTCGCGTTCGATGCTTTCGAACAGGGCCTTGAAGTTGCCTTCGCCGAAGCCTTCCTTGTAGTCACCCTTGCGCTGGATGAATTCGAAGAAGACCGGGCCGATCCGGGGCTGGGCGAAGACCTGCAGCAGCAGGCGCGGCTCGCCGCCTTCGGTCGTGCCGTCGAGCAGGAGGCCCCGGGCCTTGAGGCCGGCTTCGTCTTCGCGGTGGCCCGGCAGGCGATTGGACAGCATCTTGTAATAGGTTTCCGGCGGCGCGGTCATGAAGGGCACGCCGCGCCTCTTCAGGTCGTCCCAGCAGACGTAGAGGTCGTCGCAGATCAGGGCGATATGCTGGATGCCCTCGCCGTTGAACTCGCGCAGGAATTCCTCGATCTGGCCGCCGCCGCCCTTGCCTTCCTCGTTGAGGGGTATCCGGATCTTTCCGTCCGGCGCGGTCAGCGCCTTGGAGGTGAGGCCCGTATATTCGCCCTTGATGTCGAAATAGCGGATCTCGCGGAAATTGAAGAGCGTCTCGTAGAAGTCCGCCCAGTATTTCATGCGGCCGCCATAGACGTTGTGGGTCAGGTGATCGATCACCTTGAAGCCCGCGCCTTTCGGGCAGCGGTCCACGCCCGGGAGGTATTCGAAGTCGATGTCATAGATCGAGAGTTCGCCCGCGCCGCTGTCATAGCGGTCGATCAGGTAGATGATCGAATTGCCGATCCCGCGAATGCCGGGGATGTGCAGTTCCATGGGGCCGGTCTTCGCCTCGACCGGCTCGCCGCCCTGTTTCAGAAGGTGATCATACGCCTTGCGGGCGTTCTTGACGCGAAAGCCCATGCCGCACGCCGAGGGGCCGTGCTCGCGCGAGAAATACCAAGCGGCGGAGTTCGGCTCGTAATTGGTGATCAGGTTGATGCCGCCCTGGCGCCAGAGTTCGACATCCTTGGAGCGGTGGCGGGCAACCTTTGAGAAGCCCATCGTTTCGAACACCGGCTCCAGAACTCCCTTTTCAGGGGCGGAGAATTCGATGAACTCAAAGCCGTCAAGACTGGCGGGATTGTCGAAAAGATCAGCCATCGGACGGGGTCCTGTCTTGCAAGGCGGGATGAGATAGTTTCATATGTAACCAATATTGCCTCGCCCTGCAAGCGCGTCCAGAGGATCAGATGCCCGAAAAACCCCGCCCCGCGCCCCTGCGCCTCGCAACCTTCCTGCCGTTCCGGCTGTCGCTCCTCTCGAACGCCGTCTCGCAGCGGATCGCGGAATTGTATGACCGCGAGTTCGGCCTCTCGATCTGGCAGTGGCGGGTGATGGCGGTGACCGCCGACACGCCGGGCATCAGCGCGACCAAGATCGGCCAGCGCACGCAGATGGACAAGGTGGCGGTGAGCCGCGCGGTCGCCGGGCTGATCGAGGTGGGCTATCTGGAGCGGCATCCGTCCTCGGATGATGCGCGCCGGTCCAATCTCGTGCTGACCCCGGCGGGGCTGGGCATCTACGAGCTGATCGTGCCGCTGGCGCTCGCCGAAGAGGCGCGGCTGGTCGGCGCGCTGCCCGACAAGGAACAGGCTGAGCTTGCGCGGCTGATGGAGAAGCTGGCGAAGGCGGCCTCACCGGAGCGGGATTTGTGGTGAGGGTGTGAACAGCCCCCTCCGTCTCGCGCCTGCGGCGCGACCCACATCACCTGCGGAGCGGGGGAGGTGTCAGATGGCGAAGCCATGTGACGGAGGGGGATCTACCCCGCCCGTCTACGCCGCTGTCTCAAATTCCGCGACACCGGCCCGTCTTCTTCAAGCGTGTAGCGCTCGACGAGCCGCGCGATGAAGGCGGAGAGCTGGTCACGGATTTCATAGGGCGCCTCCATCGGCAGGAAGTGCGAGGTGCCGCGGATGCCGCGCATCATCAGCGAGGGATTCTTCTGGATGATCTCCGCACGGACCTTGTCGGAGATCACTGAGTCGCGGCTGGGGCGAAGGATGATCACGGGGATATTCTTATTGCGCACCTTTCTAAGCGCGCTCCACGGCGCGTGGCGCTGGGCGCCGAACGTGGCGGCTTCCCATTTCGGTGTGCAGAGCAGATTCCAGCTCTGTTTCGCGGCGTCGGCGGCGCCCGCATCGGCGCGCTCCAGGCCGTCCAGGAGGTAGTCAGCGAGGAACGGTTCGCGCCAGGATTTGAAAGCCGGCTTGCCGGAATACCCGTCCAGCGCCTCGCGGAAGGAATTGAATTCGCCGCGCCGCTTCTTCGCGCGCGCCGCCATGGCGTTGCGGCGGATCAGCCAGTTCACCGGCGGGAAGACATGGTTCCAGAAATAGGTTTTGCGCGACATGATCACGGGGTCGGCCAGGACGAGGCCCTTCACGAGGTCCGGCCGCTTGCCGGCGACCAGCAGCGCCACGCAGCCGCCCATCGAATGGCCGCCGAGCACGACGCCCTGCGGCGCCTCGTTCTCGAGGAATTCGATGACATCGTCGCGGTACCTGTTCCACGAGGCGAGCCCGCCCTTGACCGGGAGGGTGGAGCGGCCATGCCCGCGCAGGTCAAGCGCGGCGACGCGGGCGCGCAGGCCGAGCGGGGCGAGCATTGACTGGTAGGTCATCGCGTTGAAACCGGTCGCGTGCAGCCAGATTGCGGCATAGGGCTTGATCGGGTCGCCGAACTCGATCCCGGCCATCTGCCCGCCGGATTTCATGTCTTCGCGGAAACGGCGCATCAGGCCTGCGCTCCAAACACCTTGCGGAGAAGGTCGCTCGTTCGCGCCACCGGATTCTCCCGGATCTTCTTCTCCTCCTCGGCTACATAGACGAAGATGCCGTCAAGCCCGAGCGAGACGGCGTGCGAGGTCAGGTCCGCCTGCCGGCCGGACATAGCGCCGCCGAGACCGGCGCTGCCGGCAAAAGATTCAAGGGCTGTAAAGGCGCCGGACTGGGCGAGCGCGGTGCTTACGTGCGGGGCGAAGGCAGCCTCTAGCTGCATCTCGGTCCGGGCACGGAGGAAATCGGTCGCAGCCGTGTCGCCGCCGCGCAGGATGCCGAGCGCGTCCTCGATCGTCATGTTGCGCACGGCGCCAAGCACGAGGGCGCGCGCTTCCGGCACGGCGGCCTCGGCGGCGCGGTTGAGGCGCAGCTCGACATCATCGAGCGGGCCGCTGGCGCCGATGACCGCAAGGTTCTTCTGCAGGTCCCGGTAGGTTTTTGGCAACGGGATGCGGATGCGCGGGTCGCCGAAATATCCGTTCACGCGGCCGAGGCGCGCGGCGACATTCGTGGTGCCGGCGTTCAGCGCCTCGCGCAGGCCCGCATCGATTTCGGCGGTGGTCAGCGCACTGCCGGGCTGGGTGAGGATTTCACCGAGGATGGGCCCGTAGGCGCGGGCAGATTCGCAACCCGCAGGAAGAACCGCGAGAACCAGGGCCGCAAGGATTCCAGGTTTCATGGTCCAAACTCCCTAGCCCGTCCGGAAACGGTTTACGCAACAAGCCCTGACCCTACAGGATGGATTCGCGGAAATGAAGAGCGCACGCGCCCTCCGGCTGTGGAAGTTCGCGTTACCGGGATTTCATCATCAACATATTGAGCACACCTGTTGTCAGCAATATGACCACAGGTGTAGTCAGGCACAGGTGTAGTCAAGCACAGGCGTAGCATGATGCAGATTTCCGCTTCCGAACTCGAGGTCATGGAGATTCTCTGGGCACGCCCGGGGCTCGCCGCGAGCGACGTGCATGAGGCGCTCAGTGACGGGCGCGACTGGAACGTGCGGACCGTCAAGACTTTCCTCGCCCGCCTGGTCGAGAAAGGCGCGCTGACCACCGTGGAGGATGGCCGCCGCTACCTCTATTTCCCGGCGATCAAGGAAGGCGACTATAAGGCCGAAGCCGCGACGCAGTTCATTGACCGCGTGTTCTCCGGCCGGGCTGCGCCGCTTGTGGCCCACCTTGCCGACAGCCGCGGCCTGACGCGTGAAGACATTGCCGAACTCGCGAAACTCCTGGGGGAGCTGAAGAAATGATCCACGCCATTCTGAACGGGGATTGCTCCCGCCCGGTCGAGACCCTGCTCGCGGTATCGGCGCTGATCCTGTTGGTGCTGGAGCTGCGCCGTCCTGTAGCGCGCCAGTTCGGCGCCGGAGTAGTCTGCCTGCTCTGAGCCATTCCCGTGGTGCGCTTTTTCCTGCCGCCGCTCCAGACGCCCGTGTCGATGCTGAACCTCGACTTTGCGCCCGCCGGACAGACCGCCCCCGACCTGCTCACCCCTCTGGAGAGGAAGTTCGCGCTGACGGCCGCGCCGCCTGTCGTGGCTGCCTGGACGCCGGAACCGGAGACTGAAACCGTAATTGCGCCCGGCACATTGTCGCTGGCGGCTCAGGTCTTTCCGGCCTTGCTGGGCGCGGGCATTGCCGCCTGGGTCGCGGGCGCGGTGTTTTTTGCGGCACGCAACATGATCGCCCACTGGCGCTTCATGCAGACGGTCGACCGCGAAGCGATGCCGGCCCCTGCGCCGATCGCTGACCCTGTCGCCCGTATCGCGAAGGAGACCGGCCTGCGCCGTCCGCCGCGCGGGGTGGCGAGCCTGATCTCCCGCGGTCCGTTCGTGACCGGACTGTTTCGCCCCGTTGTTGTGATGCCGGTCTGGTTCGAGGACGATTACACACCGATGGAGGCGCGTGCTGCGCTCGCCCATGAACTGATGCATGTGCGACGAGGCGATCTCTGGGCCTTGCAGGTCTCTGAACTCTTCGTGGCGGCGATGTGGTTCAATCCTCTGGCTTACATTGCCCGGAGTGCATTCCGGACTTACCAGGAAGCCGCCTGCGACGCCGATGTCCTGAGCCGCTACCGGACCAGCCCGCATGACTACGGGTCCACACTGATCAAGGCGGCCCGCCTGCACCTGCCCGAACCGGCTCTTTCCGCTGGCCGTCTGCCCCTGACCCACGCCCTCAAGGAAAGACTGACCCGCATGACCTATCCCGCCCCCTCGTCCCGACGCAGCCCTGCTGTTCGGCGCCTCTACCCTGGCCATCACCGCCTCCGTCGCGGCTGCCGCAGAGCCGGAAACCACTGACCTGCATGAATTCCGCGTCGAGACCGGCGCACTGTTGATCAGCGCCGAAGACAACGATCGCGGGATCATCCTGCTCTGCGATCCGATGTCGAAAGTCATGCCGATGCCCGACATGCCGCCGGGAGTCGCTGCCCTGAAGCCCAGATCAACATGGATGTCGCCGAAATGACCGGCCCGGAGATAATGGACCCGATGATCGAGTTCCAGGAGAGCGCCGAGTGGAAAGAGTTCGAAGCGCTCGCCGCCGAGATGTCCGAACTTCATAACGAGACAGTCGAGGAAACGGTCGAGGAGAAAGACGGCAAGCGCATCGTCACGATCAAGCGTATCAGCAATGCCGGCAACACCGGCGAACGGCGCGAGGCGCTGAAAGCCGGGCTGGAGACCAAGGCCGCCGCGCTGGAGGCGAAGATGGCTGTTCGCGAGAGCGAGATGGAAGCGCGTGAGAACAAGATCGAAGGCCGGATGATCGTTCTGGAGCACCGCATCGAGGAGGATTCAGCCGAGATCGAGCGGGTCATGGACGAGCGTTTCGGCCCGGAGTTCGAAGCCTGGATCAAGGCGCAGGCAAACCTGATCGACCACCTGGTCGAGGCCTGCGAAGTTGCCGAGCTGAAAACCGGAGAGACGCAGATCCTCAAGCGCGCCGACGCCGAGGGCGAAGTGTTCCGGCTTGCCTGCGTCGAAGGCTCCCGCGACCGGCTGAACGCGGCCGAGACGCTGGCCGCCGTCGATTCCCATCCCGGTATCACCGCTGCCGAAAAGGCCGCTTTCAACGCCGGCGCCAAGGGCGAGCGCCGCACGCAGGTGATGGTCATCGGCACCGGTGCTGCGAAAGCGCCCGAGCCGCCAGTGCCGCCAGTGCCACCAACCGTTCCGGATCCGCCGCTCCAAGGCGAACAGGCAACGCGCCCGGCTAAAAGCCCCTTCAGCCCCGGCCCGAAAGGACCGGGGTCTTTTTTGCCTGCCGCCCAGCGCTTTGCGCCGCAGGCCGGACCCGTTAGAGTGGCGGCGATGACCAAGCCCGGGAGATGACGCCATGAAACTTCGTGCCCTTTGCGCTGCGCTGATCGTGGCCGCTTCGCTCGGCGCCTGCGCCACTGCGCCGGAGCCGTGCACCACCGAGTGGATTGATTACCGGACCGACAAGGTGCTGAAGCGGTTCGCCTTCGAAAACCGCAGCCTCGTCTCCGACCTGCGCAACCTGTTGCGCGACGACGGCGATGTGGACCCCGTGCAGGCGATCCTGCTGGCCGCCAGGGCAGACGAACTGCGCAATTTCGCAACCAGCTTCGAGCGGATCATCATACCGGAACTGGAATCGGCGGTCGGCCAGTGCGGCCAGCGGCCGGACTTCATCCCGGCCTTCAGGGAATTCCTGCGCAAGGAAGGCGTCCCGGACGAAGCGCTGGAATGGGTCGGGCCGATCATGGCCCTGTCCCAGATCGCCCGGTCCACTCCGTGACGCGCTGAAGCGAACCTGCTGCAATGAAAACCCTGATTGTCGTTCCGGCCCGCTACGCCTCGACGCGCCTGCCGGGCAAGCCGCTCGCGAAGATTGCCGGCCGCGCCATGGTGGACCGTGTTGCCGCCCTTGCGAAGCGTGCAGCAGCTCAGCTGGAGCGCGCGGAGCATGTCGTTGCCACCGATGACACGCGTATCCTTGAACACTGCCGCGATGCGGGCATTCGGGTGGTGATGACCGATCCTGACCTGCCATCCGGATCGGACCGCGCGCTGGCGGCGGCAGACGGGCTTGGCGCTACGCCCGAATTCGTCGTCAACCTGCAGGGCGATGCACCGTTCACGCCCGCCGCGCATGTGGTGGCGATCGTTGATGCGCTGGCGACCTCGGGCACAGACGCCTCGACGCCGTACATCCGTCTCAGCTGGGAGGCGCTTGACCGGCTGCGCGCCCACAAGCTGGAGACGCCGCTCTCCGGGACGACACTGGTGACCGATCCCGCCGGCCGCGCGATCTGGTTCTCGAAGATCATCCTGCCAGCCATGCGCAAGGAGAAAGACCTGCGCGGCATGGGTACGCTTTCGCCGGTGTGCCAGCATGTCGGCCTGTATGCCTACCGGCTGGAGGCGCTGCGCCGCTACTGCGCACTGCCCGAGAGCCGGTACGAGCGCCTTGAGGGCCTGGAGCAGCTGCGCCTGATCGAAAACGGGCTGACGGTGCAGGCAGTGGAAGTGCAGCCCGGGCGGATTGCCATTCCGGGCATCGACACGGCGGAGGACATTGCCCTCGCCGAGCGCCTCATCGCCGAACATGGCGATCCGGACGGGAACTGAGCGATGGCGCGCCTGTTCGTCGTACGCCATGGCAACACGTTCGATGCGGGCGACGTTGTAACCCGGGTGGGCGGGCGTACCGACCTGCCCTTGTCCTCGTCCGGCCGCAGACAGGCCGAGGCGCTTGCCGCGCACTTTGCGGGCACAGGTTTCGCGGCTGCGCTGGCCTCGCCGCTGGAGCGCGCACGCGCCACGGCGCGCACGATCCTTTGTGTACGGACGGACGCACCGGCCCTGCTGCTCCGCAGGTTCCTGCGCGAGATCGACTATGGCCCGGACGAGAACCAGCCGGAGGAGGCAGTCCTCGCCCGGATCGGCGAAGCCGCGCTGAAGGCATGGGACGAGGACGCAGCGCCGCCGCCGGGCTGGAGAGTCGATCCCGCCGCCATTCGCGCGGGCTGGGCGGCGCTGCTCGCAGAGACCGGCGCGCTGGCAGCAGATGCGCGGGTGCTGGTCGTGACCAGCAATGGCACCGCACGCTTCCTGCCGGATGTCGTGGATACTGCGCCGGAGGGCCTGGACCGCAAGCTGAAGACGGGCGCGTGGGGAGAAGTGAATGTAACGCCCGCAGGCGCGCGCATCGCCGCCTGGAACCAGCGCCCCTGACTAGGCGACGTCGCGTTCGCTGATCTGCGCACCGAGTGAGCCCGGCCCGCCGATGGGCAGGTAGAAAGCGACCGTGGTGCCTTCGCCGTAGACTGAAGACATTGTCAGCCGCCCGCCATGCATTTCGGCGAAGGACTTGGTGAGCGCAAGGCCCAGGCCAGTGCCGTCGGTGTTGCGGTCCTTCGTCTTGGAGACCTGTTCGAAGGGCTGGCCGAGGCGGGAGATGTCCTCCGCAGGAATGCCGATACCCGTATCGGTGACGGCGAAATGGATTTCCGGTCCGCTCTGTTCGACGCGCACGGTGATCCGGCCGCCCCGGTCGGTGAACTTGATGGCGTTGGAGACAAGGTTCAGCACCATCTGGCGGATGGCGCGGTGGTCGGCATCGATGTCGGGCAGGTTCTGCGCCGCGTCGAGGATCAGCTCGATTTCCTTTTCCTCGGCCTTGCGGCGGATCATCCGCATTGCGGCATCGACCGGATCCACCGGATCGATCGGCTGCGGCGTGATCGTCATCTTGCCCGCTTCGATCTTCGCCATGTCGAGGATGTCGTTGATCATGTCGAGAAGGTGCTGGCCGGACGTCAGGATGTCGCGGGAATAGTCCTTGTACGAGGCGTGGCCGAGCGGTCCGGCGAGCTCGTTCATCATGATTTCGGAAAAGCCGATGATCGCGTTGAGCGGCGTACGCAGCTCATGGCTCATGTTGGCGAGGAAGGCAGACTTGGTGAAGGCCGCGTGCTCGGCCTTGGCCTTCTCCTCGGAATACTTGCGCGACAGGGCTTCCGCCTTGCCTTCCGAGCGCTGGAGATCGAGCGCGGCGCGCTTCATTTTCTCCTGCTGCTTCTTCAGCACTTCCTCGTTGCGGATATTCTCGGACACATCGACGCCGACCGTCAGCAGGCCGCCATCCTGCGTCGGGCGCTCGATCACCTTCAGCCATCGGCCGGAGCGCAAGGCGATCAAGGTCGTGCGATTGTCTTCCGATGACTGACGTTCGACCAGCACGGCGCCCGCCCGGGCGATCTGCATTGTCTCGTGGCTCATGCCGGCGCGAAGCGTATCCTTCAGGCCGAAATCATTGGCGAAGGCTCGGTTCCAATAGAGCAGACGCTTGCGCGCGTCCCACAGCGCGAACGGACCGGCAAAGCCTTCGATCGCTGCGCGCAGGCGCCGTTCGGCCGCACGGACGCGGTCGTTGGCCTGCTTGCGATCGGTCACATCCAGCATCATGCCGCCGAATACCGGCGCTCCGCTGACCGGATCATCCGACAGGCTGCCGCGCATTTCGATCCAGCGATTGGACGGCGCGACGGACGGGAAGGTCAGCTGCAACCAGCCGATCGTGCGGGCCTTGGTGAAGGCCTCGCCGATCCGGTCGTGCGCCTCGACCGGCGCGCGGCCCAGAAGATCGTCAAGCGTCAGCAGGCCGGACCGGTCGAAGCCGAGCAGTTCGGCGGCGCCTTCGCTGAAGAAGACTGTGTTGGTGGTGTGCGACCATTCCCAGTAACCAGCCTGCGCGCCGCGCATCACGAGCCCGAGAATCCGGTCCGATTCCTGGTTGTGGTTGGCCTGCGCGAGGATCTCCCTCTGGCCCCGCGACAGGCGGCGCGTGAGATCGAGGATTGCCATGGCGGGCGCCGCGATCAGCAGGCCGAAGATCGCGAGGCGCAGCATGTCGGACGCCGTAACCCGCGGGCGCGCGACGGTCAGGCAGAGGGAGACCCCCGAAGCGGCGACCGGCGAGCATGCGGTTCCGGCGCGGACGATGTCCGGGCCCGACTGGATGGCGGGGCCGTTGTCTGGCGCAATATCTGCAGCGCCGGAAAGAAAGGCCCCGCCAAAGCTGAACCTGGCCTCCGGGGAGCGCAGCGTGAGCCGGGCGTTTTCGGGCTTGGAGAAAGTCGCCATGATCGGCGAAAGAGCGATCAACGGTCCGTCGTCCGGCGTGGCTGAAACAAAGACAAGATCCCCGTGCCCGGTCAGCAGCAGGCCGGTCTCGCCTTGCGGCACAGCCCGGGCCGCGATGGCAGCGTCACCGAGGCGCGAACCGGGCGGGGATTGCCCCGCATCCCGCAGGGAGACGAGCGCGTCCATGCCATTGGCGATGCCCGCCGCCTGCGATGTCGAGAGGCTGTTCTCACCGACCAGCTGCAGGACGACTTGCGCCGCGTCGTTGCGGGAAGACACGCGCGCCGCCAGCATCTTCGCCTCGGCGTCGAGCCGGGTCAGGAAGGCGCGCTCATCCGCCTGACGCTCGTCCCAGGCCTTCAGGCCGAGCGCGAGGGCGAGCAGTCCGAGAATGGCGAGGATGAGGGCCCAGGTGCGCCTGTTGTCGGCCAGCAGATCGCGCCCTTCCGGTTTCCCGGGAATGGCGTTCTTGCCAGGATGCGACGCAATTTTGCCCAAACGTTACCCTTGACCGGAAGGCGGACGACCGGTTCACCGGAGTTTCGGCGGCAAAGATTGCCGCTTGGTTAACCAATCCGGAGGGTTTGTTAACGCCTTTCAGGCCTCGCCGGCGAGCGCCCGGCCAGCGATGTCCATGGCGTTTTCGGACAGGCCCGCCTCGACCAGCCGTTTCAGGCAGGCCTGCGCCTCGGCCCGCGCCCTTGGCTCCAGCAGGCGCCATTGCTCGAACGCAGTGATCAGGCGCGCGCCAAGCGCGGGATTGGCCTTGTCGGCGGCCAGCATCGTCGCCTCCACCGCGCGGTAGCCGGAGCCATCCGGCGCATGGAAGGCGGCGAGGTTCTGCATGGCGAAGGCGCCGATGACGGAGCGCACGCGGTTGGGGTTCTTCAGGTCAAACGCCGGATGGGCGATCAGGCGCGTCACGTCTTCGGCGGTGCCGGTGGAGGCCTGCACGGAGAACCACTTGTCCATGACCAGCGGGTTGCCCTTCCACAGCGCCTCGAAATGCGAGACCGCCTCAGTCTTCGCCCCGCCCTTTGTGAACATCAGCGCGCGCAGGATCGACAGGCGCTCGGTCATGTTGGGCGCGCGCTCGTACAGGCTGTACAGCGCCGGAGCTGCGTCACGCGAGTCCGAGGCACCTAGCAGGCCGACAAAGGCGGCGCGCATCGCGCGGATGGAGGCCTGCTCCGCCCCCGGATGATACGGCGCCGGAGGCGGGGCCTGAAGCGTTTCGGACACCGCGTTGGCGAGCAGATGGTAGAGCGCCGTCTTGAGCTTCCTGTGTGCGGCGGCGAGCGCCACGGGATCAGCCGGCTGGCGCTCGAGGAACAGTTCGCCGACTTCCGGCAGGCGCGTCAGCAGGGCCGCATAGGCGGGGTCCTGCCTTGCGCCGGCCACAGCGGCAGCGATGGCTTCGACGAGTTCATGGTCCGGATTGGCTTGGCTCCCATCCGACACGGCCAGGATCTGCTCCTTGATCAGCGTCTGGAGGCCATCCCATTTGTTGAACGGATCAGTCTCCGCCTTGACGAGCGCAAGGCGCTCATCGCGCGTGAGATCACGCTCAACGCGTACCGGCGCGCTGAAGTCGCGGTTGATCGAGAAGATCGGCCGGGGCCTGCCCGGCGGTACGCGCAGCTCCATCGTATCGCCGGCCTTTTCCAGCACGTGCAGGAACGGTTCGGCGGCATGGCCGCCCTTGCCGTCGAGCAGCGCGCAGAGCAGCGGGACGGGAACCGGATGCTTGACCGCCTGGCCGGGGGTCGGCGCCACGGTCTGAACGAGGCCGACTCGCAGCGTACCGGTGGCGGCGTCCCAGGCCTCGGTGACGCGGATTTCCGGCGTGCCGGCCTGGGCATACCAGCGGCGGAAGGCCGACAGGTCCTGGCCAGTTACTGCCTCGAAACACGCATAATAGTCCTCGATCGTTACCGCCTGACCATCATGGCGTTCAAAATAAAGGTCCATTCCTTCCCGGAATTTATCATTTCCTATCATCCGGCGCAGCATGCCGATCAGTTCGGAACCCTTTTCGTAGACCGTGGCCGTATAGAGATTGTCGATCGCGCCGTAGGTGTCCGGACGTACGGAATGGGCGAGCGGCCCGGCATCCTCGGCGAACTGGCGGGCGCGCAGCCTGATGACGTCCTTTATGCGCTGTACCGGGCGTGAGCGCATGTCGGCGGAGAAGTTCTGGTCGCGGAAGACCGTGAGGCCTTCCTTCAGGCAGAGCTGGAACCAGTCGCGGCAGGTGATCCGGTTGCCGGTCCAGTTGTGGAAGTATTCATGGGCGACTATGGATTCAATGGCTTCGAAATCGAAATCCGTAGCGGTCGCCTCATCGGCCAGAACGTAGGCCGAGTTGAAGATGTTAAGGCCCTTGTTCTCCATGGCGCCAAAGTTGAAGTCGCGCACGGCGACAATGTTGAACACGCCGAGATCATACTCGCGGCCATAGGCTTCCTCGTCCCAGCGCATGGAGCGCTTGAGGCTGTCCATCGCCCAGGCCGCGCGCGGGGCGTCGCCCCTGTCGACATGGATGCCGAGATCGACGGGGCGGCCGGACATCGTGGTGAAGGTGTCGCGCAGCACATCATAGTCGCCGGCGCAGAGCGCGAAGAGGTAGGCGGGTTTCTTGTGCGGATCGATCCACTCGGCATAGTGGCGCCCGCCCGGCAGATCGCCGGAGGCGCCCGGCGTGCCATTGGACAGGAGGATGGGAAACTCGTCCTTCGGGCCGACCATCCGCACGCGGAAGGAACTCATCACGTCCGGCCGGTCCGGATAGAAGGTGATGCGGCGGAAGCCTTCGGCCTCGCACTGGGTGCAGAGCCGCCCGCCCGAGAGATAGAGACCCGACAGCGCGGTGTTGGCCTCCGGCGAAATCTCGACTTCCGTTTCGAGCACGAACGGCCCCTTCGGCGGCGTTTTCAGCGTCAGGCCGCGCGCATGCATGGTGAAGTCTGCCGGATCCAGCGGCAAGGCAGGCTCACCTGCAAGGCCGACCGCAATGTAGTTGAGGTGCAGGGCTTCGCCGTCGAGCCGCATCGCGCCCTGGCCGCGCGGCGTGATGCTGAGCGCAGCCCTGACCACGGTCTTCTGGATACCGAGGTCGAAGTCGAGCTTCACGTCCGTCAGCTCGAAGGGATAAGGCGTGTAGTCCTTGAGTTTCACCGCTACCGGGCTGTCCGTTCGCATGGTCTGATGCTCCTCGGGTCATCTGGATTGGTTGACAGGGATATAGGGGGGCGCACGGGCCGTCGAGGCCCGTTGTCCTCAAGCCCCGGGGCTGGCAAGACGTAAGCGATGAACCCTGCCCTTGCCCCTTATCCGCCGGCCATCCGGCGTGCCGCCCTGGTGATCGCAGCCCTGCTGGCCGTCCTCATAGGTTACTATTCACTCATCCCGCCGGGCGATGCCCCGGCCTCGCAGATTTCCGACAAGATCCGCCATTTCGCGGCCTATGCCGGACTCGCGGTTCCGGTCGCGATGTGGATAGGGCCGGGACGCCTTGCGGCGGTCCTCGTGGCGGCAGCCTACGGGGCGGGACTTGAAATCGCGCAGGCCTTTGCCGGCACCGGGCGCGAAGGCTCCCTCGCCGACGCGCTCGCAAACACGCTGGGCGCGGGCGCGGGTTTCCTGCTGGTCTGGTTCATTGCACGCACACGGGCGCGCTGATTACTCGGCGGCGACGGTGATCTCTTCGTCGAGGCGGTAGACGTTGCGCAGGATCAGGGCGCAGTGCTGGGCCACCGGCTTCAGCTCGGCCGGGAACTCGCCCGGATTTTCGGACGCAAACTCGGCAACCTTGCGGGCAATCCGCATGAGGTCCGGCGTGTGGACAATCATCCGGGCCTGGTGCTCGACACGCTGCGGGTCGCGGTCATATTCCGCCCCGCCGACGCGCCAGCCGCCGGCGCCGCCGTCATCGGTCGCCACCACCGGGTATGTCCCGGGATTGGCCAGCGTGACACCGAACTCGCTCGGGCGCCATTTGATCAGCCGGCGTTCGACGGACCAATGCTCAAGCATCATGTCTTCGTCGTCGTCGCTGACCCGGTTCTGGTTGTGAACGGCCTGCTCCGACACCAGCTCGTGCGCATGGAACGGCCGCCCGAGGCCGCAGTCATACGTGATCCGAAGCGGCTCGTTCACATCCTTCACCCAATGGGGAACAACGTGCTCGATCACCGCCCATGTGCCGACCGGCTTCACGAATACGCGCTGCGACTTGTGGAACAGGGCCTTGGCCATGGGTACGTCTCCTCATCCAGTAGGCAAACGTGCCACAGGAACATGGGAGTCCGGTGAACGGGACCGGTGAAATTTGAACCAAATGACGCGGCCCAATTGCCGCTGGGTCACACCTTTCCGCGCGCGTAAAGTGGGCTATTCTCTGCCCGTCCGAGACAACAGGTAACGCCCCCAGGGGCGACGGGAGCCAGAGCGCCATGAATTTTGATTTCTCCGAAGACCAGAAATACCTCGCCGGTGAAGCCCGGAAATTCCTGTCGGCCGCAAGCCCGACTTCAGAAGTCCGCAAGGTGCTGAATGACGACAAGCTCGCCTATCATGCAGACCTCTGGAAAAAGGTCGTGGAAATGGGCTGGCTGGGCGCCGCGATCCCGGAAGAGCATGGCGGGCTGGGCCTCGGCATGCTGGAAATGTGCGTGCTGGCCGAAGAAATGGGCCGCGCCATTGCGCCGGTTCCCTTCGCCTCCACCGCCTATTTCCTGACCGAAGCCGTCAAGCTCGGCGGTAGCGAGCAGCAGAAAGCGGCCATCCTGCCGCAGATCGCCGCCGGCGAAGTGATCGGTGCGTATGCCGCTTCGGAAGGCCCCGGCAATCCGGATGGCGCGAGCCTTCGCACCACGTTTGACGGCAAGACGCTGACCGGCGTGAAGATCCCCGTCACCGACGGCGACATCGCGACCCATGCCGTCGTGCTGGCCAAGGAAGGCAAGGGCGTCTCGCTCGTGCTGGTGGACCTTTCAGCCAAGGGGATCACCCGCAAGCCGCTGCAGACAATCGACCCGACCCGCAGCCATGCCGAAATCCACTTCGACGCTGCCCCCGCCGAACGCCTTGGCGGCAAGGGCGACGGCGGATCGCTGAGCGCCCAGCTGCTCGACCGGGTTGCCGTGCTGCTGGCCTTCGAACAGCTCGGCGGCGCATCGGTCTGCCTCGAGATGGCTAATGACTATGCCAAGAACCGCTACGCCTTTGGCCGCCCGATCGGCGGCAACCAGGCTATCAAGCACAAGCTGGCGGACATGTACGTGAAGAACGAGATTGCCCGTTCGAACTGTTTCTACGGCGCCTGGGCGCTGCTGACCAACGCCGCCGAGTTGCCGGAAGCGGCAGCCGCCGCGCGGGTGGCTGCGTCAGAGGCCTACTGGTTTGCATCGAAGGAAAACATCCAGACGCATGGCGGCATGGGCTTCACCTGGGAAGTCGACTGCCACCTCTTCTATCGCCGGGCAAAGCTGCTGGCCGTACAGGCCGGTTCGCCCAAGGTTTGGAAAGAAAAGCTGGTGCGGGCGCTCGAGGCCAAGAATGCGGCCTGAGGAACGCGCCCCGGCACAGATCGAGCGGCGGGATTTCTCCCGCCGCTCGCGACTTGCTGGATTACTCGCCGGTATAGGCGACGGCCGCGACAGGCTCCGGAGCCGACCAGGTGACCGTGTCGGACGGCGTGGTTGCGCCGGCCGTGTACACTTTCAGTGTGGCGGTCTTGTAGGTGATGTCGAAATTCTCGATGACCTGCGCGTTCTCGCCGGTGTAGGTGGAGTAGTTGTTCAAGACGGCGTCGGTAAGCGTCCAGACCTGCTTGTCGGCCGAGCCGTCAGCCGTGATCGTGATGTCGACGGTCGAAACCGGCGTTGCGTTGACGACGTGCTTGAGCACTTTGACGGACGCCGTGTCGAAGGTCCGCGTGACGTAGATCCCGCCGGCATAGAGGGTCGACTTTGCAGGCTCGACCGGCAGGTAGGTGACCGGGTCGTATACGGGCTGCTGCGACACGCTGAAGGTTACGGCGGTGGCGGGGACCTTGTCGGCGCCCAGTTTCAGTTCGACGCCGGCATGCGCCATCCCGGCAATGAGCATGGAGGCGGCCGAGGCTGCGGCGATGCGGCGGGTATGCGCAAAGATATTCGACATAAAACGTTGTCCCTTTGTAGTGCGCCGCGGGCGGGAGCCCATCGCTCGTCTCCCCGGCGCACGACACACATACGACGCCCCAATTCGGGATGGAATATGGCACCGGCTTGTCAGCAAGCGTTCACCCCGAAATATTTTTACCAAACTGTAACCGGGCTTGAAATCCCGGTTTTAACCCCCAGCCAGTGAAAGCAACGGAGACCGAGATGGACTTCAACGATACCCCCGCCGAAGCCGCCTTCCGCAAGGAAGCCTATGACTTCCTGTCGAAAAACCTTGAACTGAAATCCGGCGCGCGCCCCCGTGCAGGCTCCGGCGAGTCGGCGCTGAAGCGGGCCAAGGACTGGCAGCGCACCAAAGCCGAGAACAAGTTCGCCCAGATCACCTGGCAGAAGGAATGGGGCGGGCGCGGTGGCAGTTCCATGGAAGCGGTCATCTGGGGCCAGGAAGAAGCGAAGTTTGACGCACCGACCGGCCCGTTCGCCATCGGTCTCGGCATGTGCGTGCCGACGGTCATCGCGTTCGGCTCCGACGCCCACAAGGAACGCTTCGTCCAGAAAGCCCTGATGGGCGAGGAAATCTGGTGCCAGCTGTTCTCCGAGCCGTCGGCCGGTTCTGACGTCGCAGGCCTCAAGACCAAAGCGGTCAAGGACGGCGACCACTGGGTGATCAATGGCCAGAAGGTCTGGACCTCGGGCGCCCACTATTCCGATTTCGGCATCCTCCTCGTGCGGACGAACCCGAAGGTTCCGAAACATAAGGGCCTGACGATGTTCATCGTCGACATGAAACAGGCCGGCGTTGAAGTCCGCCCGATCCACCAGGCCTCCGGCGGCCGCGAGTTCAACGAAGTGTACTTCACCGATGCGCGCATTCCGGACACCGACCGTCTCGGCGGCGTAGGCGATGGCTGGAAAGTCGCGCTCGTCACCCTGATGAACGAGCGTCTCGCCGTGGGCGGCTCGCCCGGTCCGGACTGGGGCGAGATCATGTCCTATGCCAAGAACGCCGGTAGCATCAAGGACCAGGCCTTCCGCGAGAAGCTCGCGGACTGGTATGTCGCCGCGCAAGGCTACAAGCTGACGAAGTTTCGCACCCAGACTGCGCTTTCGCGTGGCCAGACGCCGGGACCGGAAAACTCGATCGGCAAGATCATCACCGCCAACCACCTGCAGGACATTTGCAACTCGGCGATCGAGATGCAGGACCATTTCGGCATCATCACCGAAACCGAGCGGATGCCGGGCGATGCGATCTTCCAGCAGAGCTTCATGTGGGCGCCGGGCCTTCGCATCGCGGGCGGCACGGACGAGATCCTGAAGAACATCATCGCCGAGCGCGTGCTCGGCCTGCCGCAGGACGTCCGCGTCGACAAGGACCTTGCGTTTGACGAGATGAAAGCGGGCTGAACCGGGTCTCCGGATCTGCACCCTTGAGAGGGCGGCTTGCGCAGCAGGCCGCCCTTTCTGTGTGACGGGGCATGTCCACACCGCCTGAGATCTCCCCCGGAGCTCGCCCACTCTCCTGTCCGGCGGGCACGGTTCTTTTCCGCCCCCATGATGCCTGTTCAGGCTTCGTGGTCCTGACCGAAGGCTCGATCCGAGTATCCCTCACCAGTTCCGGCGGCCGGGAAATCGTCCTCTACCGCGTCAATCTGGGCGACATCTGCCTGCAGACTTTCACCTGCCTCGCGGAGGGGCGAACCTACTCTGCGGAAGGCCTTGCGGAGACGGAGCTGAAAGGCGAACTGATCCCGCCGGCTGAATACGAGCGGCGCATCGAACAGGACCCCGGTTTCCGGCGCCGCGTCTTTACCGCCGTCGCTCACCGGTTCGCCGATTTCGAGCACCTGGTGGAATCCCTCGCTTCGGCAAGCATCGAGGCGCGGCTTGCCGAAGCCTTGCTTGCCCGCGCTGATGCGTCCGGTGAGGTTCACCTGACACATGATTCGCTCGCCGCCGAGATAGGCTCGGCCCGTGAGGTGGTCAGCCGCCAACTTGCCCGGTTTGAACGCGCACGCCTCGTGGCCCTTTCGCGCGGAAAGGTAACCGTGCTGGCCGCCGCAGCCCTGAAGCACAAGGCGTCCGCCCCGTAGGACGCACTCGGTGACAAAGTCACAGACGCGGGCGCGCGGAACAGCCAGGCTGTCTGAAAGGATGAAGGAGATCACCATGTTCAAGACCAATGAAGGCACACCCGACCGCGTGCTACGCGTTACCGCCGGTATCGCTCTGATCAGCCTCGTGTTTGTCGGTCCGCATACGCTCCTCGGCTGGATCGGGGTCGTGCCGCTGCTGACCGGCCTCATCGGCTGGTGCCCGGTCTATACCCTGCTGGGACTCAACACCTGCCCGGTGAAAAAAGGCTAGGGGGCGGGCGCTACTGCGTCGGTTGTCTCGACGATGAACGCGGCGAGTTCACTGACGCAGGCCCGGCCTGCATCCGTCAGGGCCTTGGCGCGCGCCGCGTTGGAATTGCCAAGCGCAACCGCTGTCGTGTCCAGCGTGGTCTGGGCCACGACGCCGCGCGTGCGGCCCCTCAACAGGGTCGCATTGAGGCGGCAGCGGGCGGTGTCGCCATACAGCGTGAATATGGACAGGCGCCAAGTCACCTCGAACTGGGCTGGCCCGGAAGAATTCGACGGCAAGGCCCCGAACTCGCCCTCGCCGCTCAGCGAATCGAGCAGGGCGCCCTGCATCATCTCGGTGGCGTTGTCCGTCCACTGAACGCCGCGCACGACGCGCAGCGCCCCGGTCTCGTCCTCGGCTGCAATGGTGCGGCCGGAAAACAGGCGGGAAGCCTCGGGCTCGCGGATGGTCACGGTCGCGTTCAGACGATGCATCGGCTCCATCGGGCCGATCCGGTAATAGGCGTCCGGCGCGTCCGGCTGGCTGAGGACGTTCACGCAGCCGGCAAGGCTTGCCAGCGCGGCTGACAGGATCAGGCTCCGGATCATCGCTTCTTCTCCTCGTAGGGCAGCGGTTCGCCGACGACGAAGCCCTGCGGGTTGCGTTCAATTTCGCGCACCGCCCGGTCAAGCCGGTTGATCAGCACACGCAGGTCCTGGCTCGCTGCCGTGGTATTCTCGAAGGTCGCCGCCGCAGGGCCTTCCATGACCGCCGTCGCGGCGGCAACCGCACGCTGGCTTTCCTTCAGCGTCACCGTCGCGGCGGTCGCGACCGTACGGAAGTCGGAAACGAGGGTCTTGAGATCCCCGCCCGCGTCCGCCAGCCCCACTTCGGCCGACTTGCCGACGGTCTCCCATTCGCGCGAGGCAGCCTCGAAGGCCACCGAGGCTTCGGAGACATCCTTCAACGTGGCCGAGGCTTCGCCGATCAGACCGCCGTCGGCGGCCAGCTTCGTCGTGATCGTCTCGAGATTGCGGATTGACGTGCCCATCGAGGCAATGTTCTCTTCCGTCAGGATCCGGTTGATGCCGTCAAAGGTGAGGTTCGCGCGGCCCAGTGCCTGCGCGCCGCCGGCCACGATCTGGTCGACCAGCGTACGCTCGGAACGGATGATTGCCACCGGCTGCCCGGGCCGGCTCTCCAGCGGCTTTCCCGTGCCGGCCGTCAGCTGCACGAACGTGATGCCGGTGATGCCCGCAAGCTGGATCGAGGCCGTCGAGTCCTCGCGGATCGGGGTCTCCCGCGAGACGCGGATATGCGCGCGGACCTTGGATGGGTCGGCCTTGTCGATGCGCACTGTCGCCACCTCGCCAACCTTCACACCGATATAGCGCACCGCCGCGCCTTCCTCGAGCGAGACCGGCCCTTCGAACACGATGTCATAGGCCTTGTAGTCGCGCTGGAATTCGGACTGTCCGAGCCAGAGCACGAAGCCAGCGATGACCGCCGCCGCCACGAGGACGAGGGCGCCAATCAGTGCGTAGTTTGCCCGGGTTTCCATGCTTTTTCTAAGCCTCTTCTTCTGTCACCGGCGCAGCCGCGCGTCCGCGCGGCCCGCTGAAATATTCCTGGATCCACGGATGATCGACTTCGCGAAGCTCCGGGATCGTTCCGACGGCCAGTACCTTCTTTTCTCCCAGAACCACTATCCGGTCACACGTCGCGTGCAGCGTATCGACATCATGGGTGACGAGAAAGACCGTAAGTCCAAGCGCCCGCTGCAATGACCGCACGAGCGTATCGAAGGCCGCCGCAGTAATCGGATCAAGCCCGGCGGTCGGCTCGTCGAGAAACAGCAGTTCCGGATCGAGCGCCAGGGCGCGGGCCAGCGCCGCGCGCTTGCGCATACCGCCGGACAGATCGGACGGATACTTGTCGCCCGCACTGGCCGCGAGGCCGGACAGGCGGATCTTCATGTCAGCCAGGTCGTGCATCAGCGGACGGCTGAGCTGCGTATGCTCCTTCATCGGCACCATGACATTCTCGCGCACTGTCAGGTTCGAGAACAGGGCGCCGTCCTGGAACATGATGCCCCAGCGCCGCTCGATGGCCGAGCGCTCATCGCGCGAGAGGGTCTCGAGCCGCTCGCCGAACACCTCAATGCTGCCGCTTTCCGGCGGCTTCAGCCCGGTGATCGCGCGCAGCAGCACCGACTTGCCACAACCGGAAGGGCCGATCACGCCGATCACCTCGCCCTGCGGAATGTCGAGATCGAGATGCTCCAGCACCACTGACGATCCGAAGGCGACCTTCAGGTCGCGTACACGGATGATCGGCCCGGCGCTCAAATTCCGAGCTCCATGTAGAAGATCGCGAACATCGCATCGAGAACGATGATCGCGAAGATCGCCTGCACAACCGAAGTCGTCGTGCGGTGACCGAGCGATTGCACGCTGCCACCGGTCAGCAGGCCCTGCCTGCAGGCGATCAGGGCGACGACCAGCCCGAACACAGGGGCCTTGGACATGCCGATCCAGAACTGGTCGATGGGAACTGAGTTGCGCAGGCGTTCGATGAAGAGGCCCGGACTGATGTCAAGCGAGGTCCAGCCGACCACGATGCCGCCCGCAATGCCGGCGAGCGTTGCCACGAAGGCGAGGATCGGCGTCATCACCACCATGGCCAACACGCGCGGCGCGACGAGCACTTCCATCGGCTTCAGTCCAAGCGTCTGCATCGCATCGATTTCCTGGCGCATCTTCATCGTGCCGATCTGCGCGGTGAAGGACGAGTTCGTCCGCCCCGCCAGCACGATGCCGGTCAGCACCACGCCGAATTCGCGCAACATCGAATAGCCGATCAATTCGACCGTATAGATTTCGAGATCGAAATCTCTGAGCGTCGTGGCGCCGATGTAGGCCACCACCATCCCGACGAAGAACGACAGGAACGCGACGATCGGCATCGCATTGAGACCGGCCTCTTCCATCACGGCGACGATCGACGTCCAGCGCATCTTCCAGGGCTGCGCCATCAGCCGTGCAATCGTCAGCATCGTCTCGCCGAGAAAGGCCAGCGTCGCGACGAGTTCGCGCACGAAGGCCTCCGTGCCGCGCCCGACGCGTTTCAGCACCTCGATGAAGCCCTGCGGTTTCGCCTCCGGCGGAGCGGCGGGATCGGACACCGCATGCACCTGAGCAATCAGGCTGGCGGCCGAAGCATGCGCGCCGATCAGGCGCGGCGGTACCTCGCCGGCGGCCCGCATCAGCCGGTCGATCATGAAGGCGCCGGCCGTGTCGAGACGGCCGAGGGCCGAGACATCGATCCCGGCGCCGGGCGGCAAGGTGACGGCGGCAAACTCGCCTTCGACAACATGCAAGGTCGCCACGGTCCAGTCGCCCCGCAGGCGGAGGATCGTTTCTTCGCCGCTCTGCTCAAGCGCGAAACCGGGGGCGGCGGGGTGCATCATGTACCGTACAGGCCTGACCTCTCTACCAAAACATGCTTAAGCACAGGGCTCGCCAGTCCAAGACATTTCACCCGGGAGGATTAACCCCTGCGCAATCTGCGGCTCGAAATTGCCTCTGTTTCCTCACCGCTGCGGGCGGCCTTCGCCATATCGCGGGGTGCCAGGACGCAGGCCGATACCGTGCGCGTGCGGGTCTCCGACAGCAATAACGCGGGGCGGGGCGAGGGCGTTCCCTATGGCCGCTATGGCGAAACTGTAGACAGCGTGATCGCAGCCCTCGAGGGCGTGCGCAGCGAGGTGGAAGCCGGCATGGAACGCATGGCCCTGCAGGCCGCCTTGCCCGCCGGCGCCGCCCGCTGCGCGCTCGACTGCGCGCTCTGGGACCTTGAAGCCAAACGCACCGGCCTGCCGGTCTGGCAACTCGCGGGCCTGCCCGGGCCGAAGCCCATCGAGACCGCCCTGACGATAAGCTTGGCGGACGCTGCCGCGATGGCCGAAGCGGCCAAAGCGGCGCCCGGCAAACTGTTGAAGCTGAAACTCGGCGGGCCCGACGACATGGACCGCATCAAGGCCGTCCACCTCGCCCGGCCGGACGCGCGCCTGATCCTCGACGCCAATGAAGGCCTCACGCCGGAAGCCTATCCCGCCATCGCCCTGTCTGCGGCGAAGTTCGGCGTCGTGCTGATCGAACAGCCCTTTCCCGCCGGCCGGGACGCAGCGCTGATGGGGCGCCCCGGCCCGGTGGCGGTGTGCGCGGACGAAAGCGCCCACACGACGGCCGACATCCAGACCCTCGCCCGCGCCTATGACGCGGTGAACGTGAAGCTCGACAAGACCGGCGGCCTGACCGAAGCACTCGCGATGGTGCGCGCCGCGCGCCAGTCCGGCATGGCCGTGATGGTCGGTTGCATGGTGGCAAGCTCCCTCTCGATCGCGCCGGCGGTCCTGCTGGCGGGCCTCGCCGATGCCGCAGACCTGGACGGGCCATTCTGGCTGGAAGCAGACATTGCGGAAGGGCTGACGTACACGGACGGCATAGTCTCTCCGCCCAGCGCCGCCCTATGGGGCTAACGCACCGCCGCCTCATAGGCTTCACTCGCCTCGAGCCAGCCGGCCTCCGCCGCATCCTTCTCGGCCACGAACTTCGCGCGCTCCTTCAGGCGCTGGCGCACCTCGTGCGGCGCGATGCCGGGGCGGGCGACTTCGACGTCCAGCGCGGCGATCTTCGCGGCGAGCCGCTCCATCATCTTTTCCGCGTCCTGGGCTTTTTTCTTGAGCGGGGCGGCGGCCTCGCGTGCCTGCGAGGCCTTGCGGCGCGCCTCGGCCTTGTCGCCAGTCTCGTCCGAAGCCGCCACCTTTACGGGCGAGGTCTTCTCGCGATCCGTGCTGAGGACCAGCGTGCGGTAGTCATTGAGGTCGCCGTCATAGGCGGAGACCTTGCCATCTTTCACCAGCCATAGCGCGTCGGCAGTGGCCTCCGCCAGATACACATCGTGGGTAATCAGCAGCACGGCGCCGGCAAAGTCGTTGATGGCGTAGATCAGCGCTTCGCGGCTGTCGATGTCGAGGTGCGAGGTCGGCTCGTCGAGGATCAGGATGTGCGGCTTTTCCAGTGCGATCAGGCCCAGGATGAGGCGAACCTTCTCACCGCCCGACAGCGCCTCGACCTTGGTCTCGACCTTTTCGTGGCTGAAGCCCATCTGGGCTGCGACCGCGCGCTGCTTGGCGGGCGGCGTGCCTTGCGGCAGGGCGCGCATGACGTGTTCCAGCAGGGTATCGCCGGCGGTCAGCTCGTCCAGCTGGTCCTGCGAGAAATACCCGATACGGACGGCTTTAGGCATCAACCGCTTGCCCGCCATCAGCGGCAGGCGCTCGGCAATTGACTTCACCAGCGTTGTCTTGCCCTGCCCGTTGGTTCCGACAATCGCGATCCGGTCATCCGGGTCCAGACGGATGTCAACGCCGCTTAGTATGCGCGCCGTGGCGCCATAGCCAAGGTCGGCGCCCTTGATCTCCAGCAGCGGCGGCGAGAGTTTCGACTCCGGCGCCGGGAACAGGAACGGCGTCGTGCGCTCCGCAATCGGGATCGACACGTCCTGCATCTTCTCGAGCATCTTGACGCGGCTTTGCGCCTGGCGCGCCTTAGACGCCTTGGCGCGGAACCGGTCCACGAACGCCTGAAGGTGTGCCCGCTCGGCGGCCTGCTTGGTCCGCTGGCTTTCCAGCTGCGCCAGTTTCGCCGCGCGCAGGCGCAGCCAGTCATCATACCCGCCGGGCGTGATCGACAGCTTGCGGTGCTCCAGTGCCAGCGTGTGGGTGACGCTGCGGTTAAGCAGTTCGCGGTCATGGCTGACAATCAGCACGGTCTTCGGGTATTTCCGCAGGTAGCCTTCCAGCCAGGCCGCGCCTTCAAGGTCCAGATAGTTCGATGGCTCGTCGAGCAACAGGAGGTCCGGCTGCGCAAACAGCGCGCCGGCAATTGCCGCGCGCATCCGCCAGCCGCCGGAAAATTCCCGTGTCGCACGCGACATGTCGGCATGCTTGAAGCCGAGGCCCATCAGCACTTCCGCTGCCCGGGCTTCAGCCGACCAGGCGTCGATGTCGAGCAGGCGCGCATGGATCTCGCCGATCCGGTCAGGATCGGTGGCAGTCTCGGATTCGGTCATCAGCGCATGGCGCTCGGCATCGGCCTGCAAGACTACGTCCATGATCGTCTCGTCCGAGGGCGCGACCTCCTGCGCCACCCAGCCGAGACGGGCACCATTCTGCAGCCGGATCGGGCTGTCCTTGCCGGGAGCGACGATCTCTTCGCGGATCAGGCGCAGCAATGTGGACTTGCCGGTGCCGTTGCGGCCCACAAGGCCGACCTTCCAGCCAGCCGAGATCCGCGCCGACGCGGCTTCAAACAACGGGCGCGCTTCCACGCGGTAGTCGAGATTGCGGATTTCAAGCATGGGCGTCCCTTACCCGCTCACCGCCAAAAAGACACGCTAAAAGCGCTGCAGGATTACATCGCCGACAGGCTGCCGCCCCGCCCCATTGCCCCCATGTTGCACTGCAACAATTGCATCATGGATAAACGCACTTTCCCCGTCCGGCTGGAAAGCGGCGAACCGGTGCTGGTTCGCCCCATCGGGCAGCACGATGGCGCCCGCATACGCGCCGGAATCGCAGCGCTTTCAGACCATTCCCGCTACCTGCGATTCTTCAACGGCTCGCAGAACATGCCTGACCATGTGATCCACAAACTGTGTGACGCCGACGGCTGGAAACACGTCGCCTGGGGCGCGATCGATCCCGCTGCGCCCGGCGAACCAGGGATCGGCGCCGTTCACGCCATTCGGCGCGGCGTCAGCAGCGAGGCCGAACTCGCGTTGGCCGTGCTCGATGCCTGGCATGGCAAGGGACTCGCGAGGCTTCTGCTGACCGGCGTGATCGCCGATGCGCGCGCGGCCGGCATCACCCACCTGACGGCAGAGACCTTCGGCGAAAACCGGGCGACCCGGCAACTTTTCCGCAGCCTCGGCGGACTTCCGGTGCACCGGGACGGCCCCGTCGTCAGCTACCGGTTCGACATCGACACCGCAGCACAGAAACTGGAACTGCTTACGCAGAATGCGGCAGGCGACGCGATCCGCACGGGCCTGACGCAACGCGCTGCCGTTCCGGACCTGCCGCAGCTGGTCCGGGCGGGGCGCGCCAGCTAATCAAGCTGCGCCGTCGAGGATTTCCTTGAAGCCCGAGGGCACGTGCGGGCCGATGAAGAGCTGCTCGAACGCGGCAATGCCTTCGGAACCGGTGCCATCGGGACCCTTGTGCACGGCCTTCACGATCTCCTGAATGTGCAGATTTTCCGGCGCGGCCCAGGGTGTCTTGCCAGGAATGAAATCCTCGCGCTGGATTTTCAGCTGGTCGCCCTGGAAGGCGCCGTGGCGCCAGACCGGATGGCCATAGCCGATGCCTTTCATCAGGAAGGTGCCCAGTGGCGTGAAGTCCACCGTATGCGGACGGCCTGACGGGTCGGTGACCGACAACGTCGCGCTTTGCATCCGACGGGTGCCCTTGGCATAGCGCACGTCCATCTTCGGATTCTTGAGGTGAATGCCTTCGCCCTGCAAGGAGCCATCCATCACCATCGAAGCCCGCTGGTTCCACGCCTCGCCCGCGCCGTCTTCGTTGACATGGAAGAACATCGACAGGTTTGGAAAATTTGTGGGCGTCCAGATCCAGAAGAACTGCGGCGGCATGGCCGGAATCGCCGGCTGCGGATCGGGCGCGCCGATGGGGCGCACACCCCAGCTCCGGTCACGCGTTCCGCTCCAGCTTTTCGGATCGACCTTGATCTGCTCGCCGTCCATCTTCAGCGTACCCGACCAGTGGCCGTTCTGCGTCATCCGCGTCAGGTCCATCATCATGCGCGGCCCGATGCGGCGAGTGAAACGCGGCTCCTCGATCGGGAACGCGCGGCCGGTGAACTCGACGTCGAGCGCGAGGCCCTCGGTTTCCTTCAGCGTCAGGCGCACCTTCTTCAGCGGCTCGATCACGCTGACCGAAAGCGGCCCGACGAACGTGTCCATCCGCTCCATGTTGAGCGGGCGCGACATGAATACGGACGCCTGCTTGCCCCCGCGCAGGATCGAAACCGAGGCATCGATGATGTTGAGATGCGGATACACGCCCATGGCGGCCGCGAAGAATGTGCTGCCATCGGCGCTGTAGCCGTTGAAGAAGAAGCGGTCGTAGAAATTGCGGTCCGAGCCTGCAAAGGCGACCGGTTCCGGCGTCTGGTGGATCGGATACTCGTCTCCGGCGGTGAGCATGGGCGGCTTCCTTCCTTGGCGTGACCTCTTGGCGTTTGGGCCAGAGAGGGTAGGTTGGCGCTGCGTTGAGGCACAATCAAGCCGTTCCGCGGGGAGAGCCCTTATGACGAAGTTCACCGCCGGCGAAGCAAACGCCTTCCTCGACGCGGCCTTCAAGGGCCGCGGACGGCAAAACCAGGTCATCCTGATGGAAGAAGGCCGCGCTACCCTGCGCCTGGAAGCGGACGAGACGCACCTTCGCCCGGGCGGATACATCTCCGGGCCAACCCAGATGAGCCTCGCCGACTCGGCGGCTTATATGGCGATCATGACCTTGACCGGACTCGAGCCGATGACCGTGACCAGCAACCTGAACATCAATTTCCTGCGCCCCTGTATCGGCAGCGTGGTGGTGGCGGAGGCCCGGATGATGAAAATCGGGCAGGCCCTTGCCGTGATCGATGTCGACATCCGTATCGAAGGCGCCGAAAAGCCTGCGAGCCACGCCATCGTCACCTACGTGCTGCCGCGCAAGCCCGCGCTATGAACGGCCTTGTCGCAGCCGCCGCCCTGCTCGGCTTTCTGGGTGTCGCGTTCGGCGCCTTTGGCGCGCATGCACTGGATGCTCAGCTGACGGAGGAAGCGCGCGGCTGGTGGGATACGGCGACAGTTTATGTCCTGCCCCACGCCGCTGCAGCCCTCGCCGCCGGTCTCAGCGGACGCAGCGCGCTCGGCGGGTGGCTGTTCATCTGCGGCGCGGTGATCTTTGCGGGCAGCCTGTACGCGATGGCGCTCGGCGCACCGCGCTGGTTCGGCGCGATCACGCCGGTTGGCGGGCTGGGCCTCCTTGCCGGATGGCTCGCCCTCGCCGTGAGTGCCTTCAGAAAAGCTTAGGAGCCGGCGGAGCCGTCGCCGACATAGCGGTCGGCAAGGCGGTCTGCCGTGATGCGGGCATCGTCGATCATGACCGCAAAAGCTTCGATTTCCGAAACGATCGGCTGCATCTCCATATCGGCGCGCTCTGCTACGAGATCGAGCGCTTCCTGAAAGCCGCGATACGCCATCTGCGCCCGGACAAGCGCGCGCTCGTAGCTCATCACATCGCCCCGGTTGGAGGTGTTCCGGTCACCGCTGCGCAGCACTGATTCGGCCTCGGCGGTTACGCCGGCGAGACCCCGGCGGGCGGACTGGCTGTCGGTAATGATCCGGGCAAGCACGAGGGCGGGCGCCTTGGTGCTGGCGCCGATGCGGGTTGCGTAGAATCCGGCACTGCCAGCCACCTCGGTTTTGCCATGCATGAGCGTGTCGGCCAGCGAAGCCAGACCGTCAGCTTCATCGACCCAGCCGGCCTCGACAACCTCGTCGCAATAGGCGTTGGACGCTTGGCGAAGTTCGGATTGGCTCCGGGTTAAGGAGGTCTCAACACTCGCTTGTCCAGGCACAACCGAAACGGTTGCGCATCCCGCGAGAACGCCTAGGGATAGGCACAGAAGAACGATACGCATCAGTACGCCACCCGCCAGCAGCTAAAGCTCCACTCAACCAAAACAGTATGGGTGGCGCGAACACAAGTCCAGTCATTGTCTAAAAGCTAGACGAATATAAGTGAAGACCGCATGAACAGACGCCAGAGCCGCCGCATTCTCTACCACAGGCACGAGCCCTATGCGTCGGGACGCCTGCGGGCCTCTCCACTGCACGAGATATACTGGGAAGAATCGGGCAATCCGAAAGGCATACCGGTCGTAGCGCTACATGGCGGACCCGGCGGCGGTTCGAGCCCCGAGATGCGCCGGTTCTTCGATCCCGAGCGTTACCGCATCTTCCTGTTCGACCAGCGCGGGTGTGGCCGCTCCACGCCGCACTCGGAACTCGAGGGCAATACGACCTGGGATCTTGTCGACGACATCGAAGCCCTGCGCAAGCATGCCGGCGTTTCCAGCTGGCTGGTGTTCGGCGGCTCCTGGGGATCCACCCTCGCATTGGCGTATGCCGTAACCCATACGAGCCGCGTGCTCGGCCTCGTGCTGAGGGGAATATTCCTCGTCTCGAAATCCGAGATACAATGGTTCTACCAGGAAGGCGCAAGCCGGCTCTTCCCGGACGCATTCGACCGCTATGTCGCGCCTATCCCCGAGGCCGAGCGCGGCGATCTGGTCACCGCCTTCTACAAGCGCCTGACAGGCACCGATGCAGCCGCCCGCATCGACGCGGCCCGCGCCTGGGCCCGCTGGGAAGGCCAGACCCTTTCGATCAAGGGACCGGTCACCGCGCCGCCGCGCTTCAACGAGGACGATTTCGTCGATGCCTTCGCCCGCATCGAGTGCCACTATTTCATCAATGACGGTTTCTTCGAGGCAGATGGCTGGCTGCTCGAACAGTCGAAACTGAAACTTCAGGCGACGCCCGGCGTGATCGTGCATGGGCGCTATGACGTCGTCACGCCGCTTTCCACCGCGTGGGAACTTTCCAAGGCCTGGCCAAAGGCCGATCTGCACATCGTGCCGGACGCCGGCCACTCCTCGATGGAGCCCGGCATCATCGACCGGCTTGTTCAGGCTACGGACGATTTCGCCGACCAGCAGACCGTCCGCTCCAGGGCCTAGTACCGGATGTCCATGGAACGTGATTCGTGATCCAAGGATCACATGATTTTAGAAGCCCGAGAAGTTCGGCTGCGGCGCTGCGACCGCCAGAAGCTCGAAGCCCGCTGCCGATCGCCGCTGATCATTCAGCGAGACCTGAAACGCGCGCGGATTGTTCTGTTGGCGGCGCAGGGCCCCAGCACGCGCTCGATTGCCCAGGAAGTGGGCGTGCAGCCGCGCATCGCGAGCTTGTGGCGCGCGCGCTACGCCGATCATGGCCTGCAGGGCCTGGACGACATGCCACGTCCGGGCAAGGCTCCGGTTTATACCGAAGCCACGACCGGCAAGCGAATCTTGAAACTGCTGGACAGGTCCCTGC
>Ga0163144_10003875_pt1 | contig 34033 bp, 16 predicted proteins | sample OliLak19BULKMAT1_FD_123175 | JGI IMG/M metagenome (GOLD analysis project Ga0163144, IMG submission 123175) | Freshwater microbial mat bacterial communities from Lake Vanda, McMurdo Dry Valleys, Antarctica - Oligotrophic Lake LV.19.BULKMAT1 | ecosystem: Environmental > Aquatic > Freshwater >... | reverse complement strand
GTGTTGTTTGTTGCGGAAACAAAGACACTCAATCCAGCCGAAATATTGGCGTTTTGATCCACATCATCTCCGGCTGACACGGTAGTATGACCAAAGGATTGCAAGGGTGCATTGATCACGACATCCTGAAATGCTCGAAGCAAGATATTACCGCCGAGGGAAATCACAGGGCCATTTGCAATCAACGCGCCGTTGTCTACCTGAATCAGAATATCTCCGGCTGCACCTTCATTGCGGATGGCGTTGCCAAGGCCACCGGATACCAAAATCAAGTCACCACCGCCAGTAATTTCTTGGATTCGAATATTACCTGATGCTGGATTCAATCCAGGCATATTCATTGCATTCAGGCTGTACGCTTGCGTTTCCAATGCTAGGGGAACGCCAAAATCCCCGATTCCTTGCGATGATTCTAAAGTCACCCTGGCATTGGTGAAGTTAGCAACGAAATTCGCTTGTCCCGTTGCATCACCGCTATCGTTGATCGATCCATTGATGGACCGAACTAAGATTGCAGCCGAATCCGCGTTTGCGGACTGAATGGACCCAACGGTTATGGAGCCATCTGCGAGCAGAGTGATTTCAGCGAAACCCAACGACTGTGGCGTTGTACTTAAACTGATCACTGGCGGTAGAGGCAACACCGTGCCTTCCCTGCGTGGGTCGTAAAGTGCTATCGCAGCTGCATCGCGACCAGCGATTACTCTCGAGCCATCTGTCATGATGATCGAACCACCTACTCCGTTGAGCGTTCCATCGGCATCGGCGCGAAGCGTAATGTTGCCAGTCGTGGTGGTGACAATCGCAATGTTGTCTGTATCCCCGAGCTCACTAAGGCCGGTTGATCCATCGACGATGATGTCCTGGTTTGCTTCAATAACGATAGCACCAACGTCGGACAGGATGGTATCTTTGACGATTACATTGCCGTTGGCCGCGATGGCTCGCAGGGTGATGGTGCCAGCACTCGTTTGGATCGCATCGTTTCCTGCGATAAGGTCATCGGAGACTGTAATCGACCCGTTGGCTTGCACAAAAATGAAACCGTTGCCAAGTGTTTGCAACGCAATATTGTCGCGGTCGACCGGTGCAATCACTGGATTGTGATCCACTTGATAAGGTGTCGACAAATCGATCAATTCGATCGAGTTGTTATCGAAGACAGAAAGATCACCGCCCGTCGTCGCATCCAATTGATTGGTATCGACAAAGAGCGTTTCTGACTGCCCCGAGTAGAGCATCAATCGATTTGCGGTCAAATCAATGGACCCGTCAGCGGCCACGATGTCCGCCCCTTCCACTCGCAGATCGCCCAAAACACTCAAGGTATTTCCAAGGAACAATGTCCCAGCACCGTTGTTGTCTATGTCAGCGATCAGGGCCAAATTGTTCGCAAGGGTTAGGCCAGCAACATTGATATCCCCGTTGGACTGGTACCAGAGCGTATTGGTGTTGGTCGTGGTGGTGAGAGCGGTGGTCGCGTCCAAGTTGACGGCAATCATCCCGAGGAGAGCGGTCGCGACGTAGTTGCCAGCCGCGCTGATCTCGATCGGATTGACTCGCTCGCGAAAAATGTCAGACGTCGTCGAGCCGATGCTGCCCGTGGTTGCGGTCAGCGTAACATCGTTGGCGACAATGTCGAAGACGAGACTGTCCGGGAGTGGATCGGTATCGAGGATGTTTAACTGGGCGGTGATCGTGACATTGCCCGCGGTCGCTTGGACCAATCCGACTCCGACGTCTCCATTGGTGCTCACCAAGGTTACATTTCCAGCAACGTTAGCGGTGACAGATGTCGCAGTGATCGATCCCGCGGCCGTGACATCGACGGAACCTGCAGTCGATACCACCGCAGTCAACACGATTTCATCGTTTTCTCGAACGATGATCCCGCCGGTTACCGTATTGCTCGCTGTTAGCGTTGTGACCGTCGTATCGATGTCGATACCATTGGCGGCATTGGCAGTGAGGTTGTCTGTGGTCACTTCTACGATGGCAGTCCCGTCACCCAGAATGACACCTCGATCGCCATCCGCAGCGCCCAAGCCGGCATTGTCTAGGTCAGCGAATAATCGGACCTCGTGCGCTCCACCACCTGTCGTCACGATTCTTCCTGAATTGAATCGAATACTATCGCCGGCATTGAACGTCAGAATTCCGGCGGCGACAGAAGTGAGTGTTACGATTGCACCAGAATCGATAGTTATGTCGTCGCCCGGTAACGCGCTATTTCCAGCAGTGAATATCATAGAGGCCGCAACATTTATGTTGGCGCTGATCGTCAAAGGGCTATTCGCAGCGAGGAGGCCTCCACCGAGAGCGCTCGATATACCATTCACTTGCACTCCACCCGTTACGTCGGTGATCTGAACAATTCCTGGAGAGTTGAAGACTAATCCTTGTGAATTGATGTCGATGTCCGATGCAGCAACTCCCGCTCCAATAGAGCCGCCTGTCGACTGCAGCAGGATGGTCCCGAGGTTAGCCTGGAGATTCGCATCCGTCACTAGGTTGGTTTCGATCGCTGTGCCGTCGAGAATGTTACCCGCTGACCGAACCTCGATAGCAGTACCAATATTGTTATTCGCAACCAATTCACCTAAGGTAATGTCGCCTGCAAAAGCATTCAAAGCAGTCAAACGAATGGTTCCATTGGCAACTTGAATGGACGAACCGTCATTCATTTGAATACCATCGATCCCATTTCCGTTTAGGGCATCCGAGTTGGCTGTCAAAGAGACGTCGCCGTTATTCCCTGCATCCAACGAGCCAGTCACCCCAAAGAGGATGCTGTCTGGAGCTGTCAAGTTGATCGAGCCATCGGTGGTCTGAATACTGCCATTGATCTGAATATCGGAATTCAAGCCATTGGCTTGGAGCGTGATATTGGAAGTACCGTCAAGGGTACTGCCAGCGCTGAATTGGATTGAACCGCCGGAAAGATTTGTGGTTCCGCCGACATTGATCGCAGCGGTTGGCTCGAAAACGATGCTGGTTCCTGAAGTGACGTTGACGTTACCTGAGAGCGACGCGGATGCCCCGATATTGGTTGAATTTACGTTTTGGACCAAAAGACTTTGCAAGAGATTGCTCGTCGAAAAATCGCCTCGCCATGCAAACGTGCCGACTCCCGGAGCGCTGTTGACTGTGATCTGTCGGAGATCGGTGAGCAAACCGCTTTCATCCCCTGCGTCGCGAGAACCATTTCCATTTTCATCGACAAAGAAGCTATTTCCGTCAACCAAAAGTGTCCCATCTGTGTTCCCTCCTGCGGCGATCGTTACCGCTAGCACTCCAGTTCCATTGTCAAAAACCCCGGTAACCGACAGCACTCGACGGCATTCCAATTGGCGGAAGGTATGGCAAAAGTCGAACGCAAATGCCCGTTTTTTCAACCGCTGGTGATACCTCTTCAAAAATTTCTTGAGTGAGACCGCAAGTCGTCGCGCAAGGTTTTTCATCATAGCTCGCTTTGATAATCATTTTGTTGACATTTGAAAGCAAGACGATTCAGTCAACGGACTAAAGTGATCGCTTCAGTGACCAGTTTAATCAGTGCATTTTCAAGTCAAAAGTTATTACAAAATGAATTTGGAATTTTGCAACCCAAGGAAAAATAACAAAAATCTTAAAAACTGGGCAACCAATGCCAATTGCAACCGATAACTAGTTTACCTTGTCGACTGAATTTTGGGGAACTTAGTAGCTTAGAATTACAATGATTTGCGTTCTGGAAGTAATAGAGGGGCCTGCCCGCGGAAAAAGAATTTGGCTTAAAGAGAACCAATGCATTGAAATTGGACGAGAGTGCACTGCCGATTTTTCGATTCCAGCCGATATGCACCTCTCTCGCCGTCATTTGCTTTTGGATTCAACTAAAAATGGATTTCGAATTCGGGATGTGGGAAGTTCAAACGGAACCTTCTTGAACAACGTTCGGATCTCGGTCCAGGAGCTAAGGTCTGGCGATACCGTTCGTGCCGGTTTGTCTAAATTTTCGGTGACTTTGTGCCAGGATGGAGAAAACCCGCATGCCAAGGATGGTGTGACGTTCAGTCGGCCTCTACCGGTTGCAAACCAATTGGGAATGACGATTACGGCTGCCGATTTGGGAAAGGAGCCAAATGCAAACTCCCAAGAACCTGTCGAAAGCGACATGGAAAAAAGTGGAGCCTATCGCACATTGGGGTTCTCGGATCGGGTAGATCTAGAGTCCACGGTTCGAATCAAACTAGACGAAGCTTTGGATGATTTGAATCCCGAGTTAGGTCGTGTTTCACCCAATTGGTGGAAAGCTTTCTTTGTTCCAACTGAGGATGAAAACGTCTACGGACAGGTTTCACTGTTTTCCTCGCGGCATGGGAATTTCTTGGGGTTGATGCATGAGTTTGAATCTGAATTTCAATTAGCGTTAATTGTCAACGAAAGTCAGCTTCCTGAGCGAGGACGTGAGTTGCTTGCCAAGTTGCGTTCCACGGGTTCGGTAATCCAACTTTCTAGATCGCTTTGCTATTTGATGTACGAACAAACCAAGGATATTCAAAAGCTGGTGAACGAATCGGAAGGGGAGGACGCTCTGATCTGTATGGGGATGCGGAGCGCGCTGCCATCGCAAATTTGGGAAAAACATGTAAATTCCCTCAGTTACCCCTCTATGTTTTTTTCGCACCTCAAGATTTTGTCTGGATTGAAAGAGTCCTTTTTGCGAACCGGGGGCTTTTCACTTTTTGAAAAGAATCGCGAAGGCAAGTTGGTTTTGTTGATCTGTGATACTGCATCGCAGGCTTGAATGGCATGGACTTAACGTAGCGGAACTCGCCAAGAAGGTAGCGGAACTCGCCTAGAGTTTCGGTTTGCTTGGCAATTCGGTTTGGCTAGCAATTCGCGGAAAGCCTACGCGGCTTCCGCTACGAGTTCGTCTAAGTCCAGGAACCAAGAGCGGAACCATGGGTTAGGGCGCGGTAGCTCCCGTGACGTAAGCAAGCCCGAATCGGTGAAACAACATCGCGGCAATTGCGAGGAGAGCAATGGTTCCGATCAGAGCTGCCATGTTTGCGAAAAATCGGTAGAGCTGATCCTGTTGACGCGCGAGCGGCGCCCACTCTAGCTCCCCTTCTTGCTCAAGGGCCTTGGCGAACACACTTTTGACAAAAGCTTGTTGGCTTGGAGAATTGCCTGTGGCTGCGAAATAGCAGCCGCCAAAGAGGAATTGCTCGTAAGCCAGGGCTGGTGCAAGCGCTGTATCGAAACCAAACCCTCGCGAAAGAACACCGCGAAGATTTTCGGCAAATGCGCCCCTAACTCGGCATAGCAGCAGGAACAATTTCGAATTATTCTTTTTCTTCAGTGAATTAGCTTCTTGAAAGAGCATGTAGATCCAATCTTCGAACGTAGCAGTCGCGTGAATCGCGATCGCATCCAATCGTTGTGAATCAGGCACAACCCAAAGATCGGAGCCTTTGCCGAATCGATTTTCGCTCGATTGCTGAGCGGGCAGCCGTTTTACTAGCTCAACGAAACCTTCATCGCTTTCCATACCGGAAACCAACGCAGTATTGGGGCATCGGATTTGCAACTCTTGACGCAGGATTGCAAGGTCCTTTTGTATCGCGATTTGCAACTGACCGCTAGAAGACTCGACCAATTCAAACGGCAGTACGGATACGATACCATTGATCGGGCAAAGTGGTCGCCTAGCTCGGTTGATGAGTTTGCAAACATGCTGAAGCTTCTCTTCGCAATCGAAGATATCATTGGAATTGAGAGCCTTCGAGGTTGAAACCGCGTTCCAAATCTCGCTTAGATCTTGGCTTTCATCTAATAGCATCGTTCCTCCAGGAACGAATGGATTATTCGCCGCTGTATTATTGGGTTGTTCGTTTTTGTCGGATGTAGAGATTCGCATCGCATCAAGTCTGGATGCATCAATGGTTCCTCCAACCTCCGTAGGAAGCATTCCTTGGTCGTCAGCCATTGGAATGTGTTTAGACGCAGTGCTTGTCGAGTTGGAAAGTCGCGATATGCAATTGCAACCATTCAAGAAAACGAAAATGGCATCACGGCAGGCGTGTAGTGACAGAGGCGGTGAGCCAGCACCTGAGGTAGCGGCGGCGAATTCGAGTCCAGTCAATTGGAGTAGCGTCTTTACCTCCCTTTGCTGAGATGTACCAAGCACTAAGAAGATTGGCGTCTTATTGATCAAGATGCCTTTGCTCTCCGCTTCGGCTGTTCCGTCGTACCAAATCCGATCGATTTCCGGAAACCGAGAGGCCTCCTGAAGCAGTAGATATTTGACTAAATAATAGGTAAGGACGGGAATAACCACGACAAACGGAATGGGCACCAAGAACCAAATGGTCCAATTCCGATCCGCTTCGTTGGAGTCCGAAATATGCCTCACAAAAGCTGCGGCCCAAATAATGAGCAACACCAAAAGCGAGAGCCAAGACCATTTTGTTGGAAGCGACCAACGCGATATGGCTCGAACGCCTGGTAGAGACCGACTAAACCAAAAAAACAACGTTCGCATCGGAGTCGCGATTGCGTTGGCGATTGAATAAATTGCGTTCATCCTAATACCTTTAGCTTTCCAATGACTCGCCGGGGCTTAAACGACGATTGACGCATGAGCTACTTGAGTTCAACGTAAAGCAAAATGAAACATGAAATAGCCAAAGCGACAAGCAGTGAACTGAGCATGGCAAACAGAATAAAGTTGGACTTGCCATTGAGTGGTTTGGCCGAATCGCCCGTCTGAATCACACCTGGAATAGTCGGTCGACCCTGTCGCAAGTGCAATGCGCGAACCACCTCGCGACACCAAGCATCGATCGTATCGGGAACGCGAAGTTTCTGGGACATTTGGCGAGCGTAAGACACGTCGCTATTCGAATAAAACCCTCGAAACCCCAAGACGACCGCCAGATAAAAAACTTCGAGTGCGTTTTTGTTCGGTAGGCTTCCGGCTTCCACTGCCCGGGCAAAAAAGTCTTCGTGCGCATCGCGGGTGCCAAAGAATTTTTTTTCCAAGCAATTGTCCTTCCACCACCCACTTTCTTGCCACGGAATTTCGATCAGTTTTGAATCGATCCAACCACAAATCGCATATTTGGAGAGTCTCCATTCGTCGCGCAGCCCGAGTTTCGATTCCGCTTCTTCAATTTTTCGAATGAGAATAGCTCGCTCGTCGGCCGTTATGATTGGTTCTCGATTATCAATCTTGGACTCCAATCGTAATGCTGCAGCAAAGATAGGATCGACAGCGCTGGCAAATTCCGGTTGCATAATGCTTTACTCCTTAGATTCGCTTTCTGACGGCAAAGATCGCAAACTCCAAACCATAGGCTTGTCCACCAACGGTCACGTGCAGACGACGGTTTCCTTCCAAAGAATCCAAATTGGAGATCTGTTCCGTTTTGACTCGCATCGCCATCGTTTGCGCAAGTTGAACTTGTTTCCAAGGCTCATCGTCCAACCGAATCTGGAAAAACATCCATTTTCCGCGATTGGAAAGCCCTCGTGGAAGTTGTTCCACACTCTTTAGCTTCAATCCTGGTTGCCGTTGAGTCATATATTGCTCAACTTTGTCCGATGCTCCTAGTATCCAATCCAAATCTTTCTTAAGCAACTGGACGCATTGTTCAAGACTGATGTTGATTGGGCTGATGCCAAAATACCAGTCCCATTCTGGCCCGAACCACTCCGGTTCAAGTGACACGTGCATACCCCGACCTGCACCGATAAAGTTACGTTGAATGCACTCGTCTTCCTTGACTGAGTTGACCAGTTTTCGAATCAGATCTGCTGCCCAGCGGAAAATATTGGCCAAGTCGTCATGGTCGTACTTTGGAATTTCTTCAATCGAAGCAGTCGGTCCAAAAATAGAACAGCGACCGACGATGGAGCAAAGAGCGTTGTAAGCTACGAGCGGGTGGACTCCCGAGGCAAAAGCAAGGCACGAAAGTTCACCATAGGACTCATTGAGTACGTGCATGAGAAGGATTTTTTCCAAGTCGCCATGGACTTGGGTTGCCAAAGTGATGCCTTTGTCTTGGATCATGACGCTGAGCGTCTTGATTCGACTGCCCAAAAAATTTCTCAGTTCGCGAATCAACGTCGCCAATCCACTCCAGGATTGAGTTGTGATCGATGGAGGATAATACTCGGTATCGAATCGAAATTTCGCTCCCTCCGCGCCGCCGCAGCTAAACTTTACGATCGGAATAACTTCGAACCCCGAGAGATCTTCGGTCGAGAGCAGGATTCGGTGATTGAGATGTCGCAATCCGACTTCTTGTCGATTTCCTCCAGTTCCCTCTTCGTCGACTTCGCGAACCGTGGCAACATATCTCGATTTGGAATCCTTGGCATCGTTCGATAAGTTGGCTCGACCTTCGGATACCTGAGGAATAGCCAGAAAAGCTGTAACAGATTTATTCCCGGACAAATTGCCGGCCAAGCGCGCGTTCAAATCAACACTGAGGACATGGTTGGATTCGCAGGACACGATAGTTCCGTCTCGAAGCCTAGCTTGAAGGCCGACCAATTCCAATAATCCATTGCCGATAGCATCTTCGGAAACAGCAACACGAAATATTCCGTAACCATAAGGATGGTCTATTTTGGAATGCAGGCCGGACAACTCGGTCCAATATCGATCCCCAGCCTGAAAATGATGGGGCCGGAGAAACATTCCTTCCGACCAGTTCATCGACGGGTTTTGCATTATTGCAATCAGTGTTAAACGGGAATACAACTACGATTGTATGGAAATGTGCTCGCGGAAACCAAGATTTCGGCAACGAATGCATAGCATACCAGCGAGAACCACAGATACAATCCTGGTGAAGATATCTTGAATGCGTAACCGGTAACGAATCCTAGAAAGGAAACAAAATGTCAAAAGCCACGACCGCCAATCCAAACCGGCGATCTTGGACGGATGGCCAGAGTGCTCCCTCAAACCGAAAGAGTATGTTGGCTTTTTTGTCGATTTCCGTTGCGATACTCACGATTTTCTTTTGTTGGTTTGTCATTAATTGGGGGAAAAAAGACGAGACATTTCTATTGTCTCTTTCGGTAAGTGACTATGGTAAGAACATTTCAAAAGCAAACTATGGCGTTTGGGACGAAACTTCCTTTCAAGAGAATTTGAGTTCGCATGGTCTTAAGCCTTGGACTTTTTCTGAAAAAAAGCCCATTCAGAATTGGCTTCAGATGCAAGATCGGCTCACCAGCTTTGTTGCCGAACTCAAAAAAAAGGGACGCGATCCTGAGAATACGACTGTCCTTATTCAATTGCGCTGCCATGCCGTTGTGACTCATGACGGAACAAAGGGGTACTGTGGACTTCCTCTTGGCGAAGCGGATGGGGACGACGCGATAACCCCCTTCGTAAAACTCCTCGATGAATTGAAGGAAGTTCGGGCTGACAACATTTTGCTCTTTGCGGACGTTTGCGATTTGAAAACGGTAGCTAATCAAGGCTGGCTTTCCAATCCTGTCACCACGTACATTGAGAAAGCTTGTGGCGAATGGAAAAACAGCACGAACAAAAATCTTTGGGTTGTGTGCGCTGCAGACGACTATCAGGACACGTTTTCTTCGAATTTGCGTGAGAAAACCCTTTTTCAATTAGCCTGCGAAGATGCTGTCCAACCTGGTTTGAAGAAGGACCTCAATCTATTCGACTACTTCGAGTCGCTTTTTCGATACTGCAATACGGCAAGCGGTGGACTTCAAACCCCGAAGCTGATTTGGGCAAATGGAACGCGTACTGTGACTCTTTCTGCCGAGTCCAAACCAGACATCGAAAAGATTGCCAAAGAAGTGCTACTCAGTGGTAAGTCGCGCATGCCGAGTGTGCCAGCGAATGTGTCCAAACCCAAAAAAGATAGTCAGACCAGTTCAGCTAAAACCACCACGAGCACTTTCCTGCCCAATCGTGCTAAAGCGGGCTTCTCGCGTCTAGTCTCAATGTCTCAATCAAGTCCGGGGGCCGAAAGCACCGCCAGCAAACTCCAAGCGGATGTGGGCGAAATCACATGGGATAGTGATGAACGCCTAGCGTTCTGGCAGATTCGCGATCGCATTTTGTCTCGCAAATCCACGACTTCCAAAATGCGATGGTCACCAACCGATTTCGCTCCCATGCTGTGGAGAAAGTGGCAGAACGAAGCAGCCAACGACCCTGTCATTGCAAAAACTCATTTCAATGAGTTGCAAGTGCTCGACTCATTGCTAGACGGAACTCTCCCTAAGGAAGACGCGAGAGCAAAAAACCAAAAGCTAGTTCAAGCCTGGAATGATTTCTTGGAGAACAAACAACTGTACCTTCGTCTTTGGCAAGGGGAAGACGATGTACTGAACCAAGCGGAATCGACCGCTTGGACGGCAGTTCGTTCGAAGTATCGCGACTACATCGATTCTATCTCCGAACTGGCGTTTTGGTACGCTCTTGACTCGGAGGACCCACTCTTTTGGAAAGAGTTCGAAGAGCTCATCGCATGCCTCGAAAAAGCCAAGATGAAACTGCCTGAAGAACCCAACGAGTCCGCAATTGAAAGATCCATCGATATGCAACTGGGCCCTGCTATCCAAGCCCGTCAAAGCCTCAGGAAGTGGCTCGCAAATCGATGTACGGAACTTGAAAGCAAAAAAACAGCCCTGTCGTGGATCGATGAACGGGAGTATCAAACTCTGCTGGCAAGCCCTTTGCTCAGCTATGATCAACGAAAGGCACTCGTGAGCCAGCTTGATGGCAAGAAAAAGAATCTAGACGAAGTACGGCCGGATAGGGACACGGAGTTCACGAAACTCCTTGAGCAAACTCCGCCATCCGCTTCGAAAGTCGAGAGGTCAGTCAACGCACTGGTCCGAATGGCTTCTTTATGCACTCCGAAGATTCCCTTGCCTGAGAAAGGGAACTCGGACCCCTATTTGCTCTATGGAAAAGTCTTTGAATCGGCGATGCAAAGGGAATCCTCTTCGTCGGTAGAAGCGGACCCAAAATCGCAAATCCGTCGTTGGCACTTTCTTTCCCTGGCGGATACGAATTTCGCAGATCCAGTTACAGAAAGTAAGTCCTTTGCTGGGATGATTGTCTCCCCCGTCAATCCAAAAGCAATTCGACTTTCGCTGCCTCCCAAGATCGCTTCCCTTGATTTTGCGGACACCAACGACGAGACGGAATTGAGAGTCAACGTTAAACGCGTCGATGAATCCAACGTCGAGGAGTGCTTGATTCAGTGGTCGACATCGGCTGAATTTCCAAACTTCATCATCAGTATCAATGGAAAAACCTGTCCCAAGAATTCTCCCACGAAAATTAATCCAAGGAACAAGCAAGCAATTTTGGTTTGCCAGTTTCCGCGCTTGGGCAAAATACCAGACGGACTCAAACTCAATCTCACCCTCGTAGGCGAGAAGTCTGCTTCCCTTAGCGTCCCTGTTTTTCGCGACACAGATCAGATCGATATCGTTGCCACTCGCGTGTCCAAACTTGGTAAATTGCTTGATAGAATTGATTCGGACGAGAACAAGGAATTGCAATTCTCAGGGCCGGCCATCGCTGGGACAACCAATCGCTTTGAATTTGCGCTTCGGAACAAAAAAACGAAAGCTCGTCGCGCCAAACTACAAGTCTTTGTGATCCCTGGCCTCGACATCCCAGCCCCCGATCCACAGTCCTTCCTGTTGGCTGAATCGGACATCGTCGCATTGCCAGCATCGGCTCAAGCAGTTCGAGTCGCGTTGCTGGCATCAAAGGACCATCTAAAACCCATGCAAATAGAGAGCGCTCGCGATTCCAGTCTCGTTTTTAAGATTGTTGAATACGAACTCGAATCGGCAGCTGGCAATCAAGACGCCGCACAAGTCAAAGGAAAGCCGTTTGAATACGTGGGTCGCTTTAATCCAGAACGACCGTTTCAAAAAAAATATATCCAAGCGATTGCGGGAGAGGTTAAGGATGGCAAGCAACTTTCTGTTGAATTTGAGGCGGCTCCCGATTTTTTTGAAAAGTACGAAGTTGCTGTACCCATCCCCATTTCGGCAAACATTGCACTCATTTCGGGTGACAAAGAACTCAGCTCGGAAAAGAAGTCGGGAGTGCTCGCTTCCAATAAACTTAAAGCCGACATTCGAGGACCTGTTATGGAGGCTGTTCGCAGCTACCGACTTGCGTTCGATATCGGTGGATTCCCGCGAGCAGTTGTCTACATTGCGAATCCAAAGTTCGATAAGCTTGAGGAAGAAAATCATCAACAAATTGTAGTAGCCGAAATAGTGGCAAAAAGAAAAGACAAGCCACCAGAGAAACTAATCCAAGTGAATGACCTTACCATTGTTCCCAATCGAATACGGGTCGGAGAGGAATTCGAAATTGCAAACTGGGAAAGCATCGAAATCCAAACAAGGATTGATAAGCGTTTTCAAGACGACGTATTGAAAATGGAGGTTGTTGGGGCATCTGGAATCGCGATCGACTCGAGAGAGTTTCAACACGATCGACGCTACCACGCCGAACTTGCAATCGACGCAGCACTTGGAACAATACAGATCGCATACAACGCTTCCGAACTCAGGCTTCAACCCTTCCGTGTCTTGAATGACAGCTTGAAAGAAATTTATTCTGTGAAGCTCTCGTTTTCTGGCGAGAATTTAATCACTTCGAAAATCATCTTTGACCGAGACAGACCAGAACCTGGCGCAAGAATCATATGCAGCGAACCAGAGCCAGTACTATTCGAAGGAGAGGCATTGGAGATTTCCATTGAACCTAAAGACACCGGGTCGGGAATCCAAGCTGTCGAATTTGCAAGAGTAAGCGGCAACGTGGACAGGCCTAGTTACGCGAGCCTGGAGGCAGAAAAACTGGACCGCATTAATGTAAGCTATGAGGGTGGGCGTGCGAAATTCCTAGTTGACTCCAAAGATCTCCTTAAAAGACCCTCTGGTGACTACTTTTTGGTGGCTCGGTCCATCGACCGAGCAGGCAACTATCAAGACGACAACATAGCAATAAAATTTCGTTGGAAAGCAGCAAAGAGAATTCCGCCGTCCAAGTAAGACCGGCTTAATCCTCAAACAGCCTAAGTCAGCATCTGCACCGTTTTGCCGCAGTTTTTTGGCATTTTGCAGTTGGATGGACTGCGCCTCCCGAACAACAGCATTTGTTAGTTTGGAGAATTTATACCGGCACCAGCAATAATGTAGAGAATCTAGACAGATTTCCACCGATACACAGGGAGGTTGAAGGATCAACAAACAGGTTTCCGACGTGACAAATCATCCGTCTTACCTTCATTTTCTAGGGAATTCGCGATGGATCGCAAACGCAAACACACTCGGTCTAATGGCTCTCGCCTTTATCTAGCGTTCTTGTTGAGTTCCAGTTTGGGCTGCGCGGCAAGTCCAGTTCCAATCCCTACATTTTGGGACAAGCTTGGCATTCCACAAGCAACGGCTGCCTTGCGAGACTCAACAATTAATCGAAGTGGCAGATTCCCTGGTCTTGAAAAGAAACCACCCCTTCTCAAGATTGCCGATCCAGCCAATCTCAAGCCTGAGAAGCCAGAAATGATTCAGGTTGCTGCCAAGATCAAGGCAGAGCAAGACCAGAAGAAACAAAAAATCAAAGCCATCAAATTTCTGGCCGATGTCAATTGCGGTTGCTACAACAAGGACGATGCTGTTGCAAAGGCCTTTCTTGCCGCCTTGGACGATTGCGATCCAGATGTCCGAACAGCCGCTATTGAAGGGCTAAGCAAAGCGGCAGGAAATTGCTCCAAGTGCCGAACCGGTTGCGAAACAACTTGCTGCACTGAAGACATTTACAAGAAGCTTCAAGATGTTGCTTTCGGTGTCGACGAAAAGGGTTGCTTCAAGGAACCAGTCATAGAAATTCGAAAAGCAGCAGCAGCCTTGGTCAAGAAATGTCCATGTCCAACTCCAAAACCTCTTGAGGAGATCCCCGCGCCAAGTCCCTACGAAGTTGAGGAACTGGTAACCCCGCCGTTTGAGGATCGGAAGGAGGGCGACACACTCAACAAACCAACGACTCCACGACGTGAAGGTGACACGACTTTGCGTCAGGGAACGTCAAACACCCAAGCAGTAGCCTATCGAATTCGAGACGCAGGAAATATGCCAGGAACAGAGCCCGTTATTGTGGCCAAACGAGGTTCGGCGAAAGTAAACAAACCTGACGATATTGCGAATCCAGATCAATTGATCGCCGTGCGAGTCATCAGCAACAGCAAACAACTGGGTGAAGTCCTGGTGGAACTGCCAGACGTCTTTCAACTTAATCAGGGTTGGACTATGGTCGTGGTGGAGCCCTCCGGCAAACACCAAGTTGGAAAAATTGTAGAAGCGAGTGGACGCCGTATCCTGATCGCCTTGGAATCGGCAACCGGTTTGCAAACAGACGCTGGACAGTCGGTCAAGATTGGTCTGGTTAAGAAGTAACCTCGTTCGGTCTGCAAAAAGCGTAGCACGCCTCTCCGAGTCGTGATTTTATCGTACCAATCAAGCTCCGCGTGATTTCCGCAGTTCAAAACCATCGGTTTTTGAGGCGACATCACGCGGAGCGTAATGAGTACTCTCTCGAAAAACCAAAGGTTTTTGAATCGCGGACGGCACATGGAATGTGCCTGCTACTTTGTGGGGATTCGCGGATCGCCATGCGACTATTTTCTAAAAGGACGGCTCTTGAAGGAATGCTTTTGCAAGCCACCTTCGGATTCAGCGCTGAGGAGATCACTCAACTTCACGACTTGAATCTCGACCGGATCGTCCATTTTCGAATCGGGCAATTCAAATTCTGCTTTTTGCTCCTTCTTTCCTGCTAGCTGTCTAGTTGAACTCCTGCATGCGGGGCAGATGATAAAGAAACGTTCTTTCGATGTAATCTTTGCAGCCACCTTGCTACCATTTCGGGTTATTGCAATTTGATCCTCGAAAACGGATACGTTATCAACGCTCTTTAGACTCACTGTCTCGATAAACTTGGGGAGCTCTTCGGCTATCCAAACGTTTAAATCGGCTCGATTCGCATCCCACTCGGTTGCAGTCATCTTTACCAACGGGGATCGTAGAACCGGATAGTGAGTTCCAACAACAAAGTTAAAATCCGAGATGAGTGTTGATTCGCTTCGCTCATCGCTGGACGATCGTAGTTCTGCAACAGCAAAGGCAGGACGGCGCGTAAAGGTTTTTTCCTCATCCAACCTGGGTTCGCGTCGGATTGCGATCTCGAATCTCAATCGAAAATTGCTCTGCTCCGGAATTGGTTTCGCGAACAACGCCAAGGAACATTTTGAATCTGCCCTTAAAGGCAATCCGAAATCTCCGAGCTCCCGCAGCAAACGATCTTTGTCAAAATTGATGAAATTAAGCTCATTCTTTTGAGCGAGATACTCTAATTCCAATTTTTCATTTCCAATGAGTCTGACTCGAGAAGTTTGTTTATTACCGAGGCTTTGGATTTCGACTTGGGCAATCGATGGTGGTATAGCAGCAGCGGGAATCTCAATGTCTTGACCAAATCTACCACTAGCAATTGTCTTCTCACCTGCGGAGATTGTGACGGTTGAGAACGGCAGCGACGCTTCGATGGCTTTCGTTATGCTCTCGAAGTCTTTGTACAAGATGTCGGGAACATCTCCATTGAAAGATTTGTTGGAAACGGCATTCACCAACTGTTGCAGTTCAGCGTTCGAAGTCTTAATTGCACTTATCTTATCGGCATCGAAGGTTCTGCCTTTACTATCAGGGGTGGTGTAGTACCCCATGTTGTTGTTTTGGTAAACGAACAACGCCGCTTTGCTCGATCGCAACTTTGCCTTGAGATCGTCCACTCGCACGCCAGCACCTTTGTAGAAGTCTGAGTAGACGTCGTTGCTTCCATCACTCACCACGACGATTCGACCACGACCCTCTTTGCACATATCGCAGGCCATACTGATTGCATCGTAAAGTGGCGTACAGTCTGATGGTTTTAACCATGGTGACTTAAGCAGTTCCTTGAGGGTCTCAATTTCTGAACCTTCTTTGACTGCGGTCGCGTAGACTTGTCGCTCGGAATCGCGGTTTGCAAAGTCCCGAGGTATGGGTACTGAGTCGTCTTCAGTCATTTTCCGACCGAAAGCGATCAAGCCAACGTTGACTTTGCATTCATCGCTCCGGTTCAATTCCTGGATCCGAATCAAAAGAGATTGGACCGTGGATTTCGCTTTCTCGAAGAGTCCCTCGTAGGACATGGAATGGGAACAATCCAAAAGAACTAAAAGCGTAATGGGTTCTGAGCTGGCAGAACGTATACGTAGCGTCGAACCTTGATTGGGCTCCCGCTTGAATTCGAGTTTGGAATTGTCAGCAAGTTTCGGTAATGGAATGGGATAACCCCGGAAGTGCCCGCGATGGGAAACGAACAGATCCTCGCCGAGAATCGCATCTTGCGTGACTTCCAGAACTCGTCGTGGCGAGTTCAGTGGTATCGGCTCCACAAAAACATCACCGCGGGCAGACCTGATACGTTTGCGAACAGTCCTCCCAATGCTGACAGACGCGATGGACTTTGGCGATTCTGCGTTCAATTCCATTCCTTCCAAAGTAATTCGAAAAAAGTCATTCTCGTCTGTTTCGACCGATGGGTTCGAAAAACCGATGCTTCGAACGGAATTGCTTGCCCCCTTGGTCTTGGCATAAGCCTTTTCGAAGTTGGCAGCCAGCGGACTGGCTTGGTCATAGCCTTTTAGGTCCGGGGCTTTCGATCGAAACATAGCGACAAGTCGCTCAAAGTAGTACTTTCCTTGAACTCGGTTCGCATCAAGATCGCCGTCTCCCCATTGGGCGAGACTCAATCGGTCAGCTTGCAGACTGCAATATTCGTTCAAGTTGACATCGGAGAATTGAGATGGCGAATTCCATGGCCATTTGTCTTTGCGTTGTTGACCGGCGAAAATTCTTTGCCCCAGGGCATTGGCGAGTAGACGGGTCGAATAGCTAGTCATGTAGATCGATTCCAAGCGTCCGTTTGTTTCATCGGCAAGCTTATTTTCGTTGTCGTTTGAATGCTCGAGTCGGCCCAGGAGGTGGCGAGGATCTTGTTTCATCATGCCTAGGTATAGTTCTTTGTCCCGAAATTCTCCCAGACTTTCCTGAAAGGATTTGGCGATAAGCGAAGGTGCTTGATGCACCAGTTTGGTCGATTCTCGTTTGGTATCCTCTGCGGATGTTTTGCTATCTCGCTGATAGAATTTGGAGAGTTGCGAGTGAAAGGATCTCCGGACATTGATATCGAGCAATGGCCATCGCAATGCCGTTCGGCACTTCCGAAAGGACTCAGGATCGCTCGGAGCGAGCTTGCCAAATTCTCGAAATTTGTTTTCCAAGCGATCGACGAGACCCGCTAACTCAGTATCGTTGGTGCCGCCAGCGATAGAGGGGTTGAAGACTCCATTGGACGATAATGCATCTTTGAGCTTGTGAGCTTTGGTGGTCGCACTGCCGAGCTCGCGAGCCAACTGAGTCCATGGGTCTTGTTGCGATGTTTCATAGCGGAACTCTCGCATTAAACCCGCTAGGATATGCGGAGCCAAACGGATCGTGCGATCTCGCAACTTCATCGCAGCATCGAGTTCCAGTGTGAACTGACTGAGTTTTTGAACGTTCTCTTTCATCGAAACCAATTTCATTGCACATGAACTAAACTGATTGGCTACTAAGTCATCGATCGCGGCAAGAAACAAAGCGTCCAGTTCCAGCAAGTCCTTTCGGGTCCAACGGCTCAACTCCGGATTCACCGCAAAGGCAATCTCATGGATGTCGGCAAAGGTTTTGATGGCCAATGCAATCGCTTTGCTTGCAGCATCTGACCGAGCAGAATCGGACTGAGCACTAGTTCCAAGGGCGTCCCGCAGTATCTGAACGAATTGAATCTCGAGCCATTCGGGGTCCTTTTCTCGGTCATTAGGTGCTACGTATTTCAAGCATTGTTCCAGTCGCTCGGCGACGAAGGCTTCAGTCCATTGACTTCCTTCGTCACTTCTCGCGATCTGCTGCAATACCGTCCAGACTTGAAGGCATCGATCATTCCGGTTTGGAGGATTTGCAACTGCTGAACTCGATGCCTCGCGCCAAAAGGGTGGATTCTTGAGCCACGGAGCAGCAGGCGACGTACTTTCTTTCAAGAGGTTTTTGTCAAACTGGCCGCTGGAAAGGGCGCGGCCATGCAATGCAGATTCAATGAGACTAGCACGTCGATCAAATCTGAACTTGGTTTCGAGAACTTCGATTTCTTGAGCGGCTCGCAGCTTAAAATCTTTCCAGCGTTGCGAATTGGACTCCGCCAAATCCTCCATTTGGATGAGTTGAGACTCGATCGTCGCGTAGGCGATCGGATCTGTTTGACTGCAATACTCTAGCTCTAGCAATCTTTCCCAAAGTTTGTCGAGTTCATCGAATTTTGATTGCAGCTCGCTTGCAATATTCGTGGAGGCGATATTCAGTTTGGCGCCGGATGTATCCGTGTTAAATAGCACGATCTTGGATTTCGATTTCTGAGTATTATCCGACATGAGAAATCGAGGCGATTGTTGAGCGTTTCTATTTAGCGCAACCCATTTGGAAACTTTGTCGGAAAGCGCCTTTTCAAAGGCATCTAGGCTTATTTTCCCTTTCGGAAGTTCGAAGCCACTGAGTACACCTTCCCAAAAAAAATGGGCAAAGACCGAATTGGAAAATTCCGGTGCGACCCAACTCTCCTCAGACTGATTGCACGGCAGAGTTAGAATAAGTCGGTCCCGAACAAGAGCTGGTATGTTTTCCAGCTCAGTTTTGATTGCCTCAAGAGGAAACTCCAAATCAGAAACGTTTGTTATCACCGAAGGTGGCTTGATATCCAAAACTACCCATGCATAGCTGTTGGGTTGCGTGCAATCTCCGATCCGTTCGAGAAAGTCTTTGATACCTAATCCTCGAACATCTGGACTGTTACCGGACGAAGGATCACGGAAAGGATCGTCGTCATGATAAAGCAGATTCCACTTGCCGTTTTTGGATTGAGCCATGCGGCAACTGATGAAGAACGCAGTCACGTTTCTGCCAGGCCCCCCTCCTTTCAACTGCTTTTCAGTTGACATCATTCCTGTGCTCGAAAGGATCTTCTTTCCGCTGAAACCGCTTAGCCAATCCGCGTTGGAATTGACCTCCCGAACGAATTCATCGCTATCCTTTTTGGATGAGATAATCGTGAGGTTTTGGGTTTTCGAGGTCGCATTCGTGATCGAATCGATTGATTTTTGCCCGAACGGATTCTCAGCGATGTCCAATGCTGAATAGTCTCCCGCGATACTGAGGATAATCGGCAGTTTGGGATGGCTTCGCAAAACTTCCACGATAAAGCTCGTGACTAGAATTGCGATCAAGATACCGAGCGATCCGACGATCCCCAATTTAACCAACGATGTCGTTTGCGACGCTGACGTTCGCGCAACACCGATCCATGATCGCTCGTCGGCGGCGGCCCTGGCATCGCTCGACTTGGCGTTTCCTCGCCAATCTTTCTCCTTGGACTTGGGCCTATTTGAAACGGGACTATGAGGCGGCGGAGGAGCGGGCCGAGAAACTACTGGCAAACGCTTTTCTTTTTTTTTCTTTTCTTCGTCTCGATTTTCACTCCCTTGGTTGCTTCCGTCTCTCCAATTCGACATTTTGAGTACAGCCCTTTCGAATCGTGCGCGGTAGTTATCCGCTGATTGATTGAATAACACGCAAGTGCAAATGGATTATCAAATTGCAATATCAGTGAGAGAGCAAGCCATGTAAGAAAACGCAGAACCGCCCAGTTCACTTGACTAAGGTTCTAACACTTTTGGCGAGTTGAAGCAATCTGGTAGAACGCACCAACAATCGGGGCGCCTAGCAGCGCCAGAAGAAGAACGGGATGAGCTGGTCCACGGATGAGTCCCTAGCACTAAGCGGACTGGCATGTGTTGTGTTAAACAATCGCACAAAAGAATGGCTCACCGAGTGCCAATTTTCCCTCACTTTTGACACTGCCGCATGATTCCAATCGCACAGGTCGAATTTTTTCCGTTTTCAAACACCGCAGATTGCCAGGTTTGTAGCGCGAAATTGTCCGCGACAATTGGCTCTTTATCGCGAGATCATCTACGAATCCGCGATGGTTCTCCCACTGCCGAAGAATGCAGCTTTCTGCCGGGGACGCTAGCGCGGATGACGCTAGCGGCAGGGATGTATCGCCCTTCGTGCTGAGAGGCTCACAAATTCGACTGTGACCTAACACCCTAACAACTGCAAAATGGGAACTAAAAAACGAAAGGATCTTAGGACTTTTGTGACGAGGACCGCAAACCGGACGTGCAGAGCAACTTTTTCAAACAGCTGTACGTTTGAAATTACTGAGTTATTCTCACTTTGACAGTCTGGGAAGGTTCCTTAAGGATGGGCTGGTGCCGCTGAATCGGGGCGCAATCTCCAGGTCTTTTATGCCCAAGAGTGCAGCTCTTTGACCAAGGTGGTTGCCACATTGCCCGTGCAGGCAATGTAACAACCTCACCGAAAAAATAGGACGCAGACAGTGCAGGAGAAATAAGGCCTCCGTGCTTGTTGCCATAACGCTCTAGGTTGGGTTGTTCGAAGTACAACGGCGAATAGCAAAACGCGGGACTCTGCCAGCAGTATCCGTTGGGCGACCAGTCGTAAGCTCCCATCTCGTCAAAAGTGTGACTGCGGATTGGTGTGGCGACAGGCGATTCCAAACGAAAACTGCCATCGATATTCAATTTGGAGAAAATCGCAACATGATCCATTGGCGTATGGATCATCGCATTAACATCTAGTTTTCCCTTGATTTTCTTGGCGTCACTTCGGGCTGGAGTAAGCGGCATCACATTTAATGGTGAATTGGCTACCGGAGCGTTGGCTACCGGCGGACTGCCAGCTTGCGAAATACTTTCCAATTGGATGGGGCCAGAACCGCTGATTGCAGGGAAAGTTGCCGTTGGCATTCCCCCTCCTGCCGTGCTGAGCGGCTGCATTTTCTGCACAACCAAAGGATCCTGTGCAATCAATTGTCCGCAACCGACGGACAGAATAATTAAAGCTAGACCCATACTGGGTTCGGCCTTGCCATTAGTAAACATTCTACGTCCATCCTTGGATTGAAACTGAGATTCCCTGTTCACTTCGGTTGTCGGAATTTTGCTCCGCTTACATTGTTTTTCGGTTGCAGCGGCAACCAAAATGATCGAATCCATCAATCGATAACTAGGAACATGGAAATCCAGACGAGCAGTTCCGCCATCTTACCCAATTTGTTAGAATTCGACAATCTTGTGCCCAAAGCAGGCGTTTGGTTGGTGGGAAATGCCCTGCGAGGTATCATTGTTGGGAAGTTGTGGGATGCACAGGGGGATCGACCAGGTATTGATTTCAAGGGTAGCGCGGCAGATTCAGAAATGGTATTGAAACAATTCGCGTTAATTTTGTCTGTCGATTCAGGCCCATTTGCAGGTAGCAAATTAGTCGTCCCTACAGGTGAGTCACGCACCGTTGGTAGAACGAGTCGGTCGGACTTGGCAACAGAAGACGTCTGGATGTCGGGGCTTCACTTCTCGATTCATTGCGATGGCGACTTAGCCGAAATTCGAGACATGGGGAGCATGAACAAAACCTACGTCAATGGTGTCTCGATCGTCAGTTTAAAGTTAAGTCCGAAAGACCGAATTAAGGCCGGAAAAACTCTGTTTTCCGTGAGTTGGGAAGCGCCTCCCGAAGACGATAACTCATTGAAAAGTGATCCGATTAGCCCTCTAGACTCCGCAATACCAGTGAATCTAAGCGAAAATCGGCCACTGGACGAAATTGCCGATCGCAAATTAGCAGAGGCTGTCCAAATTGCCGATATGTCGGCCAAGTCCGACCTTAGGCCAAAACCCGATCCAACATCCATTCCAGATTTCGCGTCCGGTCCGGCCCATTATGGCCTACCAAACAAAAGAAAAAACTTCTCACCGTTCGATTCGGTGGATCAGTCCTTTGCGTCGGAAGACGATAGTGGCGAAAAGTTGTCGCGGGTGGATTCCGGTCCCGCGAAAATTTCTGTTCGAGATTTCAATTCGCCATTCGATGACAGTGTCGCCATTAACATAACAATTCCCGAAAAAAGGTCGCAGGCTGACAGCGAGTTTGATGCCTCAAGAAATGCTCCTGTACCGAAAGCCTTTCGGCGCCTTAAGCGGCATCCATCGGATCGAAACGATTATGACTTTTCTCAGATAGTCACTCGCCTTAGGATTCAAAATCCGTGTCGCATTGTCGCTCATTTCCAAAAAATTGGAGAGAAAGTTCCCCATGACCTGCAAAGCGAACCTGTGATCCCCCGAGTCGGTCAGGGCAATGAGTTTTTCCCGGTTCTCATCGAACGAGAAAAATGGCAAATACCAAAGATGCTAGCAATTACCAATCGACTTGTCATGGCCGACGGAATCATGCTCGTGATTGTCAATGAGTCTCTGAACGCCAACGAGGCGCTGCAGAATTTGGCTGCCCGCGGAGCTCCCGGATTTTCAGCGCCGAATGGACTTTTGGCGTGGTTTTGGCCTTCGCAAATTTATGCTTTGGCAGAGAGTTTGTCTGATTCGGCTCTTTCCGAACTCTTCGGGAATGAGATCGAAGGGATCGTCGCGGCAGTCCCTCAGATTGAAAACGAGTTGTTCGCTTTTGCAAATCAAAACGTCGCAGAACTGCTGCAAGAATTCGGTTTTTCAGATTTCTGAAGTAGTCTCGTCTGCTGGCCCGTTGCCGCTATCTTGTAGACATTCCAATAACTTTGTCCCTACTATTGGGGAATACTTGATAATCTTGGACTGCAACGCGGTTGTAAGCATCAATGGTAGCATCGCCGGAGGAAGCCGATTCATTGAGCCATACGTTGCAATACCTGAGTAATGTGCCCTTCTCGACGTTGACATTTCGCAGCGCCAACACGTACTCAACTTCGGCCTGATGATAGCGCAAACGAGCGTCGAGCAATCGGCGGTGCGTTTCAAGTCGTACATCGAGCTCGGCTCTCTCCGCAGCATCCTGTTTTGCTTCGATTGCATTCAATTGCTCAACGATGCTAATCAAACGCTTTTCCTGCAGAAGCAAGTTGTCGAAAGCCCGTTTGGATTCGTTGACCGCGTTGCTCAAACCATAGTGGACTGCGCGTTCCTGTTCCCGTAATACTTCTGTTTCTCGGACCAGCGTCAACTCCGAATTGCGAACCGAAGCGTTTGCCCTTCGAAAGCCTACCGGCATTTGGTACTCAAGCCCGAGTTGCCATTCCTGGTACTGGCCGTTGAATGGCGAGGTTGCAGCGCTTAAGTCGTTGCTGAAACCCCGCATGCGATACTGACTGACTAGGTCCAATTGGGGCTTTAAAAAGTTGCGGTTGGCAATCAATTCCAAAGAACGTTGTTGTACGACCCAACGTTGTCGTCTTAGCTCTTCGCGTAGCGTCAATGCTTCTTGGATCGAGCTATCCCAATCAAACATCATTTTGGCAGTGCATGGCGAGTCGGATGGACGTATCAAAGTCCCGTCATTGATCGGGAGTCCTGACAGTAATCGCAATTTTCTCTCGCTAACACGAATTCCACCGGAACCCCGGAAAGAACCGCCCACGCTGCCGTTGTTCGTCCTTGTGCCATCGATGACTCGACCGTTCAGCGCATCTACCACTTCGGACTGGAATCGATCGACCTGTTCTTGGGCTTGAGCCCGTTTGCCAATGGAGGTGTCGTTGGGTGGTAGCCTCCGAAGGGTATCTTCGGCGATCTCCCGAACCTCAATTCTCGCATCTAAATCGCGATATGAAAAGTAGAGGTCCCAATACGCATTCTCAACGTCTGCAAGAAAGTCTCTTACCGCGCGTTCGAAGTCAACTAGATTGATATCCGTTCGAACTCTTGCCAAAAGAACTCCATTTAGCTGTCCGGGAGAGGAGCCAGGGCCTGCAATCCGATTGAACTGCGTCCCTGCTCCTTGCATTAAAGGCTGACGCACTTGGGCTTCAATGTAGTTCTCCCACGAGAATGGAACGAACCTGTTCGACAACTGATTGTTTCGATCGTAGATCGTTACATCTCTCAAGGTAAACAATCCGCCGGTGGCCGATCGCTTGTTAACACCAATCTGCGAAGTGCTCAGGTCTTGTCGGAAGTCTCCGTTGATTCCAAAGAATTGATTGTTCAGCGCACGGTCGTTTTTCTCGTAGAAACTCGATGCCAAAAAATTTGTGTCAAATGCACTCAGCGCGGCTTCTTCTCCAACACGAGGATCCGTAAAAACGATTGCAGGATCGAGATTCGACCCTACCGACTGCGGCGAACGAATAATGGAAACCCCTAAATCTCGCATGATTCTGGATGAGCCCAACGCCTGCACCATGCACTCCTGTAAGGTCATCGATCGAAACCGGTCTGGCGATAAGTTGCTTTCATCCAAATCGATTGGCGAACTGTTCTCTAAGTAAAATGGGATGCTCGGCGAAAGAATTGCATCCGATGGCGTGAGCTGGGTCATGGCACCAGCAGAATGGACCGTTGGGGGCGCAGCTGGGACGAAACGCGTTGATTTCAACGAAAGCATTTGGCAACCGCTAAATGCGACCGAGATCACTATGCCTCGCCAAACAAAAAAACATGTCTTGGACATCCGAGCCCCCACCAAACTAAAATGAAGCGATTGCTATCAATCCTTGACGTAGAAAGAGCGCAACAGCAACCTAAATAACCTATTTTTAGGTTTCGGAAATTTTCAGTGCCCAATTTAGTTATTCGCGCGATTAGTCTCCAAAAACCAAATGCGATGGCTTTCTCAAAGAGTTGATCGATAATATCCTTGTTTATTAAGTCAAAACATTAAATTCGCTTTTTTTTGGCTATACTGGGTCGTGGAAAGTGCAGGTTTCGCGAACTACAAGGCGTTTGAAAGCGATTTTGGGACGAGGTCTTTGGCATGTTTGCGAGTTTCCAACTTCTCTCCAGTTTAACATGTCCAGAGAGACCATGCTTTCCAAGATGACCACCGAAATCCATTTAAAAGACACGGACCGATTGCTTGATGAGCTCGAAAATACAGCTCGATCAACGATTGAAAATGGTCCCTTTTTTGATCAATTGCTATCCAGCTTGCGATTGCTAGTAAATTCCGAGTCAGCGTCCACACTCGTTCGGCTCGATTCAAATCATTGGGTAAATGTGGCGTCCAGTGGAACGAGATCCCCCATTTGTGAAAGTGCCCTGGCGCTCGATATTCAAAATAGACCCCATGCGGATTTTTTCGCATCCTCAAGTGGCGAATCCTGGTTCGCGGTACCTATCCAACCCGATAGATTTTGTAACAGCTGCTTGCTTTTGACGTTTGCGAAGACTTTGCCGACTAGCGGCATGCAATCTCTGACTTCTCTGTGTCGCGCGTTCGCAGACGTCATCGAGATTAGACAGCTGAGCCGCCTGCAGCATCTGTTTGGAAGGGATTGGAATACAATTCTCGGACTCACGCAAAGGATCTTCGCAACGTCTTCGTCTGTTCAAGTTGCTCAGTGGATTGTCAATCAATTGGCATACACACTCAAGGCCGAACGGGTCTCGTTGACAGAGATTCCATCCAATCAAATTAGGGGTTCGAGAATTCTTGCAGTCAGCAACATGTCAAACCTGGATCGGCAGTCCATGCAGGTCCTAAGTTTGACGCAGATAGCCACTGCAGCTATTCGTAACGAAGAACCTATACTTCGCCAGTTCCCGGCAAAATCCGACTCCCTTGAATCTAGTCCATCTCCTGTCGCGGATGACGGATCTTTCAAAAACCTGCTTGCCATGAAGTTCTATTTAGAGGGGAACCAACAAAATTCCAATCCGACAGCAATCGTTCTCGAATGGGCGTCGCGCGACGCCATGCTTGAATCATTGCCAGCAATTACCCATTTCTTGCCAGTTCTATGCTTAACTTGGCAACAACAATGGCGATGGAATAGCTTGCCTCGTCTCTTTCGATCTGCGCCCTGGATTCGTAGATCGCCGGTTGTTTCCCGTACCAGAGTCGTCTTGGTACGCATGCTGATCGGTCTGTTGGCGCTGTTTTTCGGCTACTTGTTGATGAGTCGCCCGAGCACTTTGACGATCGAGGCCGAAGCGGTCCTCGAGCCGATAGAGCGAAGAGCAATCTTTGCCAACGTCGATGGGTTTCTCGATACGCTGTTTGTCGAGGACGGACAAAATGTTGTCGAAGGACAGCCGCTTGCCAAACTGCGTTCTCCCACGCTCGATCTCCAAATAGAGGAAACTACTGGGCAGATTCGGGCAATTTCCGAAAAAAGGAACGGACTCAAAGTTGCCATCAATCAAATTTCAGTCGCTAACGCGGATGCCGTTGTAGCTCAGACACGCATATCGGCAGACCTACTTTTGCTTGAAATCCAGGAAAAGCAAATCGAAGTGAAGCTCAAATTTCTCAAAACAGAACAAAGAAAGTTGGAGATTCATTCTCCTATATCAGGTGTTGTTGTCTCAAGAGACTTGCGAAAAGAGCTGGAATTGCGTCCGCTACGTCGGGGCGATTCGATGTTTAATGTTGCCAACCTAAAAGGCGATTGGCAACTGAACATTCGAGTCGCTGATCGGGATTCCGGGTACGTCAATCAATATTACAGTCCAAGTTTGATTGCCCCTGAATCACCGACGAAAATAGAATGCGTTTTCGATAGTTTACCGAACGAAAGCTTCGAAGGTACGGTTCGGTACATCAGTTCAAGCGTCGAGAATCCAGAGGGAGCAGGCTGCTTCCTCTTAGTGTTGGCAAACCTTAGTCTTGAAGATGCGAACAAAGCGCACATGGGTGCCAAAGCACGAGTCTACTTTCATTGCGGCCAGAAACCAATCTGGTTTGTTTGGTGTCGTCCTATGATTGAAGCGATACAGAGAAGAATATGGCCCTTTTTTGGGAATCATGGATAGATTTATGAAACTGCCTTTAAATGGTCGCACTCGTCAGCTTCCTGGTCGTACCTATGCACGTTATGCTTTTCGGAAATGGGTTGCGATTGCATTCGCTTTGTTTTTTACTTTCGATAGCCAGCGCGTCTTGGCTCAATCCGACGAAGGGGTTGTGCCGAAAGCCTACCAGAGTTCGGCAGAAATCGTTATTGAAGGCGCCATACTCAAGACGATTGAATCGACTTCGGTATCTTCGCAAGTCGCGGGCAGAATCTCTGAGTTGACAGTGAAGGAAGGAGCAAGGGTCAAGGCACATCAAGAAATTGGCCGAGTCAACGACGCCGCAGTCAAAATTCAAATGGAGAAGGCGAAGGTTTCGATTGCAATCGCAGAAAAGAAGCAAAAAAACGATATCGACACACGACTTGCGTCCAAAAATCGAGAGGTCGCCGAAAATGAATATCGACGCGCGGTCGATTCAAACATTCAAGTTAGTGATGTTTATCCACTCAACGAAATCGATCGGCTGAAGCTGATCTTCAGTCGAACGGAACTCGAATTTGAACGTACAGTCTACCAGCAATCAATGGCCGTCTTGGACAAAACATTGGCGGAAATGGAGTATAAGGCGAGCCAAGAATTGGCTCAAAGGCATCGAATACAATCCCCATGCGACGGTGTTGTGGTTGCAATGGAAAAGAGAATGGGTGAGTGGGTAGAACCCGGCACGATCGTTTTGAAGATTGTCCAAATCGACAAATTAAGAATCGAGGGATTTGTTCAGGCCGCCGATGCCACTCCCGATCTTGTCGGAAGCACAGCAGAAGTCATTTTCGAAAACACCAATCAGCAGACTACAGCGAAACTTGTATTCATCAGTCCTGATGTCAACCCTTTGAATTCTCAGGTGCGAGTCTTTCTCGAAGTAGACAATCAGAATGGTCTTCTTCGACCTGGTCTACGACCCAAGACAATTATCCGACGCTCGCCATGAATCAAGACGCGATGCGTTTTCGACAAGACATCGAATGGGTAGCCTACGAGGATGAAACCAGATGGGTAGCTCGCGACCCAATGAATGGCAACTTCTTTTATTTCAACGAGGTCGAGTATCGCGCAGTCAAACTTCTGGATGGCAATCGTCCTGCGCCGGAAATCATACTTCGCTTGCAAGAGCATTCCTCCGCAAACGTGGTCTCGCTCGAATGGTTACAATTTCTCGTTTTGCGACTTAGCAATTCGCTGCTCATGCTCCCGGACCACGCCAACACTTCCGTGAAAAATATTCACCCAACCGAAGGGGATAGAGTCCACATCCTTCGTCAAATTCTTCGAAATCCACTTGCAATCCGAGTGCCGATTTTGAAACCTACCGGCTTTTCTACTTCGTCTCGTTTCCTCGGAATGCTTCTTTTTCATCCCCTCGTCGCAGTTGCTCTTGCTATAGCTATGTTGGTTTGCGGGTTCTTAGTCGCCTACTCCGTCCTGAGTCAGCCGGAGCAATTCGTTTTTGATGCCAGCAAGATTCAAGGTGATCGCTGGGTTGCGATCCTGTTGGTTTACTTAGTCGTCAAGTCATTGCATGAGATTGGGCATGTTTTGGCGTGTGCGAATTGGAAAGTAAATTGCAAGGAAATTGGCATCCTGTTTTTGTTCCTCGCGCCATGCCTCTATTGTGATACGACCGAATGTTGGAAACTTCGGTCGCGATGGCAACGTGCGGCTGTCGCAGCAGGCGGAATCTATGTCGAGCTCATTCTCGCTTGTGTTGCAACCCTCGTCTGGTTGAACACTCGCGAAGGATTGGAGCACACATTAGCCGCCAGTACTATGTTGATGTGTTCCGTCGGAACCATTCTGGTCAATGGAAACCCTTTTTTTAAATATGATGGATACTTTATCGTTTCGGATTTATGGGGAATCCCAAACCTTTCCCAACAAGCTTCAACGGCATTCAGGCAAATCTTTGTTTCCTTTCTCGGAGGGCGCAAACAAAACCAGGCCGAGTTCGAAGCCAATATTTGGGCGCTTGCCGCCTTCGCCACTATGTCGTCTCTTTATCGATGGTCTGCGATCATCTTGTTGGCGTGGTTGATCTGGACGACGTTGGCTCCGAGTGGTTTAGGCTTCATCGCTATTCTTGTCTTGACATCTTTAACTATCGGTTTGGTTTCGTCGCTATACCGAGCGATGACAAGCCTTTTTCTCGAGTTTTTTGCCTCCAACCCAATCAGCATCATGCGGTTCCTGTTTTTTGTTGTGGCAATTTTGTTTCTTTTGTTTTTGGGATCAACCGTGCCTATCCCAAACTATGTTCGAGCTCGCGGACTGCTGGACTTCGGGGACAAGTCTCCAATCTACGCGTCTCAGACGGCAGCGATTCGATTCGTCGAGAATCGCAACGAACGCTTGAAAAACGAGCAACTCGTTATCGAGCTAGATTGTCCAGAGAAAATCGTTGAGTTCGACAAGCTTCAAATGGAAATGGACTACCTGGAAGCGAAGCTAGCGCTCCTTCGGAAATCGTCCGTTGACGAGCCTTCAGCGGCATATGAAGTTCCGTTGATCATCGAATCACTGAATGAGTTGAAATCGAAGCGGAATTTGATGCTAACGGAAATGCAGACACTTTCGGTTCGAGCACCAATGAATGGCTATTTTATTTCTTCCAATATCAAAGTTCCACAATCAATTGTTTCGCCAAAGAATCAGAGACTTGCATCCCATCCAACCGATGCAAGCAGTCTTGGGTGTGTTGTAGAGCGTGGAGCACTCCTAGGTTGGTTCAGCGAAAAGCGGGAGGTCCTTTTCCAAACGCTTGTCTCTGAAACGGATATCAAATCCATTCGTCTTGGAATGAGGGCCGATTGCATTCTTGACTCGCATGTTAACATTCCTGTGCAATGCAAAGTGAGTCGAATTTCACCGGACCCGGTCGGCGAACTTCCCTTCGAATTTGTAGGTGACCCCATGTTCGTGGCGAAGCGAAACGAAAAAGGTTTACTGCAGCCAGAAACTCCGCACTACTTAGTAACAGTCGAAGCCGAAACCGGAGTACCAACTAAAATAAAAGGCGCTGTTTCATCCATCTTCTTTCGACTGCAGTCGAAAACGATCCTGCAGCACTGCATTTACCACTTCCGAACCACGTTCCAGTCGGTAAAATCGTTCGAATGGTAATAGCCGACAAATCTGGAAGCAAACTAATTTGTTTCGTTTTTCCCCTTAATTGCTCCGATAGAAAAAAATGTCGGATGTTCGTTTCAAGCGAGGCCTGGAATCTGTTGAAGTGTGGAGTGTATCTAAAATGAAAAATTTCGGATTGCGATTTGTGTACAGTATTGTTCTTACCACTGTAGGTTGGAACTCGAGTACAACGACCTTGTTTGCACAATGCGCGTGGTCGGGTTCTTCTCAAGCTATGATTTATGGGACGGTTGACAATGGCTCATCGATTCTTGGTCAAGAAGAGTCACTGGACATTGCCGACAAGCCGGAAGAGATTATCAACTTCACCGTCATCGTTCCGGAAAAAGCGATAGTTAGTTTCAACGACGAACCAACTTTTACTAAGGGGTCCGTGCGCAGTTTTGTCGTTCGAGGCCTAAAGGCAGGCAAGACCTACAAGTTTGAAATCACTGGACTGTTAGTCAACGAATTTGGGGCAGAGTACGCTGCGAAGGAAGAGGTCAGGGTTGCGGCGGGCGAATTCAGGCAAGTTGTGCTACAGCTGCGTCGTCAAAAACGTGCACCTCCTCCTGCTCCTGCTCCTGCTTTTCCTACTGCTCCTGCCAGGTAGACTACTATTCCGCCTAAGCTTGTTTTTCAGGTAGCGGAGTCCACCGTGACCTACGCATTCGATTGATCCAGAATCATCGGGGAATTTCAGCCGGTGACTCTGTAGTACAGCGTCGAGTGCTAGGCGCTTGGGAACGACACCTTTATCGGTGTACTCATGAACTGTTTTTGGATCCACGTGGCATTCCGTTGCACAACGAGTGTGGTTTGGCTCTGAATCAAAAGACCGTTGGATATTCTCGCGCGCTTCCAGGGGCTGACCATGACAATCCTCCTAATGATGAAGGGCGAATTTCATGATCAGAACCGACCTGGAGCAGATCGGGAAAACTAGTTGTCGCTATACACGCGAACCGCGACAATCCTTAACAGCTTCGATGGCCAGCCAGACTTCAAAGGAAGACTGCGTGGTCAGGTCGTGAATGCGCAGTGCGCTCAGCAAGCAGACTGTGGCGTTAGGGGATTGCTTACACGCTTGCACAATAGAATGGAATTCCGTGGGTTGAGAATCCGCCAATGTGTAGAGACCGCGGCTGGTTGCGCTGGGAAGCAAAGTGACAATTCGCATGGAAGCCTCACGCTGTTGGGGTTGCCGAAGTTCGGACTCGCACCGAAGGCAGTACGTGTCGATTAACCAGACCGAACCGAATAGCGCGGCACGAAAGACGGTATCGCCCAAGGGTGAGTTGCGGAAGTAGGTAACAGCAACGATTCAGTTTAATTCGCGTACTCGTTGGAGGCGGTTTAGGTGCGGTATACGTGCCTACCCGCTTTGGCGCAATTCAGAGGGAAAGATCTCGGCGATCGCCTCTTCGAGCTTCTACACGATATTGAGGTCCATTATTACTTTTCAGTGTGTGGTCATGTTGCCCACCAACCCTACTTACGTCGATTTGCTGAAAAACCGGAAACCATTTCGGGACAATCCCTTAGTGACTTCGCCATCGGTACATGTTAGGATCGAAGTCACTCTCACCCCGTTCACCCACCCATTCACCTAACGAGTATCGAGGACAAACATGCGATTCGTAATGAGTATCTTGATGATGGCATTCATGGCCATTTCCTCTGCTGTTGCCGCCGATGGAATCAAAGTCGGTGATAAGGCCCCGGATTTTCAAATGAAAGGGAGCGATGGCAAAACGTACTCTGCAAAGGATTTTGTGGACAAGCAAGCTGTTGTTATCGCGTGGTTTCCACGAGCTTTTACCAACGGATGTACCAAAGAATGCAAATCAATTAAGGATTCGGGTGCAAAGTTGAATGAATATATAGGCAAAGATGGAAAGATATTGGCCGTGGATGACATGGTAAAGACCGAGACCCACGGGCAAGAACTTTCCGAGCAACTCGAGAAACTTGGCGTAGCAAAAAAAGCCTCTGAAGCATCAAAGAAGTAAGAAATCGCCAAGCCAAAGCTCCACCATTCGCACGTTACGAATTATTGGCTAAAGCGTCAATCGATCCAACCGGCTGACGATAAAAAGCGATTGGCAGTGGTCCGCCATCGGTATCCACCGACTGTTTTTCTAAACAAGGGCATCCTATCCATCATTCCATGACCGTTGTCCTAGGTAATTCCATCCAGCCCAAACCACTGCCAATCGAGATAGCCATCTTTCACGTGAGGTTGGCACGTGTGGTCTCTACAGTCGGAATGATCAAAATTTCTTGATTCGAGCGCTAAGCCGCTAGGCCTGATAGATGATGCGTTTTGGTCACAACAAAAAGTAGGCTGAACTCCAGCTGGTTCGACTGTCTTGCCGGAACTGCGATGGCAACATATATGCAGCGTTGTGTCTTGTTTGGGACTGACAGTGTTCGACACGTCAAACGCAATGATCGCGTTAGTTTCAAGGAGCTTCGGAAGAGGCGATAATTGCGAATGCAAGAAGAAATTGCGTTGTTTCGAGTGCAGAAATGAAAATCCCGTTGGTGACTCAGGAAGGTTAGTCCTGATTGAGTTGCGCAGTTCAAAGTTTTTTGCAGGTGCAGCCTAGGATCTTGCACTTGTCAAGAAGGAAGAGCAGCGGGCCAAGGCAGCGTCAGACTCGCAGACACGCGAGGACGAATATGCGAAGCGAACCCTGGAATTGCTGCCCTAAGCCGTGAAAGCGAGTTACACCCCAATAAGTCTCTTGGTGGCTCCTTCACGAGTTAATTAAGCGTGGATCCTGCCCCTCTCCGCACGTTCCATCAACTGAATTCTAATGACGCTCCGCATATCGAACCGTCGGAAGCCAACAGCGAAACGGCATCGACAAATGAAGTCACCACTACAGAACGATGCAGGCCAACGCGTGATGCCGTTGGCACTCCATTAGTCAATTTCGAACCGAAAATCGTCGGTGCGCAGTTTTTGCACAGGACGCTTCGGGGCAAGGCCCTGAAAAACCAGATTTTCTAAAATCGCCTTCCTATCAGATCATTTTCCTTTAATGTAGCTTTCATTTGTAGCATTGGCACTGGCCATGGTATAACGAAGTGTTAAAGATTCGGTCAAGGGCTCGTCTGCCCGCATTTTTCCTACCCGCTCCGCTGTCTTATCAGCGTCTCATTTTTTTAGTTTCGGTGGAATCGGATGAAGCTTTCCTTGGCTTGCCTGTTGGCCGTCGCTGTGGACCACGTACTGCTCGCTGCCTGCCTGACGATTTTGCTAAGCGGTGTGGACGCAAGAAGTGCTGAGCTGAACCCAGATTCGAATGGCGTCACCACGGACAGTTACGAACAGCAGATCAAACCGATCTTGGTGGCAAATTGCTACTCTTGTCATGGCGATGGGGCGAGCGAAGGTGGGTTTATTCTCGATCAACATGGCGACACGAAGACATTGCTGGCGGACGAAGAACTTTGGAACAAAGTCTTAAAAAATGTTCGCGGTGGAGTGATGCCGCCCTTCGGTGAAGACCATCCGACCCACGAACAGATTTCCACGCTCGCTACTTGGATCAAACGGGTTCCGTTTGCGATCGACCCGCAAGACATCGATCCGGGACGAGTCACGATCCATCGGCTCAACCGACTTGAATACCGCAATTCGATATTTGAACTGCTCGGCATTCAGTACAACACCGACGACCAGTTCCCGCCCGATGCGGCAGGATTGGGTTTGGACAACATCGCCGAATTGCTGACGATGTCTCCACTGATGATGGATAAATACATTGATGCGGCGGAGTCGATTCTGGATGGTGCGTTCCCCTCGGAAGTGCTGGCTACGACGGCAG
>Ga0163144_10003874_pt1 | contig 34033 bp, 33 predicted proteins | sample OliLak19BULKMAT1_FD_123175 | JGI IMG/M metagenome (GOLD analysis project Ga0163144, IMG submission 123175) | Freshwater microbial mat bacterial communities from Lake Vanda, McMurdo Dry Valleys, Antarctica - Oligotrophic Lake LV.19.BULKMAT1 | ecosystem: Environmental > Aquatic > Freshwater >... | reverse complement strand
GCGCACCCGTCCGCTGAGAAAGTGCCGCCCCAGATGCGCCGGGATCGCGATGGCCAGCCCCGCCGCCGCCGTCAGCAACGCCTCCCACATCCCGCCCGCCAGCACCACCGGCGTCGCATAGTTTCCGCCTTGGTTAAACATCCAAAATGTTTTGATCATGCCGAGCAGCGCGCCGAGCAATCCGAGCAACGGCGCGATCTGCGCGATCGCCGCGAGCGAGCTGATGCGCCGTTCCAGGACAGGCAACTCCACCAAGGCCGCCTCCTGAATCGCGAAACGCATCGCCGGCTCGTCATCCGTCGCGTGCCGCAAGCCCGCTTTCACGATCGCCGCCACGGGACCGGGAGTTTCTTCGCACACCGTCAAGGCCTCCATGAGCCGGTCCTTCTGCAGCAGATTTTTAATGCCGTTCAGAAACTCCGTTGAACTGATCTGCCCGCGGTGCAGGAACAGCGCTCGCTCGATAAAAATCGCCAGCGCGATCAGGCCCACGATCACCAACAGCCACATCACGGGGCCACCTTTGGCAAATAAAGCATAACTGAAAGTAGTCATAAAAATTGTCGCCCATCATGCGCCTCCGTCTGAGCGCGTAAACCGCAATCTAAAATCCCGACAACCCCGCGCTTAAGTTGAATCCGTAGATGGCGCGCTCGTCTCGCCACGTGCCACGTGCCGCGTAGGTTGCGAGCTCGCCTCGCGACGCGCCACGTGCCACGTTGTTCGTAGGTTGCGAGCTCGCCTCGCAGCGCGCCACCGACGACGGTGCGAACACCCAAACCACGGCTGGTAAAGATCCGGGCCACGTCGAATACCACGATGACCCAAGGTGAAAAGCCCCGCTGGTTGATTTTTCTCATGGCTTCGCTCCCTCCGTCACCCGGAAACGCGCCAGCTTTTCCTGCACCGTGGCGGCTCCCCCCAAATGCTGCTCGATAATCAATTTATAGGCCTGCTGCGCTTCATCGAACCGACCGGCTTCCTCATGCGCCTGCCCGAGCTCGAGCAAACAACGCGCCATCCAGTAGCGGCCCTTCGCCCCCAGCGTTGCCGCCTGCACCGGATCGAGCAGAAAATCCTTCACCACCGACCACCAGACCGTGATCGCTTTTTCGGTTTTCGCCGCGTCGCCCGCCGATTTTTCCTGCGACCGCCGCTTCGCCAGACCATAGCCCCACTTGTAACCGGCTTCGACCCGCAGATCCACGTAAGCCGAAGGCAAGGGCAAATCCCGCAAGCGTTCGTAGATCGCCGCCGCACTCTCGGCATTCACCACGCTGCCACCTTGGGCAAATAAACTGTCGGCCAATCCGATCTGCGCGAGCAACACATCGGGATGCTGCCCGTTGCGATTGATCAAATCCTCGTACACCTGCCGCGCGGTCCCGAAGTCATTCAGCTTGCGCATGAGATCGCCCTGCTTCAGCCGCGCGTAGAACACGAGTTCGTCCTTGGGATATTTCTGAATGAGCCGCTCCAGCAGTTTTCCGTACGCCTCGGTCAACGCACTATCCAAACCCCGGCGCTCGGCATTCAACGCCGCTTCGTAGAGTGCAAGCGGCGCATATTCACTCTCCGGATGTTCATCCGCCAGTTTGATCAACAGTTGCTGCGCCTTGACGGTCTCGCCCTTGGTCGAAAGCCGCGAGGCTTGTACTATATAGGAGTACACAGCCGCCTTGGTGCTCTTGTAATCGACGCGCAGTTTTTCAAGCAACACCCCCGCCGCCTCATCCTGCGCCAGTTCCAGCATCGCTTGGGCCTTCACCAACAAAGCGGTACTCGCCACCTCCGCCCGCAAGGACTCTTCGATTTTTGTCCCCGTCAGCTCTTGCACCAATTCGTCCACCTGGGTGACGGCCGATTCATACTTACGGGTGTCATAGGACAGCTTGGCCCGCAACCACAGCAAGCGGATCCGCAATTCAGCCGTCACGCCCTGCGCGCTTTGCTGCAAAAGTTTTTCCACTCGCGCCTGCGCCGCCACCGCTTGCTGCCGCACCTGCATCTCCTTCACCAGATTCCACTCCGCCTGCCAGCGGCTGATCGTATCAAAGGCCGGTTGGCCCGCCATCTTGTCGAGTAATTTGGCGGCCTCCTCCAGTCGCTCCGCTTTGATATCGGACAACACCCGTTGAAAAATCAATTCTCCCGCCGGCTTGCCTTCGGGCACTTCCCGCAGCGCCGCATCGTAAGCATCCGCCGCGTTCTGGTAATCACCCGCGAGGAAAAACGCCTCGGCCAGCAACCCGCCCAATTCGCTGCGTTCGCGGCCCTCCGGGAGAACGGTGCGCAATTGCGCGCTCACAACCGCCGCATCGCGGTAGCGCTTTAATTCCCACGCGACTGACAACCGCACCCCCAGCGCCGCCGGTTTGAGTGGTGAGCCCGGATAACGTTCCAGCAAGATCCGCGCGTCTTGCTCCGCTTGATTATACATCCGGTCGGCCAATGCGGCCTGCGCTCGGGCCAGCAACAAATCCTCGATTATCGGATGGAGCACCGGAGCACTGATCAGGAGCGTCAGATTATTCCGCAGGCGTTCATGCTCCGGCCCCGTCTTCGCCGCCTGCTTGATCAGCAATAAAGCCACCCGCTGGATTTCCGGCTGCTGACTCTTGTTCAAGATCTCGAACAAGGCTCGCCACCCATCCTCGCTCCCCGCGCCCGCGATCAAACCAATAAACAAATTGAGTTGGTCGGAACTGTTTCGCTCCGTACTGGGCAGCAAGGCAAGTTGCCGTTGCAACACCGCCAGCGCCTCGGTCTTCCGTCCCAGCATACTCAGCGCCGCCGCATAAACCCGCGTGTAATCGTAACCGCTGCGCGTGCCCTGCAAACGCTCCATGTTGAGGCGATACGTCGCCAACTGGGCCTCGTTCGGCGGTTCGACCCGCAAGCGCGCCTGCTCCTGCCCCAAAACAAAGCGCAGCCGTTGCAACTCCGATACCGCAACCTTCGCCGCTTCCTCGTAAGCCTTGTTGCGCCGCTCCAGATCATTATCCGCATCCGCCAAAGTTGCCTGCAAAAAATGCCACCACCCCCGATCCACCGGCGCCAGCTCATCGAGCTTGCTCGCATTCAGTGCGCCCTTCGCCTGCGCCCAACGCCGGGCATTCGCCGCCAGCAGGCCGGCGCGCAAATGATACGTCGCGTTTTTCGGCCCGTCATAATCCTGCAGCACTTTTTCCGCCGTCACGATTTCGCCCGCATCCATCAGCGCCGAGACCAGCGCCAGCGTCACCCGCTGCTTCGCCCCCCCCAGCAAAAATGGCGATGCCAGTATTTCCCGGTAGCCGATCACCGCCGTCGCGGGAAACCCTGCTTGCAGCGCCTCGTTCGCGCGACTCTCCGCCACCATCCCACCACCGGGCACCGTCGCCGCCACCGCGCGCTCGGTCGTGAACGGACTGGGAATTTGCGCGCGCGCAACAGCCGACAGCAATGAAAGGAAAATCAGGGGACGGAAAAACTTCTTCATCAACGCGCGCATCGTGATGACCTGCCCCCAACGTGGCAAGCCCGACGCGATACCGGTCGGCAACTGCGTTTTTATTTCGACAGAACGGGAGCCGCGCCGCCAAACGGGAGCCGCGCCGCCCCCGGCGCGGAGCAGGCCGCGTTACGCCGCGAGCGGCGCAGACTGCGTTACGCCGCGAGGGCTCCACATCCCCCAGGGCTCCTCAGTCTGAATATCGAGCATGCGCCGCCGGATTCAAAAAATTCCCGGGCCGTGTAATGGAAAACTTCTCGCCCATGTTCCCCTGATCCGACAATGATGCCGATGTTTCGTTCAACCCCTTCTCCCATGAGCATCGCCTTAATCATTCTTATTATCATCGCCGCTATCGCCCTCGTCACCACCGTGATGGTCGTCAACGCCTACAACAGCCTCGTCACCCTCCGCAATCGTTTCAAAAACGCCTTCGCCCAAATCGACGTCCAATTGAAACGCCGCTACGATCTCATCCCGAATCTCGTCGAGGTCGCCAAAGGCTACCTGAAACACGAGCGCGAGACGCTTGAAGCCGTCATCGCCGCCCGCAACACCGCCTTCGCCGCCTCGAAGGCCGCCGCCGCCAATCCCGCCGATCCCGCCGCCATGAAAAGCCTCCTCTCCGCCGAATCCGGTCTGGGCGGCGCGCTCTCCCGCCTCATGGTCGTCTCCGAGCAATATCCCGAGCTCAAGGCCAACCAGAACATGATGCAGCTCACCGAGGAGATGACCTCCACGGAAAACAAAATCTCCTTCGCCCGCCAAGCCTACAACGACGCCGTCATGATTTTCAACACGTCGCGCGAATGTTTCCCGACCAATCTGATCGCCGGCATGTTCAACTTCGCCGAAGCCCAACTCTTCCAAATCGAAAACGCCACCGAACGCGAAGCCCCGAAGGTGAAATTTGTCTGAGGACGTCGGATGCAATCGCAACCTCCGATCCTGCATAAGACGGGCACCGAAAGGTCGTCGCCGATTTCCACATCGGCGATAAACGTCCGCCCAAGCCATGGTCTGTGCACCAGCGTCGGTATGGAAACCGACGCCCACCCACGGCATCATTCTGGCTAAAGATCCTCACCCCACCTCACCACCATGTACCGCAGCCTCGATCCCGCGCGCGTCGTCGAAACCGCCGGAACTCTTCAACGGCGCATCACGGCGCGTTTTCCTGAGTCAGGTCTCAGCCGCGTTGCCACCGAACTTACCGCAGTGGCCGATGAAGCGGCCGCCCTCTCCCAGTGGCTCGCGAAACCGCAATGGCTCATGCGCGTGCTGGCCGGCCTGGGCATTGCCTTGCTGCTGCTCGTCGTCGGCACTGCGGCGATGACGGTATATCAAACGCTCCACGCGAATTTCGCTCCTTCCTCCCTCTACGAACTCCTGCAAGGCGCCGACGCCGCGATCAACGAAACCGTCCTCCTCGGCGTGGCCATCTTCTTTCTCCTGCGCATGGAAACCCGCATCAAGCGCTCCCGCGCCCAGAAAGCCACCCATGTTTTGCGGTCGATCACGCACATCATCGACATGCACCAGCTCACGAAGGATCCGTATCGCGTCCTGCAATCCCATCCGACGCCCGCCTCCTCCAGCAAACCACCGCTCACCGCGCTCGAACTCGAGCGCTACCTCGACTACTGCTCCGAACTTCTCGCCGTCTGCAGCAAGATCGCTGCGATCTACGTCCAACATTTCGACGACGAGGTCACTCTCTCCGCCGTAAACGATGTCGAGGATCTCACCTCCGGCCTCTCCCGCAAAATCTGGCAAAAAATCATGATTCTCGACCGCGCCCTCGCCCTCGCCCCGAGCGCCGAACGCTCCGCTCCCTGAACCGCCCCCGCCCATGGATTTCTTCGAAGCCCAGGAACGCGCCCGCAGCCGCACAAAGCGGCTCGTCTTTCTATTCGGGCTCGCCGTTCTCGGCACCGTGCTCGTGGCTTACCTCGGCTCGATGCTCGCGCTTAACGCTCGCGACTATTCCAACCGGTCGTCCAATCGGCCCTTCAATCGGTATGAACCCAACTCTTCACCCGGCTTCTGGTCGGACTACGCCCAAGCGCGCCTCTGGTGGAATCCCGAGCTGTTTGCCTGGATCGCGGGCGGCACCGCCGGCGTCATCGCCCTCGCCTCGCTCTACAAATGGTCGCAAATGCGCGCCGGTGGCAGTGCGATCGCCGAAATGGTCGGCGGCCGCGCGGTTGATTTGCGAACCACCGACCTGCGCGAACGCCGCCTCCTCAACGTCATCGAGGAAATGTCCATCGCCTCCGGTATTCCCATGCCCACCGTCTACCTCCTCGACGAGGAACCGGGCCTCAACGCCTTCGCCGCCGGCCTCAACACGAGCGACGCCGCCGTCGCCGTCACGCGCGGCACGCTCGACAAACTCACGCGCGACGAACTTCAGGGCGTCATCGGCCACGAGTTCAGCCACATTCTCAACGGCGACATGCGGCTCAACGTCCGCATCACCGCGATCGTGTTCGGCATCCTCGTCATCGGCCTGATCGGGCGCGGCCTCCTTCGCTCCGTCGGCCGCGGTCGCGTGCGCGGCGGGAAGAAAGACAACAGCGTCGCCTTTCTGCTCGGCATCGGCGTCGCCCTGATGATCATCGGTTACGTCGGCTACTTTTTCGGCCGTATGATCCAAGCCGCTGTTTCCCGCCAGCGCGAATTCCTCGCCGACGCTTCCGCCGTCCAATTCACCCGCAATCCCTCCAGCATTTCCGGGTCCTTGAAAAAAATCGGCGGCTACGCCCTCGGCAGTTCTATGATCAATTCCCATGCAGGTGAGATCGGCCATTTTTTCTACGCCCAAGCTTTCAAATCCAACTTCGGCGGACTCTGGGCAACTCACCCTCCACTCGACGAACGCATCAAGGCCGTCGAACCCACTTGGGACGGCCAGATGTTCGCTGTGCCCGAGGCCATCGACGTCGAACGCGAAACCTTTGCCACCGCCGGCTTCAGCGGCGGCCAGCGCTACGCCGCGCAGGAAACCCTCCAACGCATCCTCGAAGCGCCCGCCGATCTGCCGCCGCCTCTGCCGCAAACCCGCCTCAAGTTCACCCCCAGCTCCGCCGTAGCCGACATCGGCTCGCTCACCGATTCGCACTTCCGCCACGCTCAGGCCCTGCTCGCCTCCATTCCCACGTTGCTCCGCGATTCCACGCGCGACGCCAACTCCGCGCAAGCCCTCGTCTGCGGTCTGCTCTTGAACGGAGACAAATCCGCCCGCGACGCCCAACAACTCCTCGTCGAAAAACACGCCAGCCCCGCCATCGCCACCGCCGTGAAGTTGCTTCGTCCCTCTCTCAGTGTACTCGATCCCGCTGCGCGCCTGCCGCTCCTCCAACTCGCCTTGCCCGCTCTGCGCCAGCTCGAACCCACCGCGCTCGACCGCTTCGCCACCACGCTCGACGAACTCGTCCATGCCGACAATCGTGTGACGCCCTACGAGTATGCGTTGCAAAAAATGCTCCTGCATCAACTCCAGCTCGCGCAGACTCCGTCGCAACGCGTGCAATTCGATTCCTTCGACGCCGTGCATCGTGAAATATCCATCCTGCTTTCCGCTCTCGCCCGCGTCGGCGGCGAGGCCCAGGCCGCCTCCGCCTTTCTCGCCGGCGCCGCCCAATTGCCCGTGATCGCCACCCAACTCACTCTGCTCGCCGCCGCCGAGTGCGGACTAGAGCAACTCGACGCCGCGCTCGACAAACTCATGGTCAGCACCCTGCCCATAAAAAAATGCCTGCTCCACGCCGCCGGGCACGTCATCACCACCGACAACTCCATCACCCTTGAAGAAGGCGAACTCTTCCGCGCCCTCACCGCGACCCTCGACTGCCCGATGCCCACGCTGGCAAACGCCACTGCTGCTTAACGCGAACTTCCACCCTCGCGATTAAGCCAGATGCTTCATCTCTTCCCAATCAGTTGAATTTTGCAGGGTCGGCCCTTGTGGCCGGACCGCCCATACTCGGCACGCCCACAAGGGGCGGCCCTACGAAAAACACCCGCCCACCCCACTTTACCCATGAGCATCATTGATCTCGTCGGACAAAACCTCGGATACGTCCTCCTGACCGTTCCTGGGCTTATTCGTGGCCCCGCACTGGATGATACCATCGTTTGTGGTTTTTTAGACTTTGCCGGACCTGAACGGTAGTGGCGGTTGCCCTCAACCGCCAATGACGCAGCCTTGTATTCTGCAAGGCCGTTGAGGGCAACGACCCCTACTTGATAAGTCCAATGATCATGAGCCGTTGACACGACTCCATCCCCCACGGAAAAAACAATTGGTCCTTCCTTGAGAGAGGGCTCATTGCTTTCCGGGTCTTTCATAGTACGATTTTTCACCATGAAAACGAAACTCGGCATCGTCTGGCTCATTATCGCCGGCTGTCTATTAGTTGGTGGGTGCAACTACGAATTTTCACTCACCGCCCAGCCCACCCGTAAAATCAATGAGCAACTGCTCGGCAACTGGGCGTCGTTCGACAAAGATGAACAGAAGGTCGAACACCTGAACGTGCGCCGGTGGGACGAGTTCACCTACGTTGTCGCCATGGACGGCGATATCTACCGCGTCTTTCATTCGGATGTCGCCGACACCGCCTTTCTCAGTGTGCAGAATCTTCGACCCGGGAGTGATGACCGCAAATACGCCTACTACACTTGGCAGCTATCGGCCGACGGGACGGAACTCAGTCTCAAGGGTGTCAGCAACAAAGTCGTGCCGGAGGAGACCAAGGAACGCGATGAGATCCAAAAGCTGATCAAAAATAACCTCACCAATCCAAACCTGTTCGGAGACGTGATCGTTTACAGCCGGAAGAAATCGTAACCCCCGCAGCGCGTTTCACGAGTAAGACTTAGTCCAATTTGCATTCAAGATGAGACGAGCAGGTTTTTGTCGGAGCCTGCTTGCCGAGCTGAAAAAGGGGTGAGCTGAAAAAGGGGGTCTGGCTTAGATGTTTGATTCTGCGCCACTGACAATATCATAGGACTAAGCCCGACCGGTTTATTCGATCCTTTGAGCCGTCTGAATTTCGTGATCAATCAAATCCTGAGGGATCTTGATGTGAGAGGGGCTTTATGCCCCGACATGGTGCCGGAAGCAAAGCCAAGCTGCTGGAGCATCAGAAAGGTTCTGAACGCGGTAGCCCGGCCCATTTGTCAAGATTCAACATGTGACCCCTTCGGGATTGTTCCCGCGTCCTTCGGGTTAATTGTCTTCTATTCCGAATCACGGCGAGTTGAGCTCACTCTCATTCCTCGGGATCAGGATGTCTGCGGCTCCGGGGATGGGGGGATTATAACTCCATGCCTGGCTCGCCGAGTGCGACGACGGCTTGCAGGGAGGAGATGTAGGCGGGGTTTTGCCGCCAGTGCCAGACGAGTTGCCCGGCGGGCGTGTATTCCAGGATTTGCACTCCCTGCGCGCCGAGGTTTTCGCCGTGACCCTGCCAGTTGGCGAGGAGGATGTTGCCATTGGCGAGCAGGCGGAAATCGCAGTAGAAAAATGGCTGCACTTCGGCGGGGCCGGTGATGCTGCGACGGAAGACGCCGCCGGGGCCAAACCATTGCAAAGTGGCGGCGTAGCCGGCAGCCACGAGGGTTTCGCCGTTCGCGAGGCGCAGCACTTTCCAGACGTGCGGGTCGGTGACCTTGCCCTCGACGCGGGAGCGCCAGAGGATTTTACCGGAGTCGTCGGCTTCAAAAAATTCGCGGTTGGCGGAGACCAGCCAGGTGCCTTGCGGCGTGGGGCGGACGAGGCGCACGTATTCGAAGCCGGGGATGTGGATGCGACGTTTCACGTCGCCGCCGGGGGTGACTTCCACCAGCACGATGCCCTTCAGGTCCTGCCAATCGAGTCCGGTGAGCAACGTCCCGCCATTGGCCAAACGGAGTGCGGCGAGGGTGCCGGGGAAACGGGTTTCCGCCTTGAGCAGAGCGCCGTCCTTAGTGCTGCGTTCCTCAAAACCATCGCCGGTGCCGATGACGAGGCGGTCGTCGCCGACAAGCTGAATGTCGCGGCCGGCGGGAGAGGGCACGGACCAAAGCAGGGCTTGGTCGGCGGGCTTGCCGGTATTCACGCAGTGGAGACGGAGTTTGCCTTCATCGCGGACGATGAGGATGCGGGACGGAGCGGGTGAGGAAATCGGGAGTGTCATGGAAAGTGCGGCCAAGCCCAACGCTTTCGCGGACCCGGGCGGCGGCAAGAAAGAAATAGCGCGCGGTTGGCGTTACAGGAGTGGCAGCGCCGTGTGGTCCACGCCACCGGAAAAAATGCTCCAATTCCCCGCACGCATCCTCCTCGTTTCTTCCACAATCACGGCTTCCTTGGCCTCACCACCCAACACCAATGGGGGACCGTTGATGGCGGAGAGCAGGAATACGTCACCCGGCTCACCGCACCGTGGCGTGATCGCATCCGCCAAAACACCAAAGTTGTTCGCGTCACCCGCCGTCCTGACGGCGCCTACGTCACGACCGAACGTTTTGATCGCGTGATCCTCGCCGCGCATGGCCACGAGTTGCTCGCCCTCCTCGCCAATCCCACCGTTGACGAATCCCGACTCCTCCGCGAATTCCAATATCAGGCCAACACCACCACGCTCCACCCCGATGCCTCGGTCATGCCGCGCACCAAGCTCGCCTGGTCCGCGTGGAATTACTCCCTCGCCCGCGATGCCTCCGGCCGCCCCGACCCCGATGACGATCTATTGGATAAACAAACTCCAAGGCGTCTCCGACGGCGAAAACTATTTCGTCTCCATCAACCGTCCCGAAGCCATCGATCCCCGGCGCGTCCTCAAAACCATTTCCTACGAGCATCCGCTCTTCACGCTTGGCGCGATCCGCGACCAAGCCGAAATTCCCGCGCTCAACCAATCCGCCCGCAGCTCCACCGCGTCGTACTCCTGCGGCACCTGGACCCGCTATGGTTTGTACGAAGACGGTATTCTCTCCGCCGTAAATTTATCCCGCCAACTCCTCGGCCGCGATCCGTGGCCGGTTTGAAAACTTCCCCGGTCCCACTCTGAATCGTTCTCCTGCTCCTACTCCTTCTCATCCTCAAAAGAAGCCACACCGAACCGAGAAAGATTACGGGTAAGAGAACGAGAATGATTACGACAAACCGCCAAGTAGCCGCGTTGAAGCGCAGCGACAACGCGGTCCCCGCCGCCACCCCAGGCTTGCGAACACCTTCCCGCTCGCTTTCACTCCGCCCATTCTACCCTTGATGCTCCGCCACCATAATTCGCCCCCGCCAACCCACCCATTTCCCATCACCCCGTCCGACCAGACAGTTTGTCAACATTCAACACGTGACCCCTTCTGAATTCTTCCTTCTGAATTTCTGTGACCCCGCTGAATTTCCCTGCTGAATTTCCCCGCGCGAACTGTCCCTTCACCCCCTGATGCCATGTTGAAAAAACAACAGATTCTGGTGACCGGAGCGACCGGCTACGTCGGCGGGCGGCTGGTGCCCCGCCTGCTCGATGCTGGTTATCGGGTGCGTTGTCTCGTCCGCGATCCGTCGCGTTTGCAGGGCCGCGCCTGGTTGAACCGGATCGAAATAGTTACGGGCGATGGCCTACAACTGGAATCTTTGGGCGACGCGATGCGCGACGTGGGCGTGGTCTACTATCTCATCCACAGCCTGGGCGGCGGCACCGATTTCACGGAACGAGATCTGCTGGCCGCGCGGAATTGCGCTGCCGCCGCGCAACAGGCCGGGGTTGGGCGGATCATCTACTTGGGCGGCCTCGGAGATCCGAAGGCGGAGCTATCCGCGCATCTGCGCTCCCGCCAGGAGACGGGCGCGGCGTTGCGCGAAGCGGGCGTGCCGGTGACGGAGTTTAGAGCGGCGGTCATCGTCGGTTCGGGCAGCTTATCGTTCGAGATGATCCGTTATCTGACGGAGCGCTTGCCGGCGATGATCTGTCCACGCTGGGTGTTCACTCGCATTCAGCCGATCGCGATTCGCAACGTGCTCGATTACCTCGTGTCCACGCTGGATTGCGCTGAAAGTATCGGACGGATAATCGAGATCGGCGGGCGGGATGTTCTCACCTACGCCGAGATGATGACGGGGTACGCGCAGGCCCGGGGACTGAAACGGCGGCTGATTGCCGTGCCCGTGCTGACACCTCGGCTGTCGTCGTACTGGGTTCATCTCATCACACCGATACCGGCGAACATCGCGCGACCCCTAATCAAAGGATTGGGCAATGAAGTAATCGTGCACGATGAAACCGCCCGCCGACTTTTTCCCGCGATCAAACTGCTGGACTATGCCACTGCGGTGCGCCTCGCCCTTGAGAAGTGGGAAAGTGGTGACGTCGAGACCGCCTGGACTGACGCGCTTAGTTCCAGTCAGGGCGCGCGGAAGCCCGTGGCGCTGATCAGCAGCGAGGGCATGATCATCGAACGGCGGCAGATGACGGTCGTTGCCGGACCCGAGGCGGTGTTCCGGAGCTTTGCGGGGCTGGGCGGTGCGCGCGGCTGGCTTTATCTGAACTGGACCTGGCAATTGCGCGGAACCTTTGATCGCCTATGTGGCGGGGTCGGAATGCGGCGGGGCCGGCGCGACCCGGATAATCTGCGCGTGGGTGACGCTCTGGATTTCTGGCGGGTGGAGGCCGTTGAGCCGGGGCATCGGGTCCGGTTGCGAGCCGAGATGAAAGTGCCGGGCCGAGCTTGGCTCGAATTTCAGGCGATAGCGCAACCGGACGGGCGGACCCTCCTCTCGCAGACAGCGTTTTTCGAACCGAAGGGTCTGTCAGGGCTGCTCTACTGGTATGCGCTCTATCCGGTCCACAGTCTGATTTTCAGCGGTCTCATCCGGAGAATCGCCGAACAGGCCGAGGAGTAGACTTTCGCGCGCTGGCGGGGCTCGTCTATGGTTTGTCCGGCCAGCGCTGGGGGACTTTCCGTAGCTTGGTCAAGTCATACCCTTGGGCGGTCAGTTCCTCGAGCAACCGCTGGTAGTCTGCCTCGGGGATCTGTGGACTGCGCGCCATGATCCAGACGTAATCCCGCTTGTTCCGGCCGATCACGGTCTGACTGTAATCCGGACTCAAATGAGTGATAAGAAATTCGGATTTGAAGGGCCAGATGAACTGCATCCCCCAAGTAGAACGGTTCACCTGATCGACGACGAAACCGCGGGGAGTGTACCGCTTGGCCGGACCGTCGAAGCCGCCCTTATTGAAGGTGAAGACCGTGTCGATGGTACCGTCGGAGCGTAGCCGATAATCTTCAATCGCGTTGTAGGCTTCCGTCTCAATGAAAGTCGGAATGCAGGCGATGACATACCAAGGCCCCATGTAGCGAGGGAGGTCGACGTTTTCGACCGTCTTCAACGGAGGAAGGGATGTGGTGCAGCCCGTCAGCAGCAGCAGGCAAAGTGGCAGAAGATTGGTTTTCATGTTATTAGTCGTCGTTAATCGCCCTCAGGGCTAGGAAGCAGCGCACAACGCCGGGAGCGAGCAGGCCCGGCAGCCCGGCGGTGGTGCAGGCCCATTTCAGTTCGTCCAGCAAGAGCCACGTACTGCGATATACCAGGATCGAAGCAGCCGGGAGCACCGGCCACCCAACCGCTGAGATGATTTCGATTTTTCATGGATACGCCTTTACGCTGCGTCATCCCGCACAATTCGCAACTGCTCCTGACCTAAAAATTATTTGCCGCTACAGCCCTCTTGGCGGACAATCGGGCCGCAATGGCCGAATCGCACATTTTCACCTGGCACAGCACCGGGCAGAGCCTGCTGGAGGCCAAACTGCAAGCCATTCATGAGGCGGGCGCATCCGTCGTGATGGAAACCTTCATCTTTCGCGATTCGGATATCGGCCAGCGGTTTCGTGACGTCCTCACAACGGCGGCCCGGCGCGGAGTGCGCGTCCGGCTACTGCTGGACCCGGTTGGCTCGTTCATGTTGCGGCGGGACTACTTCAATGACTTGGTGGCGGCCGGTGGAGCGATCCGTTGGTTCAACGAACTTCGCCTGCCGTCGTTCTCCTTCCGAGACCACCGCAAATTGCTGATCGTGGACGGGAGCGTGGCGCTTGTGGGCGGATGCAATATTGGGCCTGAATACTGCGGCGACGGCATCACTACCGGGTGGCACGATGTCGGTGTCAGCGTTCGTGGACCGGTGGTGCCGGTGCTGGAGACGGAGTTCGACCGGCAATGGGAGCGTGCCTTGGGCCATCGCTGGCAGTTTCCACTAGGCGGTCGGCGTCAGCACGAGCGTGTCGCGGGCGAACCAGAGGTGGAGGCGCTGTTCATCAAACCCGGTTTCGGCCGGAATCCATTGCGCGAGGCGTTGCGACGGGATCTGGCCACCGCCAAGGAGGTGGCGATCACATCAGCGTATTTCCTGCCTTCGCACCGTTTGCGGCATCATCTCGCGCAGGCCGTGGCCCGTGGGACGCGCGTGCGTTTGCTATTGGCAGGCAAAAGCGATGTCCCCCTTATGCAACTGGCGTCACGGTCACTCTACCGGCGCCTCGTGAACCAGGGCATCGAAATCTGGGAATACCAACCCCAGGTGCTGCACGCGAAATTGATCGTGGTGGACGATATCTTGTTCGTCGGTTCCTCGAACCTTGATCCGCGCAGCCTACGCATCAACTTCGAGATCATGCTGCGCATCCACGACGCCCCACTGGCCGCAACCGCGCGGCAGCAGTTCGAGGCCGACTTGGCGCAGCGCGCCATCGCGATTACCCGTGCCTCGCTCCAGCATGGCTGCTCGTGGTGGCAACGGCTCAAACAGCGTTTTGCCTACTGGCTGTTTGCCCGGCTCGATTCGGACTTGGCGGCACTCAAGTTGCAGACATGGCACCGTCGCAAAGAGCGCTTGGTGCAACGCGTGAAACGGGTCCGCCGCGCGGCCAGCCGCCAAGGCGAGTAAGCCTTCACCGTCAGCCATGCAGGCCGACACCGTGTACATGTGCCCAGACCGAGCAGGAACACCAATCCGTCTTCTTGTATCGCCGACGCAGCAAGGAGCAGAATGGACACGGCGGGGGAAAAGTTGCTCAGCGGCTCCGGCAGCAGGAGTTTCAATCCGCAGACCCTGCTCAATCCCAGCAAATCGATCCGATGAAGACCATTCTGCTTTTCGTTCAATTGTTGACGCTCGCGAAAGCGATCCGATGGAGTGCGGCTTTTAGGAGGCAGGGGAAGATCAAGTCGAGGTCGTCACGTCTTGTTCTTTGGCAAGGGGAATTCTGCAGACAGGCCGATGGGGACCATCAACTTCACCGCTGACGCTCACCATGGCCATCGGTGTAGAATGGTTGCAACCAAAGTGAGCCGTGGACCGAAGATTTTGGGAAACCCAACTGGCGGCAACAAACACTTCAGCGAACCCATGAACGAAAAAATAGCCGCCATGCTCCGCAGGTTTGGCGGGAAGCGGCGCGAGAAATAAATGCATCCGCCGTTTACCTCCACCCGTTGTATCTGCGCAACCGTGGCCTTTCGGCCAACTAGTGGTGCATCTTCCAACAATTAAAAACCTCGTTCCCATGAAGCTCCTCTCCCTCTTCGCCTCTCTCCTCCTTTGCTCTGGCCTCGTCGCCAATGCCTCGACCAAAACGGTCGTCGATATCGCCGCCGGTTCTCCCGATCACACCACGCTCGTCGCGGCGGTTAAGGCCGCAGGTCTCGTGGAAACCCTCAGCGGTCCCGGTCCCTTCACGATTTTTGCGCCCACGAATGCCGCATTTGCCAAGCTGCCCGCCGGCACCGTGGAGTCGCTGCTCTTGCCGGAAAACAAAGCCAAGCTCGTCGCGATCCTCACCTACCATGTCGTCCCGGCCAAGGTTATGGCTGCCGACGTGAAGTCGGGCGAGGCACCCACCGTCAACGGCAAGATGCTTAAGCTGAAAGCCGATGGCATGGGCGTGATGGTCAATAACGCCAAAGTGATCGCGACGGATTTGGTCGGCAGCAACGGGGTCATCCACGTCGTCGACACCGTCCTCCTCCCGTAATCTGCGGGCACGTTGATCCGGTTTTTCCGAACACGAACACACTCTCCTCTCCCGGAACCGGCCTGTGGTCCGTCGGCCTCAGCTGCAGACCGTTTTCCACGCCCGTTTGATTTTTATCCGATTGCCGGCGTCGCAGGCTTCGATTCCTATGAAGTGTCTTCGAAATAAGGTGAGTCCTGCTGGAAATGCAGGACCGGTGCTTGCGCCGGCCTTTAGGCGAGGCCAACTGGGTGTTCGTACCGAGGCCGGCGCAAGCACCGGCCCTACATTAAGCGACTCTTTATCTATTTCGAAGCCACGCCCTCAAGCCACATGAAAATAATTATTCCCCTGCTCACCCTCACTGCTTCCCTCATGGCCACCGAACCAGCGTTTCCTCCCTCTCCCCTCGCCGCACCGGAGTTGAAGACGCTGCCCGCCGGGGTGCGGCTGAAGGCGACTGGCAAGGGAAATTATTTCGACCAAACGAACGGCCTGCTTCGCCCGCTGTTCAACGACATCTCCTCGCCGGTCTCAGCTAGGCATGCGACAATCTGAACAGGTAATTCCCGTGGTCATCGACCCAGCTGGTGTGACTTCGCCAAACTTAGCCGCGCGATTGGCGCTGCGGCAATCCCCCGCCTCCTCGGCGATTGGCCGCCAGCGTTGGAGTGACTTGCTCTTCTTGCATTGGAAAATCGACCCCCGAGCGATCCAAGCCACTCTGCCGGAAGGCCTGTTCGTAGACACTTTCGCCGGCGCTGCCTATCTCGGCATCGTGCCCTTTTTCATGGAGCGGATCCGGCCGGCGTGGCTGCCTCCGCTGCCGTGGATTTCTTGGTTCCTCGAGCTCAACGTCCGCACCTACGTGCACGACGCCGATGGCCGGCCCGGCGTGTGGTTCTATTCCCTCGATTGCAATCAGCCGCTCGCCGTAGAGATCGCGCGACGCTGCTTCCACCTGCCGTATTTCCATGCGCGCATGGCTGCGTCGCATCGCGGCGGCACCGTGCATTACGAGTGCGCGCGCCGCTCCGAGGCCGCGTCGCGCGGTCGCTACACCTGGACGCCGGGGCGGGACGCCGCCCCCGCCGAACCCGGCTCACTCGCGTTTTTTCTGGTCGAACGATATCTGCTTTTCGCGGCGGACGGCGCGGGACGACTCTTCACCGGCCGCGTACACCATGCGCCCTATCGCCTGCACACGCCGGAGGTGGCGGAGTTCTCCACCGCACCGGCGCGTCAGGCCGGATTCGATCTCGACGGCGAACCCGCGTCCGTGCTCGGCGCGCAAGCCGTCGATGTCTCGATTTTCCCGCTGCGCCGCACCCACTCTTCCGCCCGATGAACGAACAAAACGATCCACCGGTCTGGTTTATCACCGGCTGCTCCAGCGGTCTCGGCCGCGCGCTGGCGCGCCGCGTGCTGGCTCGCGGCCACCGGCTCGTGGCCACGGCGCGCCGACCGGAGACGCTCGCTGATCTCGTCGCCAGCCATCCCGACAAGTGCCGTGCGTTCGCGCTCGACGTTGCGGTCGCTGCGCAAATCCCACTCGTCGTCGCGCAAGCCGCAGCGGCGTTCGGCCGGCTGGACGTCGTCGTAAACAACGCGGGCTACGGCCTCGTGGGCGCGCTCGAGGAGGTGAGCGACGAGCAAATCGCGCGGAGTTTCGAGACGAATTTTTTTGGGGCGCTGCGCGTGATACGTGCGGCTCTGCCCTTCCTGCGCGCACAACGCTGCGGTCACTTCGTGAACATCAGTGCGGCCGCCGCCATCGCCAACTACCCGGGCTTCTCGATCTACGGTGCCACCAAGTGCGCGCTTGAAGGCGTCTCCGAATCGCTCGCCGCCGAAGTCCGGCCGCTCGGGCTTAAGGTCACCATCGTGCAACCCGGCCCGTTTCGCACCGACTTCATAGCGCGTTCACTCGAGCGAGCGTCTGTCCGCGTGGCCGACTACGAGGCATCGAGCGGTAAGTTCCTGCGCTTTCTCGAAACGATGGGTGGCCGGCAGCCCGGTGATCCCGACAAAGCGGCCGAGGCGATCATCGCGGCCGTGGCGTCGGAGCATCCGCCGCTGCGGCTGGTGCTGGGAAAATACGCGAACGAAAAAGCCCGCCGGAAATTCAGTGCCGCCGCGCGTGAGCTCGACGCCGGGTCAGCTGCGGGGCTCGATACGGACTTCGATCCCCCCAGCCCGGACGAAGCACCGCGCTGAAGCGCAGCGACAGCTCCGTTAAGCAACAAAGCTCATTCCCTACCCCATGCTTTGCCACCACTCGTTCTTATTCTCCGACTCCTTCTCGTTCTCAAAAGGAGAACCAACCGAGCCGAGAAAGATTACGAGTAAGAGAACGAGAATGATTCAGCGGACCAAGCAGTAGCCGCGTTGAAGCGAAGCGACAGCGTGGTTCAACAGCAACGCCCCCCGCCACCGCAAGCTTGCGATCACCTTCGCTCTCATACTCACCCCACCCACCGCACCCTCGATCTCCCGCCGCCATAATTCCACCCGTCAGCCCACCCATTTTCCAGCTCCCCGTCTGGTCAGACAGCTTGTCAAGATTCAACACGTGACCCCTTCAGAATTTCCCTAAAAGCCGATGCGATGCCAGTCTGAAGAAAATCGTATTGAGTCAGCTTGTGGTTTGTGGTCGCTGCTGCGGGGTTCCGTCAAATCAGGGAACCCTATGAGTTGACAATAGACGTACCGCCTCAGTCAGAAATTTCCAGTTAGTATTCAATATACACCCCGCCTGAATCTCGTTGTGTCCCACTTTCGCGGTGGCCTCAGACTCCGGAGCTTTCGGCGGCCAGTTTTTTCCGCCGCGCCAGTTCCGCTTCCGATGGCGAGTCCGGCTGAGCTGACCCCTGCGGCAGAGGACTGGCCGGCCCGTAAACCGCACGGCGTTTGAGCAGGTTCTGCTGGAGGCGGCGCTGCGGTGTGGCTGGCGGCTCCATGGGTAGCGATCATGCGGAATTATTTTCATCTGGCGGTGGAGCGGACTCAGCCAAATCTGAGCGTCGGCATGAAGTGGCTGCAAGGCACGTGGGTCGATCCGAAGTGGTCTGGCTTTGGGGTGGTGACGTCCGCAATGAACCAGCGCGAAGATCGGGCAGGTGCGCCACGCTAAAAGGAGGCGATATATCTGATGCCTGCGTACGGCTTCAATCAATCGTAACCGCGTCGTGATAGCGTGTGGCGATGGTCGTGGCGGCGACGTGCGTTAAAGGCGATGCCGGGTTGCTCGCGGAAAAATGCGACGTGAGCTACGCGAGCGAGGCGCGGGCGCGCTCAATATTTCCACTCGAACGCAACGCTGGCGTAGAGGGCGGCGCGGTCGGCGGTCGCACGGTAGTTGCGCTGATGGTAGTCAGCGCGGAGTAGCGGCACGGCACCGATGGAGGCTCGGGCGGAGAACGTCGGTGAGGCGCGCCAAGCCAGGGCGGGGCCGAGGCGGAGCGCTTGGTATTCGAGGCGCGTACGATTGAGAGCGGGCTTGTTGAGGCCACCGGGGAGCGGGTCGTCCTGCACGTAGAAGGTGCCGAAGTCGGCTTCGGCGGTGAATTCGATATCGAGGGTTTTGCTGGCGGTGTAGATCACGCCGGTGCGCGGGAATCCGAGGGTGACGCGCCACGCGGGGTCGGGCTGCCAGTTAAAGGTGGCGACCGGCAGGATGCGGCCAGTTCCTCTGGAGAGGGAATCGTAGACGAAGCCGAAGCCGGCACCGAAAGTGGGGGTGAACTTGCGACTGGCGATGGCAATCACGCCGACGCCGAAGCCCTTCGAAGAAAAGGTGGAACCGGCGTTGTGCAGCCCGGGGCTCACGCTGGCGAGGAGCGACCAATCGGCATCTAGTTTAGTGAAGACGGTGAAGGCGGCGCTGAGCGACTGGAGCTTCTCCGGGAGTGGCGTGCCGGCGTCGCGGTCGAGCGAGTAGTGGCGGTATTTGAGACTGACGATCGGAAAAATCTCGGAGCCAATGGGCGGGAGCGGCACCGCGATTTCGAAACCGGCTTGGGCGACGGAGAAGCCACCGGCCGAGGTGCCGCGCGCGGTGAAAGGCGTGTGGCCGGTGTAAGCGGTGTCGAACTTGAGCGTGACGAGCGCGTCGGAGGGCCGGCCGGCGGGAGTCGTGGCAAGAGCGTTGGGTGCAGATGAAGCGGGGGTTTGCGCGAGGAGCGGCTGCGCGGCAGCGAGCGCGAGGCCAGCGGCGAGGATGACGGAGGGGAGGAGACGAGGCATCATGGTGTGGCCATGGATACGAGTGAGGTGGAGGCACAGATGCACAAGGCAGAAAAATTTTCGCGGAAACGGCCAGAGCGTTTCCTCGCGAGCTAAGAATCAAATCGAGGGGATGATCCGTAGGGGTTTGGGCAAATGGCCACATCGCGTTCACGGATGTTTGCCGCTCCAGGGCTCTTTTCAATTTGCTCGCCATACACCCTCGCGATACCGGTAACACTGATTCCCTTCGATGGCTCACAGGTGCAGCCAATCGTGATCGAAAAGTTGCTTCACCTCCGGGTTCTTTTTCAGGATGGCGGCGATCTTGACGGAAGGCGCATCGCTATACACCGCCCACGACGTAGTGCAGGACTTTGTTGCCCGACCTCCGGATCGTTGTGGGTGGCCGCAGCCAGGCGCGCATTGATGTCCCCGGTGTGCCCGCCGCATGATGACGCGGGCGAGCGCGTTTCCGCGTTCGCGGATTTCGCCACCCAGTTTTCGAAGCGGGTTTTCAGTCTGCAGGGAGTGCCGTTGCCTCCGCAGACGCGATACCCGGGGACCTGCCGGTCTGCCAACGGACGGCCTGGAGCAAAGGCGCGTAGAGATCGTCTGCCGGTTTAATGTGCAGTGCCGCCAGGCCTTCGTCGGACGGCTCGTGTTCCGAAAAGACCAGATTGGAAAGATCGCTGATCATGGCCAAGGGCGTTTGCTCGGCTCCCTCGCCCATGGCGAAGACTGCGGCGGCGGCCAGCGCATCAACCACGTTGACTCTGGTCACGCGCAAGCGCCGTCCGAACAGATCGAATGCGCCGACGTAATCGTTGACGGCCTGAAATCCACAGTGCGCGAGCGCGATTCCCGTGACGCCATAGCGCAGAGGCGCGGTCGTGCTGTCCGTGATCAGGACACCGAGCCGTTGCGTCGCGAAGCGCTGGCAAAGGTGGCGGTGGACGGCGCGGGCCGTCGCGTAGGGGTTCGCTGGCCAGAGGATGTAGTGACCGTCCGCGTTCGACTCGTCGATCCCGGCATTCGGAATGAGCCGGTGCTGGTTGATCGTCAGCACGATTTCGTCGCGCGCCGTCGGGAGAAACCACTCGGCTTCGCGCTCAATCAAGGTCGCCTTGGCCACGGTCTCGCGCGGGACGAACCGACCCTCGCAGATCGCGACGAGCTTCGAGGTGATCGCCAGGATGCTTCCTTCCGCCAGCGCGCCGACGTAACGATCCAGCAGTCCGAGCAGGTCGGTCGGCGCGATCGGAATGCGATCCGTTTTGATGGGATGGACAATCATGGCAGACTCCCGAGGGATGATGAAATCGGATGGTTAACGGAGGATTTAGATCGCGGCACGACCCAGACGGAGCCGTGCGGTTCGCGCCCCAAGCGTTGGGCCGTCGCCCCCGTCAGCGAGCGGATAATTTCATGGCAAGGAGTTCGCTTCGGGCGTTGCTCGTGATTCGGGTCATGGGTGCGTGCTTGTCGGATGCGTGACGCGGCGTGGGAAAGTTTTAGTCCGCGCGTCCACGCCGGCTTAGGTCCAACGGTTGGTATTGGCCTGTCGGATGGGCTGCGGTGGTTCACAGAGTTTTGTCCGTCACCGCGCCCTCGGAGGCGCTGGCGACCGTGTGAGCGTATTTGGCGAGAATTCCGCGGGTCACTTTGGGTTTCTTCGGCTTCCACGCTTGGAGGCGGGCTTTGATTTCTTGCGCGGACAAGGCGAGGGTGAGTTTGTTTTTCACGGCATCGATCATGATCGGGTCGCCGTTTTTCACGATGGCGAGCGGGCCGCCGGTGAACGCCTCGGGTGTGATGTGGCCAACCACGAAGCCATGGCTGCCGCCGCTGAAGCGGCCGTCGGTAATGAGGGCGACTGAGTTGCCGAGACCCTTGCCCATGATCGCGCTGGTGGGTGAAAGCATCTCTCTCATCCCGGGACCGCCGCGCGGTCCTTCGTTACGGATAACGACGACGTGGCCGGCTTTCACCTTGCCGTCGAGGATCGCGTCGAGCGCTTTCTCTTCTCCCTCGAACACGATCGCCTTGCCGGTGAACCGGAGGCCTTCCTTGCCGGTGATTTTCGCGACGGCGCCGGTCGGGGCAAGGTTGCCGTAGAGGATGCGGAGGTGGCTGTCGGGCTTGATCGGATTCGAGAGCGGACGGACGACGTCCTGGTCGAGCGGGTAGGGTTGCACGTCGCGCAGGTTTTCCGCGATGGTTTTGCCTGTGACCGTCAGGCATTTCCCGTGGAGCAGTCCGGCGTCGAGGAGGACTTTCATGAGCGGCGGCAAGCCGCCGATGCGCGAGAGGTGGACCATGCTGTATTTGCCGGAGGGCTTGAGGTCGGCGAGGACGGGAACTTTTTTGCCGATGCGCGTGAAGTCGTCGAGGGTGAGCTTGACGTGCGCGCAGTGCGCCATGGCGATGAGGTGGAGCACGCAGTTGGTCGAGCCGCCGAGGGCGATGACGACCGTGATGGCGTTCTCGAACGCTTTTTTCGTCATGATGTCGCGCGGCTTGATGCCAGCCTTGAGGAGCGTGAGGGCGGCAGCGCCGGCGGCGCGGCAGTCGGCTTTTTTCTCGGGACCGGTGGCGACTTGCGCGGAGGAATTCGGGAGCGAAAGGCCGAGCGCCTCGATGGCGGCGGCCATGGTGTTGGCGGTATACATGCCGCCGCAGGAGCCGGGGCCGGGGATGGAGCAAGCTTCGATTCTCGCGAGGCCGGCGTCGTCGATTTTACCGGCGGCGTGCTGGCCGATGGCTTCGTAGACGGAGACGATGTCGCACTCTTTTTTCGTGTCGGGGTGAAGGCCTGGGAAAATGGTGCCGCCGTAAACGAAGACGCCGGGGCGGTTGAGGCGCGCGAGGGCCATGGCGCAGCCGGGCATGTTTTTATCGCAGCCGCCAATCGCAACGAGGGCATCGAAGCCCTCGGCTCCGGTGACGGTTTCGATGGAGTCGGCAATGACTTCGCGCGAGACGAGCGAGTAGCGCATGCCGGGCGTGCCCATGCTGATGCCGTCGGAGACGGTGATGGTGCCGAAGATGATGGCCTTGCCGCCGGCGGCGTTGGCCCCCGCCTCGGCCTCGCGCGCGAGTTGGTCGATGTGCATGTTGCAGGGCGTGACCATCGACCACGTAGAAACGATGCCGACCATGGGCTTCTTGAAATCTTCCTCGGTGAAGCCGACGGGGCGCAGCATCGAGCGCGCGCCGGCGCGGGCGGGACCGTCGACGATGACAGAGGAATAAGAGCGGAGAGGGTCAGGAGATTTGCTCACGGAAAAAATGAAGCGGAGGGTTGAGGTGTGTTGGAGGCTGAGAAAAAGTCATCCTTCAGGGATTGCAGCGTGGACAGAAGTCCTCCTTGGCGTATTGCAGTCCATCGCTGCGCAGCTTGACGGCTTGGTGGTCGCACCGGGCGCAGCCGAAGATCTCCTGCTTGATCAATTCGGTATGAGCGCCGCACGTTTCGCACAACAAACCGCGCTCGACTCCCGTCCCGCCCCAACCCGGCGTGCCGCACGACGGACAAAGCGAGGCCAGGCGACGGGCGAGCCGGAAGGCGACCTGCCGAATCGCCGTTTGGCGGGTGGGGTTGACGTGGGCCCGCATGTCCGTTTCCACGTGGGCGAGGCCGTCCGCCGACGCTGCGGCGCAACGCCGCACCGCGTGAGCCAGCGCGGCGTGGTCGGAAATGCCCTTGAACAATAGCTCGGGCTTGAGGCCCTCTTTTGGCCGCACGGTGAGTGCGTGGGACGGGAACCGCGCCTGCGGCAGAAAGTCGGCCAAATCATCCACAGTCCAGACCTCGCAATGCCCGAAATTCGTAACCTCGCTCAGGATTCCCTCCACCACGATGATGCCGATTTCATCATCCACGAAGGCCATCAGCTCATAGTCCGACGCGGATGAGAATGGCATCAGCGGATGCGGGCCGAAACTGCCTTCGCTGGCGAGACCCAACGGGAGCCCGCTCGCACTCATGCCCAGCCGCGCCTTCCGGATCGCTACCTCCCGCGGTGTGCCGGTGCGCTTCACGTCACCGGTAAAGGTCCCCAGCAGGTCCGTGTTGATTTCCGCAGGAACGGTCACGCTGAGCCCGAGCGCCGCGCGCAGCGGGCGAGCCACGACGCGTTCCTTGCCGTGCTGGGTAGCGAGCACCGCCGTGCGGCCGCGATATGGCCCGGCATGGGTTATGCGGTTTTTCCCTGTCATCAGTGTTGTTCATTCGGTGCTGTTCGCCATACGCCATCGCGATACGGGTAACACTGATTCCCTTCGATGGCCCAAAGGTGTAGCCAATCATGATCGAAGAGTTGTTTCACCCCCGGGTTCTTTTCCAGCACGGCGGCGATCTTGGCAGGAGGAGCTTCGATATAGACCGCCAACCGCCGTGGTTCGTGGACAAATCGCTCCCCGTCATGGATGGATTGCATCGGTAGTCCGACTTTCAGGTCGCCGCCGTTGCCTTCCAACACACCCAGGCCGCCGACGACGTTGTGCAGAACCTTGTTGCCCGAGCCGTAGCGCAGGGGATCGATGCGCGAGGCGTAGTATTGCAGATTGATCCAACTGGCGACGACGACCGGGGCGCAGAGAATGAGAGTGAGCACCTTGCTTTCGGGGTCCGCCGCCGAGTCGTAATCGTGGAGGAAAACTCGGCCGTCGAGTTTTAGTTTTGCCGTGCGATGGCGTGGCGCAGCGACGAGCGCCGCATTGTTGGCGAGGCCCCACTCCGGCCGGACTTGGGCGATATCGACCGCGCGGGCGCGCACGGCGGCGTCAATGTGATTTTCGGCCAAGCCTGCCAAGCCCAGCAAGGGTGCGCGCTCGCGACGAGCCGCCGCACCCGCGACGGCCAGCGACCGCCGCAGATTAACCAAGTCGACCAAATGAGTGCCCGGCACGGTGTCGAAATTGAAAAGAATGACGTCGTCCGTCGTGGTGTTGTGCAGTCCGGCGAGAAAAAAAGTATCCTCCGGAATCACCAGACCCTCTCGGGCGAGCGAGGCGCGGACCTCCGGATCGTTAAGGGTGGCTGCGACCAGGCGCGCATTGATGTCCCCGGCGTGGCCGCCGCAGGCGCCGCAGTCGAGGCCAGAGGCATAGGGGTTGTTCGCGCTCTGACTGCCGTGGCCGCAAATCAGCACGGTGCGGGCGAAGTTGCGGACGAGCCCCATATTCCTGAGAGCGCCGGCGGCGAGCCCGGCGCGGATTTCGAGTGGGGCGGATTCGAAGTCGGGTGCGACCCGCGAGCACGACGGGCCGTTGAGTTTGCGGGCGCGGCTCAACGTGGCGCCAAAGGCGAGGCCAGCGGATTCGACGAACGAGAAGCAGGACGCGGCCGAATTTTGGAACGCCTTCCACGCGCCGGCCTCGGCCCGCGCAGAGACGGTGGCGGCAGCAGCAGCGGCGGACAAAGGCTCACAGGTGTTGACCGGCGGAACGAGCAGCACGGGACAGCGCGATGCAGTCGCGGTTGCTCCGGCGGGTTGATGCGCCACGGGAAACCCAAAGAAACCGGCGAAGCCGATGGTCTGCGTGCCCGGCAACGCCGTCTCCAAGTGGCGGCGAAAAACCTCCGAACGCACATCGATGCAGAAGACGGCCTGAACGGCGGGTCGGGCGGCGGAATCTGCGGCAGGCTGAGCGGCGAGAGCCCGCCCGAGACGGCGTTGGTAGCCCGTCTCGTAAGCGAATTGCCAGCGCGCGAGCGCGGCGTAGCGCTTCGACTCCAAACCATGAACTGCCGGCCGGCTCCATTCCGGCTGAAACGTCGCATCGAGGGCAAAAGTCTGGAACAGCGCCGCATCATAGGCCAAGCGAATGGCGAGAAGTTCTTTGAGGGCGGGATTGGGACGGCCTCTCAAGGCGTCTTCGCGCACCAGATATTGCACATAGCCCGCCCATCCCGCGATGGTGGCCAACTGTCGGTGAAGGAAGTCGGCGAGATCCACGGATTGCGGTTCGAGGATGGCGAGGCATTGCGTGATAGCCGCATTGGTTTCCACCGGCAGCGAGGCCACGAAAGTTCGGAATCCAGATAGGCCGAAAGCTTCCGGGTTGTAATCATGCATCGCGGCCTCGCGCCATGCGCCATAGAGCCCGTTCGTTTTCCAAGGACTATTCCAAGTGGTCTGATTCTCGTCGAAGGTCACGGCGCACCACTTGGAAATCTCCTCGACGACGAACACACTCCAGTGAGCGCGCGGGCGGGATTGATCGAGCCAATCGGCCACCGTGGCGAGAGGCGCGGGTATGGTCTCGCCGCTCGCCTCGTCCAGGGCCTTCAACAGAGCGGCCGATGTCCACTCGGCATCGCCGGCGGCAGCGAGATCGGCGGCGGCGATGCGGCCTTCGTCAAAGTCCCGCCGGTAGTCGGCGGGACTTTGCAGCGGGGCCGCGCCCACGGTGCGTTGCAGCAAAGCGCAGGCGACATGAAAGGGTTGATTGACGAGGCCGACGAACGGGTTGACCGCCACGAAATGACGCAGGGGCCAGAGCGGCGGGATGCGCGGAAGCGCGGCTTCGAGTGCCGCCTCAAGCTCGGGGGATGAGACCGAGCTAGTCGGCTTTGAGGGGGACTTCGTGATGGACATGGAGGGAGGTGGTGCAGGCAGTTTGTTGGGCAGGGAATGGAGCTGGGGTGGATTGACGCGGCCAGAGCCGGCTGAGAATCCGGTTGAAGACCGTGCCAATGTAGAATTCGTTCAGGGCGTGAACGTAGAGGCGACGGCCGACCGGGTGCTGATTTGTTCGCCACAGCAGGGACTGAAACAGGAAGAGTCCGGCAAAAATCATCCCCACCGCGACGAGCAGAAACGTGGGCGTATGGATCACCGGCAAATCGGCGAACAGGGATGAAGCGATGGCATGTAGGCTCAGGCTCAACACCGTGATGGCTGCGCCCGCGATCAAGCTGCGCACGATGGTGCGCGTTCCTCCACCGGATGACCAGGCGCGCGCAATGCCGTAGGCGACGGCGAGCGCGAGGACGACGCCGAAAACACGAGGGGGCGTCGGCATCATGGGCGCGAACACATGCGCCGCGGTTGCCCCCAGCGCGACAAGGAGTCCGCCCACGAGCACTCCCACCGTGAGCGCGGGCGTGCGCAGGGGCACCGCCGCCCGCGGAATCGCCCCGATGGTGGAACCAGCCGTGAGAAAAGCGTGCGCCTTGTAGAGCGAGTGCGCGGCGATGTGCAGCAACGCCAGCCCGTAGGCACCCAAACCGCATTGCAGGATCATGAATCCCATTTGCGCGATCGTGGAGTAGGCCAAAGCCCGTTTCACGCTCGGTTGGGCGAGCATGACAATGGCGCCAAAGGCTGCGGTCAGCGCCCCAACAACGGCCAGAAGGTGCGAGGCTTGCGGGGCGTGCGCGAAGATCGGAGCTAGCCGCACCACCAGAAATCCACCGGCGTTGATGATGCCCGCGTGCATGAAGGCCGACACCGGAGTCGGCGTCTCCATCGTATCTGGCAGCCAGCTGTGAAAGGGAAATTGCGCCGACTTCAACATCGCGCAGCCAGCCAACAGCAGACCGGCGGCGGCGGCGCCCTCCGTCCGGCCGTTAACCACGCCCGCGAAAATGGATTCGAGATCGAAGGTATGATGATGAGCGTGCAAGATCAGCGCGGCCCCCAGCAGACACGCGTCGCCGAGCCGGCTGACCACAAATTTCTTGCGAGCGGAAAAAACCGCACCGGGACGCTCGGGATAGTGCAACAGAAGCCGGTGCAGACACAGGCTGGTTGCTATCCCGGCGGCGAGCAGGAGCAGCAGGTGACCCGAGAGCACCAGCACGACGACCGAGCCCAGCGTCAGGCTCATCCACGATAGAAAACGAGCTTGGTGCGGATCGCCCGCCAAGTAGGGCTGGGAAAACCGCAGCACCACCGCCCCGAGAAGGGTCACGAGCGTGACCATGAGTGCCGAGACGGCATCCAGCCGCAGCGCGAACGCGAAGGCCGCGTCCTCCCCGAAGGGTGCCCAGCGGGCGGTCTGCGGCCCATGCAGGAAAAGCAGAACTCCGGCCAGAACCGCCAAACCCAACGCGCTCATGGCAGACCAGCGGACCAACCGGCCCGCGAGGACAGGTTGATGACCACGAGCGATCAATCCGGCGGCGAGGGGCAGACCCGGGAGGGCCAGCAGAAGGAAGTAAACATACGGGGTCATCGCGGCAGATAATAGCGGCGGCTTGTGTTTTAGTCTATTACATGGTTTTTAATCAGATGTTATATTTAACTTAACCCTCTCTCGCATGCCCGCCTTTTTGAACTATCATCACCTGCGCTATTTTCGGGTCATCGCGCGCGAACGGAGTGTCACCCGCGCCGCCGAAAAGCTGAACCTCTCCGTGCCGGCCCTCAGCATCCAGTTGAAGAAGCTCGAAGAGAGTTTGGCGCAGAAATTGTTTGACCGCGGGCGCGGTGGAATTCGCCTGACCGAGGCGGGGCGCGTCGCGTTCGAGTACGCCGAGACCATCGGCCGCGCCGGCGAGGAATTGATGGATGTCATGCGGAACCGCGCGCCCGGTGCCGCGCGGCAGGTGCTGCGGGTGGGCGCCGTCGCGACCTTGTCGCGCAATTTTCAGGTGGAGTTTCTTAAGCCTGCCCTTCATCGGGCTGAGATCGAGGTCGTGATCCGCTCCGGCGCGCAACGGGAACTGCTGGTCGCGTTGCACGCGCACGAGGTCGACTTGATTCTGTCCAACTCACCAGCGCGACGCGACACGGAGACGCCGTGGCACAGTCACCTGCTCGCGGAGCAGGCGGTCGGCTTGGTCGGCGTGCCCGCTTGGAAGAAGAAGCGGCTGCGCTTCCCGCAGGATTTTCGCGACGTACCCGTTATTCTGCCCAGCCTCGAGAGCAATACCCGCGCGGCTTTTGACCGCCTGACGGCCGCAGCAGGAGTGCGCCCGCGAGTGATGGCGGAAGTGGACGACATGGCCATGCTCCGGCTCTTGGCGCGGGAGGGAGAAGGTCTGGCGCTGGTGCCCCCCGTGGTGGTACGCGACGAGATTGAAGACGGTGTGCTGGTCGAAACGCACCGGATCACGCAGATCCGTGAGACCTTCTACGCCATCACCCCTAGCCGACGGTTCCCCAATCCATTGGTCGGGGAGCTGGTGAAACGGATGGCGAAAGAATTCGTTTAAGACCTCAGGCCTTGAGTGCGAGTGGCCCAAAAGGCGATCCGCAGGAATCGGGCTTTGGAGCGTGGGGTCGTAAAGTCCGCCATGAACCATCGCGATGATCGGGCTGGAAAGCTACGCGAAAAGCACGCGATCAAGCTGATCACGACAACGTATTTTTTCTCGTCGTAAATTTCTCCCCGCAACTCCTCGGCCGCGACCCGTAACCAATTTTAAAACCCATCGATCCCACACTTAATCGTTCACGTTCTCCTACTCCTTCTCGTTCTCAAAAGTAGGCATCGCCAAACCGAGAAAGATCACGAGTAAGAGAACGATAATGATTACGTCGAACCGCCAAGTAGCCGCTCCACATCCTTCCTGTAGCCGCGTTGCCTTTCGATTCTGCTCAAGGCCCTGAGCTTGTCGAACGGGGAGCGCAGCGACAGCACGGTTCAGCAGCAACGCCCCGCCAACAACCCATGCCTGCAATCACCTTCCCTCTCCCTTTCACTCTCACTCCACCCCACTCCACCCTCGATGCCCCGCCACCATAATTTCCACCCGCCAGCCCAACATTACCCCTTCCCCTGTCTGGCCAGACTGTTTGTCAACATTCAACACGTGACCCCTTCAAATTTCCCCGACAACTTCGGTCGGTTCAATCACCTCAACTGCACCCTCTGACTACTCTAGCGTCTTCGCCCGTTTTGAGGATACACCACCGTTGATCCCTCTTCCCTTTTTTAGGGTTTTTTTGGGCGATACGCTGCGACGTAGCTCGCGTGGGGTTTGCCCGTAGATCGTTTGGAAGACCCGGTTGAATTGGGAGAGCGACTGGAATCCCGAACCAAAGGCGATGTCGGTGATCGAATGGTCAGTGGTGGTGAGTTGCTCGCGGGCGCGCTCGGCACGCAGTCGGCCAACGTATTCGCGAAAACGTAGTCCGGTGGCGTGGTGGAATGTACGGCACAGATGGGCGGTGGTCACGCCAAGCTTTCGTGCGATGTCAGTTAATGACACCTCGTGCAGGAAGTTCCGTTGCACCTGATCGCATAGGGTGCGGACCATGGGCGGAAGCTTTTCCGTGGGTTGCGCCAGATTGTCGGTGATGATCAAAGTCAGATGCGCGGCGGCCATGGAGAGGATGCGGACCATCGCGGCATGGCGGCCCGCGTCGACGACGGGAGAGCCTGAACATAATTCGTCGATGGTGGCCGGCGCGACCGGAATCTTGAGGCGTTCGAGCCGGTGACGAATACCGTTTTTCTCCGCGACCGTGGGAGGCGTGGTGAAATAGCCGCCCACCAAAAAGTATCCGAAGACTTGTCCGCCAGCGCGCAGGGGAACGGCCGATTCGCGCAGACCGGCATCGCATTGCAGTTCTGCGGGAGCGCGCTGTGATCGTTCGAGAAGATCTTGTACGGTGGTCGTGCAAAGCCGGCATCCGCCGGGGTTGGCCTGAAGAAACCGGCACAGCGGTTGTTTCCCCTGCACCGCAGCTCGATCACCGAGCTGGCCGACAAACTCAACCGCAAGTCCGGTCGCGGCCTGAAAATCGTCCAGAAATTCACGCAGCGCCGGTAGTGTTCGGATTCGGTCGGAGAGTGCTTGGCGAATGGTCTTTGGCATGGTGCTAGGCCGCTGGTGGCACGGCGGATGGAATAACGATCATCAATTGACATCAAGTAATGCACAAAAAGAAGCAGAGGGCGCGTATTTTCCACGAGCAAGACGTGCTATAGTCACCGCGCACCCAAACCTGCGATGACATCGACACCCATACCGACCCAGAACACCGTGCTGCGGGGCAGTCATCAATCGCTCGTGCCCATGCGGTTGAGCGCCGCCCGGATCTTGCCCGTGGCAGCAATGTTCGACTGGGCGGGATACGCTGGAGTGAAAATGAGGCGCGGGGCGACGATGGACGCGTGCCTGCGTTTTCTGGGAGAAAATCCACTGGATCGTCTGCGCGCGCTGGGGCGTGCGGCACGGCGGCCCGCCGTCAGTGGGTTCCGTCCCATGATTTCCGTCCCATGAAAATCACTCAAAACTCTTTACCATGAAAAACCCATCCATTCCTCTACAACGCCGCATCGCGGGGTTGCCCTTTAACGTCCCGGCTGAAGTCGCCGACATTCTTGAGGCAGCTCCTAAGGTATCCTTCGCCCGATCCTCCGATGATCTGGTGAAACTTGCCGTGCGCGACGCTCGGGCCGACGGTTGGCACGAAGTTGCCTATGACGTCCCCGGGCGAGGCAGCGTCGTCGAGGCGCGGGTCTGCCGCGTCCGCAACGGCATCGCGGCAAATTATCTCGAATCCTACATGCGCCGGCGCGATCCGGATTGCATGGTCATCGGCGACGAGCGTCCGACGGACAAGCCCACTTATCGGGAGCGCTTTGGCGGCGAGTTCGAATCGCTGCGCCAGGAAACTTTCGCGTGGCTCAAAAAGCAGCCGCTGGCGGTGTTTCCGTTCCATGCCGGAGCCGTCGGCAAGGGCACGGATGCGATCGTGATCGCGCCGGACAATGCCGGATTTTTCGCTCTCGGGCTCGCGCTGTTGCAGGGGATACTGAAGCCGGAAGAGATTCCGGAAAATTTCGATCCGCGGGCGATCATCTTCGTCGCGCCGCCCTTTCGTCACACCCATTTTGAGGGCAAACAGGTCGTCGTGCATAATCGACTGCCCGGCAGCCACGAGTTGTTCAGCTACAATCTCTATCCCGGTCCCAGCGCCAAAAAAGGAATTTACGGTGTGCTGCTCAATCTCGGCGAACAGGAAAACTGGCTGACAATGCACTGCTCGACGGTCCAGGTCGTCACGCCCTACGACAACAAGATTGTCATCTCCCACGAAGGCGCGAGCGGCGGCGGCAAGAGCGAAATGCTGGAGCATGCGCACCGGCAGCGCGATGGTTCGCTCTTGCTCGGACGCAATGTGGTGACCGGCGATGAGCGCACGCTCACCCTCCCGCGCACCTGCGACCTCCGGCCGGTGACCGACGATATGGCGCTGTGTCATCCGTCCCTCGACAAGGGCAAGGGGAAACTCTCCCTGCAGGATGCGGAGGACGCGTGGTTCGTCCGCGTGAATCATATCACGCGCTACGGCATCGATCCGCATCTGGAGGAGATGACCATCCATGCCAAAGAGCCGTTGCTGTTTCTCAACATCGAGGCTCATCCCGGGGCCACGGCCCTCATCTGGGAGCACATCGAGGATTCGCCCGGTTCGCCGTGTCCGAACCCGCGCGTGATCGTCCCCCGCAGTCTGGTGCCCAACGTGGTGAACGGTCCGGTCGATGTGGACATCCGTAGCTTCGGCGTGCGCTGCCCGCCCTGTACGCGCGAGAACCCCACTTATGGCATCGTCGGGATGTTCCATGCGCTGCCGCCCGCGCTCGCGTGGTTGTGGCGGCTCGTTGCACCGCGCGGCCATGCCAATCCCAGCATTGTGCAGACCGAGGGCATGTCATCCGAGGGAGTCGGTTCGTATTGGCCGTTTGCCACGGGCCGGCGGGTGGATCAGGCGAATTTGCTCCTCAACCAAATCCTCGAAACTCCGGAGGTCCGTTATCTGCTGATGCCGAATCAGCATGTCGGCGCGTGGAATGTCAGTTTCATGCCGCAGTGGATCGCGCGCGAATACCTCGCGCGGCGGGGCAGTTCGCGGTTCGCGCGCAGCCAAATGAAGACCTCGCGTTGTCCGCTGCTTGGCTACACGCCAGGCAAGATCGTGGTGGAGGGCCGCACGATCGGAGCCTGGTTCTTCGAGGTGGATCTGCAGCCCGAGGTCGGCACTGCGGCCTACGATCAGGGTGCGGAGATACTCCAGGCATTCTTTGCTCGTGAGCTGGAGCAGTTTCTCGTGCCGGACCTGCTCCAACTCGGGCGCCGCATTATCGAGTGCTGCCTCGCGAATGGCACCCTGAGTGATTATGAAAAACTCATCGATCACGAGACGCTGACCACCGACAATTAAACGCCCGCCACATGGAACGCTACCAGTTGCGTTTTCTGCGCAGACGCCGGCCGGAGTTCGATGAACTTCCGGCCGGCCACCGGCGCACTGCATTCGGCGTGGACTATGCGTGGGTGCGCGGCCTGCAAGGCGGAGAAATCTTCTTCACGCGTCACGGATGGGCCATCGCGGAATCCTTGCTGCCGGAGTTCTGGTACGACGAGGAGCGGTATCGCCGCGTCGGGCAGGCGCTCACCGCCGGCACGGGTGCGGTTTACCACGTCCCCATGGCCCACCCGCGCCGTGCACGTTTTGGACTGGTGGTGAAATTCTGCCGCTTTGGCCAAAACGTCGGTCTGACCGTTGTCGGACGCGGGGCGAATTTCGACTGGTCGCGTGACCTTCTCGAGGGAGCGGAGTTTTCCGATCCGTTCAGTGAGTTTGGCCACCTGCAAGTGCTGCGCAATCGCGCCCACGGTCGTATCCGCACCAAGCGCCCGCTGGCGATCTATTGTCCGGCGGCTCATTATCCCGCGTGGCAACTCGGGCGAACCACTTCGACCCGCTGGTGCACAAACCTCAGGCTCGCTGACGACCAAGCTGGCGTCCATGATCATCCGCGCATCCAACTCGAGTGGGAGCGCGTCTATATTCTCGTTTATCAGTGGATCGATGGCATCGATCTCGCACAAGCGGAGCGCGGTGGCTGGTTCGACGCTGCGACGGTGGCATCGCTGACTCGCGCCACGGCCCGCGAACTTTTCGCCTGCAGTTTCGCGGTGCTCGATCACAAACCGAGTCACATCATTGTGCGCCCGGACCGAAGGGCGAATTGGCTGCGCCATCACAACGATTTGGCGTGGGCCTTGGTCGACTACGAGTTGCTGGTGCCCAATCCGCTGGCTGCAACCCCTGATGCTTCTCGCGGAATGAGGGAGGAATTGCCGTGCCCATGAAACAAAGCCATACGGCTTGTCTGAGACGAGCAGAAGGGGGCACGAGTTGACAATTGACAAACGCTCCGACCAGCCGCGTCCGCAACGAACCAGCGCCAAGATCGGACTGGAGCGCTACGCGAATATCACGTGATCGAACTGTGGCCTCGTCACAGCCGCGCTTTTAATTTCTGCGCTTGGGCCAAGGCCGCATCGGCCGTCTCGGCGCGCACGGTGAAATGGCCCATCTTGCGGCCGGGCCGGTG
>Ga0163144_10003873_pt1 | contig 34037 bp, 16 predicted proteins | sample OliLak19BULKMAT1_FD_123175 | JGI IMG/M metagenome (GOLD analysis project Ga0163144, IMG submission 123175) | Freshwater microbial mat bacterial communities from Lake Vanda, McMurdo Dry Valleys, Antarctica - Oligotrophic Lake LV.19.BULKMAT1 | ecosystem: Environmental > Aquatic > Freshwater >... | reverse complement strand
GATACGCCTTCGCGTCTTCTGGCTTCGAGATCAGTTTCGCATGCGGCACCTTGATCGCGACCAGCCGATCAAGTTGCTCATCGTGAGCCAGATAGACGAGACCAAAGCCGCCCTTGCCCAGGACTTTTTCGATCCGGTAGCGGCCAATGCGTTTGGGCTGTTCGGTCGGTGCCGCGTCATCTTTCGCGATGGCCTTGCCCTGCGGATCCTGCGTCACGTCATATGGATTGGAATCATTCATATTCGCGGCCGGTTCTCTCGACATCGTCGATCGTGTTCGTCATTTTCGCGTCGAGAAGAATCTACCACATCGGATTTCGGGTTGCATCCGTGCTCTTCGGCGTACCAATTCGGGCCTTGACGAGGATCGTGAGGCTGCCTCTCAGCATCTTTTTCGGTCCGTCGGTCCGACAAACCGAGTGCCATTTGGTTTGTTCCTTTGAGCGCGTCGGTGGCGCACACCGGAGCGATGAACACGACAACGGAAAAATGCGTCGGTCACATCGACCGGAGCACTGATCACCTGTGTTTCAACTGAGTCGGTGGTCACGACCGACTCAGGAAGCGGCATATATCCCGCACACCTTGGTCCGCCAGACCTGAGGCAATTCGCTCGATCAGTCCGACGCAGAATGCCGACCAAGGAGCAGCCATACGATTGCGTGCCACGCAAACCCACCTGAGGAATCCGGCGGCGACGAACACTCCAATAACTACCAACAGTATTTTGAATGTGGTCCTCACAATGCGCATTCGAGTGAGTTCAGGTGCAGCGCCAGTATTGCTCTCGTGCTCTATTGCATTTGGTTCAGCGGAATCAACGCGACACCTGAGTCTTCAGCAACCAATCCCAGCAGAATGTGCTCAGGACCAATGTGGTCGTGATTCGATCGCTGAGCTTCCTGATTGGCCAGCTGCATCATCGCGACTTTGCAACGACAGCGAACACTGACTCGCATTTGCTTCAGGGAGCTGCGGACGAAGCGGTTGAGAAGATGTCCGCCATGATGCGAAAACGGGCTGCGAAGGTCGATCCCGGGAAAAGCAAGAGAGCCTCGAAGCGGGCTCCGAAACGGGCCTGAAGAAAGCTGGTGAGGACATTTTGTGAGTACACGCGCCAGAAACAAAAAAAGCCTGTCGTCTCCGATTTTTCCGGAAAACACAGGCTTTTTTCAATGCACTCGAATGGGCTCGAACCATTAACCTTCGGTGCCGTAGGCCAACACACGGCCCTCAACTGGTCGATAACTGCTGGACGTAAACGCTTGCTCTGTAGGGGCTTGCAATTCAGGAAACATTGTGCCTTTGGAGGCTCGTGCATCCGCAGTTTACTCGATTCCGTGCCGGGTACCATCGATTCCGTGCCACATTCTGTGCCATGTCGAACTCCTCCAACTGCAAGGTGCGGCCATGCAGCTTTCGGGAACTCGGATTCAGACGGTGATCGCAAAACTGCACCAGACAGGCGCGGTCAGAAGCGACCGAATCCAGAATTGATTCAGGCAACGGAATGTGGCATTATGGCAATGAGCCCGTTCGGCAACGGATTCGATGTCCGCTGTTTCTCATTCTCAGCTCCGGTAGGTGCACATGATTCGCGTCTTCCAGCAGTGCGGTTCTGCCGCCCTGCCAGGAGACGATTGGACGCCACAGGATTTTTTCGTTTGACTCGATGGGGTTCTGTCATTCACGACTGAAACCTCCGGCGCATGAACCGAATTGTCTGGATCTGAACTCGGACAATACGGCCCGCGCGGTCAGCGGGGAATAGTGGGCTTTTAGGCATTCCTGGCAGCGTGGTCCGTTCCCCCACTGAAATCTAACGAACGAGGTTGAATCTGCCTGGCCGGAGCCGAGAAGGCAACTTCTCGTAACACGACGAAACGAGGTTTCTCGTCCAATCGTCTCCGTCCCAATGCACTTCCTTCCGTCCAGTCACGATGTTCCTCGAAGTGCCGTACATCACATCCACATTCGTATGCTGCAGACTGCGGCGCAATGTGATGGATTCGCCTTCCTCTGGCGACCCTGCCGCGCCAGCGGTCTCACTTGCGTTTCGTCTTGATGGCGACTTTCTGCGAATCTGAGGCTGGGATTCGCATCGTCGCTATCAGCCCGGATTTCAGGAGACCCTGAGAATTGGCGACCTTGGCCCAGACGCGGACCTTCTGACTGACTTCCTGAACCTCAGAGTCCACAAAAACCACCTTGCCCAGGAAACAGGTGTGTTCCACCTCCAGGTCCACTCCCGGGATTTCGACCTGAACTTCGACCGGCTGGCCCCGCCGAACCATCCAGGCTCGTTCAAGTGGAAGAAATCCTTCAACACGCAGTTCGTTCAAGATGGCAATGTCTGCAATCGGCTCTCCTTCCTGGACCGCCTCACCAGCTGACTTTTGCACTCGCAGGATGACTCCTTCAAACGGAGCTTTCACGCTGTAACTGGAAAGGACAATCCGTGCTGTTTCGTATTTGAGTTTCGATATCTCAAGACGATGCGATGCTTGTTCAATCTGCAGCAACGCACGCTGGGCGGCGAGCTGGAGATTCTGCACGGTGAGTTCGGATTGGGCACCGGGGATTTCGCTGTTGAGTGAAAGGGCTCGTGAGTATTCCAGTTGAGCCAGTTCACTGAGCTTCTGAGCATATCGCAGATCAACGTCGTTCTCGGCCTCCACAGCGGCGGTTGCCGCTTCGGCACTGGCGAGGTCGTCTCGGATCTGAGCGACAATCAGTCCAGCCGGTACGACGTCCCCATCCTGAACGTCGATGTGTTCAAGGATGCCCGAGCGAGTACTTGCCAACACTGCTGATTGAAGCAGCGTCACTCGGCAATCCTGCAACGTGATGACGTCAGCCTCGTCGCCACTCCGGGGTGTTGGTGTTTGACCGTCACCGAAGCTGGCGGACAGGAAACATACTCCGACAGCGAATAGAGCAGCCTGACGCTGCAGTGATGCGGTCATAAACACGCGGCCTCCTTGCCCAACCGGCTCTTGATCCTATTGGAGATTGCCGAAAAGTGTCAAGCAGGATCTGACCTTGATCGGGCGAGGGGATTCTCAGAGACTTCAAGCGTTTCTGAGAATTGAACACGCCCACCGCTGGTTTTGAAGTTGCAAAATTTGGGATGCGTGGGGCAATAACACTAAGAATTGTTGAAGAAACACAAACACGACGCGCCAGCGAGTGGTGGGATCCGCTGGAGTCGGCAACACTGCAAAACCTCTTGCTGGCGCTGTGGGCTTGTGGGCGATGCACCCTCTGGAATCAGGCGACCGAGTTGCCCGATTCACCGACGCGAAGCCTTGCCGGAATCAGCAATGAAAACCGCTGTGCGATTGTCATCGATTCTGGCGGAAATCGAAGAGTTTGCCGCCAGCAGCGACTCGGCACCTGTTTTTTTTCATCAGCTCCTGAGCGACCTGTCCACAGCCCTGGACGCACGTGCCGCCGCATGCTGGATGCGTGACCAGGATCAGTCGGTTTCGCTGTTTTCTGAGCATCAATTCTCAACGCTTGATCTTCAGAACGATGTGCAGGGAACACGGCTGAATCAGCGAATTCTGAGTGACGCTCTAGCGGCCGTTTCAAAACGAGGTCATTCCCTCACCGGACGCCACAATTCACGCCCAAAAACGGCGTCCTTCGACGGGGCTGACCCCGCGTCGAAATCACCTGTAATGAACCGCAGCGCGACGATTGTCCCGTTCCAGCTGAGGAATGACGAGGCGGTCAGTTTTGTGTTGCTGATTCCGATTTTCCACAAGGGCAACTGCGTCGGAGTACTCGAATTCTTCGCCGGCGGAGAACGGTGGCTGTTGGATTCCGAGGATCATCGAGATCTTAATTCCGTCGTGACTCTCGTCGATCAGTATCTGGAGCGACTGGAGGAATCGACTCGCGCGACTGATCCGTCAGGTTTCCTGGAGGTCTTTCAAGGGTTTTCCGCTGAACTGCACAGCAGTCTTGATCCCACGACGATCGCTGTCTCGGCGGTCAATGACGCAGTGTCAATTCTCAAGTGTGATCGTGCCACACTGCTGCTGAAACATGGTTCGCGATGGGACGTGGTCGCGGTGAGCGGACACGGCCCGGTGAACGCGAGATCGAACCAGATTCAACTTTTGCAGAAGCTGACGCATCGTGTGGCGGGTATCCGTGACGTGCTGCTGTATACGGGACATGATGACAAAATCCCGATGCCAGTCGCTGATTCCCTTGCAGCGTATGTGTCCGAAAGTGGCAGCCGGATGTTATTGCTGCGCCCGCTGTTTCACTCGGTGGTCCGAAACCGCAACGAGGCACAGAATGAATCGCAGCATCGCAAAGACGGGCGTCTGCTGGGGGCAATCGTGCTGGAACAATTCACGGCCAGTCGACCAGCTGCCTCGTTACAAAAATATGCCGAACCTGTTTGCGACCAAATCTCGCTGGCATTGTCCAACGCGCTCGCGTACCGACGCATTCCGTTACTTCCGCTCCTTGATGCTCTGGGTGCTCAGTGGAATGCCATTCGCGGGCGAACGATCGCAAAAGTTGCTGTGTTCCTGTGCTGTTGTGCTGTGCTGCTCGCAGTCCTGGTCAAGGTTCCGGCGGAATATATGGTTGATGCGAATGGCAAATTGATGCCAGCACTTCAACGGCGTGTTTTTACGGAATTTGACGGCGAGGTGCGTGAAATTCTTGTGCAACCCGGACAACGTGTGGAGATTGGCACTCCTCTGTTGACTCTCAGTAACGATGCCTTCAGCGACGAGTTGCGGTTGTTGCGGAGTCAACGAGACGAAAGTCGCAAGTCTCTGCTGGGATTGAATTCGGAACTGCACAGTGTGGCGAAGACCGGCGCGCGTGAACACCAGCTTCGGCTTCAGGCGGAAATCGAACAATGCCGGATTGACGTCAGCAGCCTGCAGAACCAGATCAGTCAGGTCGAGAAAAGAATCGAACGATTGACCCTTCGAGCGCCGATCACCGGGACAGTGGTGACATTCGCGGATCAACAGCAGATGATCGGCCGGCCGGTTCGTCGCGGAGACACACTGCTTGAGATTATGGATGAAAGCGGGCCCTGGCGACTTGAACTTGAGATTCCTGAAAATCGCATGCACCACGTTCGACATGGAATCTCAGTGTATGGCGAGGAAGTTCCGGCCACCTTCAAACTTTCAGCGGATCCGGCGAATGAGTTTTCAGGATGGCTGAGTCACACTTCGGAACGATCAACGATCAGTCCGGAAACTGGATCGGTGGTGAAGGTGTATGTGAGCCTCAACGACGCTCCGAATCTGCCAAAACGGATTGGAGCGGATGTCCGCACAAGACTGGAGTGCGGCGAATATAGCCTGCTGTACGTCCTGTTCGGTGACATCGTGGAATTTGCAGAACGCGAATTCTGGCTGTGATACTGGCTGAGGACTCAATTATCGTGCTGATTCATTTCAAACGACTCAAGCCAGGGATCGAGACCCAGTTCTTCGCACGACTCGCGCACGTGCTTCTCCCTCTTCAGCAGTCTGCGTCGCTGATCTTCATGTAATGCCTCAAGACGATTCCTCGCCAATTCAAATGCGAAAACGTGCTTCGGAGACAGCTCTCCGGAGGAATCGCTGCGGAGTCGGTGACGATAGCAATTGAGCTCCGATTCCGGCATTGCCCGCAGCAATTCGTCTTCAAATGAAAGGAAGAACTGATAGCTGCCGGGATCTCCTCGGCGGGCAGTACGGCCGATCAGCTGGCGATCAATTCTTGCAGAGCTGTGCATTTCGGTGGCGATGACATGCAGCCCGCCAAGGTTTCGGACTTCTTCAGAAATTCGGATATCCGTGCCACGTCCTGCCATGTTCGTAGCCACAACAACGCTCGCGGCCTCGCCAGCACGAGCAATGATCGTTGCCTCGCGATGGTCCTGCCGCGCGTGGAGCAGTTCGTGCGCGATGTCCACCTTACTCAGCCTGCCGGACAACATTTCAGAGGCACGCACCGAAGGCGTGCCGACCAGAACAGCGCGTCTCTGTTGTTGCAACTTCGCAATTTCACTGACAAGGGCGTTGAGCTTATCGTTCATCGTCAGAAAGACGCGCGGAGTTGTCGCTTGGCGCTGACATGGCCGATGAACGGGGATCTGAGTCACACGGACTCCGTAAACGTATTTCAGTTCGCGCCTGACCGGTAAGGCAGTTCCAGTCATGCCCGCTCGATGTTGGTAGAGGTTCAGATAACTTTGAACTGAGATTCGAGCGGTTTCTCGAGTCATACTGCTGATTTTCAGCTGTTCTCTGACTTCGATCGCCTGGTGCAGACGGTCCTGCCAGCGGCGACCGTCGAGAATTCTGCCGGTCGATTCGTCGACAATCTGAACCTTGCCATCGATCACCACGTAGTCACGCTCTGCAGAGAAAGCCAGTCGAGCGGTCAGTGCTCGTTCAACCTGCCGACAGATCATCTCGGTGTCATGAGATGCCACCAGGTGTGGCTTGTCTTCCAGCAGGACGCGCTGGTAGCCGCTTCGGGTAAGCCGGGCGGAACGACGATCAGTTCGAAAACGGAAATCGGCATGCTCGTTCAGTAGCCCCGCGAAACTGTCGCTCCACCGCAGCAGCGAAACGGTCCCTGCGGAACACTCCCGATTGACTGCGATCAACAATGGAGTGCGTGCCTGATCGACCATGATACTGTCTGCTTCATCCACCAGGACAAAGAAGTGCCCTCTCTGAACCGGACTTCGTGTCGCTCCAGAATGTAGTACGGCATGCGTCTGCCGCAGCAGTCGATCGCGGAGGAAATCGAACCCCATCTCTTTCTCAGTGCCGTAAGTCACATCGCAGGAATACGCCTGACGACGTTGTTCATGTGGCATGGAATTGTCAAGAAAGCCAACGGTCAGACCCAGACGAGCAAACACCGGTGAGGCGAACTCAGCGTCCCGTGTTGCCAGATAATCATTGGTTGTCAGAATATGGCAGCCTTTGCCCATCAATGACTGGAGAAACACCGGCGATAGCGCACTGAGTGTCTTGCCTTCACCGGTTTCCATCTCAGCGACACCGCCCTCTGCCATCACCAGTCCGGCAGCGATCTGGACGGGAACATGTCTAATGCCATAGGTACGGTGCGTGGCTTCACAGACAAGTGCAAATGCCGTCGGCAAGAGTCGCCTTAGCGAAACACCGCTCCGGGCTTTCCAGCGGAGGTCGTTGCTCTCGTGCAGTAGACATCGATCTTCCCAGCCGGACATACTGTCTGCAATCCGGAGTACCTCTTGCACCAGTGCCACCTGCGCAAGATTGCGTGTTCCGGGAATGATCGCGCCAAGTCGCCAAAGTCGAGACCAGATACTCATTGGATAGTCTCCGCCCGCTGATGCCGTTCTCATTGATCAATGCGAAACGTAGAATGTTCGATGCAGCTGGATGCCGATCCAGCCGACAAGTGATGGCTGGCTGACTTCGAAACGGCCAGTTCCACGCATGCCGGTGAACAAACCAGCATCAGGTTTCTCAATCACGACAGTCGCCTGATAAACAGCCGAGGTCACCCGCTCACCTCCATTGACGGCGTCAGTGATTGTTGCCATCGGTCCACCAAATTTGACGGACAGCGATGCCGGAACGAGATTTTCCTCTCGGGGTGCTACGGTGAGAACGTGCCCAATCAACACGTCTCCCGGACGATCGGACAGTTTGATCTCGACTTTTTCACCGGGCTGCATTTTCTCGCGACCCGCCTGATCCACGAACAGGCTTGCCTGCCACTCGTCCTTCTGCGGTGCAATACTGCCGATATGCGTTCTGGCCGCCAGCCACGTCCCCTGATTCTTCGCTTCGAGCGGACCATCACTCCTTCCTTCATGTGGCGACGAAAAGGTTGAAGAATTCATTTCTTGTGCTGACGGCGGGGCAATCAACACTCCGCCGCAGGGTGCCACAATCGTCAGCTGCTTAACCTTCTGCTCAAGCGACGAACGTTCTTCGTCAACTGACCTGATGGATTCGACGGCAAGCTCCAGTCGCGAGGATTCATTCGTCGCACGAGCCAAAGCCACTTCCAGTTGACACTTGCGAAATTTCGCCTGCAGTTCCGTCCGCTCAAGTTGCAGCGCTTCGCTTCTTAACCTTAGCATTGGTTGACCGACGACAACGGTCTCTCCTGGGCTGACAAGTATTTCGTCTACAACTCCATCCACCTGTGAGTAGATATTTCGCATTCCGGCAGGTTCCACGACCAGCGGAGCATGGCCATGAACAGGCAGCGGAATCATCAGCGATGCCGTCGCGATCCCAATCAGTGTTAACAGTGCTGTCGCGATCCGCACAGATTTCATCGAATCACTCCCGGCAAAAGAAATCGACTGGCAGATTCCTGCAAAAAAGCGATAAAAGCCAACAGAAACGGAAAGTCCAGTGGTGATCAGCGCCAGGTTCTGCAGTCCAAAAGGCCGCAGAACGTGGAACAGGAATCCGGTGATCAACAGCACCAAAACCCCGCGATTCAGCATTGCAGCGAACGCATAAGCCACGAACAACAGTCGATCTCCTGTTGGCGCATATATGCTGACCGGCAGGCTGAGACCGGTGCAAACCTTCAGGAACAGCTGCCGAACTTCCTGATCGGCTTTGGTTCGGAGGTTAGGAATCTCCAGCCAGTCCGCCAACATGTAGTAGCCATCGTATCGGAGCAGCGGATTCGCATTGTAAATCACTGTCGTCACAGCGGTGACCATGAACGCATTGAGCAGCAGGAAACTCAGGAGACCGGGTTGCGTCCATGACCAAAGCGTCAATGCAACGGCCGAAATCAGCACTTCGATATAGATTCCTGCTGCAGCCACCAAAATGCGGTCCCGCTTCCTGGGAAGCATCCATGAGTCGGAAACGTCGCAGTAAAGGCACGGGCTGAAAACCAGAAATGCAACGCCGATTTCGTGGCATTCACCGCCAAAGTGCCGACAAGCCAGACCATGGGCAAATTCGTGAACCATCTTGGTCACGCCAAGAGTGATCCACAGCAGAAACATATTGACGGAGCCGAATACGCTGGAGAGAGCCGGGAGCCGATTATGAATCTCGTCAAAGCGGATGGCCACTTGCAACCAGGATGCTGCGACAAAAATCAGCGTCAGGAAAACAGCCCATGGATGAAACATCCACCGAACCAGCGGATACAACCGCTGCAGGACCGGTTGCGAATTCCAGCCCGGAAGCTTGATGAACAGTGGACTGAGCAATGCCGCAAGAAACCGTTTGCGACTGCGTTTTCTGTTCTCACCGAGGATCTGCTTCGCGCGTCCCGTTCGAGTACTTCCAATCAGCCCCTTTCGACTGAGGTCAGTAATCAGCAGCTGAAGGTCGCGACATGTGGTTTGAACTGCGGGAAACTCGAAATGCAGGCGGGCCAGCAATTCTTCGATGCTTCGAGTTCCATCGAGCAGTTCCAGGACGCGACGTTCTTCCTCTCGCAGGCGGAAATAGTGCAATGCCAGCGGGTCCTTGACCACGTGCCACAATCCGCCCTGAAACTGCATCTCTTGAAAACGGAGATCACGACGGGCGCATAAGGGCAGCGGCAAACTGCGGAAATTGAGAGTGTCCAGACCTGTTTCAGACATCGCTGGTCGAAACTCCACATTGCTCTTTGCTGCGAATCCCTGCCGCAAGTCAGATACGATCTTTGAAGTGCATCTGACCCGTGCTGGGCTAGGGGGGTGTTAATAGAACGGCAGGCATGATGGATGCTTTTCCCTGTCCACCTGCGTTTGGGGTCGGAAACTTTGCATCCGATCCGGCAGGCGCATCTGCCTGCGGAGTGACGGGCTCACTTACGTTGTCCAGGGTGAGCTGGCATGTCACATAATGCCAGCGATTGATGCTCATATTATACTGAACCAGTGCCGCATTCTGGTCTCGCAGCGCCATAACATAAGCTTCCTGGGACGGCATGAGTCGATCAATGTCGAGCTGTCCCGTTTCGTACATCCGACGGTGTGTCTGGAACCGGGATTCGGCTGCCTGCAGTCTGGCATTCTGTCGTTCAAGCACTTGCCAGGTGGATTCAACCTGGTCACAACTGGCGCGAACCTCATATCTCACTTCGTCACTTTGGGCTGATTCAGAAAGCTTTGCGCGGGTATGTGCGAGTTCCATGCGTCGCAGGCTGCTTTTTGCTGCGCGCTGACCGAGCGTCTGCTGAAAACTCAGGCCCAGATTCCAGTTGGGATAGTTTGCACCGGCAAGGTCGTTGACGGACCCGGAGAAGTTATTGTTCAGGCCGCTGAATCCGAATCCAGCGAGAACATTCACGTCAGGCAGGAGCCCATCTTTTTGTTGATCAAGCTCCAGAGCAGTCATTTGTACCTGACGGCCTTGAGCCTTGATTTCCGGGCGCTCAGCAAGCGCCCTTTGCATTCCCTGCTCCAGGTCCGGTACAAACTGACTTGTGAACGGAACGGCATGCATGACAAGTTTCACTGTTGTTGCGGGATCCATCCCAAGCGTCTGACGAAGCTGTTGTTCCGATAAAGTCAGGTCTCGTTCCGCTCCCGCCAACTGTGCCCGCGTCGCCTCATAATTCTCCCGAGCCTGTAACTCGTCAGCCACTGAATTCAGTCCCAGTTCGAGTTGTCGACGTTCGTTTAGCCAAGCCTGCTCTGCGTATTCAACGATCCTGGAAAGGCTGCCGACATTTGAACGCGACCGGTGCAGTGTCCACCAGGCGACCTCGACTTCGTACAGGATGCGATTGACGTCGGCTTTGAATTCCTGATTCGACTGATCGTGCCGAATTCGCGCGATTCGCAGTCCCAGCTCATTGATGCGATATCGAGCACCCTTCAGAATCGGTTGTTCGACTGTCAGCCGGAGCCCCGATCGATACGCCGGATTAACGATCAGAAACTGTCCAGCCGGGTTGTTGAAGTTGTAGCTCGTGTTGTAGCCGATTTGCGCGCGTGTTCCGCTTTGCCAGCGTTTCTCAAGCTGTAACTGGTCCGTTGAGTTGCCGACAGAGCCCAATGTGGTGGTTTGAAATGTATTCAGATTCGTCCCCAACGCCTGAACCGTTGAGCCTGCCTGCTGGCTGTTTTGTCCAAACTGCGCCCCGCTGAAAACTGCCGGGTCAAATCTTGCCAGCTCGATATCAACATCCGTCAGCATTTCCTGCGGCACAGAACTCAGCACTCGAATGCCCTTACTGTTCTCCAACGCATAATGCAGTGCATCCTCCAGCGTCAGATCAAGCGACTCTGGTGCGGCGGCGGCAAATGCGGGATCCTGAGCAGGTTTGCTCGCACTTGCCTTCACATCGTCTTCTACTTCGTCGTCTGTTTTGGCAGCTGCAGATTCCTTGACCGCAGCATGCTCCTCGAATGACGCAGTTGCAGGGATCGCAGCAGTAACGATCCGATTCAACGGGCTCAATTTGTCCAGGAAACTTCTGGAGATCATTGTTGAATCTGTCAGCTGACAACCGGCGGTCGCCAGCAATATCAGAGTCGGAACGAAGCGCCATGCTTTGGGATTCGATCGGCCGTATGCTCGGCGGCGGTTGCCTGCCCGCTTTTTACGATCGTTGACCATTATCACGTGGAACGATCCGTGTCGGGAGTGGGAAGTCCGCCAATTCTGCGGCAAGTCTCTCGGCACTTGTCCTTCCCTGCAATAGAACGTTCTGGCGGGAAGCGCCATCTAAGTGATCCTGAATCGCCGGTCAGGACAGATTTCTGCAGATTCTGCTGGTTCGTGATTTACCGGCTGCCAAGCTGCATGGCTCGCTGCCCGGAGGCGTTGATTATCCTTGCAGGAATTTCCTGTCGCAAGTAGTGTTCCAAACACTTCCTCTGCGTATCTGGTGGTTCCTCTCTCAGCGTGCGATTCGAACATGCCACCGAATACGCTGGCCGCAGGATTCCGCTATCTCAGGCAATACAGCGATGGTTGTGTTGTGACTGTGCGTCCGACGATCTGCATCGTGGTGCGGGGACTTGTTGTTCAGGTATGTAACGCTGCTTCTTTTGCGATACGAGTCCTTTGCATCAGCATAACTACCGCCATCGGAGTCATGGCGCAGGAAGCGGATGAACCGAAAGTGGATTCTCTGCTCTTCGAAGCAATTGATTCGAATCATAGAAATGGGTTCGGGCAGAGTGAGAGTTCTGAGTCCAGGGTCCAGCAGCTTCTGGCGGCTACTCGTGACTCGGATCCACGTGTTCGTCAGGATGCGATTGATTCGATGCGCACGACCAGACCTTCGATCGAAACGATCGAGCGTCTGGCTGAACTCGTCACATCTGATCCCAGTCTGCTGGTCAGAGAAACAGCTCGACTTCAGCTGATCGAATGGCGTCATTCACAGAAGCCATCCGGTTCGCGGATTTTCGGTGCCACGGACCGGCAGCGACCTCTTACGAAAACAATGATACAGAATTCAGATCGACTCGAGTTTCCTCGCATCGACGATGAACGATCTCAATCAGACGACTTCAGTGCTGAGCCTGGTTCGTTCGAAAACGAGCTGTTTCGCCGTCAGTCGATCACGGAGACACCGGAGCATCCTGCCGGAACACTCAACAGCGATGGGACCTCTCACAGCCCCGACGTACTTCGCAGTCCGTTTCCGCCAAAAATGGACGAGGATGAATTCCAACCGCGTGTTCCCGGCGCGCCGACGATCACTCGATCACACTTTGAAGCTCCGCTCGGATTTACGGGCCCTTCAAGTGTACTGCCCGGCGAATCGCAGCAGAGTCCTCATTTTGTACCGCTTGAAGACCGCTGGAGAATCGGATTTCCTGAATGGGATCGTTACGGAAAGGGCAATCCTCGCGTCGACGATCAGCCGTTTGAAACTGGTCACTGGTGGGACCCATACAATCAAAATGTGCTCAAGGGGGATTATCCGATCATTGGGCAACATACGTTTCTGAACGTCACCGCCACAAATCAGATGCTGAATGAGTTTCGCGAAGTGCCAACGGGAACAACGCCGTTTGAAAGCACTGTCAATTCCAATCAGGAAGAGTTTTTTGGGAATCCACAACAGTATTTTTTCGCCAACAATCTGAAACTACAGTTCAGTCTGACGCACGGTGACGCCGCGTTTAAGCCTTTTGACTGGCAGTTGCGTTTGATGCCGGTCCTTAATCTCAATTACCTGAGCGCCAAAGAACTGGGAGTTGTCAACCCGAACGTCCGGTCCGGGACAACCAGGTATCGACAAGACGTCGCTTTGGAGGAATGGTTTGCGGAGGCAAAACTGGCTGATCTCAGCCCCGACTACGACTTCCTATCTGTAAGGGCCGGCTCTCAGCCCTTTGTGAGTGACTTTCGCGGATTCATCTTTGCCGACACGAACCGAGCCGTCAGGCTGTTTGGAACACGACTTTCCAATCGTGATCAATTTAACCTGATCTGGTTCGACCAAACAGAAAAAGACACGAACAGCGGGCTCAACACCTTTGATGACCGGCATCAGAATACCCTGATTGCGAACTACTTCCGACAGGACTTTGTGTTTCCCGGGTACACTGCGCAGTTCAGCTTTCATTACAACAACGATCAGCCAGGCGTGGAATTCGACCGCAATGATTTCCTTGTCCGCCCGGATCCGGCAGGTGTGTTTCGGCCGCACCGTGTTGAATCGTATTATTTTGGAATTGCCGGAGACGGACACATTGGCCGCGTCAATGTCAGTCACGCATTCTATCACGTTGAGGGCCGTGATGGTCTGAATCCGATTCAGGGGCAGGAGTCACAGATCAGGGCCAACATGGCTGCTGTCGAACTGTCGATCGACCGAGACTGGGTTCGATTCCGCACTTCGTATTTTTGGGCGTCCGGAGACGATAATCCAGGTGATTGTAAAGCCGAAGGCTTCGATTCGATTCTCGACAATCCGAATTTTGCTGGTGGACAGTTCAGTTATTGGCAGCGCCAGTCGATTCGACTGTTTGGCGTGAATCTCGTGCAGCGTGAAAGCCTGGTCCCTGATCTTCGATCCAGCAAGACGCAGGGGCAAAGTAACTTTGTGAATCCTGGTTTGCATCTGGTGAATGCCGGAATGGACTTCGAGATCACACCGAAAGTGAAGGCCATCACAAATGCAAATCTGCTCTGGTTCGATGAAACCGAAACGCTGGAGCGGTTCGTATTTCAAAGCAACATTCATCGCAGAATCGGCACTGATCTTAGTCTGGGAATGGAGTATCGTCCGCGACTCAGTGACAACATCATCTTGTCGGGTGGTGTCTCAACATTGATTCCTGGCCGAGGATTTGATGATCTTTTTGGAGTTGCGAATCCGCGTTCATCAGCCAGCGCTTTGCCAGGAAAGGCGGAGACACTTCACGCCTTGTTTCTGGACTTGATTCTCACGTACTGATCGGGCTGTCTCGCTCCATCGCGTTGAAAGCATCTGCCATATCCCCTCAATGAATCAATGGAGTACCATGCGCTGTCGAATTCACTGTATCCGTCGACTTCTCGCCCATGGAATGCTCATGGAATGACAACGACAATCCAATGTCAGGCTGAGAACGCAGTGGAAACTTGGGTTCGGTGTTGTTGGCGGATCGGAGTACTTCGCTCCGACAACAGGGAATCGAAGATGTGCTGGTTTTGCGAGATCGAACATGGATGGGAAAATGCTGGTAATTCTCAGAGCAAAACCTGCGGCAATCGTGCTTGTGTATGTCTCCCTGGCGGTGATTGGTGTGGGGTGGCTCGCATCGACATTTCTTTTTGATACTCAACTCCACGCTGAAGAACCAAGGACCGCCGCACGTCTGGATCGTGGAGCAGCGCCTGTTGCCGCCGTATCATTTCCACTTCAATCTTCATCAGAGCCCTTTCCGATGGCTCCCCAGTTGGCTGGGATCAACTTCTCGGAACAGTCGCAGGAACAGGCCGACGCAAAGAGCGTGGGGTGCATCAAGTGCCATAGCGGCGCTCATGATCCGCATTACAGTCCGGCAGTGAAGCTCGGTTGTGTCGACTGCCATGGAGGCGATCCGTCGACTTCCCACAAGGAACGTGCGCACATTCGGCCACGGTTTGCTGACGTGTTTCGCAGTTCCGCCAATCCGGTTCGATCGTACACCGCACTGAATCATGAGCGTCCGGAGTTTGTTCAGTTCGTCAATCCTGGTGATCTGCGTATTGCCCACATCAGTTGCGGAACATCGGGCTGTCATGCCAGGGAAACACTGGAAGTTAAGAAGAGCATGATGACCCACGGCTGCATGCTTTGGGGAGCTGCTCTGTATAACAATGGTGCTGTGCCCGACAAATGGCCGCAATATGGCGAGAGCTACAGCATGCATGGAGTTCCCCAGCGGCTGCAGACGGTTCCCACACCGACGCCGGAAGAAACGGCACGCAAGGGCGTCCTGCCATATCTGGATCCCTTGCCACGGTTCGAAATCACACAGCCGGGCAATCTGCTGCGGATCTTTGAGCGGGGCGGCCGATTTATTAATGATGTCGGAATTCCGGAACGGCTGGAAGAACCCGGAAAACCAAGGACTCGACTGAGCAACCGTGGTCTGGGAACAGGAACCCGCACAGATCCGGTCTTCATCGGCCTTCAGAAAACGCGGCTGCTGGACCCAACTCTGAATTTCATGGGCACGAACGATCACCCGGGAGATTTCCGATCCAGCGGCTGTGCAGCCTGTCATATGGTTTATGCCAACGATCGTTCCGAAATTCATTCCGGTCCATATGCGAAGTATGGCAATCTGGGAATGGCCGCATCAACGCCGGATGGCTTTGTCGGAGAGCCTGACCCCACAATTCCAAAACACGAACCTGGCCATCCCATCGCACACCGATTCACCAGAGCAATTCCCACAAGTCAGTGCATCGTCTGCCATATTCATCCTGGAACAACTGTCATGAACAGCTTCCTGGGTTACATGTGGTGGGACCTGGAAACCGACGGGGAGTTCATGTACCCGCGCGAGGAAAAACATCCGACATCCGAGCAGTTTACCCAGTCACAGATGTCCGATCCCAACGAAGCGGCTGCACGGGGAAACTGGTCCGATCCGAACTTTCTTGCCGAGACATCCGCGCTGAATCCGCAACTGCAGCACACTCAGTTTGCTGATTTCCACGGTCATGGCTGGGTGTTTCAGGCTGTGTTTAAGAAAGACCGCGACGGTACTCTGCTTGATCATTATGGGAATCCGATCCCAAACCCGACTGCGGCGCAGCGGCAACAGGCGATGAAGATTCCTGAGCTTGAAAAGGAATTGCATCGAAACCGAGACTGGACGGAAACTGACCCTGCATTGCTGGCGGATGTCCGGCAACACGAGATAGACCTGCTGCAGAAGCGACAATCTGTGCCCGTGCATATGCTCGATGTGCATCTGGAAAAGGGAATGCACTGTGTCGACTGCCATTTCCTACAGGATGTTCATGGTAACGCAAAACTGTATGGTGAAGTGCGTGCCGCAATCGAAATTCAATGCATCGATTGCCACGGTACGGCCTCACAACGTGCGGCTCAGCTCGTCAATGGACGCACGCAACTCAGGACGTCAGGGCCAGCTGCCGAAGAGCGGGACGGAACAACCGTTGGCCGGAATCTCTCAGAAATGTACACGCCATTTGGAAAACGCAGATTCGAGAACATTGGCAACCGCATCATTCAGAACTCGATGGTCGAGGACGACCTCAGCTGGGAAGTGACTCAGGTTGCGGACACGATCAATCCCAAACATTCCAAATACAATCCGGTCGCTGCGCTGGCCAAAACGGTCCGTCTGGATGAGCTTCAGAACTTCGTGTGGGGCGATATTCCGGAAAACAGCAATCCGTGCGCGCACAACAACAATGTCATGTCGTGTATTGCATGCCATTCGTCCTGGAATCCCAGCTGCTACGGCTGTCACTTGCCGCAGAAGGCCGATAAGAAAATGGCAAGCCTTCACAATGAGGGCGACATCTCAAGAAATCACGTGGCCTACAATTTTCAGACACTCCGCGATGAAGTATACATGCTGGCACGTGATGGAAATGTTACGGGCAATCGTATCGGTCCGGCACGCTCGTCCTGTGCTGTACACGTGGGTTCTTACAACGCGAATCGTGAAGCCGTCTATCTGCAGCAACAGACCATCTCTGCCGAAGGGCTGAGCGGTATTGCGTTCAGCACAAATGTTCCTCATACCGTTCGCGGCAAAGGCGAAACCAAATCCTGCACGGACTGTCACCTGTCTGTCAACAACGACAATAATGCGATCATGGCCCAACTGCTCATGCAGGGAACCAATTACCTGAACTTTATCGGTCGCAACTGCTGGGTCGGCGCCGGCGATCATGGCTTGTTTGCCATTCCGGTCACTGAACGTGATGAACCGCAGACTGTGATCGGCAGTTCCATGCACCGCGTGGTCTATCCGGAACGCTTCCACGAACATGAGCAGCATGAACGCCAGCTGGAGCATGCGCATGAGCATCCGGGCAACGATATCGGGGATAATATTCTCAGCCCGCACAAGAAGAATCAGGTTCTGAGCATTCAGCTTCGGGGAGAATACTGTTACGCCGCCTGCGGTGAAGGCGGCGTCCGGATCTTTGATGTGGCATTCATCGAACATAAGGGATTTTCAGAGCGGATCGTGACAGCACCGGTCTCACCGCTGGGCCAAAAATTCTCTGTTCAGACGAAGTTCGCGACCGACATCGCCGCACCGACAACAATTGCGCCTGACCCGACAAGAACTCACAAACCTGAGAATCATGAACAGCCGGTTCATGCGCTATACGGATACCTCTATGCCACGGACTTTCATGAAGGACTGATTCTGATCGGAGCGGGTACCCTGCTGGACGGGAATCCCCTGAATAACTTTCTGAAGAAAGATGTCGTCTTCAATCCTGATGGCCTGCTGCATGGCGCCAAATCGGTAACGATTTTCGGAACACATGCTTATGTGTGTTGTCAGGCCGGACTGGTCGTCGTCTCGATCGACGACCCGACGCATCCATTCGTGACTTGTGTCATCGGCCAGGATGTGCTGAGTAATCCAAAGGCCATCGAGATGCAGTTTCGCTATGGATTCCTGCTGGATGACGAAGGCCTGAAAGTGCTCGATGTGACCGTTCCCTCAGAGCCGAAGCTTCAGGTCACTCTTCCATTGGCCGAATCTCATAATCTCTACGTCGCTCGAACCTATGCGTACATCGCCGGTGGCCATGATGGTTTGGTGATTGTCGATGTGAAAGATCCGCTGCATCCCAAAGTGGATCAGATCTACAACGCTCACGGCCAGATTAACGATCTTCGGGATGTGAAGCTCGGCATCACCTACACCAGTGAATTTGCCTATCTTGCCGATGGAAAGAACGGAATGCGTGTCGTGCAGCTGACTTCGCCGGAGACTCCCGGAAGTGCTGGCTTCAGCCCCAGACCCACTCCTGAGTTGGTGGCAACCTTCAAGATTCCGAAAGACGGGGAAGCCCTGTGCGTTTCAGAGGGTGTCGACCGTGACCGAGCGGTCGATGAAGCTGGAAACCAACTGGCAGTGTTTGGGCGAGTTGGCGCCAAGCCTCTCAGCCTGGCAGACCAGCAGCGGATGTATCTGCGACCGAGCGGCACTCCATGGACAACATTTGACGCACTACGTAACTGGACGATTCCAGACGCCCGTGAACGAGAAGTCGATCTTCACTGGCGGGTCTCCGACTTCTACGGGCCCAGCCGACACCCGGCCGTTCAGAAGATAAAGACACTGCAGGACAGGATCAAAAGTGCGTACTGATCCCGCCTCCGACGAACAGCCATCAAACCGTGCGGCAACCAACAAGGCCGCCCTCGACACCAGCAGACGCCGGAAGTGATTCTTCTGCTGTTTCACGATTTCGATGAAGTCGGTTTGCAAATCGGACCCACTGCGGGAGATAGATCGGCGCGTAAACCGGACCCGCTGCAATGATCATTGGTGGCCGCCAAACGCTGCAGTGGATTGACGATGGCTGCGAGTCACCTCGGATGTTTCCTCTGCGGGTGTCGCATCACTGCAAAAGGCGAGCGGTGCGGCGTCAGCCCGCCGAGTGCGATGGCGACTCAGCCCCGGCGAGAGCTCGCAAAGAACGCCTGTTCCAGACGAGATGCCTCCCACTGACGCGGGATTTCGTCCTGAGTCGCATCGAGATACAGGGCACTCAGAAGGACGGTTTCATGAGTCGATTGAATCAGTGCGGTCAACACAAACCACAAAACTCCGACGCCAAGAAGAACCGACCCGAGGGTTGATGCTGTGATGCCTGCCTTCATCGCGACCCAAATGATCGCGAATCCCGTCACCCAGATCGGAAGCATGAAGAATCCGATGCCAACAGGCACGATCGTGGCATATTCGTCGAACGGATTGGAGACAATGCTTGAGTCGACGCGGCCGGGAATGATTGTGGAAAATTCATCCACGGCTCCCGACGGAGGGGAATTCTCAATCCGCGGCGGCAGTGTACTGTCATTGTCAGCCGAGGTCGGATCAGGATCATTGTCCAGTGGCATCGGGAAGCTCGACTGAAGTGAAGGACTCACATGACAAGATCGGCGGTACCCCGTGGTGCTCGATCATTGCCCCTCCATGCTCTCGGTGCCACGAAGTATGCGGCAGCAACAGTGAGTTAACAAGGCGACACCTACCATAGGCTACTTCCGGGATTCTGCGGATGGATGATCGGGCTGTCGCAGTTGACTAAATGCTTTTCGAAATTTCAACGCATCATATTCCGCAATGGGCGGAAGAATTTTTTCCAGTTTCACTTCGTTCACAGTTCTCTCTTCGGTGGCCCCTGGAATCGTGCGTTGAATGTTTTGTCCGTACCTCTCTGCATCTCTCAGATCGAGCACAAGCAAGGCTTTGATATCCGCAAGATCTCCATTCAGCAATGGACTCTCAGGCAGCGAATTCTGCGCCGGCTGAAGTTCGGTCCGGAGAACGTGAAAAGCCCAGACCAGTTGTCTCGCGGAATCATAGTCCAGAGTTTCTGTGGCAGCCATTTTTGCGATGCGCTCCAGCAGTGCCATCCCCTCGCTGGCCTCTAACTTGTGCGTACTCAACGTGGCGGCGGTTGTTTCGGCGAGGTTAGCCGATGCCCTTGCCGCTGCAATAAACTGTTCTTTGTCGCCAAATGGAGATTTCAGGATGGCTGCCTGCACGGACGAAAAATCACGGTCGATGTCTTGGGGTTCCAATTGTGCCTGAATGGCTGCCAGTCGAGACAGAGCGTTCGGCCACGGAACCAACCGTGGTCGCCCCGGGCTGCCCCGTTGCTGCGCTGTAGTTCGCCAGCTTTCTGATTTCAGGTCATGATGACATGCGTAGCAGTCGAACTGCGCAAAATCCGGCCACTGCGGTGTCGGGATCTGTTTGGAAACGGCACCTTCCGCCAGATCGGCCGTCAGTCGCAGTGCTTCGCTGCGAGAAATCAGTGCAGCGACCAGCATCGACTTCGTCCCGCGTAATTCCTCGGGATCGATCGGAGTTCCCGTGCGCTCTGAATACTCTTGCTGCAGGTCTTTTTTCTCTGACAAATTCCGCCAGTGTTTGGGCATCAGTTCCTCGAATGTTGCCAGTTCAAATGGCGGCAACGGAGGATGTCCGGCGGCATACATTTCGTGTGTCAGAATTCGGCCCTGCGCGGCATTGCCCAGATGACACGACAGGCAAAGTTTCGTGCGTGAGATCACAGAACGCACATCGTAGTATCCCTTTTCGCACTTTGCTTCAGGCGTCAAAAATCTCCATGCGTCTTTGCTTGTGTGAGCGGTTCGCCAGCCATGATCGCCACCAGCCGATCCATGACAGCCCTCGCAGCTGATGCCAGTCGTGATTCGCAGATCATTCTGGTACGTCTTTTCGTCAATCAGTCCGCTGGCAGCATCCATTTCGATCATTGCGGCGATTGGAAAACCCGTGTGACAGGCCAGACAGCGTTTATCACGATGAATGTTGCCTGGAAGGCCCATCGCTTCGCCCATTTTCCTTGCGGTATCACTGGTATCACTCAGCAGTGACGTATACGCCTGCGCGTGTTTGTCTTTCTCGCCCCATGTCCTCACTTCGTCGGCCTGGATCCAGTTGTCATTCGCCGTAATCCCAAAGCGATCTCCGAAACCGTCTTTGGGGAATCCATTTGTGTGGCAGTTGTAACACTCATTCAATCCGAGAAATGATCGTTCTGATTCTTTTCCATCTCGCCGAAGAATGGATTCGCAGGAACCGGGCACCGCACTTTGCGCTGACACCGCGCAGGCTGTGACAATGAGTGCAGTCAGCACCAAAGACGGAATTCGTAACACGCGAAGCATCAACTCGTCTCCGATCAGACCTGCGATAAACAATCAGCTCCCCGTCAGCGAGGAGTGGTATCAGACTTTGTCAGAGTTTCCTCAATGCCTTTCAGTCGGAGAAGTATCTCGTCCATCTCACTGCCGGAATGATCCTGCGGACTGTCTGTGTCGTCTCCAAACAGAAGTTCATTCCGAATTGCCTCAAGGTCATTCTGGATGGCGATATTACGTGGATCATTCACGGTCAGTTTTTCGCGGGCCAATGCAATGGCCACAGTGGCCAGATACAATTGAGCAGCTTGATCCCAGCTTTGCGCGGGAAGCTGTGGCATTTTGTCGTCAGGGACTTTGCTGTGTGCAATCAGGTGGAGGGCCAGCTGATCCAGTCCAGTCACGGAAAAGTCGCGAGCAGAGGTCTGACCGATCGCTCTTTCCAGAGCGAGATCGAGATCGGACGCACTCTGACGAACGGACTCCCGTGTCGGAAACGATCCTTCCATCAGGTTTTGCAGTCGATGGAATTCGTCGACCCCGCCGACTTCTGCTGTGAGTGCCGGAAAAGTACCGAAGTTCCAGGTTCCCCAGGCAAATCGTCCCGTCGATTTTCGTCGCGAGTGATACCAGCTGTCATGCTTCAAGTCATGGTGACAACTGAAACAGGCGTACTCAGACAATTCCGGCCACGATTGTCCATCGCTCGTTCGGTGTTGCAGGAGCCGCAATGCTGTCTGCGCAGTCACAAGCTGTCCAGTTAACCATGCTCGTGCTTCAAACGCCGGGTCCTGCTCAATTTCTATATCCTGGGGCTGGCGACGGGTATCAACTTCCCAGTGTTTGGGCAGGTTGGCGTGGAATGCGCTGAATTCAAAGTCGAGACGCGGATGACCGGCCGCAATCAGGTCGTGATTGACGTCCCTTCCGGGACTGCCGACGTGGCAATTCGCGCAGAGCTGAACACGCCCTGCAAGGTCCGTACTTGTATCAATGAACCCCAACGACTTTTTTGTCTCGGCGTTCAACCCGCGCCACTCGATTGTACTGTGAAGCCCCAGCCACTGCTTCGCCGGTCCGTGACACGATTCACAGCCAACACCATCGACAGCCTGATGAGGATTCGGCGGCAACAGAAGTTCTCCGGAGCTCTCCGTGGTCACATGACAATTCAAACATCGAGCTTCGTCGGTCGCTTTCGCCGGGGCGCTTTTCCCGGTCGGGTAGAGCAGTGCCATCATTCGGTTTGATCGATCATTGCTCAGCACCTCATAGGCGCGTGAATGAGGATCGTTTCGAGCCCAGATCTGATAGGCAGCAAAGCTGCGACCTTCGAACAGACGACCTCCGCCATGGCAACTGGTCGCCGCGCAGGAAGATGTCCCCGTCAGATTCAGAGCTCCATGGGTCGCGCCGCCTTCCGGAATCGTCAGCGCCAGAACTGCATCTTCGCCTGCAGGTACGCTGCCGGTCAGCAGCGTCAGCAGCGTCAGCAGGTTGAATGCAACAATTGACGTGCAGCGGAACAGTGTTCGAAACACTGGCTGTTGACGGCGAACATTGTTCATGGACCGGCACCTCCACGACAGCTACCGTTGTTCGGATTTCGAGTCGGCAGTCACTCCCAGAAATTCCCTGATGTCTTTCTGTCCCGCCCCCTCGAACTCGCGTTTGTGGTAGCCATGACATTCCACACAGTCGGTCCGAGCACCTGAAAGACCGCTGCTTTCGACAGGCGAAGCACTGTGGCACTCTTTGCAGATCGCAATCTTCGGGATCAGAATGTCACCCGTGCTGGAACTGCTGTAAATGTCGGGCTGTTGAGCGTCACCTTTCACAGTATTGCGCTGACTTTCCGAAGAAGAATGACATTCCACGCATTTGAGCGTGCGGTGCGCGTCATGATGAAACCTGGCGTGTCGAAACCAGGTACGGGGAATGTTTGTTTCCCTGACTGTCCAGTTACCTTCGGAATCTTTGTTACTTTCGTGACAGAATCCGCATCCTCCCGAACTTTGCAGCCAGTGCATGGATCGAAACAGTTTCGGGATTTCTCCCTGAACTGCGGCGGCAAAAGTCGGCGATCGCACCAGATCTTCCGCCATCCCGACCCGGTGGTCGATTTCAACGACGTCAGCCGGCTGAATTGACAGTGACTGCGCTGCGGGATCTGTGTGCCCGGGACGAGGCCTGACGACCTTGTCGCGCTCCCGTTCTGCAGACGAATTCTCGATATTCTGCAGCAGGCCCGCCGCATAAAAGTCCGTCAGGAAACCTCGCACTTGCTGAGGAGTCTCGTGCGGCACTACGAGCAGCTCAAATGGTGAATCCTGTTTCTGCAGTTCACTGATATTCCGGACGTCGGAAGAATCGCTTTGATTTCGGAGACTTCCATTACCAGGTTCGCTGCTGTCCCAGTCGATCGTGAAGTGATTGCCTTGCCTGTCCCTCACTTGTTCTGCATCAAAGACGAGCGGGTGACAGGATCGGCAATGCAGTTCAAAGTTGATCGGCTGCATGGAACGTCGTTCCGCGTCGAGCTGATGACAACGACTGCAATCGTTGCTGAGGTCATGGAATATTCCCCTGGCGTCGGGTATCCCTCTTGGATCGTGTGGGTTCAGATGCTTCGAGTGATTGAAGCGGATCGCTGCCTGATCCTGCCATCGCAACTGGTTCTCTCCCTTGCGCTGGATGAGACCGATGACATCGTGGGCACCGTGTGACAGCGGCAATTGAGATTTCCTGTCGCCAAGTTCCGCGAGTGCATGAATGGCGAACTCAGGATGCTGCGCGAAATCTGTGATTTCAGCGGCACCTTCGTTCTGAAACGTCAGTGACCCGATCCTGTCAGAATCGGCAGCAAACTCATGGAGCTTACCGTGACACTCAACACATCGCGCATTGGAAACCCGTCGGAGATCCTGATTTCCATTGTGTTCGGTATGACAGTCAGAGCAATGCTGATCATGATCGGTGACCAGATTGGCCTTTTGACTTCGTTCGTCGTATTCGGAATGCGGATCACCGGCAAAGAAATGTCCAGCGCCATCGTGGCATGCGATACACTTATGGTCGGGAGCCGACGTCACATTCACATCTGTGCCAAGTGACACGATTCTTTCAAGCGGTCCGGTAAATGGCTCGTGGCACTTTTCGCAGCGATTCTCAAACATCTGGTGCGACGTTGAAAGAGGTCCGGAGTTGTAGATCTCAGGTTTGCCGCTGACGCTGTTCCAGACCAGCGATCCGACAACCGCACTGCCAACACACAGCGAACTCATCCACATCCAGAAACGACCAGGATCGCCCCGTTTGTGGAAGTTGGTTTGAACTCGCCCGGAAAACTCGCGACTGAGTTGAGAACGTTCCATCAGAATGCCGGATCTCGAAGAGAAGTCGACCTGGGAATCTGCGTCGATAAGAAGACATCAAATTGTAAATGGAACAACTCGAATCGCCATCACTACGTGAGCCAATAATAAGATCAACAGTGCGATCGAGGCGGGAACATGAAGCAACAGCCACCAGTGCATCCATCGCAGAATCCGGCGCTGCAATTCAATCTGCCGCCTCGTGTCGCAGAAATCTGCCAGCTCCTTCAACAACGGATGCAGCAGGGCTGGTAGAATCGCTTCCTGCTCATTGAAGAGGCGCCGTGCTTCAACTGTGGAAGCCAATGGTGATTTCCGCAAGGACCGACTTGACCGATTTTCCGACAGGAATGGTCGGACGTGCTTCAGGTAGAAACGCTGAAGCAGCTGTCGTTCCGCTGGTGTCGGCGGCGCGGGGACGTTCGTGCGTGCGAATTGGCGAGTTGAACCCAGTTCGAGATTCCCGGCGACTGATGCCACGACGCCCCCCGAACCAGCAGGTCTCTGGCCGCTCGCAGTCATAGGCTTCTTCAGGTGTAAAGCATCTGGAACACCGGGCTTTACAACATCGGACTGCGCGTCGGCGGTATTCTGAAATTCTGACACCGTTAACGCTTCCCGGGGCACCGCTCCAGCGGTTCCCGTGGCGGCTTTCGCCTTTGCTGCCGCTTTTGCCTTGATCAATTCGAGCGGTGAAAGCTTCGGAGGATTCGCTGCGTCAGGTTCAACCTGCGGTCCAGTTGGCGACTGCACTGACACGTCAGTCGAACGAGGCGAGTTCGCCACCTCCGAAGTTTGCGCCGCCAATTCTTCGGCTTTTTTCTTCATCAGTTCCAAGGGCGATATTGTGCGAGAAACTCCCTTGGCCGCTGGCGACTTTGGAGGAAATGCGTCGTTCGAGTCTGCCAACACTGACGATACTGGAATGCCCGACGCCAAATCGCTTGCGGCGTTGTTTGAATTTGAAACTAATGCCGGTGTTGACTCAACCCCGTCGGCAGTTTGATCTGGACTCTGAGGTGTCTGCGACCGAGTTGAAGTTTCAACACCCGTGTCTCGAAGGCCGACATACGTTTGGGCAAGCAATTCCGGAAATTCAAGTTCGAGACGAATGAGCTTTTCATCGCTCTTGGCGTACTTTGCCATCGCCCAGACGAAATCTCGAACATCCTGCGGTGACACGTGATGCAGCAGGTGCAGTTTTCTTGCGTTCTGCTCATTTCGGACACCAGGCCCGTTGACGATCCTGTCGTACTCACGAACCAGCTCGCACCAGGATTCGGTCAGGTGCCCCGTCGGAACATTCAACTGAGTCCCGCAAAGGTCCGCAACACGAATATCGGCGATCAAAGTCATGCGATCACACTGATACGGCGTTTGTCCTTCAAACGTCTCGAGCGGGGCTCGATTCCACAAAAGCCGTGGCAGGACCTGCTGAAGTGCCAGCCCAAAAAAACCGGACGAAACCACGATCACAATCGAGTACCACAAACATTGTTCCAGGAATCCTCCCCAGCCAAATCCAGAATGAAAAAGCATGAATGGGATACTCAGAGATCCAAGCCATATGTGTCCCTTCAGCCAGAATTGAGCACTTCCGATGCGTCTAATCCGCAATGGTTTCCGAGCGGCGAGCAAACCCGCAAAAAGCAGCATGGCTGTGCCAATGACACCGTAAAGTAAACCCATGAAAGTTCCGCCGGACGGATCTTCCCGGCTGCTCCATGCATACGCCACGTATGACACCGTGCCTGCAATGAAGCTGATGCCCGAGAACAGTGCCCATCGTGAATGGGAACGATCAATCAGCACCAGCAGATTCCTTTTCGTGATTCAGCGTACAATTCTCGAATTCACTGATTGAAATGCCGTAAACCGTGAACGCGGATTGCAGCATCATGAGGGCATGCATAGACACAGGCAGGGTCTCGGCTGGGAGTGGAACTGCACAGGTCACAGACGACGGCTTTTTCCAGCAGTGGGTCAAGGGCATTTCCGAGCCCCAGTAACTCCATGAAACTGGACGTCAGCTGAGGAGTCGTGTCCACAAAATCCATCTGGATGGAACCATAGGGACATTGATCGGCACACTTGCTGCAGCCAATGCAGTGGTTGGAAATCCGAATCTCACCGTTCATTCCTCGGTTGATGGCTCCCACCGGGCAACCAATCATGCACACGGGGTCAAGACATTTCCGACATGTCATCGGAATCAGATATTTACTCTCAAATCGCGGACCGTCGAGATAGAGTCGCGTTCTTCCGTCGTCGTGGGAGTTGACGCAGGCCTTAACACACTCCTGGCATCGTGTGCAGCGATCAAGATCAATGACCATCAGCGACTGTCCCCATGCGAGCCCCAACTCTTCAAACTCGGTCGTCTGAATCGCTGAACGCCTGCCGGCTGCCGATTTTTCAACCCGCTGGTCGTTTTCAATTCGCTTGCTGAGGATCTCATTCACACGCAGCTTGAATTTCGCGGATTTTTCAATCAGCTCATGCAGCACGGCTGCACTTATCCGTACGGCCTCGACGCGCTGCGGGATCAAATTGGCCTGAGTCGCCGTTTTCTGTCCGGACAAGGGATGAGTAAATGCCAGGCAAGTCGCACTTCGATCTTCTCCCCGCATCAGCGCGATCTCGCCGATGATTTCACCCCGGCTGTGGTACGCCAGTGTGAGCCGGTTGGACAATACAGACGCTCGTTTGCGGATTCCGTTCGGACAAAAATTTTCAACAAGGACGCGATTGAAGATTCTGACTTCCAGTCCCCACCAATCCGTTGCCTCTTCCTGAAAATCCTGGAACAGCGCCGCATACTGCGCGAGTTCAGCCTTTTCTATGACGTCCGCAGTCTGTTGCCCGAATGACTTGTGGATACTGGATGTTTGAATCCACTTGTTAATGGCATGTCGCAGTGCCGCCCGCTGAACATTGTCAGGCGGTGATTCTGCTTCCGCAATCCGCAGAATCAATTCGCGTGATTCGTCCGACAGTTCCTTCCAGAACTGTGAACCACCGGGTGCACGTATACTGCACGTCGCAAGTTCACGGCACATCACAGTGAAATCCTGCACCTCCTCACGTCCGAGAAGGCAGCCCAGACTTCGCGCGACCTTGACGACACCTGAGCGAATGACATAGCAGCAATCGGCTGCCGAATCATGTTCGTCAAAGATGATTGCACCAGCTCTGAATTCGACGAGTTCCAGTTTGGCCGCAAGCCAATTGTATTCCTCGTTCGTCAGGACCTGAAACAGAGGCAAGCTTCGCACCTGCATCTCCATCACACGCGCCCGATAAGTCTCGTCCATTCGCTTTCTGTAGACTGCGTCGCCGCGTCGTGCATCCAGCGCACTGCGGACCATTTCGATCATATAGACCGGTTCGTCATCATGTCCGGCTGATACAATCACTGTCGCCGAGCGCGGCGCGAGATTCATGCAACTCATCTCGCCAAACAAGTCTCCTTCATACATCGGAGCACTCAACGTGTTGATGTTGAGATCCTGTGGACCATCGTTGGGAATGTACTCAGGCACCGTCGACTGTTCGGAACGGACGGCACTACGCCGTCCTCGAAGTTTCTCCATCAGACGGTGCAGAAGTCCTTTACGTCGCTTGTCACTTTCGGGAGCGACAATGAGTCGTGCCGTGGCGACGACTCGCGGCGGACCCGCCATTTGACGACCAACAGACATTTGAATCCGTTCGAGTCGCTGAATCTCACTCTCAAGTACCTCGACTCGTGCATTCCGGCCCTGAAGAAAGCGTTCTTTCCGCTGCTGCAGTATCTGAATCCTGTTATCGTCAGCCAACTCAGGATCGAAAACTTGTTCGCGATTCTGCTCGTTCAAAGGCTCCGCGATGGCCGCTTCTTCCGCGGAAAAGGCTCGCAGTTGCGCGCGACGGACGTTCAGTGCGTCTTCCGTCGTGAGGATCTGAAATGCCGTGGCACCCCTCTCGCCCTGCCGACACAACACGCGCCCATTTTTGCAACGGCGCAGAATCATGGATCCAGGAACTTTCTCCGGCCCGGGCTTCATTCCCTTAAAGAGAGCAATCGCCTTGAGTTCCTGCAGGTCGTAAATACTGAATGATTCGTCGCCGAATTCGAGTTCGTCTGCAACCTCCGAAATGTCAATGGGGATTTTATCCAGACTCATTTGAATCTTCTCAGCGGAAATACAATCTGTCGCAGACGATTCGCATACCCTATCCGGGTCGTGAGCAGCGGCGGTTGTGTTCCCGCCAATACGCCGATCGAAACCGTGTACCCTGTAAGCACCGCCACTCACCAGCATGGCTTGGCGGTCAAAACAACCGAAGTGTGCCGCGAATTCAATGTTTGTCGACGTTCGTGCGACGGGGCTCTTGCAGGACTGATTTGGGTTCCGGTCAAGAGTATCAGCGGTCAGAGGCACGGGCAAGTCCCTTGATTGCCAAAGAAGCAGCGTCAGGACGTCCGCGTGGCAATGAAGTTCGACTTCCGGGCGGAATGCATGAAGACATCGATCCGGTTGTGAAGGGTACTCATAATTGTCGCGTGCTGCTGCGAAGACGTTTGCCAATTTGAAGCGAAGGACTTCGTTGGCGGCACTGTTTGTTGCCACCATTTTCGTCCTCCGCGGGCAGGCCGCGATTCTCACTTCCCGTCAAGTCTCCACAAGGGATGTTCCGGCTCTGGATGACTGAAAATCGCATTCACAACGCGCGACAGCAGGACCAGCGTAGGGCCGTCATCCGGAAAGGCATCCAACAGCTGGCCGAGTTCACTGGCAGCGATCTTGAATTCCCCAGCTTCAAACTTCGTCAATGCCTGTTCGTAACGGTCATACAAACTGGAACCGCGGCAAGGGGTCAGCTCGAACAGCCCCACTGGCTCCTGAATGTTGACGACCCGGACCTGGCACAGCTTTCGTTTCGAGTTTTTCTTCGAAAAGTCGTCGCTCAGTGCTTCGGCCGTTGAATGACTGATGAGAAGTTGTGTTTTGAGATGCTTTGTCGCCCCCTGAACACGGCTGGCCAGGTTGACGGTATTGCCCAGCGGCCCGTACTTAAACTTGTACTCCGTGCCGGAATTGCCCACTCGCGCTCGACCTGAATTGATGCCAATTGCCAAGTCGATCGGTCGGTCGATGCGTGAATCCCAGCGGCGGTTCAGTTCGGGCAGTCGCTCCAGCATCTCGATCGCTGCGCCACATGCGAGTTCAGCATGATCGTCTTGCGGTTGTGGAGCACCCCACATCGCCATGACCGCATCGCCAACATAGTCGACAAGCACTCCTCGGTTTTTCACCACGCACTCTGAAATCGCACCCATCACATCGTTGATAAACTCGAAAGTCGTTTGTGTACCAATGAGTTCACTGATGCGACTGAATCCTCGAATATCGCAAAACAGTATTGAAACATCGGCGTCGCGTCCCACAAGCAAGTCAGGGTGTGCTTCCAGTTCGCGTGCCAACTCCGGTGTAAAGAATTGCTCAAATCTCGTCTGCAGCCGCCGCGTCGTTTCTTCCTGGCGCTGCCGCGCCAGTCCGGAAGCCACTCCACAGGCCAGGAGCTCCATCAAACGCGCATCCACCCTGGTAATCGGAAGTATGGCATTGATTCCAGGCCGGTGCAGACGTTCTCCATAAAGCGCTGCGATCACGTCGAGCCTGGAATTGAGAATTGGCGCGGCAATTACGGCATCTACATTGGCAAGGCTTTCAGTGCTCCCGCTTATGCCGGTGTCCCAGAACGTTCTCGAATTCGCCAGAACCATATTGAGGACGTGATGGCTGGCCCTACTCGGCATCGCACCATCATCGGGAAATCCCATTTGTTCGGTCCACGTGCCCGTGTCGTATTTGAGGATTCTCGCGCGATCGAATTTGACGAGTTTCACGGCACTTGTGACGGCCGAATGATGAAGTTCCTCTGCCGTGCAGGCGCATTGAAAAACGTCCATTGTCGCTTGCAATACCTGGACCAGATGTTCAGCTTCTTCTGACGGTTCTGGTGTCGGTCGAGCAATGAACCGTTCCGCAAACTCACTTCCTTGTCCTGGTGCAAGTGTTGCAGAAGCGAGGCTCTCAAGATCGGGTTCAAGAGGTCCCTTGCGAAACGTGGCGATCCGATCGCCCGACAGGAATATCGTGGCTGGCAGCGAGACCGTCCGCGTGTCAGATGCATCCAGGTCCCTTCCGCCGCGAATGCGCAATGAAACTTTGTCGCTCAGATTCGTGAGTCGCAACGTCCCTCCTGCAGCGGACTCCACAAATAGTTGCCTCCTCCCGATCGAAAGGTCATCGAGTGCAGTAACAATTAACCTTGTGACCCCGTCGGATTCTACTTTCGCGACTGGCTTCGGTTCTCCCTGTTGTTGCCGGCCGAGCTCCAATGCGCGAGCGAACTCCAAGGAAAAAATGAGCGAACCATTGTCAATTATCTGGACCTGGAAAGTCATGTGAATCCAATCTCAACCGTCTTGAAACGCCTGGCGACGGAATTATTGAGACCGATGAATTCAGCGAGCCGTCAAGCTGCCAAGCATCGTGTCCTGACGAACGACAGTCACACATTCTCACTGTGCTGCCCGATCGCCACAGTCAGCGCACGATGATCGTAGTGCCATGACACTCCGGAGGCAATCACCTGCTGTTGACACATGTTGTACTCCATTGCATTCTGCATCGGCTGTGACAGGATCTCTGAAATGAGCGGTGACAGGACTTGTGTTTCCCAGACTATTCCCGAAGAATCTCAAATCTCTGCGGAGGTCACTGGGCGAACGACCGTGCGAAGGACACCAGACTCACCGTGAAAAGTAGTGCCATCACTATGGCACGAACTATTCTGTCAAAGCGGAACTCGCAGGTCGTGTTGTACAAGTGGCCCCAGGTAATCCCTTTGTCGACTTGTTGAGCGTCGTTCTGTTATCCCCAAGGCCGAACCGTGGTACTGGTCCGCGAATACGAACGACTGTGGGATTCCATTAAATCCGCTCCGGATGTGTTTGCTTTTCTGGAACAGCACGATCCAACGGAATCGTCTCAAATACTTGCCGTCCTGCTGTCGGATCAGCGGCGGCGCTGGCTGACAGAACATCCGCTGCGAGTGGAAGACTATCTGGCCAGGCTGCATGACGTGCCCGACAGCGTCGACTGGAAACTGCCACTGGCGATCGGTGAATTTGAAGCACGTCGAAAGACGTCCCGGCCGCTGAGCATTCATGAAATCAGTTCACGATTTCCTGATCTCAGCGACACGCTGCGCGACCGATTGCAGGGATTGGCACCTGCGGAGCCCGCGCAAGCGCGGCCTGGCGTTGATGCTTCTGAAGCGTTGAATCCTCCGGCCATGACACCGCCAGACGTTTTTTCGACACTGGCAAACATCGGCATTTCGGCCACAGATCATCTGCAGAAAGGCCGTTATCGCATTGGCCGAGTGCTGGGCGAAGGCACATTTGGCCGGGTGTATCTGGGCTTTGACGACGAACTTCAGCGTCAAGTGGCCATCAAGGTACCGAATTCGGAACATTTTCAGCAGCCGGACAATGCCGAATCCTATCTGGCCGAAGCCCGGATGGTGGCCAGTCTGGATCATCCGCACATCGTCCCTGTCTACGACACGGGACGGACTCAGAATGGTTCGATTTACGTCGTTTCCAAATTGATCGAAGGTTTCACGCTGGCTGATCGGATCAGGGAAAACAAAGTCACCAATCGTGAATCGGCCGAGTTGTTGGTGACGGTCTCACTGGCCCTTCAGCATGCACATCAGAAACGAGTGATTCACCGAGACATTAAGCCGGCCAACATCCTGATCGAAGACACGACCAACACACCGTACGTGGCGGATTTTGGCCTGGCGATTCGCGAAGAGGATTATTCGAAGCAGAACGCTGTCGCGGGAACTCCCGCGTACATGAGCCCGGAACAGGCACGAGGAGAAGGCCACCGTCTGGACGGTCGCAGCGACATTTTTTCGCTGGGGGTGATCCTCTACGAACTCCTGACAGGGACGAAACCGTTCTGCGGTCGTTCCAGGCAGGAAACCCTGAACCAAATTGTTTCACGGGATCCAAAGCCACCGCGGGAACTACTGGACACGATTCCTGCGGAACTGGAACGGATCTGTCTGAAGGCCCTTTCGAAGCGAGTGTCCCATCGGTATGCCACCGCAGCCCAGTTCGCCGACGATCTGCAGCAGTGGCTGAATCCAGCGTCTGCCGTGGTTCCGATGAAAACGGCAGTTCAGGTGGTCCCCAAAGGACTGCGGTCGTTCGATGCAAATGACGCCGACTTCTTTCTGGATTTGCTGCCGGGAGCACGGAACAGAGACGGCCTTCCGGAAAGCATCGCGTTCTGGAAACAACGGATCGAACAGACCGATTCCGAGCAGACCTTTCGAGTCGGACTGATCTACGGCCCCAGCGGTTGCGGGAAATCGTCCCTTGTGAAAGCCGGGCTGCTGCCGCACTTGTCAAAGGATGTCGTCGCCGTGTACGTCGAAGCCACGGCAGATAATACGGAGACCCGCATCCTGCGCGGCCTGCGGAAACGCCTGCCGGAGTTGTCCGAAGCCCTCGGCTTCGCCGACACTCTGGCGACCCTGCGCCGCGGTCACGGTCGCAAAGTGGTCATCATCATTGACCAGTTCGAACAGTGGCTGCATACACACCGAGTGGAACCGGATACCGAACTGGTGAAAGCCCTGCTGCAATGTGACGGCGGAAGACTTCAGGCGATCGTGATGGTACGCGATGATTTCTCGGTCGCTGCCGCACGTCTGATGGATGCCCTGGATATCCGCATTGTGCAGGGAGAGAATTTCGCTTTGGTCGATTTGTTCGATGTGGATCATGCGGCCAAAGTTCTCACGAAGTTCGGGCGGGCGTTTGGCAGACTTCCCGCTGATACCGGCAACTTGTCGGCCGATGAACAGCAATTTGTCCGCAGCGTGGCGGACGGATTAAGCCAGGACGGCAAAGTTGTCTCTGTCAGGTTGTCACTGTTCGCCGAAATGGTGAAGAGCAAGCCCTGGACACCCGCCACACTGGAGCAGGTCGGTGGCACTCAAGGCATCGGCGTGAATTTTCTGGAAGAGACGTTCAGTTCCCCGCAGTCGAATCCTCGCCACCGGCTTCACGCTGCCGCGGCGCGAGGAGTTCTGCGAGCCCTGCTGCCGGAGCTTGGCACTGACATCAAAGGTCACATGCGATCGCAGGCCGACTTGCTGGAAGCGTCCGGTTATCAGGACCGACTGTCCGACTTCGCCGACCTGCTGCGAATTCTGGACGGTGAACTGCGGTTGATCACTCCGACGGAGAGTGGGGAGTGGAGAGTGGGGAGTGGGGAGTGGGGAGTGGGGAGTGGG
>Ga0163144_10003870_pt1 | contig 34053 bp, 30 predicted proteins | sample OliLak19BULKMAT1_FD_123175 | JGI IMG/M metagenome (GOLD analysis project Ga0163144, IMG submission 123175) | Freshwater microbial mat bacterial communities from Lake Vanda, McMurdo Dry Valleys, Antarctica - Oligotrophic Lake LV.19.BULKMAT1 | ecosystem: Environmental > Aquatic > Freshwater >... | reverse complement strand
GTAGCCGCGCCTACCTGGCCTTGGTCATCGTCCAGTCCACCGTCGCGCCCATGGCTTGGGCCTGGCCGGCGATGGCGTCGGCCTTGACCGTGCCCTGCATCTCATAGGTCATCGACGCGCCCGGACGCTGCAGCACGAAGGCGATGCGGTCGCCCTTGATCGAGCCCTGCTCGATCGGCCACGACGCGCCGTTCACCTCGAAGGTGCCCTTCAGGGCATCGCCGTCGGCCTTCAGTTCTACCTTGGCATCGACCGAGCCCATCGGCGAGGTCATGGTGAAGGTCCAGGGGCCGTCGAGCGCCGCCTGGGCGGACGTGGAGACCACGGACAGGACGAGCACGATCTATCTCATCCGTACAGGAGTAGACTCGTGGTGCCGATACCGGAGTAGCCGAGACAGACGGGGGATTGCCATCAGCACTCTTGACGCTTCTACTTCTGATCTCCCCACCCGTCAGCTGGAAGCCGTGGCGCGTTTGGGGCAGCAGGCCATCGCCACGGACGATTTCGCCGGGTTGATGAATACGGCCGTGCAGGCCGTGAGTGACGTCCTCGACACCGAACTGTGCGAGCTTCTTGAACTTCTGCCGAGCGGCGACCGTCTTCGTCTGGTCGCCGGGGTGGGATGGCAAGAAGGGTTGGTCGGTCACGCGACGGTGTCAGCGGGTGGCGAGTCACACGCAGGCTTTACCCTGCTGAACGGCGAGCCGGTGATCGTGGCCGATCTTGGAACCGAATCCCGCTTCAACGGCCCCCCGCTCCTGTTCGATCACAGCGTGGTCAGCGGAATGAGTGTCGTCATTCACGGCCGCGAGCGGCCCTACGGCGTCTTGGGAACGCACACGAAGCGTCCGCGGCAATTCACCAAAGACGACGTGCACTTCCTGCAGAGTGTCGCCGTCGTGCTCGCTGGATTCGTCCGGTCCCGGCAGTCGGATGACGCACTGAAGCAAAGTCGAAGAGAGTTCCGGCACGTCGCCGCGTCTGAGCTGATCGCCATGATGAAGTGGACAGCCGATGGCCGGATCACGGACGCCAACGATGCGTGCCTCCGACTGCTCGGCTACCAGCGGGACCAACTTGATGCGGGCGAGCTACTCTGGAATGCCATTACCCCGGAGGAATATCGACAGGCGGATGAACACGCCATTGCAGAGTTGCGGGAGACGAGCCGCTGCACTCCCTACGAGAGAGAGTTCAGTCGGAAGGACGGGAGCCGTATTCCGGTCCTCATCGGGGCCGTCTTGTCGGAGGGGGCAACCGACCAGGGTTTTGCCTTCGCCCTTGACCTGACGGCCTTGAAGGGAGCCGAAGCGGAACGCTACCAGCTGGCGGCGATTATCCACGGGGCTGACCATGCCATCGGTGGGGAAGGCAGGGACGGCACGATCATCGGCTGGAACGCCGGAGCAGAACGCCTCTATGGGTATCGGGCCGAGGAGGTCGTCGGTTTCAGCCACTCACCCCACATCCCGCCTGATCGGCTCGAGGAAATGCGGGTCTTCAGGGAGCGGGTGTGGAATGGGGAGCGGGTGGCAGCCTTCGAGACGGTGCGGAAGAAGAAGGACGGAAGCCTGATCGACGTGCTGGTGAGCATATCTGCCGTCCGGGACCGAACGGGCAGGGTCGTTGCCATTTCCAAGATTGCCCACGACATTGCCAGCCAGAAGAAGGTCGAGAAAGACCTGGAGCTGCGGGACCGGGCGATTCGGGCTGTGGCCTCCGGTATCCTCATCAGCGACTACAGCCTGCCGGACCACCCCGTCGTGTACGCCAGTCCCGGCTTCGAGCGGCTCACCGGGTACCCACAGGAAGAGGTTGTCGGAAAGAACTGCCGGTTCTTGCAGGGCAAAGAGACGGACCCCACAGTGGTCGCGCAACTCCGGGAGTGTATCCGAGAGGGCAAAGGGTGCGACGTAGAGCTTGTGAACTACCGCAAGGACGGCACACCGTTCTGGAACCAACTGTCGATCTCGCCGGTTCATAGTCAGACCGGGCGACTCACACATTTCATCGGCGTGCAGACCGACGTCACCGAACGGCGGCGTCTTGAAGTGCAGTTCCAGCAAGCACAGAAAATGGAGGCGGTAGGCAGGCTGGCCGGGGGGGTGGCCCACGACTTCAACAACCTGCTCACCATCATCAACGGCTACTCCGACCTCATCCTCGAACGCCTCCAGCGTGACGACCCCATGCGGGAACTGATGGCCCAGATCCACAAGGCTGGAGAGCGGGCCGGAACGCTGACCCAACAACTGCTGCTCTTCAGCCGCCAATCCGTGCTCGAGCCGAAAGTGCTCAACATCAACGACGTGGTGACGGACACGCAGAAGATGCTCGGTCGTCTGATCGGGGAAGACATCACGTTGACCACGGTGCTCGAACCGCACCTCGCCCCGGTAAGGGTTGATCCCGGCCAGCTCGAGCAGGCACTCATCAACCTCGCTGTGAACGCACGGGACGCCATGCCGCACGGTGGCACACTCACCGTCGAGACCCACGCGGTCGAACTGACCGAGGAGCAATGCCTCGTTCAACCGGGAAGCAAACCGGGTCGGTACTCGATGTTTGCCATGACGGATATCGGTACGGGTATGGACCGGGCGACCACGGCTCGCGTCTTCGAGCCGTTCTTCACGACCAAGGAGCCGGGCAAAGGGACCGGGTTGGGGCTGGCAATGGTCTACGGGTTCGTGAAGTCGAGTGGCGGTCACATCAGCGTCTACACCGAACCGGGGCATGGGACGACGTTCAAGGTATATTTCCCCGAGGTTCAAGAACCAGTGTCGTCCGCCAGGAGTTTGCCCGGTGTCACCACGCCTCCGAGGGGGAATGAAACGGTATTGCTGGTCGAGGACGACGACGGCGTGCGTGCCTTGACCCGCTACGTTCTACAGAGAAGCGGCTACACGGTGTTGGAAGCGTCAAGCGGCGCAGACGCCGTTCGGTTGGCACAAGGCCACCAGGGGACGATCCATCTGCTCCTCACCGACGTCGTGATGCCGCAAATGGGTGGGCGTGAAGTGGCCGAGCGGTTGGAAGAGATGAGGCCGGGCATCAAAGTGCTGTACTGCTCTGGCTACACGAACGATGCTGTGGTTCGCTCCGGTATCCTGGAGACCGTAATCGCCTTCATCCAGAAGCCCTACACCGCCGCTCTACTGGCTCAGAAGGTGCGGGATGTGTTGGACGGCGGATCGTGACCCGGCTCGTTGGACGCGACGGCGCGCTCGCCACGGCGCTCGGCTATCGCCGACCGCGGAAGAAGAACCCTCCGCCACCGAGCAGCAGCACGACCACGATGATGATGAGCAGGGTGTTGTTATCCATGATGGCGACAGTATACGGGGACCCGGTCAGAGCGGTCTGTGCTCTTCTGAACAGCGGACCTGGGGCGTAGTAGCATCGCTCAGGGAGATCACCAGCCATGCTGACCCGCCGCACCTTTCTCGCCTCCGCCACCCTCGCCGCCCTGCCCCCGCGGGCGCTGGAGGCCGCGCGGCCTCGTTCGGCTGAGCTGCTGCTCCAGCGCACGGTCAAACCCGTGGTCATCGCCGACTACTCGGGCTTCGAGTTCACCAACAGCGGCCCGGAAAACTGCGTCAGCCGCGCCTTCCGGCTCATCACCGAAGGTAAGGACGTGCTCGACGCGCTCATCGCCGGCGTGAACATCCCCGAACTGGATCCCACCGAGACCGGCATTGGCTACGGTGCGCTACCCAACGCCGATGGCGTCGTCGAGCTGGACGCGTCCTGCATGCACGGGCCGCTGAAGCGGGCGGGGGCCGTGGCGTCGCTGCAAGGCGTACGCACGCCGTCGCTCGTGGCCCGGGCCGTGATGGACCACACCGACCATCACCTGCTAGTGGGCGCGGGAGCGCAGCAGTTTGCGCGAACCATGGGGTTCACGGTGGAAGACGACCTCAACACCGAGAACTCGCGTCGGCTGTGGCTGGAGTGGAAGCGTCGCGTCGACCCGGCGCACTACCTGGATCCGAAGGGCGAGGGCCGGAAGCCGGCGCCCAGGCACGAGAAGGACCCGGGGCTCGAGGCCGGGCTCTCGATGGTGCGCGACGGACTCATCCCCGAAGGGAGCTTCTGGGGCACCATCAACTGCAACGGCATCGGCCCGAACGGCGACATCTGCGGCGTGACGACCACGAGCGGCCTGGCGTGGAAGATCCCGGGCCGCACGGGCGACTCGCCGATTCTGGGCGCCGGGCTGTACGTGGACAACGAGATCGGCGCCGCTGGATCGACCGGCCGCGGCGAGGCCAATCTCTACAACCTGTGCTCGTTTCTGATCGTCGAGCAGATGCGCATGGGCAAGTCGCCCAAGGACGCCGGTCTCGAGGCGCTCAAGCGCATCAGGGCCAACACGGTCGAGAAGCGACTGCGCAACGCGCGCGGCGAGCCCAATTTCAACATCCGCTTCTTCGCGCTCAACAAGCGCGGCGAGTACGCCGGCGTGGCGATGTATCGCGCCGGGGAAACCAAGTACGCCGTGTGCACCGAGAACGGCGCTCAGGCGCTGGAGTTGGAGCCGCTCCTGCCGGGTGCGCCCGAGGACTGAGAACATGCGGGGCAACCGGCATCAGTCGGACTGGGCCAGATCCTGGCGGATGCGGCCGATGTGGCGCCGCTCCTTCGTGGACAGCGGGCTGACGCCGAACTGGCCGCCGCCGGCGCGGCCGGCCGCTTCGCAGATGGCGACGATGCGGTCGAGCGTCGCCTCGCGCGCCTGGTCGTCGAGGCCGCGCAGGCGCAGGCGGATGGCCTGCCGGCCGGCCTCGAAGAATTCCGGCGCCGGGCGCTTGCTGAGCCACGCGTCCAGCAAGGCCAATCCTTCCACCGTGGCGCAATCGTCGGCCGCCAGTTGCACGCGCAGGGCGTTACGTTCGCCAGCGTCGGCACCATCCAGCCAGCAGACGTCCACAGCCGGCACCCACTCGACCACGATGGCGGTGTGCGCTCGCAGCCCCTGGGCGTGGAGTTCGGTGAGCACGCGGGTGTTGGTCACGCCGAGCGCCTCGCCGAGCGCCGCCAGTTCGAGGCTGGGGGCGAAGGCGGTGCGCGCGTGAGCGGGGGCATGGCGGTCGGCCAGAGTCGGCTGGGTCATCGGGCGCTCCTCTCAGGGGGACGGTCACTGTCAGTCCTTCCAGCGTAGGAGCCGCGCGTCGCGCGCACCAATAGATAGTTCGCACTCCGGCATATAGGTATTGGCTATTCGCGGCCGGCGGCGGCGCGACGCCGTGAGGGCCAGCGGTGCCGGTCGTCGGCGTCGGGGACGTCGGGGAGGCCGGCCCGACACCAGCTCCTGTTGTTCGGCCGGGCACCGCGTGAGGTCGTCAGGTTCATGGCATCGTCCCCTCGGGGACGGTGCGCACTCTCGCCGACTACTCGAGCTCCAGCACCCGGACGTCGGCGGCCAACGACCGCATGCTGTCTGGGTCCAGTCCGTTGTAGATGCCGCGAATGCGGCGATGTGCATCGATCAGCACGAAGTTCTCAGTGTGCAGGAAGTCGTCCTCGTTGCGGGCCGCCCCCAGGTCTTCGTCCACGAAGTAGTAGCGCCGGCCGAGGTCGTAGATCTCGGACTTGTCCCCCGTCAGCAGCGTCCATCTGGCGGGGTTCACGCCGTGATCGGCCGCGTACTGCCGGAGCACCCCGGGCGTGTCCGTCTCGGGCGTCACACTGTGCGACACCAGAAGAACGCGATCGTCGGACAGGAACTCTTCCTGCAGCCGGCGCATGCTGGCGGTCATCGTCGGGCAGATCCCGGGACAGGCCGTGAAGAAGAAATCCACGATGGCGATCCGGCCGGTGAGGTCCTGCTCCGAGAAGGCCTGGCCGGCCTGGTCGACCAAACGAAATGGCCGAATCCGGTGGACGTCGCTCCGGTCCGGGAGATCCCACCTGGGCGTGAAATCCGCCGAATCGTAGTACGGCAGGCGTCGCTCCGCCGGACCGCACCCGGCACACAGGCAAGCCATTGTGAGCAGCAGCGCGGAGGCCTTCACCGGACGACTCCGTCTTCGAGGGCGTAGCACAGCGCCGACTTCTGCAGTCCGTAGCGGACGCCGTCGCGGGCCTCGTAGTTGATGTAGGGTCGGCCGTTCTCACGCCATGCGCGCTGCATGCCGTGCTCCCTGTCATCGCGGAACGTGAGGGCCGTGTAGGGCACGCCGCTTCGGTACCATTGCCGCTGCAGGCCCTCGCGCCGGTCGTCCACGTAGACGTAGTCGAACCTCATGCGGCCGTCGTCCCAATACCCCACGTGCCGGCCGTAGCTGAGATTGGCGCGGTAGCTGCGCGAGTCCCTGGCCTGTCCGCTCGCATAGAAGGTGTGCGTGACGCCGTGTCGCAGACCGTGAAGGAACGACCCGACGCTCTTGACCGTGCCGTCGGCGTAGCGCTCCTCGATGGAGCCGTCGAACGGGCGACCCGCTAGGAAGTGGACGCCGTTTGCCAGCGTCAAGCCCGGGTCTGTCGATGACGTCGATGACACGGTCGTGGCCGGGATGCCCGTGACGAGCGCGGTGAGCAGCAGCACCCACGGCGCGCTCCAGCTACGAGGTGAAGGTGCCTTTGGTGCCATGGTAGCTGCCTGATTTCAGGATGTAGAACCGTGAGTTCATGTAGGCCACGGAGGACGTGTGGTAGTGGTAGATGGCGGTCGAGAAGTCGCTGGTCGTGCCCACGTGACCACCATTGGTATCGAGGTTCGACGGAGAGGAGCCGTCCTGGTCGCGGCGTCCGTAGATGGGAAAGCCGTCACGCAGGAAGCCGATGAGATTCGCATCGTCGCGGGACGTGAAGTCACCGTCGAAGTGGTAGTGGTAGAGCGCACCCGGGCCCACGTGGGCCCCTGCTCGATCGAACGTCCGGAGCGTGCCCGAATCGACCGGCACATTGCCCCCTTCCCGGTCGTTGTAGATCGCGACGCCGTTGAGCGCCATGCCGATGGGCCCCAGCGCGGTGGCCTCCTTGCTCGACGCCTCCGCCGGCGTCACCGGAATCGTCATCGCGAAGGTCTGTTCCCCCAGAGTTCCGGGCGTGAGACCCTGGCCAGAGAGCTGCACTTCGTATTGCGCGTTACCCGCGCCCCAGTAGGGCGTCACGTGATCGGGTACGCCGCGCGACTGCACGGTAATGCTCGTCGTGCCAATCGTCCTGGTCACGGCGCTCTTGAAGCGGCTGCTCACCACCGCGGCGATCGAGGTCCCGGCACTGGCGCCCCCGGTCGTCGTGGTCGTGGTGGTCGTCGCACTCGGCGACGTGGGGCTGTCGCTGCCGCAGGCGGCGGCCACGGCGACGGCCAGGCTCGCGGCCGCCAGGACTGCCGGCGGACGAAGACCGGTGAATCGAGATCGTATTGGTGTCATGCACCCTCCTGGAGGAAGATTACGGCGGGCACCTTGCGCAATCCTGAAGCGGCCGCTTCAGAGTGTCGTAAGGTCTGCGTGGCAGGATCAGCGCGACATGTCGGCCATGGTCACCCAGCGGATGGACCCGCCAGATGCGATGAGCCCGATGCGCGTGCTGCTCGTGGAAGACGACGAGGCCCTTGGGCGCCAGGTGGTCGAGACGCTGCAGCGAGCGGGCTACGACGTCGACTGGGTCAGGCGCGGCGATCGCGCGTTGAGCGCCGAGTTCGCGACCTTCTCCCTGGTGGTGCTCGACCTGATGCTGCCCGGCGCGCATGGGCTCGACATCCTGAAGGCGCTGCGCCGCGACCACGTCGACGTCCCGGTGCTGGTGCTCAGCGCACGACAGGACACGGGCGACAAGGTGCGCAGCCTCGAGCTGGGCGCCGACGACTACCTGACCAAACCGTTCTGGCCGGAAGAGTTGCTGGCGCGCGTCCGGGCGCGGCTGCGTCGGCCGGCGCTCGCGCACGGCGCTGCCGGGGTCACCGAGACTGGGCCGCTGCGGGTGGACCGGGAGGCGCGCGTGGTGCGCGTGGACGGCGTGGCCACGGATCTGACGCGCGTCGAGTTCGAACTCATCGCCGCCCTGGCCCGGCGGCCCGGTGCGGCGCTGTCGCGGGGCTGGTTGGTGGAGCACGTGCTCGATGGGTCACGTGACGGCGGCGAGCGCACGCTCGACGTCCATGTCTCGCGCCTGCGCCGCAAGCTCGGACGTGCGGGCAAGCTGATCGCCACGGTGTGGGGCGTCGGCTATCGGCTCGACGTCTCCGCCACGCCGCCCCGGCCATGACCCTGCGCACGCGACTGTTCGTCACCAGCGGGGTCATCGCCATCCCCGTCGCCGTGGCCCTCGTTCTGATCGAAGAGCGTGGGCGGATGTCGGCCATGGAGGCGGATCTCCGACGCGCCGTCGACCTCGATCTCGTGACCGGCCTGCGAGCCCGATGCGAGAGCGGCGTGCGACCCGTCCCGGCCCTGCCGCGACCGCCAACGGGCACCCAGAGCCCCCGCGCCAGGCCGCCTGGTGCGCGGCCCCCTGGTGGGCCGTCCTATGAGCTGTTCACATACCGCGAAGACGGCACGTCCGGCTGGTTCGACGCGCCACCGCTCGCGTCGACCGAGGTGTCGACCTTCTGGATGGGTGCGCAGCGCGGCACCCAGCTCCGGTTCGAGATTGGCGGCCCCGCCGATTGCGCGATTGGGCTGGCGCGACTGCGACCGCGGCGCGGCCAGTTGCGGGACCAGGCGATGGCCGTACTCGGAGCGACGCTCTCGATGCTCGCCGGCATCTGGCTGGCTGTCGGCCCGCTCCTCGCCCGGATGCGCCGTCTTGCCGACGACGTACGCCAATCGGCGGCGTCGATGTACCACCAGCCCGTGCGACTCGAGGCCGACGACGAGGTGGGGAGACTGGCACACGCCTTCAACGATGCGGGATCGACCGTTCGCACCTACGTCGGCGAGCTGCAGGCCCGAGAACGGACCCTGCGACAGTTCGTGGCTGATACGACGCACGACATGGCCATGCCACTGACCGTGGTGCAGGGGCATCTGTCCAATCTGGAGACGACACTCTCGGCACAGAACGGGGTGACCGAACCCACGCGCGCTGAGGTGCGGGCGGCAATGAGGGAACTGCACTACATGGCGTCCCTGCTGCGCAACCTGGGGATCGCAACCAGGCTCGGAGAGACCTCGGCGGCGCTGGAGTTGGGCCCGGTCGACGTGAGCGCGGTTGTCGAGCGCGTCGTCGCTCGCCACGCGCCGCTCGCTCGCGCATCGGGCGTGTCCCTCGATTACGCCGTGCCTGAGGCGACCCTGACTGCGCAAACGGATGCGACGCTCATGGAGCAGGCGGTCAGCAACCTCACAGACAATGCCGTCCGCTACAACCGCGCGGGCGGACACGTGGCCGTGGTGCTGGACAGGGTGGGCACCGACGGCTTCGCGCTCACCGTCACAGACGATGGCCCGGGCGTGCCGGCTGAAGATCTGCCGGTGTTGACGGAGCGGTGGTTCCGCGGGTCCGACGCGCGAACGCGACGTCCTGATGGCAAGGGCCTCGGCTTGGCCATCGCCTCAGAGGCCTGCGAGCGGTTGGGTCTGACCCTGACGTTCAGTCGCCCGGTCGAAGGTGGACTTGCGGTGACAATCGCGGCGTCGCCGAGCACGGTTCACCATTCGTCGAACGCGCCCTGACCCCTGTCGAGGCCAGGCGACGGCCCGGCCTTCACGGTGGAGAAGAAGCTCTGCATCACAGTCGTAGCAGTCGCCGCGGCGACTCATGCGGCACCCACGCTACGTGTCGACCGGCGCTCGCCGTGAACATGGCGCAGGTCGGCCGGGAACTCGGCGACATCGAGGGCCGTAGTACCCGGTCGATGCCCCCTCTGTCGCGCACGCGGGAGTTCTTCTCCGCCTACACGCAAGACCTCACGAGCGACGAGCTCGGCAAGGTCTTCACGCGCGATGCCCCGGAGGCGTATCGCTTCTTCACGCGCGGCATCGACAGCAAGGCGTTCAGGTCGCTGCCCCGGCACACGCGAGTGCTCAAGTGGACGCAGGCCTTCTTCATGGCCTTCACGATGCGCCTCTCGCCGTCCCGGCGCGCGATCTACGGCGTGGCGCTCGTGTCGGCCGCGGTCGGCGTGATCTCGCTCTTCCGCGGTTTCAGCGTGTTCGGCGTGCCGATCGTGATTCCGCCGTTCTTCTTCCGCATCGGCGTGCCCACGCTGTCGTTCGCTCCGGGCACCAACTGGCTGATCCTGGCATTCGCGCTCATGAACTTCCTGGTGCTGCTCGAGGTGTTCGACCGGCTGTCGCTCAAGCGCGACCTGGAAGTGGCCCGCGAGATCCAGTTGGCGATGCTGCCAGGCGGCACCTGGTCGGAGCCGGGCGTGGAGGCGAGCGGCCTCACCCGGCCGGCCAACACCGTGGGCGGAGATTTCTACGACATCCTGCCGCAGCCCGACGGGCGCGTCATCGTGGCGCTCGGCGACGTGGCCGGCAAGGCGAGCCCCGCCGCGCTGCTCATGGCGCTCTTCCTGGCCATGCTGCGCACGCTCGTCGATGAACCGATGTCGCTGCCGGAACTGGCGCGCCGGCTCAACATCCAGGTCTCGAAGCACGCCCCGCCTTCACGTTTCATCACGCTGTTCCTTGGCCTCTTCGACCCGCGCACCGGCGACCTGGAGTTCGTGAATGCCGGCCAGACACCGCCGCTGCTGCTGCGCGCGGGCGGCACCGTGGAACGGCTCTCGACCGGCGGCATCGCGCTGGCCATGTTCGAAGAATCGACGTACGAATCGGGCCACGCGCGCCTCGAGCCCGGCGACGCGCTCGTGATGTACAGCGACGGCATCACCGAGGCCGAATCGCCGGCCGGCGTGATGTTCGAGGAAATGGGCCTCGAAGCGGCGGTGCGGGCCACGCCAGGGGTGGCCGCGGCGGTGCTCAGCCGCGCGGTGTTCCGGGCCGTCGACCACCACCGCCAGGGCGAGCGGCTGGCCGACGATCTCACCGTGCTGGTGCTGAGCCGGCCGATCGTGCCGCCGGTCCCACCGCTCATCCCACTACCGCAAATCTCGTAGCACCGCCGGGCGCGATCTGGCGTCTAATCGGGGCATGGGCCGGGCCTTGCTACTGGCGGCCGTGTTGACGCTGTGGACGCTGCCCGCGTCCGCCCGTCAACCGTCCGCTCCAGATGCCGAAGACCTGCAGGTGCTGCGCGCCTTGCAGCAGATCGAGACGGCCCTGACGTCGAGCGACAAGGCGGCCTGGATGGCGCTCGTGTCGGTGAACGCCGACGCCGATGCCGCCAGCGAGTTCTTCGACGCCGAGGTGCCCCGCGGCGTGACCCGGGCCGTGGTGCGCGAGCGCGATCGCCTGCCGCTCGAGGGCGCGCTTCCGGGCGATGGCCATCGCCTGATCGTCGACGTGTTCCTCGAGAGCGGACCGCGCGGGCAGCTCTCGACCTGGCGTCTCGACATCCGGCGGCCGGCCGGCACCGCGGCCCTGCCGGGCGACACCGGCACGCCGTGGAAGATCGTGGCGCACGACCGGATGTCGCACCTGGACGCGCTGCACCGGCTCGCCCTCAACCGCCAGAAGCCCTTCACCGCTCGCGACCTGGTGATTTCGTCCGTGGACTTCGAGCTGCGCCTGGCGACCGGCTCGGTGTTCGTGGCCGACACGACCGAGGGCGTCACCGCGGTCGTGCTGCTCGGCGACGGCCTGATGACCTTTCGCCCCACGCCCAAGACCGAACGCGGACAGGTGCGGCTCTTTGCCGGCACCGAGGCCATCGAGAGCCGGTTCGACGCCGCCTTCGTGCGCGTGAATCCCTACGATTTCGAGCAGCAGCTCACCGCCGGCACGCTCACGCCCGCCACCCCCGATCCGCGGCAACTGACGCGCGCCCGTGAGGTGTTCGACGAGGACGTGGCCCGGTCGTTCAGCCTCGACCTGGTCGACATGAGCCGCGACACGTGGTCGATTCTGCCGCAGCCCGGCGACATGGTGGCCGAGGTGCGCACGCGGAAATTCCACACGCTCACCTACGCGCGCGCCACCGGCGAAGCCGAAGACGTCACCTTCTTCAGCCGCGAGCGCAAGCGCAACATCTCGGTCTACGCCTCGCCGCAGAAGCTGGCGAGCCGCGGCGCCTACTACAACGAAGACGACCTGGTCGAGTACGACGTGCTCGACTACGACGTCGATGTGGACGTGGCACCCGAGCGCGAGTGGCTGTCGGGCGTAGCCACCATGAAGCTGCGCGTGAAGGCCTTCCAACTGGCTGCGCTCAACTTGAAGCTGGCCGAAAATTTCACCATCTCGTCGATCACGAGCAAGGAACTGGGGCGCCTGCTGTTCCTGCGCGTACGGGGCCAGAGCGCCGTGGTGGTCAACCTGCCCACGCCGCTGTCACGCGACTACGAGTTGACCCTCACCGTGCAGTATCAGGGGCGGATGGAGCGGCAATCGATCGACTCCGAGTCGCTTCAGGAAGGCCGTGCGCGCAGCCAGGACGACCTGCCGGGCGTGCCGGCTGAACCCAACTGGCTGCTGAGCAGTCGCGCCGGCTGGTATCCGCAGCCGGCCGTCACCGACTACGCCACCGCGACGCTGCGCGTGGCCGTGCCCGCGGGATACGCCGTGGCCGCCTCGGGCGTACCGGCGTCGAGCGTGGATGTGCTGCTGCCGGCGCCGGGCGCCATCGCCGGGCAACGCCTCTTCAGCTTCCGCACCACCCATCCCGTGCGGTACCTGGGTGCGGTCGTGAGCCGCATGAATCGCGCCGACGGAGCCACGGTGGCGCTCGACATCGTGCTGCCGCCGCCGCCGCCGCCGCCGAAGTCGGTAACGCTCGCGGAGTTGATGGCGCCGCCCAAGCCGGTAGCGGTCGGCGGCCGCAACACCGTGAGCCTGGTCACGATGGGCAACCGACGCCAGGAGAACCGGGCCCGCGACGCGCTCGGCACCACGGCCGACATCATACGGTTCTATGCATCGCTCATGGGCGATGCGCCGTATCCGACGTTCTCGGTGGCGATGCTCGAAAACGACCTGCCGGGCGGGCACAGCCCGGCCTACTTTGCCGTGCTGAACAATCCCCTGCCAACCACTCCCTTCGTGTGGCGCAACGATCCGGCGGTGTTCAACGACTTCCCCGAGTTCATCCTGGCGCACGAAGTGGCGCACCAGTGGTGGGGCCAGGCGGTGGGCTGGAAGAACTACCACGAGCAGTGGATCAGCGAAGGCTTCGCGCAGTACTTCGCCACGCTCTACGCGCGTGAGCGCCGGGGCGAAGGGGTCTACAAGTCGGCGCTGCGCAACCTGCGGCGCTGGGCGATGACGCATTCGGATCAGGGCCCCATTTCGCTCGGCTATCGACTGGGCCACGTGAAAAGCGAGCCGCGTGTGTTTCGCGCGGTCGTCTACAACAAGGGCGCCTCGGTGCTGCACATGCTGCGGCGCATGGTGGGCGACGAGATGTTCTTCAAGGGCCTGCGCCGGTTTTATGCCGAGAACCGCTACATGAAGGCCGGCACTGACGACTTCCAGCGGGCCATGGAGGCCGAAAGCGGACGCGACCTGGACCGCTTCTTCGAACGGTGGGTGCTCGACTCGGCCATGCCACGCGTGCGCTACGGTTCCGCGGCGACCGGGGACGGCGTGACGCTGTCGTACGAACAGGTGGGCGAGGTGTTCGACCTGCCGGTCACCGCCACGATCACCTACACGGACGGCACGAGCGAAGACGTGGTGGTGGTGCTCACCGAAGCCTCGGGCACCGTGGCCCTCACGCCGCGGTCAGCGGTGCGCACCGTGGAGCTGAATCGCGACGACGCGGCGCTCGGGCACTTCGAGCGGAAGTAAGTGCGCCGGCGCCGTACGGCCGGATAGCGACATCGATATCGCGCTTCTCGCTGATGGCCCGCTGGATCCACGCGCCCGCTTTGCATTGCACGAGACGCTGGCGATCGCGCTAGGTCGATCCGTGGACCTGGTGGATCTCAGATCGGCCAGCACGGTCATGGCGAGCCAGGTGGTGACGACCGGCGTAGTGATCCACCGTGAAGGCGACGACGCCAACATCCTTGCGAACCAGACGCGCCAGGATGCGTGCGCGCTCCTGGAGCAGGCGGGGAGGCTCGAGGCATCCTTGTCCGATCGCATGAAGCGCATGGTCGGCTTCCGCACCGTCGCCGTCCACGACTATCAGCGACTGAACCTCGACATCGTCCGCTCGATCGTGCGGGAGCGGCTCGACGACTTCATCGAGTTCGCGCGAGTCGTGCTGCGCGGATAGACGGCTACTGCGCCGGCGGCGTGAACTGGTAGAACGTGGCGATCTCGCCGATGCCGGTGCGGATGGCCCGCTGCCCTTTGGCCCGAGCCTCGGCGGTCACCGGCTTCGACACGCCGGTGGCTGATCCATCGAGAACGAACACGTAGTCGCGCAGGGCCACGCCGTCGGCGATGTAGATCTGCTGGCCGGCGCGGTCGAGCCACGCGTAGATGCTGCCGTAGCTCGAGGCGATCAGTCCGAAATCCGGACGCGCCGGCGCGGCCGTGCCCTTGGTCCAGAAGAGCGGCGTGCCGAAGAGGGGTGACGTGATGGTCGGCGTGCGGCCGAGCAGCGAGTAGATCGTCGGCGTGATGTCGGTGGTGAACGACGGTGCCTTGGGATTGCTGTCAAGCACGGCCTGCAACGCCTTGGGCATGTGCACGATGAGCGGCACCTGCACCACTTCCGGATAGAGCGTGTAGGCGTGGCCCCAGCGGCCGTCTTCGCCAAGCGAGTCGCCGTGGTCGGAGGTGAGCACGATCACGCTCTCGTCGTAGAGGTGGCGTGCCTTCAGGTCGTCGACGAAGGCGCCGAAGCACTGGTCGAGCTTGCGCACGCGCGACGCGTACGGCGCAAAGAAACCGTCGTAGTTGCCGTCGTCGACCGGCGCGTTGCCTTCGCGGTTGAGCGCCGCCACGTGCACGTCCTGCGGCAGCGACCAGATGAATGTGGGCGTCTTGCTCTGAGCGATGGCGTCGAGGCGGCCGCGCACGTCGTCGAGCGACGAGCAGAGGCGAAAGTCACCAACGTCGCGGCCCTTGTCGAGTTCGCTCAACGAGGCGTCGCGCGGCATGATCACCTCCACGATGTTGTCCATGCTCATGAGGCGCGCGTAGCCCTGCTGCGTGAGCAGCGCGTGCAGCGCGTTCATGGGCGCGAATGGCGTGACGTACTGCTTGTGCAGCAGCATGCCGCCGACCCACATCGAGGGCACTGACAGGCCAGTGGCGCCGTAACGTGTGAACGCGTGCTCGAACACGGTGCTCTCGCTGGCGAACCGCTGCACGGCGGGCGTGAACTGCACCTGGTCGTTGTAGGGCGACAAGTAGTCGCGCCGCAGGCTGTCGATGACGAACACGAACACGTGGGGACGCACAGCGGCCGGCGGGCCCTCGAGCGATGCGAGGTGCACCGGCACGGGGCTGATGGGAATCGAGCGGCCGATGTTGGTGTGCACCTGCAGGTAATCGAAGAACGGCGTGCCGCCTGCTGGATCGCCAGTGCGACCGCCGCTGCTCGCGGTGGCCTCCACCTGTGGCACGGGCCGTTGCAGCCAGTCGCGCAAGGTGCGAAACGACGGATCGCCTACGGCCCAGGCATCGCCGGCCCGCATGGCCGCATCGAGCGTGACCGGACCAAACGGTAGGCGTCCGGCCAGCAGCAGGTAGACCACGAGCGTGGCCGCGCACGCGCCGAAGGGCGCCGCGCCCGGCAGGTAGACGCGCGCCGGCGCCCACTGCACGGCGGTGGCCAGCACCAGGAACCACACCACCACGGCGCCGAGCTTGGCGACCACGAAGTTCCAGTCCATGCCGCCGCTGGCGGCGCGGAAGCCGAGTGCCACGAGCACCACCAGGGCGGTCCAGCCGGCACGGTTCAAGGGCTTGTGGGACAGCGCCCAACGCGGCAGCAATCCGCTCAGGGCCAGCACGATGCCGTCACGGTCGCGGGCGTGGCCAACGCGCACGCCGCGCGCGGCCAGCACCAGGCCAATCACGGCGCCGAAGGCCGCCACCACCACCCGCGAGGCGCCGTCGCGCTGCGACACGGCCGGCAGGATCGCCAGGGCCGCAGCGGCAGCAGCGAGCGCCGCTACCATGACCACCGCACTGAAGGCTTCCCACTGCGCCGGCTTCGACGTGAGGTCGCCCACGGCGCGCACCAGCACGAACACGGCGAAGAGCGCGCCGAAGAGCAGCGCGTGTACGCTGACGCTGAGGGCCGCGCCGAGCAGGCCGAACGATCTGGTCACGGCGATGCCGGTGACGCCAAAGAGCGTCACCGCGGCCACCGCGGCAAAGAGCGCCACCACGGCGTCGCGGGCGAGCGGATCGCTGGCGCGGGCCGGATCCGTCCACGCCGCTTGCGAGAGATCGATCAGCGCCAGCCACATCACCGGCACGAGCGCCGCGGCCGCGGCGGCCAGCGCCCACGGGCCGGGCTGCAGCGACGTCAACGGCGAGGCTACGAAGGCGCCCACGCCGGCCATGGCGGCGAGCCACACCAGCGCGCCGCCGCTGATGAACGCGCGGCGAGCCGCCAGATCCGGCCACAGGGCCAGCGCGGTGAGCGGCGCTGCCACGAGCGCCAGCACGCCGTGCCAGCGGGCAAACGCCACGAGCGCCGGCACGAGTCCAGGCTGCAGAAACTGCTCGTAGACGAACGGCACCGAGATCAGGAACGCGAGCGCGGCGGAAGCGAGCCAGAACAGGATGACGATTGCGCGCGCGGCAGTGGACAGAGCGGCAATGGCAAGAGCGGAGGACAGCATCTTCATGACGCGACCTTCGCGGCGCCCATGGCGCCGCTCTTCACGCCAGCCTTGACGCCGGAGGTGCGCTCGAGCCACGGACGCACTTCCTCAGCGCGCTTGGGGTCGAGCGTGCTGGCCATCTCGAAGCGTTTGCGCGCGTCGACATACTGCGATTCGGTGTAGTCGAGCACGCCGAGCGCGAGATGCACGTCGAAATAGTCCTCCGAATGTTTCGCCGCCTTCTCGAGATGCGTGCGCGCCTCGCGCCGGTGTCCGGCTCGCTGCTCCGCCAGGCCGGCCACGAGCAGCGCGTCCACGTGAGTCGGCACGTGCTTCAACACGGCCACGGCGCGCTTCAACGCGTCGGGCAGCTGGTTGCGATGGAGTTGCAGCCGCGCGAGGCCCACTTCGCTGTCGTAGTGGGTGGTGGCAATCGTGATAGCGCGCTCGTAGTACTCCTGCGCGGGGGCGAGCTTCGTGAGCCACTCGTTGCCGAGGCCCACGAAGAAGGCGAGCTCGGCATTCTTCGTGTCGGCCGCAAAGCATCGTTCGAAGGCGCTCAGCGCCTTGTCGTACTGACCGATCCGCCGATACGCGTTGCCCACATTCGGACAGGCTTCGGCCGGCAGCGGCGCGCGGTCCATGAAGAGTTCCCAGGTGGCCGCTTCGTCTTTCGGACGTTCCAGCTTGTTGTAGATCTCGGCCAGGCGCGCCAGGTAGACGGGCTGACCGGGGAAGCGCGCGACCACGGTCTTCGTGGGCTCGAGCGCGTCCTGCCAGCGTTCGCTCACGAACGCTTCGCGGCTGGCCACGAGCAGCCCATCGATCGCGGCGGCATCGGTCTCGGCGTCGGCAGCGGCCGTCACGACGGGTGCGGTGTTGACCGCGTTCGACACGAATAGCCCGAACCAGAACGTGCCGAGCGTGGCCACCGCAAGCGCGAGCCGGAGCGCGGGCGGCATGCTCACTTGGGCCCGACCGTGCGATCGAGCCAGGGTTGCACTTCGGTCCGCCGCGAGGGATCGGCGAGGAACGCCGCCTCGAAGTGACCACGGGCCTGCGGCACGCGAGACTCGGTGTAGTCGAGGATGCCGAGCGCCAGCCGTACGTCGAAGTACTCCGGTGCCAGCGTGGCCGCCAGTTCCAGATAGCGGCGCGCCTCGGGCCGATGGCCGGCGCGCTGCTCGGCGAGTCCGGCGACGAGCGCGCCTTCGATGTGGGTGGGCACGTAGGCGAGCACCTCGGCCGCGCGGTTGCGCGCATCGGCCAGAGCGCCCTGGTGCAGGTCGAGCCGGGCCATCGACACGCGGTAGTCGTAGCCGGGCGGCGCCAGGGCAATGGCGCGGGCGTAGTGGGCGCGGGCTGCGGGCAACTGGCCGGCCCATTCGTAGCCGAGGCCCAGGAAGTGGACGAGCTTCGCGTTCGTGGGATCGGCGGCGAGGCAGCGCTTGAACGCGTCGATGGCGTGCTCGTACTGGCCAAGGCCGCGGTAGGCACGACCCACCATCGGACACGCGCGGTCGGGATGCGGCGACACCGACATGAACTGTTCCCAGGCCGCCGTTTCGTCGGTCGCGCGGTGCAGACCGTTGTAAATCTCAGCCAGAAGAGCCAGGTAGTCGGGCCGCTCACCGTAGCGCGCGACCAGCGCGAGCGTCTCGGCCAACGCGCCGTCCCACTGCTCGGCATCCACCGCGCGCAGCGCCTCGGCGTTGCTGGCGCGCTCCTCTGGCGTAGTCTGTGCAAATGGCGGGGACTGCGCTGGCGCGAGCAGCGTCAGCAGCAGCAACAGGCTGGTCATCAGAAGTAGACCGACAAGGACGCACCGAAGGAATGCTGCCAGAGCGTGCCGAAGCGCGCGCGCTCCTGACGGCTGGTGCTGCCAGACACCGCCACCGTGGTGCGGCCGAAGAGCACCTCGGCGCCGGCGCGCAAGGTGTCGGCGTCGAGCTGGCGCATCTCGGCGCTGTCGCTCAGCTCTTCGCGGCTCGAGCCGCGGCTGTAGCCAGCGGTGAGAAAACTCTCGCCGTCGCCGCGGATGTAGCGGCGCACCAGGCCGTGGAACGACACCGAGTCTTCGGCCCCTTCGAAGCCGGGCACCGAGAACACCTTGCCGGTGATCATCCAGTTGCCCACGTACTTGGTGAGCGTGCCCAGATAGATGTCGGTCGTGGAGCTGAAGGCCAGCCGCCGGAAGCCCACTGACGCCTCGTAGCCGCGGCCGAGCGACTGGTAGAGGTCGGCCGCCATGCGGTAGTTCGGGAAGAGCGCGTCGTCTTGCGAGCGGCCGTACGACACGAAGCCGTAAGTGCCGGGCCGGATGCTGGGATAGAAGTCCACCTCGAACAGGCGATCGGAGAAACCGAAGCGCTCGGCGTGGCTCACGCGCGCAATCACGCTGCCGACCGGCGTTTGCCGACCGAGGCCGGTGGAGTACTCGTTCCAGGGCGTGCGCTGGTCGGAAAAACGATCGCCGCCGTAGCCCATGGTGAGCGTCCACGGCCGGAGTTGCGTATCGAGCCGGTTCTTGAGATTGCGGGCCTGCACGTGGCCGGACTGACGGGCCAGCAGGTCCATCACGGCCTTCCGGGCCTCTTTGGGCCGTCCCAGGCCGTCGAGGGCCCGAGCGTTGAGCAAGATCCACTCGACGTCGTAGGGGCGCTGCGCGCGGCCGGTGGCGGCCAGGTCTTGCAGCACGGTGTAGTTGCCGGTCCACCAGGCCACGTTGGCCAGCGCCACGCGCGCGTCGTTGTAGGTCGGCGACTGCTCCAGCACGCGCCGCAGCTCCCGGTCGGCGTCGTCGTACTTGCCGTCCCACGACAGCACCACACCGAGCAGCAGGCGGGCATCGGCGTCGCGCGGCGATCCCTGCAAATGGCTCTCGAGCATCGTGACCGCTTGGTCACGCCGTCCAGCGATGGCCGCGGTGCGGGCGGCCGCCCGGATGTCGCCGGCCTGGGCCCATGCGTCGGCCACGCCGCCACCGGTCAGGAGGAGGGCCGTGAGGGCCACGAGGGCAGCGCGGCGCGCGCGAGGCGAAATCACGTCTGTAGTTTCGGCGTGGGGGGCCCTCGCCTGCAGTGCGGTCCGACGGGCCCGTCAGGCATCCACGCACCACCTCCATCTTGTTGACCAGCCGCGACTTCCACGCCGTGGGCGACATCGAATCGACCATCCCAGCATGGTATGATTCTGATCGCCATGGAACAGGTGACGCTTACCATCGACGGCGCCCCAGTGACGGTTCCCAAGGGGACGTCGGTGCTGCAGGCGGCGATTTCAGCCGGGATTCAAGTTCCCTACTACTGCTACCACCCGGGGCTGGGCATCGACGCCTCCTGCCGCGTCTGTCTCGTGAAGATCGAGAAGATGCCGAAGTTGCAGACGTCGTGTTCCACACCCGCGGCCGAAGGCATGGTGGTGCACACCACCGACGTGGAGAGCACCGAGGCGCGCGCCGGCGTGTTCGAGTTCCTGCTCATCAATCACCCGCTCGACTGCCCGGTGTGCGACAAGGGCGGCGAGTGCCCGCTGCAAGACTTCTCCTCCGCCTTCGGCAACGTGCAGAGCCGCATGGATTTTCCGCGGCGCACCTTCGACGGCGAGGGCGTGAAGGCCGACGTGGATTTCGGCCCCACGCTGATGCTGAACCGCAACCGCTGCATCATGTGCACGCGCTGCGTGCGCTTCATGAGCGAGGTCGACGGCGACGCGCAGATCGGCGTGTTCAACCGCGGCGACGGCAGCGAGATTGCCACCTTCAACGAACAGGGCGTGCATTCGCTGCTCTCGGGCAACCTCATGGACGTGTGCCCCGTAGGCGCGATCACGACCAAGCAGTACCGCTTCCGCTCGCGGCCGTGGGACAACCCCAATGCCGTTGACACGATCTGCACCGGCTGCTCGAAGGGCTGCGCCACCACGGCCTGGCTGAAGGCCAAGCCCGAGTGGGCCAAGGGCTCGCAGCTCGTGCGCGTCACGCCGCGCTACAACCCCGAGGTGAACGGCTTCTGGATGTGCGACATCGGCCGCTTCGACTACGGCTGGGTCGAGGGCACCAACCGCCTGCGTAAGCCGCGGCTGGCGGCGAAGGACGGCACGCAGCACGACGCCACGTGGAAGGACGCGCTCACCAAGGTGCGCGACCTGCTGAACGCCGCGGGCCGCCGCGATCCCGCCGCAGTGCGCTTCCTCGTGTCCGCGCACGCCAGCCTCGAAGAGCTCTATCTCGTGAAGCGCGTGTCGCAGGAACTGAAGGGCGACACCGGCGCCGGCCACGTGGCCGTGTCGTGGCGCCGCTCGGTCAAGTCGCAGCCCGCCGACACCAAGTTCGTGGTGCCCCCAACCGATGCGCCGAACGTGCTCGGCGCGCGCGACCTCGGCCTGAGCGTAGGCGCGGGCCTCGACGGCACGCCGGATCTGTCGGCGCTGCGCTCGGCCGTGGACGCGGGTTCGGTCGACGTGCTCTACGTGGTGGACCCCGGTGCGGCCGATTCGATCGGCGACGTGGCGTGGGTGGTCGACGCGCGCAAGGCCGGCAAGATCAAGGCGCTCGTCTACCAGGGCGTGCTCACCGGCGCGCTCGCGTCGGTAGCCGACGTGGTGCTGCCGGGCGCGGCGTGGGTCGAGAAGGACGGCTGCTTCACGAACGACCAGGGCCGCGTGCAGGCCGCGTCGAAAGCCATCGTCACGCCGGGCGAAGCGGTGGAAGACTGGCAGATTCTCACCAGCGTGGCGGCGGCCCTGGGATTGCCCTTCAGCTACGCCAGCGCGGCGGCCGTTCGGGTGGATCTGGCGGCGGAGCTCGCCGGCCAGGCGGAATACGAGGGCCTCGGCGCCAGGACGTTCAATCGTTCGGTCAGCGCCGAAACCTGGCTGCAGGCCTCGAACCCCTCCGAACGCTGGAAGTGGGACGTGATGTATCAGGACCTGCCGCCAGTGAAGGGACACAACGTGCAGATGGAACACGCCGCCAAGCCGTCGGTGATTCCGCTGCGTCTCGTCACCGAAGAACTCGGCCGGGCATCGGACTAGCCGCGTTGGCGACTCGCCTGACAGACTGAGACGCATGCGACATCCCGGAGCCCGATGGGTGCTGCTGGTGCTGGCCATGTCGGTGGCGGCGGGCCTCGGCTATCGCGCTGCCACACTCGAACAGCACGGACTCGACGCCCGGCGTGGTCTGGTCTCGGCCACTGGCGATGCCCGCGCACTGCAGGCGGCGCTCTCAGATGCCAGACGCGCCATGGCAGCCATGGCGTCGCCCGGACAACCGGCCGTGAGTTGGAGCCGTCAGGTGGGCGTGGCCATCGAGGCGGCGCGAGCGCGGCTCGAGACGCTGAGCGCAGCCGCCGGTGGAATGAACCTGTCGGCGAGCATCGAGCGGCTCGACCGCCTGGCCGAAGCCGAAGGACGCCTGCGCGAGTACGCCGTGGGCGGACGGTCGCTGCAGGCGAGCGACGTGGCTTTTGGCGAGGCGCTGCCGCATCTCGACGCCATCGACGTGCAGGTGGCCGACGCGCTGGCGCAACTGAGCACGAACGCCGAACAGCAGATGGCCGCCACGCGTCAGCAGCAGGCCATGGCCCTGGCCGGAGCGCTGGGCACGCTGGCCCTGGCCGCGCTCATGCTCACGCCCATCCCGCGCGCCAGCGTCGTTGAGGCCGTGGCGCCGCCGGTTGCTGAGGACGCGGCCGCGGATCTGACGCTCGACCTCGGCCGCGCGACCCCGCCGGTGAGCGTCTCCGTGCCGGCGCCGGCGCGATTCACGCCGCCGGCCTTCGATCTCGCCCCCGTGGCCGCCGTCTGCGGCGAGCTGGCGCGGTTGTCCGACGGCGCCGCGCTGACCTCGGTGCTCGAACGGGTGGCGCCGGCCATGGGCGCCAAAGGCATCGTGGTGTGGCTGGCCGATGCCGAACGTCAGGCGCTGCGCGTCGCCGCGTCGTGGGGCTACGACCCGCGCATCGTCGAGCGCTTCCCGGCCGTGCCCGTGGCCGACGACAATCTGACGGCACGCGCGTTCTCCACCAAGACCGCCGTAACCGCGGCAGGCCGCTCCGGGCAGCCTGCCGCCGTAGCCGCCCCCATCGTGGGGTCGAGCGGCGCTACCGGCGTGCTGTCGGTGGAACTCACGTCGTCGAGCACGCCCGCGGCCGACGTCGTGGCCGTGGCCGGCATCGTGGCCGCGCAGCTCGCCACTCTGCTCGAGCCTGCGCCCAAGGTCCAACCGGGCTGAGTTCTTGACTTGCGCTGGCACGGGCGCTACGGTGCGCCATGCCGTCCACGAACCTCAACCGCCGTGAACTGCTCGGGGGCGCCGGCGCCGCCGCTCTGCTTCTGAACTCGCGCCACGCGCAGGCGCAGCCCGCCGCTGGTCGCGCGGTCGTATTTGCCAACACCAGCGTCGTCACCGTGGATACGGTCCGTCACGACGTGGCCCTCGCCGTGGTCGGCAATCGCATTGCCGCCATCGGGCCGACGGCCGAGGTGCTCGCGCAGTATCCCCAGGCCGAGGTCTACAACGGCCGCGGCAAGGCGCTGCTGCCCGGCTTGATCAACTGCCACGCGCATCTGGGCCAGACGCTGTCGCGCGGCTTCAACGAAGACTTCGGCTTCCCCAACAGCTACCAGCTGGCGGTGCAGCCCACGAGCCTCGTATCGCGCGACGAGGCCACGCTCATGGCCGTCGTGGGCGCGCTCGAGGCGATTCGCACCGGCAGCACCACGGTGGTCGAGAACGTCGGCGGCACCGCCAGCACGGCGGCTTCGCTCGCCAAGACGGGCCTGCGCTGGGTATTTGCCGAATCGGCCACCGACCGCGAAGGCGGCTCGCCGATGTCGCCCGAGATTCTCGCGCGCGGCGAGGCGCCGCGCTTCTCGCCGAAGATGCGCGACGAGGGCCTGCAGCGCATCACCGACCTGCATGCGGCCTGGCACGGCAAGGAGAACGGTCGCATCTCGGTCTTCCCGGCCGCGGGGCTGGCCGAGAACTCGTCACCAGAGCTGCTGCGCGCCGTGCATGCCTTCGCCGAGAAGCACGACCTCGGCTACACGATTCACCTGTCACAGAGCCGGGCCGAAGTGGACTACGTGCGCAAGCACCACGGCGTGAGCCCCGTGGGCTTCCTGGCCAGGCACGACTTCCTTTCGTCGCGACTGTTTGCCGCGCATTGCCGCTACGTGGACGACGCCGACATCGCGCTGCTGGCCAGGTCGGGCACGATCGTGTCGCACCAGGCCGCCATGGCCGCCAACCGCGGGGTCATCCCACCGATTCCCGCCCTGCGCGCGGCCGGCGTGCCGATCGCCATGGGCACCGACAACAACACGACTGACCTCTTCGAGGTGATGCGCGTGGCGCTGCTCACCGAGCGCATCCGCCGCGACGACGCGTTCCCGGGCGTGCAGCCACAACCCGAAGATATCCTGGCCGATGCTACGCTCGGCAGCGCGCGGGCCGTGCGTCAACGAGCCACGATCGGCTCACTCGAGGTAGGCAAGAAGGCCGACCTGCTGGTGCTCGACACGCAGCGCGTGCACCTCGTGCCGGCGGTGCGCATCGTGTCGGCCTGGATTCACAACGGCCAGCCGAACGACATCGAGTCGGTGATGATCGATGGCCAGTTCGTGATGCGCGATCGCACGATCACGACGGTGGACGAAGCCGCGATCATCGCCGAGGCCGATAAGGTCGGCCGGCGGGTGTGGGCGGCCGTGGAGAAGGCCGGTGCCATCACGATTCCGCGGCTGCCGCGGCCGCAGTAGCCGGCCACGCGGAGTTCATCGTCGTGGTTGTATTCGGGTACTACCATGCCGACCGTCACCGTAAAACTCGACAAGGAACGGGCCGCGCGCCTCACCCGATGGGCGCGCCGGAGCAAGCTGCCCAACGACCTGGAGCGCTGGGTGAACGAGGCACACGGCAAGGGGCTGGGCCGGGCCGGACGAGAGTCGTGACTCGTCCGGTGTTGCTCGATACGTCGTTCCTGATTGCGCTCGAGCGCGAGACGGCACGGGGCGAGGTGGGACCCGCGCGCCAGTTCCTGCCGGCGCTGCGCGGGCGCCCGCTCGTGGTCTCGGTCGTCAGCGTCGAAGAGACGCTCAGGTCCAGGCGCCGGCTTGGCGAAAACGACGCGTGGTTCGTGGCCACTGCCGAAGCACTGGATGCCGACGTCGTGGGCGCGGACCGTGCGGCGTTCGAACGGCTCGGCGCGCGGTATCTCACCTTCGCCTGAGGCGAGCCCACGCGCCGGCCGGCGATCAGGCCGGCAGCACGAGGCCGCGCACTTCGCCGAAGCCGATCGGCGCGTAGCCCGCGCGGCGAGCGCGCGCGCGGATGATCACCTCGTCGCCGTCCTCGAGGAACGTGCGCGTGCGGCCAGACGCCAGCGCGATCGGACGTTGTCCGCCTTCGCTGATCTCGAGCAGGCTGCCGAGGCCATCGGGTGTGGGCGCGGAAATCGTGCCTGTGCCGAAGAGATCTCCCGGCCGCAGGTTGCAGCCGTTGCTCGCGTGATGCGCCACGAGCTGCGCCACGGTCCAGTACATGTGGCGCGCGCTGCCGAGCGACAACCGGTGCGGCGGCAAGCTCTGTGCGCTCAGACACGGCGTCATGAGCAGCACTTCGAGTTCGAGGTCGAGCGCACCGGCCTGCTGATCGGCGGCGTCGAACAGATACGCCAGCGGTGCCGGATCGCCCTCGGGGCGGGGCATCTGCGGCACGCGGAACGGCGCCAGCGCCTCGGGTGTCACCATCCAGGGCGAGATCGAGGTGGCGAAGTTCTTCGCCAGGAACGGCCCGAGCGGCTGGTACTCCCAGCCCTGGATGTCGCGCGCGGACCAGTCGTTGAGCAGGCAGAAGCCGGCGATCTGGTCGCCCGCCTCCGCGATGGGGATTGATGTGCCGAGCGCGTTGCCCGGACCAATCCAGATGCCGAGTTCCAGCTCGAAGTCGAGACGGCGCGAGGGTCCGAAGGTGGGCGCGTCGTCGGTGGGTGCCTTGCGCTGACCCTGCGGACGCCGCACTCGCGTGCCTGACACGCCGATCGACGAGCTGCGCCCGTGATAGCCAATCGGCACGTACTTGTAGTTCGGCAGCAGCGGCTGGTCGGGCCGGAACTGCTTGCCCACGTTCATGGCGTGGTTGATACCGGCGTAGAAGTCGGTGTAGTCGCCGATCGTAGCCGGCAGGTGCATCGTGCAGGTGGCGGCGGGATGCAGGAGCGGCTCGACCGCCGCGCGCTCGACCGCACCGTCGCTCAGCAACGCAAACAGCCGCGCGCGCAGGGCACCTCGCGCCTCGGCGCCGGCCGCCAGGAAGGCGTTGAGCCGGGGCGCCGCAGCAAGGGCCGCCGCTGGCCCGGCACCGCCAGTGAACAATCCGGCGCGAAGCGCGTCGGCCAGATCCAGCACCATGTCGCCGATGGCCACGCCGCCGCGCGGACTGGCGTCGTCAGGCGTCGTGAACACGCCGAGCGGCAGATTCTGCAGGGGGAAGTCGCCGTGGCTGTTGGCCGATGTCAGCCAGCTGCGTCGGTTCCCGTCGTGTGTGTCGTCGAGTGGCGTGCTCACCGTCGTTCGTCGCTTCCTAGCGCTGGTTCGGATTGAAGTGCTTCTTCAGTTGGCGTCCGTAGCCGGCATACGTGTTCTGCAGCGCGTCGGTCTGCGCGGCGTAGGCCGTGACGCGCTGTGGAAAGCGCGTCTCGAACATGAACGCCATCGTGCCTTCGAGCTTGCGCGGCTTCAGCTCGGCGTTGCTGGCCGCCTCGAACGCATCCACGTCGGGCCCGTGCGGCAGCATCGAGTTGTGGAGCGACACGCCGCCCGGCACGAAGCCCTGCGGCTTGGCGTCGTAGTGGCCGTAGACCAGGCCCATGAACTCGCTCATCACGTTCATGTGGTACCACGGCGGACGGAAGGTGTTCTCGGCCACCAGCCAGCGGTCCGGGAAGATCACGAAATCGAGGTTGGCGGTGCCGGGTGTTTCCGACGGCGACGTGAGCACGGTGAAGATTGAAGGATCGGCGTGGTCGAAGAGCACCGGCCCGACCGGCGAGTAGCGGCGCAGGTCGTACTTGTAGGGCGCGTAGTTGCCGTGCCACGCCACCACGTCGAGCGGCGAGTGGTCGAGCGTGGACGTCCACAGCGTGCCGCCCCACTTCACGAACAGCCGCGACGGCGCGTCCCGATCTTCGTAGGCGGCCACGGGCGTGAGGAAGTCGCGCGGGTTGGCCAGGCAGTTGGCGCCGATGGGCCCGCGCTCGGGCAGGGTGAAGGCGCCGCCGTAGTTCTCGCACAGGTAGCCGCGCGCCGGGCCGTTCGTCAGCTCCACGCGGATCTTCACGCCGCGCGGAATCACGGCGATCTCGCCAGGCTCGATGTCGATGACCCCGAACTCGGTCCAGATGCGCAGCTCACCGAGCTGCGGCACGAACAGCAGCTCGCCGTCGCCGTTGTAGAAGTACTCGTCCTGCATTGAGCGCGTGATGAGGTAGACGTGCCCGCCCATGCCGGCCATGGTGCCGGCATCGCCCGCAGTGGTGATGGTGCGCACCCCCTCCACGAACGACACCGGTTCGCTCGGCAGAGGCAGCGCGCTCCAACGCATCGGCGCAATCGGCAGGTCCACCTCGTGGCACGGGGCGGTGCGCCACAGGCCGATGTCGGCCTTCGCGAAGTCGCCGAAGTGCGCCACCGTCGGCCGGATGCGGTAAAGCCACGACCGCTCGTTGCTGGCGCGCGGGGCCGTGAACGGCGATCCGCTCAACTGCTCGGCGTAGAGGCCGTAGGCGCATGTCTGGGGAGAGTTGCGGCCAATCGGCAAGGCGCCCGGCAGCGCTTCGGTTTCGAAGCCGTTGCCAAAGCCCGACAGGTAGCCGGGCGTGAGTTGCGGTGCGCTCATGAACCGGTCTCCTCAGGGTCGGGCAGATCGACGTAGATGGCATCGTGCTCGACCTTCGTCGCAAACGTGCGCAGGCTGCGGGTCAGGCGCCCGGCGGCGCACGCCACGCCGTTCACGTTGCGGTCACCGAAGTCGCCACGTGTGGCGGTCAGGGTGCAGGGCATGCTCGCTAGGCGCCTTTCAGCACGCCTCGTTGAATCTGATCTTCCTCGATCGACTCGAACAGCGCCTTGAAGTTGCCTTCGCCGAAGCCGTCGTCGCCCTTGCGCTGGATGAACTCGAAGAAGATCGGGCCGATCGCCGTCTTGCCGAACCGCTGCAGCAGCACCTTGGTGAATCCGCCTTCGACGACGCCTTCGCCGTCGATCAGGATGCCGGTGCGCGCGAGCCGCTCAAGATCCTCGCTGTGCCCAGGCAGCCGCGTGGCGACCCGGGAATAGTAGACCGGGTTCGGCGCTGGCATGAAGTTCACGCCGCGCGCCAGCAACGCCTCGATCGAGGCATACAGGTCCTGGGCCCCGAACGCGATGTGCTGGATGCCCTCGCCGTTGTACTGCTCGAGGTACTCGGCAATCTGCCCGCGCTCGCCCGCGTCTTCGTTGATGGGAATGCGGATCTTGCCGTCAGGACTCGTCATGGCCCTGGAGTGGAGCCCGGTCATGCGTCCGGCGATGTCGAAGTAGCGGATCTGGCGGAAGTTGAAGAGCCGCTCGTAGAAGGCGGCCCACTCGTCGAGCCGGCCGCGCTGCACGTTGTGCGTCAGGTGGTCGAGGTACCACAGGCCGAGGCCAGCCGGGGCCGGGGCCGGCTCGCCGAGCCACTCGAAGTCCACGTCGTAGATCGAGCCCTTGGCGCCGTACGTGTCGACCAGGTAGATATGCAGGCCGCCGATGCCTTCGATGGTGGGAATGGCCAGCTCGCCCGGACCGGCGACGCGCTCCACGGCCTTGGCGCCAAGCGACAGCGCACGTTCGAAGGCATACTGCGCGTCCACCACGCGGAAGGCCATGGCCGGCGCAGACGGGCCGTGCCGCTCGGCGAAGCGCGCGGCAAACGAGCCCGGCTCCGCGTTGAGCAGCAGGTTGATGCCGCCTTGACGATAGAGCGTGACCTGCTTCGAGCGGTGTTTCGCGACCGCCACGAAGCCCATCTGCGTGAACAGCCGGTCGAGTTCGGCGGGTTGTGGATGGCAGAACTCGACGAACTCGAAGCCGTCGGTGCCCATCGGATTGGCGTCGCTGATGAGCGGCGGCGCGGCGTCGTGCGGAAAGGGACCCATCGGAATGCTCCTGTCACCGGGAAGCGAGCACGTCGAACTCGTCGACGGGCTCACGGAACGAACACGACCCGAAGCTCACCAGCTGGTGCTGCCGCGTGTCGCGCAAACGCGAGACCGGGAACAGCTCCCCGCCCCATGACACCGTCTCGTCCGTGAAGGCGAGGGTCGAGGTGTCGGTCTGCTGCAGGACGGCTTCGGCCACGGAAGCGGGCCGGCCGGCATGCACGGCCGCCGTGGCCAGCAGCACGTTCAGGTAGCCATACATCGGCGCGTGCTCGGCGCCGTCGTCGTAGGTGAGCCGGTAGGCGCCGCGCACGGCGTGATGCAGACCCGCCGTGGCCTTGAACGGCACACGATGGCCGACGGCAGCCGCGATGAACGCCGCTAGTGCAGTGGGCGTCGGGAACGCCTCGGCGGTGACACCGCCGGTGCGGACCTTGGCCCGCAGGCCATGCGCGGCTACGCGCTCGAGCCACTGCTCCACGTCGGGTCCGGGCGCCACCTCCACATAGACGTCGAGGCCGGCGCCGGCGTGCGCGGCCAGCCAGTCGACGCCTTCGAGGGTTTGTGGTTTCGATTCGATCATGTCCACGCGGGCGTGCTGCCTGGGGGCGGCATTGAAGGCGGCAAGGCTGCTCAGGTCGTCGCTCGACCGCTCGCGCACGATCGCGCTGACCGGCCACTGGGTAGGAAGAGGCAGCGCGCGGCGCGCCTCGGCGAGTTCACCGAGCCGCGCGGCCGGCACCACGAACCGGCCCAGCATCCAGGCGTGGGCACTTGTGAGCGCCGCCTGGTAGTCCGCGGTGGCGGCCGACATCGACAGGCCGGCGGGCGGGAACAGGCCGGCGTAGTCGATGACTGCGGCCAGCAGGGCCGTGGTGCTCTCACGCTGCATGGACCTACTGTGGCAGCGGGCTACTGATATGTCCAATACCGCTGAACGTGATGATTGATACCCTGTGACTATGAATGAGCCCGGCCTTCTGGAGCTGCGTCACCTCCGTTACTTGCGGGTCGTGGCCGATGAGCTGCATTTCGGCCGGGCCGCAGCACGGCTCGGCGTGGCCCAGCCGACGCTCAGCGTGCAGATCAAGCACCTCGAGACGAGAGTGGGGGCGCGGCTCTTCGAACGCCACACCCGCCAGGTGTCGCTCACCGACGCGGGGCGCACGCTCGACGAAGCGGCCGGACGAATCCTGCGCGATGTCGACACCGCCGTCGAGGCCACGCGTGAGGTGCACGCCGGCCATGCCGGCGTGCTGCGCGTGGGCTTTGGCCCCACGCTCATGCTCTCGACCCTGGCCCACGTGGTGCGCACCTACCGGCAGCGCCATCCGGGCGTGCGCATCGATCTGCGCGAGATGCCCACGAGCGAGCAGCTCACGGCGTTGCTGCGGGGCGAGCTCGACGTGGGCTTCGTGCGGGGCGCCGACGCCGATCCGCGCCTGCACGTGGAGCTGTTCGCGCGCGAGCCCCTGCTCATCGCGCTGCACGGCGACCATCCGGGCGCGAGCGCCGCGCGCGTGCCCCTGGCTTCGCTCGCCAACGACCCGTGGGTGCTGTTTCCGCGGGCCATCGCGCCGCGGCTTCACGAGCAGGTGATTCGGCTCTGCCGCCAGGCGGGGTTCACGCCCAACGTGGTGCAGGAGAGCCGCGAGGTCTATACGACGGTGGGCCTGGTGGGCGCCGGCGTGGGCGTGACCATCGTGCCCGAAACCGTGCGCCGGATGTCGCGGCAGGGCGTGGTCTACAAGACCATTCCGCGCGCGTCGGTGCGGCTGTCAATGGTGCGGCCGAGCGGACCGGTGCGGCCGGTGGTCGAGGCGTTCCTCGCCGTCGCCCGCAAACTGCCGGCCCGCTGACGAGCCGTATACTGGAACGCCGCACCGCGGACCTCCCATGGACAAGAAAACCGCCATTCTCGAACGCGCCGAGCGCGACGGCGTGAAGTTCCTGCGCCTGCAGTTCACCGACATCCTCGGCGTCATCAAGAACGTGGAGGTGCCCGACCGGCAGTTCGCCGACGCCCTCGACGGGCAGGTACTCTTCGACGGCTCCTCGATCGAGGGCTTCGTGCGCATCGAAGAGTCGGACATGTACCTCAAGCCCGACCTGAACACCTTCCAGGTGCTGCCGTGGCCCGACGCCAGCGGCGCGAAGGTGGGCGGCGTCACGTGCGACATCGCGAACCCCGACGGCACGCCCTTCGATGGGTGTCCCCGGTCGGCGCTGAAGCGCGCCATCGCCCGCGCTGCCGCCATGGACTTCCGCATGGTGGCCGGACCAGAGGCCGAGTTCTTCCTGTTCCAGCGGCGCGACGGCACGCCCACGACCACCACCCACGACACGGCCGGCTACTTCGACCTGGCGCCGGTCGATCAAGGCGAAGACGTGCGGCGCGAGATCGTGCTGGCACTCGAGCAGATGGGCTTCCTGGTGGAGGCCGCGCATCACGAGGTGGCCCCCGGTCAGCACGAAGTGGACTTCCGTTACGACGACGTGCTCGCCACCGCCGACAACGTGAGCACGTTCCGCTTCGTGGTGAAGAACGTGGCACAGAGGAACGGCCTGCACGCCACCTTCATGCCCAAGCCGATCTTCGGCGTGAACGGGTCGGGCATGCACACCCACCAGACGCTGCTCAGGGGCAAGACCAACGCCTTTTTCGACGCCACCCGCGAGTGGCAGTTGAGTCCCACCTGCCTGCATTACATCGGCGGGTTGCTGCGGCATGCGCGGTCCTACTGCGCCATCACGAATCCGCTCGTGAACTCCTACAAGCGGCTCGTGCCGGGCCACGAAGCGCCCACGGCGATCGCGTGGTCGGAGAAGAACCGGAGCCCGCTCGTGCGCGTGCCGGCCGCCCGCGGCGACGCCACACGCGTGGAGCTGCGGCTGCCCGACCCGTCGTGCAACCCATACCTGGCCATGGCGGTGATGCTGCGCGCGGGTCTCGACGGCGTGGTGCAGGAGTTCGACCCCGGGCCGCCGGTGAACAAGAACATCTACAAGATGAGCCACCGCGAGCGGCGTCATCTGCGCATCGACGACCTGCCGGCCAATCTCAGCGAGTCGCTCGACGAGTTCGAGAAGAGCGAACTGGTGCGCGACGCGCTCGGCAACCACATCTTCGAACACTTCCTGGCCGCCAAGCGGGACGAGTGGGATGCCTACATCCGCCACGTCTCGCCCTGGGAGCTCGATCGTTACTTGAGCGTCTACTGATCCGCAGGGACTGGGGGCTGGGGCGTGCCGGCCATTGCCGGTCCCGCATGGCGGGCCGCGCGGATCGATCCGGCCGTGGCCCTGCGCAGCACGTAACGGCGGCACTCTGCGACAAGCGGCGTGGTGATCCCGTGTTGGCACCGCGAGAGGTCAACACGTCCGCAGCCCAGGACGTCACGGGCGCGTTCGTGACCACGCGCAGCCCGCCATCCGCATGAATCCTCAATGAATTCGCGGATGAGCACGCCAGCGCACCTTCGGCACGCGTCTTGATATGTAGCGTGTCGAGCGCGGCGGATCACCGGGGTGCGTTCATCAGGCAGGCGCTGGCATCGCCGCATCCCGGCCGTGGTTTCACGATCCGTCGCGTTCACGACATCGTCCACAGGAGGGCTGCCATGCGCGTTCGCTCGAACATCCGTTGGACCGTCACGGCGTTCACGCTGGCCATCGCCGTGTCCGCCGGCGCGTGTGCAACCGTGCCGCGAAATCCGGCGATTCGCCAGGTGCAAACCCAGGCAGGCCGCTTCGTCGATCACTCGGTGACCGTGAGGGGCCGCGTCACGAGCTCGTGGGGCGTCCCCCTCGTGGGCTTCAACGTCTACCGGGTCAACGACGGCACGGGCGAAATCACCGTGGTGTCGACCGACGGGCGCGTGCCCTCACGCGGCGCCGAAGTGGAGGTCAGGGGCAAGGTGCAGGATGTGGCGGTGCTGGCCGGACGGCCGCTGGGCCTGCACCTGCGCGAACAACGCATGCGCTACCGCTGAGGGCCACGCTTCACACGATGTCTCGCAAGCGGTCGCAGGGTGCCGGACCGGCCAACGTCCCAAGCCGGTCCGGCTTTTTCGTCCCTGTGGCATTCGAGGCCCTTGTGAAATCAAGTACAATGTAGGGCCGTGGAGCAGCTACAGCACCCTTCACCCATCGTCGACCTGGTCAACGCCCTGTTCGGGCGCTTCGGCGTGCACGTGCCGGATTACCTGGTCTTCTGTGCCCTGATCGTCCTGTTCCTGGCGGGGATCGGCCTCTACATCCGGTCGCGCCTGAGCGTCGACAACCCCGGCAAGCTGCAGATCGTCCTCGAGGACATCGTCAACTTCATCGTCGAGCAGCTCGAGAACATGATGCCCCACAAGGGTAAGAAATTCCTGCCACTCGTCGGCACCGTCTTCGTCTTCATTCTGCTCGGCAACCTGATGGGCCAGATTCCCGGCCTGGGTTCACCCACGAGCAACGTCAATGTGCCGTTCGCGCTCGCGCTGGTCGTGTGGCTCTACTACCACGTCGAAGGCGTGAAGGCGCAGGGCCTCGGCAGCTACCTGCTGCACTTCGCCTTCCCGCCAGGCGTGCCCAAGCTGATGGCGCCGCTGATGCTGCCAATCGAACTCATCAGCCACGCCTCGCGCGTGATGTCGCTCACGCTGCGGCTCTTCGGCAACATCTTCGGCGAGCACCTCGTCGTGCTCATCATTGCCAGCATCGTGCCCTTCCTGGCGCCGCTGCCGATTCAGGCGCTCGGCCTCATCGTGGGTCCGCTCCAGGCGTTCATCTTCATGACGCTGACCGGAATCTACCTGGCCTCGGCCACGGCCGTCGACGAACACCACTAGAGCCGGGGCCCGGGACTCGGGGCCAACGACTCGGGGCCAACGACTTCGCGGCTAGGGTCGCGCCGCCGGGCCCATCGCGCTCACGAACGCACTCCAGGGCACGGGCTGGCCGTGCACGGGCGCGAGCGTGGCCACCTCCAGCTTCATGCGCTGCACCTGATTGAAGAGGCTGCGCATGGCCGGTGTGGGCGCACCGGTCCGCGGTTCGTGGGTGTCGTAGAGGTCGGCCTGGAAGGCAATGCGCTCCGCGGGCAGATAGGCCATCAGCATCCCCGACACGTGC
>Ga0163144_10003866_pt1 | contig 34068 bp, 18 predicted proteins | sample OliLak19BULKMAT1_FD_123175 | JGI IMG/M metagenome (GOLD analysis project Ga0163144, IMG submission 123175) | Freshwater microbial mat bacterial communities from Lake Vanda, McMurdo Dry Valleys, Antarctica - Oligotrophic Lake LV.19.BULKMAT1 | ecosystem: Environmental > Aquatic > Freshwater >... | reverse complement strand
CTGATTCCGACGCAGGAATTCACCGTCGATGTCGCGACGTGCTACCTAGTGTCGTCCGATCCATTAGATTCCGACTTCATGTCCAGCGACCCCATTACTGGCGTCTATAACGACGCGTACATCGCCGAAGTCTACGAGTCCTACCGGCGCAATCCCGAGTCGCTCGACGCTTCGTGGCGACAGTACTTCCGCTTCGCCGAGTCGCTAGGCGGCGGTAACGCGGTCACGCCGCTTACGGCGCCCGACGCCGGCCACTCCGCATCTGGCAACGCGTCATCCAGCACCGCGGCAATTGGCTACGCCTCTCCGGCGTTTCTGCGCAAGGTGGCGGGCGCGGCGGCACTGGTTGACGCCATTCGCTACTACGGCCATCTGGCCGTCCCGCTGGACCCGTTAGGCGAGCCACCACCGGGCGCCGCCGAACTGACCCCGGAGTTTCACGGCATCGTCGAGGCCGACCTGGCCGAGGTGCCGGCCGATGCGTTAGGCGCCGGTGAGGGAACGGCAGCTCACGTGGCCGAGCGACTGCGGCGGCTCTACTCCTCGCGCCTGGCCTACGAGATTGGGCACATCGAAGAGGAGAGCGAGCGCGAGTGGTTCCGGCGCGCCATCGAGGGCAGTGAGTTGCAGACCGCGCTGACCCCCGAGGAAAAGCAGGCGGTGCTCGCGCGCCTGACCGAAGTGGATGGGCTCGAACGTTTCATTGCGCGCGCGTACGTCAACGCGAAGCGCTTCAGCATCGAAGGGACGGATGCGATGGTGCCGATGCTCGATGCCGCCATTGACGCGGCGTCGAGCGCCGGCGCGCAGGAAGTCGTCATCGGCATGGCGCACCGCGGGCGCATCAACGTGCTGGCCCACATTCTCGACAAGCCGTACGCCAGAATCTTCAACGAATTCGATGGAAAACGCACCGACAACGCCAGCAGCGAGACCGGCGACGTCAAATATCACCTTGGGGCCATGACCGAGAAGCACTTCGCCGACGGGCGCCGGGTTGGCGTGATGCTGGTACCCAATCCCAGCCACCTCGAAGTCGTGAATCCGGTGCTAATGGGCGTGGCCCGCTCGCGGCTTGGCGCGTTAGGCGGCGGCGAGGAGAAGGTCGTGTCCATCGCCATTCACGGCGACGCGGCGTTTCCAGGCGAAGGCATCGTGGCCGAGACGTTGAACATGTCGCGGCTGAACGGTTTTCGAATCGGTGGGACGTTGCACATCATCGCCAACAATCAGGTCGGCTTCACCAGCAATCCCAGCGACTCGCGTTCGACCTACTATGCCAGCGACCTGGCGAAGGGCTTCGAGATACCGATTGTACACGTGAGTGCCGACGACGTCGAAGCCTGCATCGCGGCCGTCCGTCTTGGCATCATGTATCGCTCCAGGTTCGGCAAGGTCTTTCTCGTCGACCTCGTGGGCTATCGTCGGTGGGGTCACAACGAAGGTGACGAACCTACCTACACGCAGCCAGCCCTGTACGCAAAAATCCGCCAGCACCCCTCACCGCGTCAGGTGTGGGGCAAGCGTCTGGTGGATGAGGGCCTGGTGTCGGCCGAACAGGTGGAGGCGGTGGACCGGGGTATACAGGACCGCTTCGATGAAATCCTCGCCGATTCACGCCGCCTGGCGGAGATCGACCGAGATGACCATGAAACACTGAAGCCCACGCCGACGTCGCTGCCCGCAGTCGAGACCGCAGTGCGCGCCGAGACGCTCATCGCGCTTAACGAAGGGCTGCTCAGCTGGCCCACGGACTTCACGCCGCATCCCCGACTGGCCAAGCAGCTTGAACGCCGCCGCGAGGCCCTGGGAGAGACCGGGGGCATCGACTGGGGACACGCCGAAGCCTTGGCCTTCGCTGCGCTGCTCACCGAAGGGGTCGATATCCGACTCACCGGACAGGACACGGAACGCGGAACCTTCTCGCATCGGCACGCCGTTCTCAACGATGTCAACGACGGCAGGAAGTACACCCCGCTGCAGCACGTGCCGAACGCGACCGGGCGTTTCGAGATCTACAACTCGCCGCTCAACGAGCTCGGCGTGCTGGGTTTCGAGTACGGTTTCGCCACGGCGTCCCCCGATGCGCTGGTCCTGTGGGAGGCGCAGTTCGGCGACTTCGCCAACATGGCGCAGCCCATGATCGACCAGTTCATCGCCGCCGACCGTGCCAAGTGGCGCCAGGATTCCGGTGTCACGCTGCTCCTTCCGCACGGATACGAGGGGCAGGGGCCCGAACACTCCTCGGCGCGACTCGAACGCTTTTTGCAGCTGTGCGCGGAGGGGAACATGCGGGTGGTGTATCCCTCTACCTCGGCGCAGTACTTCCATGTCCTGCGACGACAGGCCAAGCTCTTCATCAAGCGCCCACTCGTGCTCATGCAGCCGAAGAGCATGTTGCGCCTGGCGGCAGCAGCGTCGCATTTGGGTGACCTGGTCAACGGCCGCTTCATGCCGGTGCTCGACGATCCGGGCGAGGGCGCTGGCGAGGATGTCACTCGGCTGGTTTTCTGCACCGGGAAGTTGTACTACGAGCTGGTGACCAAGAACCGCCCCCAGCATCTGGCCGTCGTTCGAGTGGAGCAGTTGTACCCCTGGCCGCACGAAGATGTCTCGCGAATCGTCGATCAGTATCCGAACATCGCCGAGATCGTGTGGGCGCAGGAAGAGCCGAAGAACATGGGCGCCTGGAGTTACGTTGCGCCGCGCCTTCGTGCCTCGGCCGGCAACGCCCTCATTATCCGCTACATCGGACGCCCGGAGCGGTCCAGCCCCGCCGAAGGACACGCCGCGTCACACGCGGCCGAGCAGGCGCGCATCGTGGGTGACGTGCATGCGGCGCCCATCGTGCCACGCGGTCGTCCGGCGATTCGTTAGGTTCGACCTGCGACACGTCCTCCCACTGCGCTCAGCAGAAGTCCCACCGTCACCACCATCACAGCTCCAACGAGGTTGTGCCAGAGGAAGCTCACCGACGGAATGCCGAACGTCACGGCGGCCACCGCTCCCATGCCGGCCAGCATGCCGAAAAACGCGCCCGCCGCGCGCGCACGCGGAATCATGGCCAATATGAAGACGCCGAGTATGGAGCCGTAGAAGAACGAGCCGAACCGGTTGACCACTTCGATCAGCGACCCGAGCGTCGCCGCGTAGGTGGCTACCACGCAGGCAAAAATGCCCCACACACCGGTTGCCGCCTTCGAGACCGCGAGGTAGTGCGCATCGCTCGCCTCTGGCTTGGCCCAGCGACGATAGAAGTCGATGACCGTGGCGGTGGAAAGGGAATTCAGCTCCGCTGCAATGCTCGACATGGCGGCCGCCATCACGGCCGCAATGAAGATTCCCGCCAACCCCAAGGGTAGCTGCTCGAGCACGAAGCGCGGCATGATGTAGTTCACGTCGCGCGACGGTTCGCCGGTCACCTGTTCCGCCGACTTCAGCGCTTCATCGCGCACCGCCGAGACCACGACATCGGTGGCCCGGAACACATCGAGCGCGTTAGGCGCGCCGGCGGAGTGGCTGGCCGACGACGGGTCGCCAATGTGCAGCGCCGCCTGTCGCCGGGCGTCGAGCGCTTCGGAGTAACGCGACTGCAGCGCGTTGTAGGCCGATGAATCGGCCGTCCGGACGCGGCGTTCGTGGGCCGGATTCCAGAGCATTGGGGGCGCCTGGAACAGATAGAAGACAAAGACCATGATGCCGATGAGCAGGATCAGCGCCTGCAGGGGAATCTTCCAATATGCGCTCATGAGGAGCGAACTGCGTGCCTCGGGAACCGAGCGCGCGGTGAGATAGCGTTGCACCTGACTCTGGTCGGTGCCAAAGTACGAGAGCATCAGGAACGTGCCCCCGAGAATCCCCGACCAGAACGTGTACGTCTTGGTCAGGTCGAACGAGAAGTCGAACGTCTGCATGCGCCCCGCAGCGCCGGCGATCCGCAGCGCGGTGTCCGTGCTCACCGGCAGCTTGAGAATCAGGACGATCACGATGGCTACCAGCGCGCCAACGATGATGAACATCTGCTTCACATCGGCCCAGGTCACGGCCTGCACGCCACCGATCATCGTGTAGATGACGGTGGGTACGCCGATGAGCGCCACGCACCATGAGATCGGCCAACCGAAGATGGCCGAGAAGACCACCGCTGGTGCGGCGATGATCGTGCCGCACGACATCCCGCGCGAAACCAGGAAGAGCAAGGAGGTCAGCGACCGCGTTTTGGCGTCGAAGCGCTTCTCCAGATACTCGTAGGCGGTGAAGACCTTGGCGCCATGGAGAAAAGGAACCAGCGTGACGCCCAGGATGACCATGGCAAGCGGGAGTCCGAAGTAGAACTGGACGAAGCGCATGCCGTCCGTGGCGCCCTGCCCAGTGGTCCCGATCATCGTGACGGCGGAGAGCTGCGTTGCCATCACCGAGAGCCCGACCGCCCACCATGGCAGAGAGCGATTGGCGAGGAAGTACCCTTCGATTCCTTTCGTCCCCTTCGAGAGACGGATGCCGTCGATGACAACGTACACGAGGTAGACGACGACGATCGCCCAGTTCAGCCAGTGCATGAGCCCTCGCTCAGTGGGTGTAGCGGAGCTGAAGCCACCAGAGAAGGACCAGGGCGGTGACCTGCACGGACATGACACGAACAAACGTCCGGCGGAAATGCACCCGCGCTTCGGGGGCATCGGGCGATTCGCTGCGCGGCACGTGTGGGTCGACGGGAGGACTCATCGCTGCTGCGGGGGCGGGAGACAAATCGTGGCGGGGCGTAATCCCAAATGTACTGCTTGGCAGCCGAGTGCGATTAGGCCGAGTGCGATTGTATGGATCGCGCGCGACGGCGACGCGCCAGTGCACGAGAGTGCCCGAGAGTTCGAGACAACCGCGAGTGGGAATGGGCGGCTGCAAAGCCCGCCGCCCCACGCGCTACATTTCTCATCCCACCCGCCAATGCGACCGCTCATGCTCACCTCGCGATTCCGTAGGCTCGCTCTCGCAGGAGCGCTGCTCGCCGCCCCTGTGTACCTGCACGCGCAGGGTGCCACGACGCTCGGCCCTCTGGTCCAGGGGCTCGGCGTTTCCGGACGCGTGTTGGTCATCGCCGCGCACCCGGACGACGAAGATACGCAGCTCATTGCCTGGCTCACCAAGGGGCGTAGCGTCGAAACGGCCTACCTTTCGCTCACCCGCGGCGACGGCGGCCAGAATCTCATCGGTAATGAACTGGGTGAAGCGTTAGGCGCCATTCGGACCGAGGAGCTCCTGGCGGCGCGCCGTCTCGACGGCGCTCGGCAATACTTCACGCGCGCATTCGATTTCGGTTACTCGAAGAACGCCGAGGAAACACTCACGCAGTGGTCGCGCGATTCCGTGCTGCGCGATGTGATCACCGTGGTGCGTCAGTTCCGTCCGCAGGTAATCGTCGCCGGCTTCAGCGGAACGCCCGCCGATGGGCACGGGCATCACCAGGTGTCGGGGATCTTCGCCCGCGAGGCGTACGATGCGGCGGGTGATACGGTGCGCTTCCCACGCGCGGCCACTGCGGGCTTCGGGCCGTGGACGGTGTCGAAGTTTTATCGCGGCGCCTTCTTCCGGAACCAGGAGCGGGCTACGATTCGGATGAACGTGGGAGAGTACAATGCCATCCTCGGCCGCTCCTACAGCGAGATCGCCAGCGACTCGCGCTCGCAGCACAAGTCGCAGGCCATGGGATCGTTGCAGCAGAAAGGTGCCCGCTTTGACCAGTTAGTGCGCGAGGCATCGCGGGCGGCGCTCGCGCCGGCAGACGCAAAGCTGGAGACGAGCATTTTCGATGGCGTGGACACCACCTGGGCGCGTTTTGCGCCAATGATGCAGACGGCGCCGCAGCGCACGGCGCTCGACGCGCTGCCTGCGGCGTTCGCACGCGCACGCTCGGAGCTGGACCTCACGAGGCCGGCGAGCGTGGTGCCGGCTCTGGCGCGGGTATGGCATCTGCTTGGGCAGCTCTGCGCCGATCCGCCCGGTGGACGCCGCATGTCGTGTACGTCGCCCGTGAGCGGCGTTTCTCCCGACGCGTCGGCCGACGAGCTGTGGGCGCAACGGGCAAGCGACGATTTCGGCTTGCGACTCGCCCTCGATGAGCAAGGCGATTTCGCTAGTTCCATTGCAATCGCACGGGCTCGGCTGTCTGCGGCGATGGCGGCCGCCGTCGGTCTCGAGGTCGAAGCCACAGCGTCGCGAGAGGTGTGGGCGATTGGCGAGCAGATTCCAGTCGTGGTACGGATGTACAACCGCGGCAGTTATGCAATGACACGCCTGAGTACGACCGTCGTCGACCCGGGCGTCGTGCGACGTGGCGACGAACAGCACCCACGTCCGCTCTCGCCCGACAGTTCCGGCGTCGACTCGCTCAAGGTGACGTTGCCGAACGCCAGCGAGCCGTGGTGGCTGGTGTCGCCTCGAATCGGTGCCATGTTCACTCCGCGCGTACTCGGCACCTCGGAGACATCGCGACGAAACGCTGCAACGATCGCTGTCCGTGTCGTCGTCGAGGGGCTTTCGCTTGACTTGGTCGCTCAAGCCCCCGTGGTCTACCGCTACGCCGATCCCATCAAGGGCGAGATTCGTCGCCCCATCGTCGGCGCCCCCGCCGTCACCCTTTCGCTCGACGACGCGGTCGCTTACGCCCAGGCCACCACCCCCATCCAACGCGCGTTCCGTGTCTATGTGCGCTCGCACGCCTCCGCCGCGCGCGACGTGGTGGTTCGTTTGCAGCTGCCGACTGGACTAATGGCCGACAGCGTCGAGCGAAAGGTGAGCTTTCCGGCGATCGTGCGGAGCACGTCGGCCGCCGGCCCCGGCGTGGCGTTCGGAATCGGTGGCGGCGCCGCACCGGAGGTGGTGCGCACGGTGACCTTCAACGTGCGCGGACGTCTCACCCCCGGACGACATCGGGTGTCTGCGGTCGCCTCCAGCAATGGCGAGGAGTTTAGCACCGGCTATACCGCCATCGAATACGACCACATCCGCACCCAGCGCCTCTATCGGCCGGCAACGTTAGGCATCGAAGCCGTGGATGTGAAGCTCCCCCGCGCCCTCACCATTGCGTACATCACCGGCGTCGGCGACAATGTGGCCCCGATGCTGGAGCAGCTCGGTGTAAACGTGACCGTCCTCGACCCGACGTCGCTCCCGCGCACCGACCTCTCGAAGTTCGGTGCGGTGGTGGTGGGCCCGCGGGCGTATGAGTCCAACGAGTCCCTCGTCGCCAACAACGCCCGTCTCCTCGACTACGCTCGCGAGGGGGGAACGCTGGTCGTGCAGTATGGGCAATACGAGATGACGCAGGCCGGCATCATGCCCTATCCCATCACCTTGGGCCGCCCCGCCGAGCGTGTGACGGTCGAGAATGCCCCGGTCACCATCATCGATCCATCGGCCAGCATCCTCGCCGCGCCTAACAAGATCAGCGTGGCCGATTTCGGCGGATGGCTACAGGATCGCACCATCTACACGCCGCGCACCTTCGATTCCGCCTACCGGTCCGTCTTTGAGACACACGATCCCGGTGAGGCGCCAAACCAGGGAGCGCTTCTCGTCGCCCCGCTCGGAAAGGGCACCTATGTCTACACAACCTTCGCCTTTTTCCGGCAATTGCCGAATGGTGTGCCCGGCGCGGCGCGCCTTCTCATCAATCTCCTGTCGGCCAAGGCCGATCGGGTACAGCCGTGACGACTACTTGGCGAGCTGCTGCAGGACGTCGGTGAGTGGTGGAAGGAACCAGGGCTAGCCAGACCCGTAGTCGCTGATGTCCGTCGTGCGCCCGAAGTCGGCGTGGACGAAGGTGAGTCGCGTCCCCCCGCCATCGGGTGCCAACTGGAAACACCGGGTGGTTCTGGCCCGCAGCGAGCCGGTCAACGCGCCCCTGCTTGGTGACCCATGCATGGTCATGATAGATGCGAGTACGAGAACGGCGATCGCGAGTCTCGGCACACTCAACTCCTTAGGGTGGGGGACAGGATTCGCTCCCGTGGTGCCTGTCCTTCAATGCAGCGGCGCCTCTCGCACCCTTTGCAACGGCGTACGCTAATGCGCGGCGCCGTACCGCTTCAGGCGAGAGAGAGTGTACTGGACGACCAGGTCGGTCGTGCTCCACAGCTGCACGTCCGATCCAGATCCGTACCGCACCGGAACGGGTCGGCCGCCGATGAAGTCGTAGCTCCACAATTCGCTTCGAAAGCCCGACGCCTCAACGGCCGATTGCACCTGCTGCATCGCCGTCCGAAGTTCACCAACGTATGCGTCGTGCGCGCCCGTGCGCTGCGGGAGTGCCCCCGCGCCTAACGAGCCGGTGGCCGCTGCCAAGCGGCTGGCCACGCCTAGGAGAAAGAGGTTGACTTCGCGTCCCCATACCACGCGCGGCCCATGATATGGATCGCGCTCGAAGGAGTGCCAGACGGCTGCCGGTGCGTACGCATCGTTGGCCACCACCGACCCCACTCCACTCACGTACAACCCTACGGGGTAGGGGCGCGTGAAGAGCCGCACGTCCCGCAGCACGCGTGTCCGTTCGCCGTCGTCGGGGAACATGGCGCTCCCCTCCACCATCTCCTCGCCAAGAAAGAGGCGGGTGGCCGGGTCGGTGTTGGCCACCCCAATCGGCCGTCCCTCGGCGTCGAGTGCCAGCGCCATGAAGACAAGCGAGTCCCGATCGGCGTTGGTGCTCGCCAAGACGGTGGTCCAGTACGCGCGCTCCGCCGCCGGCATGGCGGCGAGCCGGGCCGCGACGTGGCTGCGGACCTCGGGGGGCGCCAGACTAACTACGAAATGCCGCTCGGCGCCGCGCCATGTCGTGATGGCGGCGCGCAAGAGGCGGGAATCGCGCGCGTATCGGCCCAGAGGGGTATCGCCCATCAGCGCCGGCAACTGACGCTCGAGGGTGGTGGCCGCGAACCCCAGCGTATCGAGTGACTCGAGAATCTGACCGACCGATTCGAGCGCCATGGGGACCCAGATGGCATTGATATCCATTGCAAAGCGTCCGCCGCCGTATCCGGCGTTACTGTCCCGCCAACTGGTGGTGGCCCACTGCCCGTCAGCGCGTGGCGCGAACGATACCAGATTCGGGGCCGAAGGATCGTTGGCATACGCGGCGGTCATGCGCGCCACGAGCGCGAGTTCTTGCAGCAGCCGGTGGAGCCGCGGTCCCGTGCCATCTGACGAGTCGAGGAGAAAGGCCCGCTTGCGCTGCGACGACACACCGGGGTCGCCGATCCAGCGGGCCACGAGCACCGGGAACTGGAACTCGTCATCCACCATATGATAGTTCTCGCGCACCGCGCGCAGGTCGCGCAGCACAATGGTAGCGCTATCGAGAAGCGACTCGGCCGCGCGCGGGTCGCCGCGCTGCGCCGCCGCTCCCCGTCGCTCCATCAGCGCGGCATACTGCTCGGCGCCTTCGCGCACCGCCTGGCCGCCTAACGCCTCCTCGTGGCTCACCTGTCCCGACGGCGACAGTTTGCGGAGCACGCTGGCGATGACGAATTCCGACATGGTCTCGCGCCAGATGGGACGCATCATGAGCGCGGTCATCAGCATGTCGCGACCGAAGTACGTGGCGTAGGTGGGGAGGCCAGCCATGAGCTTTTCGCGCGACGCCAACAGCTCCACGCCACGCACCTGGCGCTCCATCCAACGGGCACGCCTCGAGGCGGCGAGTGCCGCGCCGATTCTCGTTGCACCGGCGGCCCGCACGCCGGCCGCGTACTCGAGGAAGTGCGGCGTGAAGATTTCGTGGCGAGCGAGTGGGGTAAGTGGCGTACCGCTGGTCACGATGCGTACGGTGAACGAAAGCGTGTTGCCCGTTCGTGCGCGAAGGGAGATGGCGCCGCCAGTCCGCGCCACGTTCACTCGGCGCTGGTCGGCCCCGAGCTCCAGGGAGAGGGTGTCGCGACCGTCGAGCGAGGGCTGGTGCACGCGCACTACCCAGCGCCCGCCGCTGGCTTCGAGCAACACCGTCGGCTGCACGCGGTTTCGGAGGGCGGCGACATCGGGCGCCCGCAATAGTGCCAGGTGCCGTTGCTGCGTCGGCGCCTCGAGCCGGTCGAGCGCCGCGATGAGACGATCGATTTCGGGGAGGGAGAACGGCGGGCTGTCGAAGGGCGCGCGGACCGTGAGCGACGCCTGAAAGTCCCGCTCGACGCGCATCGAACCCAGCAGGAACCATCCGAGCTCGATGTGGGGTACGTCGGACGAGAGCGTGTATTCCAGCGAACGCCTCCGACCTGTGCGTGATACGCGCGCCCCATCACCCCGCCAATTGAGTGACGCCGGTCGCTGGCTCGCATCGCGGGCGGTGAAGCCGATGCTCTCGTTCTCTGCGTCGGCCAGGAGATGCACGACGCGTCCCTGGCGCCGGTCGAGATAGATTTGCACCGTGTTGCGTGCCGCGTCTCTGAAGAAGCGGGTGTGATACCCCTGGTACGAGGCGCTGTCGTCGAGTCCGGCCACCGGAAACTCCAGGACGGGGCGGATTCTGACAGATGTTGCAGCGAGTTGTGCCAGCAGGGCGACGGCAAGAAGACTCATGAGATCCTCGGAGCACGGTGTTGTGGATTGATCGAGGCACGCTGTCGCTGCCTGGGGGTACGTGTGCCTAACGCCTGGCGGTGCGGGCCGTACGTGGTACGATGGTGGCGACCGAACCCAACTCCACCAGCGTCGTGCGGATACGCACGTCCATCATGGCGTCGGAGTTGTGGTCGATCATGCCGATGAGGATGTGGGCCGTGCGTTCCCCCACCTCAATGCCCGCGTGACGCAGATGCGTGACGTTGGGATGGAGGAAGGCGGGCGCTTCGCCATCGCTGATGGCGAGCAGCGAGACATCGTCGGGGATTCGAATGCCGCGTTTCATGAGCAGGTAGTGCGTGCGCACCAGCAGCTCATCGGTCATGGTGAAGATGGCGGTGAGGTCGGGGTGATCGAGGAAGGCGCGATCGAGTTGGACTTCGAGTTCGTCGACCAGCGTAAGCCGCAGGATCTGTGTGTCGGCGATGGGAATGCCTTTGTCGGCGTGACCGCGCCGGAAGCCCTTGAGCCGTTGGGAGCTGATGCGCTGTCGCTGATCGCCGAATACGCCGATCGAGCGGGTATGTCCGTGCTCGATGAGATATGTCGCCGCTTCGCGTCCCGCTTCCTGGTCGTCGATGGTGATGGTGGTGTGCTTGGCGGTCTCGATGGTCTTGTCCAGCAGGACGACCGGAATCGAGCAGTCGCGCAGGATATCGAGATGCAGGAGGTCGGTTGTTTCTGACGACAGGACGAGCAGCACGCCGTCGGCCGAGAGGTGCGTGCAGTACTCGACCAGCCGCCGCTCCTGCACGATGGAGTTGTCGGACTGGAACACAATGAGCGAATAGTCGTTTTGTTGCACGACACGGTTGATGCCGGTGATCATCGAAGGCACGAAGAACATGTTCATTTCGGGCACGATGAGGGCAATTAGTCGCGAATGCTTGGCGCGCAGGTAGCGGGCGCGGTAGTTGGGGATGTAGCTGAGGGCCTGGGCGACCTCGCGCACGCGGTCCTTGGTGGCGCTGCTGATATCGGGATGGTCCGCCAGCGCCCTGGAGATGGTGGGCATGGAGAGTCCAAGCCGTTTGGCGATGTCTTTAAGCGTGACGCGGTTGCCTGCCATTGGGCTCCAGTCTTACGCGTGAGTCCGCAACAGGTAGCGCAATCGATTGCGCAATTTATTACGGTGCATTTGCTTGCGTTACAACAACTTTACTGCTATAAAATGGTGTAAAGCCGACGCGCCTTGTCGGAACCATGCACAGCAGGTCCCCGGAATGCAACGAATGTTTGCGAAACTTTTTGCGGGGCTTCCCGTCAGCGCGTCGGCGCAGGCTAAGGAAGTCGTGCCCGTAGCGTCCACCGGAGCTTCGCGAACCGTGGCGTGTGCGGATGCATTCCGGTTGGGGGAGCGCATGTGGCGTCGCACCAATCGGAAGAGCCGCAGAATAGGCGTTGGTGAAGCGCGAATGTTCGGAGCGCACGTTGGTGTTTACAGCCCGATCTGCCGGTCTCTTCCTTTTCGCTTTAGGGCTGGGCCAGCACCGTGTCGTTATGCGAGAGGACTGCCGGGTCCGCTCGGCGAAAGCGATCGTTTAGCACCGCGTGCGCCTTGCCGCTTTCAGCGGAGGGCGTATCTTGGCTTCCCACATCATGCGCACCCGGACTCCGGCGCAGCTGGTTCAATTGTGTAGCATCCGAAGAGGACCCGTAGCAGTTCCCCCCCCCAACACGCCAACAGAGGAGAGCAGAAGTATGGCAGTCACCCGATGTGTGTTAGCTGCGATGGTAGGCGGCTTGTTGTCAGTGTCGCCACTCGCCGCGCAAGGAACTACAGGCACCATCTCCGGACGTGTGGTTGACTCCACGAGCCAGCAGGTGCTCTCCAACGTCACGGTGCAGATTGAGGGTAGCCAGCGCGGGACGCTCACGCGCAACGACGGCGGCTTCCTGCTGCAAGGCGTTCCGGTAGGCTCGGCACGAGTCCGGGTCGCGCGTATCGGCTACGCGCCGCAGACCCGCGAAGTGACGGTTGTGGCCAATGAGACGGTCGCCGTCGAGTTCTCCATCTCGGCGGTCGCGGCCACCCTCTCCCCCGTCGTCACGGTCGGGTACGGAACCCAGCGTCGCGAAGCGATTACTGGTTCGGTAGCCAGCATCGACGCGTCGGACGCCAACGTTGGCGTTGTCACCAACGCGACCGCGCTGCTCACCGCGCGTGTCTCCGGTGTCAACACCATCTCCAACAACGGAGAGCCGGGCGGTTCGGTGCAGATCCGCATCCGCGGCGGCACTTCGATCAGCGCCAGCAACGAGCCGCTGTACGTAGTCGACGGCGTGCCGCTCCAGAACGAGAACGGAGTCGCCACCGGACCACAGCTCGGCAATTCATCGTTCGCCCGCAACCCGCTCAACGCGCTCAACCCGAGCGACATCGCATCGATCACCGTCCTCAAGGACGCATCGGCGACGGCGATCTATGGTTCCCGCGGCGCGAACGGCGTCGTGCTCATCGAGACCAAGAGGGGAGCGGCCGGCCCATCGCAGTTCGAGTATGACACGTACGTCGCGGCGTCGAACGCCGCCAACAGCCTCAACTATGCCACTGCGGATCAGTATCGTACCTTCGTCACGGCCCAGGTCGCCAAAGGAAACCTTCCGGCGTCCGCAGGCACGGGCCTTGGCACCGCGAACACCGACTGGGAGAAAGCGGTCCAACAGACCGGTCTCACACAGAATCACAACTTCTCCTTTTTGGGCGGCTCGGCGAATACTCGCTATCGTGCCACGCTCAACTACTTCGACCAGCAGGGCATCGTCATCGCCAACGGTCTCAAGCGCTATCAGGGGCGAATCAACGCCTCGAACTCGGCCAGCGGCGGCAAGCTTCAGAGCAACCTGAACCTCACTGTATCGCGGGTGGAGAATACCTTTCTCCCCTTCGAAAACGGGGGCGGTTTCACCGGCGGTGTCTTCACGAACGTAGCGATCATGAATCCGACGAAGCCGGTCTATGTGGTCGACCCGGTAACGAAGGCGCGGACGTATTTCGAGCTTGGCGCCGGCGCGCAGTCGGATCGCAACCCAGTGGCGCTCGCCCAGCAAATCACCGATGAGGCCCCCGAAAACCGCATACTTGGCAACTTCAGCGCCTCGTATTCGATCCTCCCGAGTCTCACCGCGCGCACAACGCTCGGCGCCGACTTCACCAACTCGGTTCGACAGACCTACTGGCCACTGGCCAGTCCCGTCGGCAACGCCACGGGGGGATTGGCGCGACAGGCCGAGCGGAGCCTCCAGAACCTCAACTTCCAGGGGCTCCTCACCTGGGCGCCGACCATTAACCCGAATCACGAAGTCGAGGTCTTGGGAGGATACGAGTTCTCGCGCTTCGAGAATCGCGGTTTCGAAGCCACCATGCAGGGCTTCCTCACCGACGCCTTCCAGTTCAACAACCTCGGCGCGGGCACGCAGACGGGGTCACCGGTGCCGGTGTCGTACATCCAGCAGAGTCGGCTGGTGTCGTTCTTTACTCGCGCCAACTACAGCTTCAAGAATCGATACTTCCTCACCGGTGTGCTGCGCAACGACGGGTCGTCGCGCCTCGCCCCGGGGAACAAGTGGGCGGTCTTCCCGGCTATCTCAGGGTCGTGGCGCCTGAGCGAGGAGTCGTTCCTCCAGAACGGCCCCTTCTCCGCCCTCAGCGTTCGCGTCGGTTACGGCCTCCAGGGTAACCAGGCCGTGGGCCCGTACCAGACGCAGCTCCTTCTGGGCACGAGCAGCTCCGCCACGTATCCGTTCGGTGGCTCGGTTATCACGGGCTTTGGTGCGACCCAGGTCGCCAACCCGGACCTGAAGTGGGAGACTTCCGCGCAGACCAACGTGGGCATCGACTGGGGTATCAAGAACGACCGGATCACCGGCACGTTCGAGCTCTACCAGAAGAAGACGAAGGACCTCCTCTTCCGCGTCCCGGTCGCGCAGCCTGCCGTGGTCGCGGATCGACTCGAGAATGTCGGGAGCCTCTCGAACAAAGGCTTCGAGGCGAATATCGACGCGCAGCTCTTCACCTCGAATACGTCGTCGTTCTCCTCCGGGCTCGTCTTCGCGATCGAGCGCAACAAGGTAGATGAGCTCGGGCTCGACCGGCAGTTCATCAATGTGGCGAGCGTGAACGGCCAGGGGCAGTCGGGGCGGCAGGCCCAGCGCCTCATTCCCGGTCAGCCGGTCGGCACGTTCTGGGGCGCCGAGTTCGCCGGCTTCAACACAACGGGGCAGCAGCTCTTCAACAAGTACACAGTCACACGCGACGCAAAGGGACGGGAGACTTCGCGCAAGCTCAATGGCACGACCACCTCGCCCGGCGGTGACGACGAAGTCATCATTGGCAATGCCAACCCGAACTTCAGCCTCGGTGTTCGCAGCAACGGGACGTGGAAGAAGTTTGACGCGAGCTGGCTTTGGCGCGCCGAGATGGGTCGCGATGTGTTCAACAACACCGCGCTGGTGTACTCGACGACGGCCAACGCGACGCAGGGGCGTAACTTCCTGGCGTCGGCGCTCACGCAGAAGGACGCGTTCAGGGAACCGGCGATTTACTCATCGCGTTGGATCGAAGACGGCTCGTTCGTACGGCTGCAGAACGTGACGCTGGGCTACACGTTCAGGGCTCCGGCGCAGCTCGGTGGGCGCGATGCGCGCGTCTACTTGTCCGGCGATAACCTCCTCCTGTCGACCCCGTACTCCGGTTACGACCCCGAAGTGTTCACGGGTGGCGGCGTCGATCGTGGTGTGGACTACCTGATCTACCCGCGGGCCCGGACGTTCACGGGCGGTTTCCGCGTCACGTTCTGATCCACTCGACCGCGCGGGCGCCCGCGAGGGCGCTCGCGCGAATCGAACCCACGAATCTTCTTCTTCCCCGGGATCACTCATCGTGAATCACATGTCGATTTTCTCTTCGCGCTCTATCCGCCGCTCTTGGCGAAGCGCCGTTGCACTGGCGGGAGTAATGACCGCCGTTATGAGCTGCACGAACCTTGACGAGACGCCGCTCGACTCGCTCACGCCCGCCAACGCCTTCAAGAACGACAACGAGATCCTGGCGGGCGCTGCGTCGGTCTACGCGCAGTTACGTCAGACCATGTGGGCGTACTACAACCTCAGCGAGATCTCAACGGACGAGCAGATCGTTCCGACGCGCGGCAGCGACTGGTTCGACAACGGTCGCTGGATCGAGATCTACAAGCAGACGTGGACCGCGAACAGCGGCTCGGCGCTCGACGACATGAACGGCCTCTGGAACAACATGTTCGCCGGTGTGGCCAAGGCGAACCTGATGATCGACGTGGTCGAAAAGAGCTCCAGCCCCACCAAGGCCGCCAGCCTCGCCGAGCTGCGCACGCTGCGCGCCTGGTTCTACTACGTGCTCATGGACATGTTCGGCGGCGTCCCGATTGTTACGACGACCGAAGTCAAGCCGGTCGGGCGCGCGTCGCGCGACTCGGTCTTCAAGTTCATCGAGGCGGAGCTCAGGGCCGCGCGCGCGTCGCTTCCCGATCGCCCGGCGGCGTATGGCCGCGTGGCGAAGGGAGCGGCCAACGCGATCCTCGCGAACATGTACCTCAACGCCCGCGTCTTCCAGGGAACGGTCACGACGGGCGGGCTGCAGCTCGGGGGGCCACGGTATGCCGAAGCCATTGCGGCCGCCGATCTTGTGCTCAACTCCGGCGTCTATGCGCTGGCCGCCGACTACAGGAGCAACTTTTCCACGAGCAACGATGGTTCGCCGGAGAACATTTTCGTCGTCAACCATGCGTCGAGTCCGCCGGGACTGGGGATGTCGCTCTCACACCGCTCGCTGCACTACGCGCAGATGGGTGTGCAGGGTGGTCCGTGGAACGGCTTCGCGGGGATCGCGGAGACCTACCGAAAGTACGACCCGGCCGACGCCCGCCGCTCTGTGTGGCTGGTCGGCCAGCAGATCAATTTCGAAACGGGGAGGAACGTCAATGATCGTGCCGGTGCTCCGCTCATCTTCACCGATTCGATCGGCGACATCGCGAAGGCCAACGAGAACGAGGGAGCGCGCCTCAACAAGTTCCCGCCGCTGGTCACCGCGCCGTGTGGCGACTGTCACCCGAACGACTATCCGTACTTCCGCCTCGCCGAGATGTACATGATCAAGGCGGAGGCGCTGAACGAAACGGGGCAGACGGCCCAGGCGATCGCGATTCTCAATACCCTACGCGCCCGTGCCTTCTCGCCCGCCAAGCCGCTTTCGGCCGGGCTTTCGGCGGCGGATACTCGCGCGGCCATCCTCAACGAACGTCTCTTCGAGTTCGCGGGTGAAGGAAAGAGGCGGCAGGACACGATTCGCCTCGGCGGCTTCACCTCGGCGCGTCAGTTCAAAGCGGCGACTGCGGCGTACAAGGTGCTCTTCCCCATCCCGATTTCGCAGATCCAGAACAACCCGCTCCTTGTGCAGAACGCCGGATACTAAGCCGCAAGGCTCGACCTGCAGTACCCGCCATAGCCTGTCTCGCAAGGGACAGGCTATGGCGCACTCAGGGGCTTCGTTGCGCGCGTCGCAGTCGCATTACCTTGCGACTAGGCGCGCCCCATGACCTACTTCGACGAGTTTCCGATGCTGGGCATAGAGAGACGACCGTCGGTCACGCGGACACGCTCGCTGACGTGGGTGGGCGTCGGTGTGTGTCTGATCATGTCGTGTTCACGGGCGCCGGTCGCTGCTGTCGGCTACGATCAAGCCGCGCAGGCGCCTCTGCTCGATGGCAAGCTGTTCACGCGCATGCCGGCGGGGTACACCGGCGTGCGCTTCGAGAATCGTCTGCGCGAGTCGATCGACACGAATGTCTTCACCTACCGGAATTTCTACAACGGCGGGGGTGTCGCCATCGGTGACCTCAACGGCGATGGCCTCCCCGAACTCGTCCTGACGTCGAACCAGGGCGGGGCTCGCCTGTATCTCAACGAAGGGAAGTTTCGCTTTCGCGACATCACGGCGTTAGCCGGGCTCACCTCACACGCCCTGTGGACCACGGGGGTGACGATCGCCGACGTGGACGGCGATGGTCGGCTCGACATCTACATCTCGCATGCCGGGCAGACCGAGCCGGCGCGCCGAGCTAACGCGCTCTGGATCAACCAGGGCGTCGGCAAGGACAGCATTCCGCACTTCGAAGAGAAGGGGGAAGCGTTAGGCGTCGCCGACCGCGGATACACGACGCACGCCGCCTTCCTCGACTACGATCGCGACGGCGATCTCGATCTCTTCGTCATCAACAACTCGCCGAGGCCGGTTGGCAGCTTCGGTCCGCGCAATACGCGTAATGAACGAGACCCCTACGGCGGTCACAAGCTCTACCGCCACGACGGCGAGCGCTTCGTCGATGTCAGCGAACAGGCGGGCATCTTCGGCAGTGAGATCGGTTTCGGACTCGGTGTCGGCGTGGGCGATATAAACCGCGACGGCTGGCCCGACATCTACGTCTCCAACGATTTCTTCGAGCAGGACTACCTGTACATCAACAAGGGAGACGGCACGTTCGCCGAATCGTTCAAGCAGCAAATGGTCGTTGGCAGCTACTTCTCCATGGGGATGGACATCGGTGATCTGGACAACGATGGATGGCCCGATGTGTACACCACCGACATGCTTCCCGAGGACGAGTACCGCCTGCGTACCATGTCGTCGTTCGAGGGGTGGGATGTGTACCAGCAGAAGGTGCGAGACGACTACGGCTACCAGTTGATGCGCAACATGCTGCAGCGCAACAACGGGAATGGAACGTTCAGCGACGTGGGACAGATGGCCGGCGTAGCGCGCACCGACTGGAGTTGGAGCGCCCTCATCGCCGATTTGGATCTGGATGGGCGCAAGGACATTTTCGTCACGAATGGACTCGTGCGCGATGTGACCTCGCAGGACTATATCGCCTTCCTCGCCAACGACGTTACGATGAAAGACGCGACGAGTAGCGGAAAGGTGGACTACATGAAGCTGATCAAGGCGATGCCGTCGACGCCGATCCCCGACTACGCCTTTCGTAATCTCGGCAACCTGGCGTTCAAGAACGAGGCGGCGGCGTGGGGGCTCGACACGCCGTCGTTTTCGAGTGGCGCTGCGTATGGCGACCTGGATGGCGACGGGGCGCCGGACCTCGTCGTCAACAACATGGACGCCGAGGCGTTCGTCTATCGGAACAACGCCCGCAGCCTACACGCCGAACACCACTACCTGCAGGTGCGCCTGGAGGGAACGGGAGGGAACCGCTTCGCCGTCGGGGCCCGTGTTACGCTAACGCTTGGCAGCGACGCGATTGTGCAGGAGCTCTTTCCCGCACGCGGCTTCCAGTCGTCGGTGGACTACGTGCTCACGTTCGGACTTGGTACACGCGATACGGTAGACTTGGTGCGGGTCGACTGGCCCGACGGACGGCGGAGCGAGTTGTCGCGCGTGACGGCGAATCAACGCCTAACGATTGCTCAGGCGACGTCGACGCCGGTACCGGCGGAGACGCGAATCGCCACGTTGCCCCTGCTCGCCACGTTGCCCCTGCTCGCCGAGGTATCGGGGGCGGGCACGCTCCCCTTCGTACACGTCGAGAATGAATTCGTCGACTTCGACCGCGAGCGGCTCATTCCCAAGCTCCTCTCCACCGAAGGGCCGATGATGGCGGTGGGCGACGTGAATCGCGACGGACTCGATGATGTGTTCATCGGCGGCGCCAAGGAGCAGCCGGGGGCACTGGTCGTTCAACAAGCTGACGGCAGCTTCGTGAAAAGCAACCCGGGATTATTCGAGCAGGACGCCATCTCGGAAGATCTCGGCGCCGTGTTCTTCGACGCGGACGGGGATGGGGATCAGGACCTCTACGTCGTGAGCGGGGGGAACGAGTTCTCCGATATTTCCCCGGCCCTGCAGGACCGCCTCTACCTGAACGACGGTCGTGGACGCTTCGCGAAGAGCATCGATCGACTGCCGACCGAATTGGTGAGCGGGTCGCGCGTGGTGGCAGCGGACTACGACGGCGACGGTGACATCGATCTCTTCGTCGGCGGTCGCGTGGTGCCGTGGCAGTACGGTTCCGATCCGGCAAGCTTGCTGCTCCGAAACAATGGCCGAGGTCATTTCACTAACGTCACCGAGCAGCTTGCACCCGAGCTGGCGCGCGTGGGCATGGTTACCGACGCGATATGGCAGGACGTGGATGGCGACCGCAGCCTCGACCTGGTCGTAGTGGGGGAGTGGATGCCGATTGTGATCTTCCACAACGCCGGAGGGGGGCGCCTCGTGCGCGCCAAGGCGCCGGGACTAGAGAAGAGCAACGGCTGGTGGAACAGAATCGGGGCGGGCGATTTCGATGGCGACGGGCGCATCGACTTCGTGGTGGGAAACCTGGGGCTGAATACGCGGCTGCGCGCGTCGGTGGCCGAACCAACGACGATGCTCGCCAGCGATTTCGACGGGAATAGTTTCATGGACCAAATCGTCGCCTGCTACTGGCAAGGGCGCCGCTACCCCATCGTGCTTCGGGACGACTTGATACGTGCGCTCCCCCCGCTCAAGGCACGATTCCTCGGCTACACCGAGTACGCGAAGGCCTCAGTGGACGACATCTTCCCGCCTGCGGATAGAGTGGGGACTATCGAAAAAACGGCCTACACCTTCGCGACATCGATGCTGCATAACGACGGCAACGGGGCCTTCACGCTCGTGCCGCTTCCGGACGAGGCGCAGCGTGCCCCTGTGTACGGCATCCTGCCGCGCGACGTCGATGGTGACGGCAATTTGGACCTCCTGTTGGCGGGAAACTTTGACGGATTCAAGCCGGAAATAGGACGCGCGAGCGAGAGTCGTGGGCTCACCCTCCGCGGCGACGGGACGGGCAAGTTCACCCCCGTGGGTTCGGCGGCGAGCGGCTTCGTCGTGCCGGGGCAGACACGTGATATTCAGCGGGTGCAGTCGGCCAATGGCGACGTGATCGTCGTGGCCCGCAACAACGACAGACCCATCGTCTTCCGTTCGACGGGACGGCGGGTCGCGGTGGGTGTTACCCCACGCGACCGCCGATGAGGACCGGAATACTGACGGTGACGCTGGTCGCAGCGTTCGTGCTCGGTGGTTGCGGTCGTCCCGCTGACACCAACGCTTCGCAGCAGCTTGACGCGACGCTGCTTCACGACGCTGTGCAGCAACTGACGCGAGTCATCGTGTACGACATTTTCAGTCCACCGCAGGCGAGCCGAGTATATGCCTATAGCAGTATCGCCGCATACGAGGCGCTGCGACAGGGAGACACGTTGTATCGGACACTGGCGGGGCAGTTGCACGGGTTGGACTCGGTGCCGGCACCCAAGAGCGGCGAAGAGATATCCCGACCACTGGCGGGGGTACACGCCCTCATGACCGTGGGGCGCACGCTGACTTTTTCGCAGGCGCGGATGGATACGCTGAGCCGGGCGCTGGACGAGAGGTTCAGGAAGGGCGGCATGTCGGCCCCCGTGTTCGAGCGATCGATTGCGTACGGCGACATGGTGGCCAGCCACATACTTGCCTGGGCGGCGAAGGATCGCTTCAAACAATCGCGTGGTCTACCGAAGTACAGCGTCACGCGTGAGCCCGGTCGCTGGATACCCACGCCACCGGCGTACATGGATGCGGTGGAGCCGAACTGGGGGACACTGCGTCCCTTCGTGCTCGACTCGGCGAGCCAGTTCCGTCCGGAGCCGCCCATCCCGCTCGACACTGCACGGACGAGCCCCTTCTTTCGTCAGGTGCAGGAGGTGCATGACGTCAAACGAGACCTGACCGACGAGCAGCGGAACATTGCCGCATTCTGGGATTGCAATCCGTACGTGATGCATGTGCAGGGACATACGATGTTCGCCACCAAGAAAATCACGCCGGGCGGACACTGGATGGGCATCGTGGGTATTGCCGCCCGGAAGTCGGGGGCCGATATCGTACAGTCGTCCGAAGTCTACGCGCGTACTGCGGTCGCGCTGGCCGATGGCTTTCTCAGCGTGTGGGAGGAGAAGTACTTCAGCAGCGTCGTACGTCCGGAAACCATGATCAACCGGTTGTTGGACGAGAAGTGGGAGCCACTGTTGCAGACTCCGCCATTTCCGGAGTACACGAGTGGCCACAGCGTGATCTCGACCGCAGCGGCTATGGTGTTGACCGAAGCGTTTGGCGATGGATTCGCTTTCGCCGATTCGACCGAGCGGGAGTACGGCCTTCCCGTTCGGTCGTTCACCTCGTTCACGCAGGCGGCCGAGGAGGCTGCCATCAGTCGTTTGTATGGCGGAATTCACTATCGGCGGGCGATCGAGCAGGGGCAGATTCAAGGACGCAAGGTAGGGGAGTTGATGCTGCAGCGAATCTCGACGCGCGCCATGCATAGCCGCCCGACCACCTGACGTGCCGTCACCTTCGTGTTCAGTGCGCGTCGCGTGACGCGAGTTCAGTGGCGACCGCGCGCGTTGCGTCTGGCGGTGGTCGGCGTATCGCTCGCCGCGTGTACCAAACCGGCGCCCCCCGCCCCCATGCTCTTCGAACGACTGTCGCCCGAGAATACCGGTGTCACCTTCGTCAATGCATTGCCGGAGCGCCCGGAGTTCAACATCCTCAACTACCTCTATTACTTCAACGGCGGGGGAGTAGCGGTCGGCGACGTGAACAACGACGGATTGCCAGACCTCTACTTCTCGTCCAACCTCGACGCCAATCGCCTCTATCTCAACCGGGGCGACTATCGCTTCGACGACGTGACGGAGGCCGCAGGAGTGCGTGGGCCTGAGGGGTGGAAGACGGGCGTGACCATGGCCGACGTCAACGGAGATGGGTGGCTCGACATCTATGTATCGGCGGTCAGTTATCTGACGATGCACGGACACACGATGCTCTATATCAACTCGGGCGATGGCACATTCGCCGACCGAACGAAAGAGTTCGGGTTGGAGCATGTGGGCTACTCGACCCAGGCCGCCTTCTTTGACTACGACAGCGACGGCGACCTGGACATGTACCTGCTCAACCACTCCACACATACCGAACGCGGCGTCGACGCGTCACAGCGTGGGGTCCTCCATTCGCCGGCCGCCGATCTCCTCTTCCGCAACGACGGCAATCACTTCGTTGACGTGAGCGAGAAGGCCGGCATCAGCGACGGTGTTGGAGGATTCGGACTCGGCGTCGTGGTCAGCGACCTCAACTCCGATGGCTGCCCCGATGTGTACGTGGCCAATGATTTTCAGGAGAACGATTTTCTCTACGTCAACAACTGCGACGGCACCTTCACCGAATCGATCACGAAGGCCACCGCACACACCAGTCGCTTTTCGATGGGTGTGGATGCTGCAGACTTCAACAACGATGGCCGGCCCGACATCTTCGTGGCCGATATGCTCCCCGAGCGCGAAGAAATTTTAAAGACATCGGCGAGTACGGAGGGATTCAATCTCTTCGACCTGCGACTGCGGGCAGGCTATCACCCTCAGTATGCGCGCAACACGTTGCAACTGAATCGTGGCGATATGCGATTCGGCGACATCGGATACCTGGCTGGAGTGTTCGCCACCGATTGGAGCTGGGCGCCGCTCTTCGCGGATCTCGACAACGACGGTCGCAAAGATCTCTTCATCACCAACGGGATATATCGTCGTCCGAACGATCTGGACTACATCAACTATGTCGGCAACGATGCTGTGCAGGCGCTGTTGGTGCAGGGTGAGACAAAGGACAACTCGGAAGTCTTCAAGCGAATGCCGCAGATCCCAATCGCGAATCATGCGTATCGTAACGATGGGGACCTCCGTTTCACGAACATGGCCGAGCCGTGGGGGCTGGCGCAGCCGGGATTCTCGAATGGGGCGGTGTATGCTGACCTGAACAACAGTGGCGCCCTTGATCTGGTGGTGAACGCCATCAACGCCCCTGCCGCGATCTATCGCAATCGTTCGCGCGAGGTGAACCGGCGCTCGTACCTCACGGTGCGGTTGCGCGGTGCGGGCGCCAACACGGCGGGGATCGGCGCCAAAGTCATGGTCACGGCGGCTGGGACGACACAGCTCCTGGAACAGATGCCCACGCGTGGTTTCCAGTCATCGGTCGACGCTCGCCTGCATTTCGGACTTGGGGTCGCCCCCATCGTTGATTCGCTCGTCGTCGTCTGGCCCGATCGTCGTTACCAAGTGATGCGGAGCGTTCCGGTCAGCCGCATGATCACGCTCTCGCAGGACAGTGCCTCGGGACGATACGTCGCACCCTCGACCACGGGGGGACGGCGGCTATTCGAGGACGTCACGAATCAACTCGATGTCGATCTGAAACACGATGAGGGCGACGTCCTCGACTACAACCGCGAACCGTTGATGCCGCACCTGCTCTCGACGGAGGGGCCTGCGCTGGCGGTGGGCGACGTGAACGGCGACGGCCTGGACGATGTCTACCTCGGTGGTGCGAAGTGGCAGTCGGGGCGGCTGCTCCTGCAACGGAGCGACGGCCGGTTCGAGCGGACGAAGGGCCAACCGTTCGCTGTGGACAGTTTGGCCGAGGATGTGGATGCGGCCTTGTTCGACGCTGATGGCGATGGGGACCTGGATCTCTATGTCGTGAGCGGTGGCAACGAGTTCTGGGGAGACGCCGAGGCGCTGCGCGACCGGATGTATCTCAATGACGGGCGCGGTGGGTTCGCCAGGGCGATGACTGCGCTTCCGGCGCTGTTCGACAATGGCTCGTGTGTGGTGCCGGGAGATTTCGATGGCGACGGAGATCTGGACCTCTTCGTCGGGAGTCGCGTGGTGTCGCGCGAGTACGGCCGGATTCCACCGAGTCACTTGTTGCAGAACGACGGCACGGGCCACTTTGTCGAAGTGACGAAGGAATTGGCGCCCGCGCTCCTCGAGGCGGGGATGGTATCGTCTGCGGCCTGGCTCGACGTCGATGGAAAGAAGGGCCTTGATCTGGTGGTGGTCGGGGAGTGGATGCCGGTGCGCATCTTCCGGCAGCAGAACGGTAGGTTCTTGGACCAGACCGCCAAGCGCGGACTGGCGGGGACGGAAGGGTGGTGGAACAGCGTGGGCGTGGCCGACCTGAACGGAGACGGCCGCCAGGATCTGGTGCTGGGAAACCTGGGGCTCAATTCCTACCTGCAAGCGAGTGCGAAGGAACCCGCACGGCTCTACGTACACGACTTTGGAGCGACGGGAGCCCTGAAACAGGTGCTCACCTTCTACAAGCATGGGGTGAGCTACCCGCTGGCGGGTCGTGACGAGCTGGTCAAGTTGATCCCCTCGTTGCGGAGCCGATATCCGTCGTACAAGGACTTCGGTGCCAGCCGGATCGAGGATCTGTTCTCTGCGGAAGAACTCGCAACGGCTTGGGTTCGCGAGGCGCGCACCTTCGCCAGCGCCATCGCACTACAGGGAACAGGTGGCGCCTTCACGTTGCGGCCACTTCCGATCGAGGCACAGTTCGCGCCGGTCTACTCGACAGTCGTCGCCGATTTCGACGGGGACCGCGTGACGGACATTCTATTGGCCGGAAACTTCTACGGGGTGCCTCCGATGCTTGGCCGCTACGATGCCAGCGCCGGACTTCTGCTCCTTGGAATAGGCGACGGACGTTTTGTCGCCGTGGAATCATCGCGAAGCGGCCTCGCGATCGAGGGGCAGGTACGAGAAATGAAGCAGATGCGTACCGCGAAAGGAGGCCGGATGATAGCGGTGGCGCGCAATGGTGCCACGCTCCAGCTTCTTCGAGTCGCGCAATGACCAAACGCGTCGCCCTACTACTTGCCGACAGGCGGCTGAGTGTCGCCGATCGCCGCCGGAACAGTCCACACGATTCGCTGCCGCCCCGAACAAACCAACGCTTGCCATTGAGGATAGAATGCCTGTCGCGCAGCTGACGTCACTTGATTACGTGATAATGGCGATCTATTTCGCCGTGGTACTTGGCATCGGCTGGGCGCTGCGGCGTCGCATGCGCACCTCCACCGACTTTTTGGTCTCGGGGCGATCGCTCCCACCGTGGGTGACGGGCCTTGCGTTCCTCTCGGCGAATCTGGGTGCGCAGGAAGTGATCGGGATGGGGGCGTCGGGCGCGAAGTACGGCATGGCGACGAGCCATTTCTACTGGATCGGCGCCATTCCCGCGATGGTCTTCGTGGGCATTTTCATGATGCCGTTCTACTACGGGTCGCGGGCCCGGTCCGTGCCCGAGTATCTGAAACTGCGGTTCGACGAGAAGACGCGCACGCTGAATGCCGTCTCCTTTGCCGCCATGACCATCTTCTCGTCGGGCGTGTCCATGTACGCGATGGGAAAGCTGCTGAATCTTCTCCTCGGGTGGGACTTCGGTACCAGCGTGCTCGTCTCGGCGGCCATCGTGCTCGCCTACGTGCTGCTCGGCGGCCTAACGAGTGCGATCTACAACGAAGTGCTGCAATTCTTCATGATTGTCTTCGGCTTCGCACCGTTGGTATGGCTCGGACTTCGGTCGGTGGGAGGGTGGGATGGGCTGACGGCAAAGCTCGCCGAGGCCGCAGTCGCGAAGGGGCTGCCAGCCGGAGCGTACTCACACGCCTGGCAGGGAATGGGCAGCGCGACGACGAATCCGATCGGTGTCGAGTGGTTCGGGCTGGTAATGGGATTGGGATTCGTGCTCTCCTTTGGCTATTGGTGTACGGACTTCCTGGTGGTGCAGCGCGCCATGGCCGCCGATTCCATGACGGCCGCTCGGCGCACGCCGCTAATCGCGGCAGTGCCCAAGATGCTTTTCCCCTTTCTCGTCATTCTTCCGGGAATGATTGCCCTCGTGCTCAGCGCGGGTGCTGGCGACGGGCAGGGAATCATTCCGGCCAAGCTTGCGGCTGGCGGTGGGCCGTTGCTGGATTCTGCGGGGCGTATCGTGCTGGACTACGACTTGGCGACGCCCATGATGCTGGTCAAGCTCTTCCCCAGCGGCATGCTGGGCCTGGGACTCACCGCGCTCATTGCCTCGTTCATGTCGGGAATGGCCGGTAACGTCACCGCCTTCAATACGGTCTGGACCTACGACATCTATCAGACGCACATGCGGCGCGGAGCGTCGGACGCCCACTACTTGTGGATGGGTCGCGCTGCCACCGTAGGTGGCATCGCCCTCTCGGTCGCTGCGGCGTACGTGGCGGGGGCGTTCAACAATATCATGGACTTTCTGCAGCTCATCTTTGCCTTCGTGAACGCGCCGCTCTTTGCCACGTTTGCGATGGGGATGTTCTGGCGGCGCAGTACGGGCCATGGCGCGTTCACCGGCCTGGTCTCGGGCATGGCCGCCGCCGCGCTGCACCACGGTTTCACGCTGGCCAGTGGATCGGTGCCGGGAGTGAAGGGGGGATTCTTCGGATTGCTGCACACGTATCCCAGTGAATTGGCGCAGACGTTCTGGACGGCCATCGCCTCCTTTACGACGTGCCTCGCCGTCACCGTGCTCGTGAGCGTCGTTACGCGGCCGCGTCCGGAGGAAGAGCTGCGCGGACTGGTGTATTCCCTTACCCCGCGTCCAACTGACAACACATTACGATGGATCGATCGCCCGGCGACTCTGGCGATCGGCGTTCTGGCCATGACGGTGCTACTCAATTTCATCTTCGCCTGACCATCCACCGGGAGCGCTACATGAGCGAAGCAGGAGGGCTGGATCTGCGGTACCCAATCGGCGGGCTTTTTCTGGTACTTGGCCTGATACTCACCGGTTATGGTGTGTTGACCGCCGGTAACACGGCGATGTATGCGCGCGCGACGTCGGTGAACATCAATCTCTGGTGGGGAGTCGCGATGCTCGTGTTCGGCGCATTCATGTGGGGAATGGCCGTGCGCGCCGGGCGTAGAAAGGCTTGAGCCGTAGGCGAGCCACAAGCGTCGGCGTGCCGCCACCGTCCAGAGGTGTTGGCGGTGCGCTACGACGAGCGGACGATCGCGAAGTCACGGTCGATCAGGATGTCCGCCTGCGCGGACTGCCTGGTGATGATGGCGTGCTCGATGTCGAGAATCTGGTCGATGATGGGCGCGTCGATGTCGCGCTTGCGATCGCGCCGCCGTTCGCTTGTGTCGTGGTGCGTGGCCTCGAGAAAAATGCGGAGGTCGAGATCGGGGAGTTGCAGCACGTACGTTCCTTCGACAAGCAGCACGTCGACTTGGCCGAAGTCGCAACGCTGCGTCACGAAGCGATTGCCCGGATAATCGACCAGTGGCACCGAGATGTTGTCGCGCTTTGCTCTGAAGTCGGCAATGTGCGTTTGGAGCAGTTCCAGGTTGACCTCGTGCGGTCCGACGTGGGCCAGATCGAGCAGTCGATGCTCATGGTTGGAGCGAGGCGGGAGGCGAAAGTAGTCGTCCTGATGGATCACCCGCGCGCGCCGTCCGGCGCCTTCGAGTTCCCGCGCCAGGCAGGTCGCGGTGATGGACTTGCCGCTACCCGATTCTCCGGCGATGCCCACCACCAGGCTGAGTGTGCGCTGCGATTGCTCGCGTTCACCAATCGACGCAGTCAGGGTTCGGGCCAGCGCAAAGTACGACGGCTTGACATCGAAGCGATCGCGATTCGTCATGAGGCCATCAGGTGCCGGTGCTCGGGCGTTCCGGCGAGTTTGAGAAGTACGAGGCCGGTGGCCGAGTATGCCATGTCGGTGGTTCCGCCGGGTGCACCTGAAATCCCGTGGAGAAACTCCTCGAAGCGGAAGCCTCCCGGCCTGACGATGCGAGCCGTGACCGCATCACGCAGTTTGCCCAGGGCGACGTCGTGACCCCCTTGGGCCAGCGCGAGGGCGAGCCATCCCAGCCAGATGGGCCAGATTCCGCCGTTGTGGTACTCGTGCGGAAGGTTGCGAAACTCATGCAGATGGTACCGCCGAAGGGCCGGCCAATCGGGGTGCGATTCGTCGATCACCGGGGAGAAGGCGGGCGGCAGTTCCGAGCGGTCGAGATAGCGGGTGCGTATCCAGCCGAGCGTCTTGTTAGCGATGTGCGGCGCGATGCCGGAGACACCGAGCAGGGACGAGGCGGCCAGATCGAAGATGTCGCGGACTCCAAGGGGAGAATACGACGCGATCGGGTGTTCCCGCATCCCCTCGCTGTCGGGCCAGTATTGCTGCTCGATTGTTTTCCCGATGGCCTCGGACTTCTCCCGCCAGGCGGCGATTCCGTACTCGGCGCCCAGCAGGCGAAGCCCCCAGGCGCGCAGCACCTGATCGTAGAGGATGTATCCGTCGTATATGTACTCATCGGCCCAGTTGCCCCCTGCGGGGATGTACATCAGGTGCCGTCCGTTGTACTCGATGCCGTCAAGCAGGCGCACCACCGCCGCAGCGGATTCGCGAAAGTGCTCCGCGTCGAGCACCTTGGCCCGGGCCGCCAAGCCGATGCCCACCAGATACCAGGTGGCCGAATCGATGCGGGGGGCGAGGGTACCGAAGCTCACCTTGGCCGATGTGTCGGGGAGCAGTTCGTAGTTGGAGGCAATCTGTCCCTCGGCGCCCTGCAGGCTGCGCAGGGACTCGAGCGTGCGGACCAGTCCGGCCGAGACCACCGGATCGCCGAGCAGCAGGCCGGCGACTCCGGCCATCACCGCATCACGTGCGAAGATAGCCTGGTAATTCGCGTTCAACGACAACGACGCCCGAATGCCGTGCGGCCCGCTCAGTGATCGCAACAAGGCGACGGCTTCATCGTCGAGGGCAGGCGGACGCGTCATGGGCGCCTCGCGCCGCATGCGAGACGAGCGGCCGAGCCGACGGCGGCCGCGCGTGCAGTAACTGAGCGTGCAGCAACTGAGCGTGCCGCAACTGAGCGTGCCGCAACGGAGCGTGCCGCAACGGAGCGTACGTCGACAAGCCTGCAGGGCATCACGGACCGATTGGAGGATATTCTGGTGGCGGTAGCAGCAACGAGGACAGACGCAGGGCCAGCGACACGGTCAGGGATGAAACCGAGGCTCTCGTTCTGGCAGATCGTCAACATGAATGTAGGGTTTTTCGGTATCCAGTACAGCTTTGGGCTACAGCAAAGCAACATGAGCCCAATCTACAAGTATCTGGGCGCCGATGAAGCGAGTCTTCCGCTGCTCTGGCTTGCCGGCCCCATGACGGGCCTCCTAGTGCAGCCCATTATCGGGGCAATGAGTGACCGAACGCTGAGCCCTCGCGGGCGGCGCACGCCCTATTTCCTGATCGGGGCGGTACTGTGCAGCTTCGCGCTCCTGCTCATGCCGTTCAGCCGAGCCCTTTGGATGGCGGCGGGACTGCTCTGGATCCTCGACGCAGCCAACAATATCACCATGGAGCCGTACCGCGCCTTCGTGAGCGATCGGCTGGACGCCAGCCAGCATTCCCTTGGCTTCCTGACACAGAGCGCATTCACCGGCCTGGGGCAGACCCTGTCCTACCTGACCCCGTCCATTCTCGTGGTGCTGGGCATGAGTGGCGACGCGACCAACGATCGCGGCATTCCCCTGATCACCGTTTGGGCATTTCTCATTGGCGCGGTGTTCTCGATCTCATCGATTCTGCTGACCGTGAGAACTACCCCCGAGCTGCCGCTGAGCGCCGAGGAGCGCGCTCGCATCGAGGCGCTCCCTCGCGGATTCGGGGCTGCCCTCCGCGAGGTGGCCGAAGCAATCCGCGAGATGCCGGTCACGATGAAGCAGCTGGCGGTGATGAAGCTCTTCCAGTGGTACGCCATGTTCTGCTACTGGCAATACATCGTGTTGTCACTGGCCGTCACTCTGTTCAACACGCACGACGCCTCGACGGCGGGATTCCGCGAGGCGAGTCTGGTCAACGGGAAAATTGGCGGATTCTACAACTTCGTTGCCTTCGTGGCGGCGTTCGCGATGGTGCCGTTCACGCGTCGCTTCGGTCCCAAGGTGGTGCATGCCATCTGCCTCACGCTGGCTGGCTTTTCGATGCTCGCCATTCCAAGCATCACCGACCGGACCCTGCTCTTCATTCCGATGATCGGCGTCGGACTCGCGTGGGCGAGCATCATGGGCAATCCGTACGTCATGCTCGCGGGCAGCATTCCGGAGGAGCGAGTGGGCGTCTACATGGGCATCTTCAACATGTTCATCGTGATTCCGATGATGATCCAGATTTTCACGCTGCCATTGTACTACCAGTCGCTGCTGGGCGGGAACCCGGAGAACGTGATCCGGCTGGCGGGGGTCTTGTTGATGTGCGCAGCGGTGGCGGTACTGTTTGTGAAGAGCAATGTCGGGAGAGAGGGGCGTAAGAATGCGGCGAAACAGATGCCCGACCTAACGAGCGGGGAGGCCATCCCATGAGGAATCGGAGCTCTCAAGATGTATCGGTGCACGCGGAGTCAACGGCGCTGTCTCCTGCGCTCTCACGTGCGCTCTCACGTGCGCTCTCACGTGCGCTCTCAGGTGCGCTCTCACGTGCGCTCTCAGGTGCGCTTGCAAGTGCGCTGACACCTACGCTTTCACGTGCGCTTTTATACGCGGGCTTGGTGTTCCTCACGAGCTCCTGCCGCGGTGCGGCCCGAGGCGCCGGGGCGACAGAGGGCCCCCGGGTTGCGCGGGACTCGGTCTACGACGCCGCACGCCACTTGGGCCCGCTCTTTCACGACGTGCAGATGGCGAGTGTCTTTCCCGACTCGAAGACCTTCGTCGACTCGCGCCCCATGCGCCCGCCGCAGGAGATCGCCGAGCGCTATGCGCTCGCGCGGTCAGCCGTCGGGTTTTCGCTGGCGACGTTTGTCCAGCAGAACTTCGAGCCACCGAAGGCGGTCGGCGTCGATGCCCCACCGGACAGCTCGCAGACAATGGAGGAGCACGTGCGAGCGCTGTGGCCCACCCTCACGCGTGCGGCCGACGTCCCCGACCCGCGGTCGTCGCTCATTCCACTTCCGCATCCGTACGTTGTCCCTGGCGGACGATTTCGCGAGGTGTATTACTGGGATTCGTACTTCACCATGCTCGGCCTGGTGGAGTCCGGGCGCACCGACATCGTGCGAAACATGCTGGACAATTTTGCCCAACTCATCAACACGGTCGGGCATATTCCGAATGGGAATCGGAGCTACTATCTGGGCCGGAGCCAGCCGCCATTCTTCGCGGCCATGGTCGGGCTCTACGCGCAGGCAACGGACTCGTCGCAGGCCATGCGCTACCTGCCGGCGATGGAACGGGAGCATGCGTTCTGGATGGAAGGCGCCGATCGTCTGGCCCTGGGAGCGGCCCATCGACGAGTCGTTAGGCTCGGCGATGGCGGGCTGTTGAACCGGTATTGGGACGATCTTCCCGAGCCAAGGCCGGAGTCGTACCGCGAAGACTACGAGCTGGCGCAGAAGCTACCCCAGGCGCGGCGGGAGAACTTCTACCGGAATGTGCGGGCGGCCGCCGAGAGCGGGTGGGATTTCTCGAGCCGATGGATGCGCGATCCGTCGAGCCTCCTGACACTGGAGACAACCGACCTGGCGCCGGTGGACCTGAACAGCCTGATGTACCACCAGGAGCGCACGATTGCGGCGTTGCGCGCCTTTCGGAGGAAGGGGGCGCCTAACGCGGGACGGGACGCGGAGAAGTTGTCTGGCATGACACCCCAGGCGGACGACGCCGCAGTGGGGGCCCGCTTCCTCGCGTCCGCAGATGCGCGCCGTCGCACGCTGCTGACGCACGCGTATGATACCGGCGCCGGATTCTTTTTCGACGTGCGGTGGCGTAGTGGCGAACGGGTGACCGATCGGCCGACCATGGCCGCCGCAGCGCCGCTCTATTTTGGTCTGGCCACCCCTGAGCAGGGGCGCGCCGTGGCCGCCGTGCTGGAGCGCGATTTCCTGCGTCCCGGTGGCTTCGTGACCACGCGGATCGCGTCGGGGCAGCAGTGGGACGCGCCTAACGGTTGGCCGCCGCTGCAATGGATGGGCATGGAAGGGGTACGTCGTTATGGCCGGGCCGACTTGGCCGACCAGGCGCGCGACCGCTGGCTTGCGGTCAATCGGCGGGTGTATCAGGCGACGCGTAAGATGACCGAGAAGTACGATGTTGTCGATCTGAATCGTCCGGCGGGTGGCGGGGAATATCCGACGCAGGACGGCTTTGGATGGACCAACGGGGTCGCGTTGCGGCTGGCGGCGCAGACGGCGGCGCGCACGGTGCCGCCACTGCGGCAGCCGTAAACCGGAGTGAGAGGGCGACGAAGAGGCAACCCACGCGGGAGTGCGAGTACCATGAAGCAGTTCTTCGCCGTCGGTGTGTTGGGACTGATCGTCTTCGAGATTGCCAATGTCTATTTCATCATGCCGATGCCGGGCAGCCAGCGGATGCGTAGCCTCGACGTGGCGTACGCGCTGTATCAGTGGCGCTGGCCTATTCGCGTGTTGTGTGGGGTGCTGATCGGTGTAAGCGCCCTGCCGACCTGGCAAGCCGCCGGTAGGCGGAAGTGGCTGATTCCGGCGGCGCTCGCGCTCGCCGGCGTCGTCACCTACCTCTTCAACTTTCGCCTGTCGGCCGACCAGATGTTCCGTGAGCCCACGAAGCTCGACATGGCGCCGGCCGCCAAGAACAGAGTGGCCTCCGATCGCCTCGTGGTCGGGATCGAAATCAATGGTGATGCGCGGGCCTATCCCCTGCAGTTCATCGGCTATCACCATCAGGTGCGCGACACCGTAGGCGGACAGGAGGTGCTGGTCAGTTATTGCACCGTCTGTCGCACGGGCCGAGTGTTCACACCGGTGGTGGAAGGCCAGGTGGAGCGATTCCGGCTGGTGGGCATGGACCAGTTCAACGCCATGTTCGAGGATGAAACGACGGGAAGCTGGTGGCGCCAGGCCAACGGCGAAGCCATCGCCGGCAGCCGCAAGGGCACCACGCTGCCCGAGATTCCCAGTGTGCAGGTGACGCTCAAGCGCTGGCTCTCCCTTCATCCGACGACCCTCGTTATGCAGGGCGACTCGGCGTTTACCGACGACTACGCGAAGGACTACACCTACGAGCGGGGCACGAGTCGCAAGCAATTGACCGGCACCGACACGCTTTCCTGGCGCGACAAGTCGTGGGTGGTGGGCATCAGTCTGAATGACAAGTCCAAGGCGTACGACTGGAATCGCCTGCGCAGGGAGCGAAGCGTGAACGATGAGGTGAGAGGCGTCCCCATCGTGCTGGTGCTTGCGTCTGACAACGAGAGCTTCTTCGCCTTCCAGCGCCCCGATGCCGGGACTCGCTTCGCGCTCCGCGGCGATTCGCTGGTGTCGGAGGTTAGCGCCTACGATTTGAGCGGCCATGGCCCGACGGGACGACTCACGCCGCTGGTGGCCAGCCAGGAATTCTGGCATAGCTGGCGCAGCTTCCAGCCTGGCACCTTGCGGTACTAACAAGCGGCAATCAGCCGTATCCGTGAGCGGCCATCCGCTCTCCCGACATGGTGTACGCAGCCGCCGGCATGTCACTCACACCCGTGGCGTCGATCCATGTATTGTAGAAGTTGAAGAGCG
>Ga0163144_10003865_pt1 | contig 34069 bp, 34 predicted proteins | sample OliLak19BULKMAT1_FD_123175 | JGI IMG/M metagenome (GOLD analysis project Ga0163144, IMG submission 123175) | Freshwater microbial mat bacterial communities from Lake Vanda, McMurdo Dry Valleys, Antarctica - Oligotrophic Lake LV.19.BULKMAT1 | ecosystem: Environmental > Aquatic > Freshwater >... | reverse complement strand
GACCAAGATGAAAGAGATGCCTGAAGAAGATGCGTTAGAGACGATGTTTTTAAGAAGACGGACGGCGAAGAAAACGCGTGGTCAAACCGGAAGAATTAGGACAGTTTCGTCCCGGCGGCCACAGCGGCTGCATGATTGCCAGTTACACCGTTTGGGACAAACAAGCTGTCGCGGTCCTGCTGATCCCGCCCGTCGTTTACGACTGGGCCGCCAACCTGTCCCGCATCATGATGCTGACGCCATTGGCGATGAAGCGGGAGCCTGGCGCCATCAGCCGCGCCTGGCGGGACCATCGAAAAACCGTTATCGCCATCGGCGTTCTGAGTCCACTGTCGTACATCTTGGTCTTGACGGCGATGGTGTTCACCCCTGTCAGCTATGTTGCCCCGGCACGCGAACTCTCCATCCTGTTCGCGGCATTGCTGGGCGCGCATGCGCTGAAGGAAGGCGACGCCAAGCGACGCACGATCGCGGCGTGTGGCATGGTGCTGGGTGTAAGCGCGCTGGCGCTAGGCTGACCGCAATTTGTGACCGCACTATAATCTGGCCATGAACTCTTCGACTGAGCATCTCCACGCCAAGCCACACTGCGTACACGGTGATCTGGACCACGCGCCGCTGGCGCTGGAAAAGAAAGTGGCTGAATCGCACGACCCTCACTGCCATGACGATCATGGCCACGCCCATGGGCACGATCACGACGCGCACGATCACGGCCATCACGACCATCACGACCGCGCCAGCCATCAACACGACTATCGCGCTCACGACAAATCGGTGCTGATGGTCAGCTTCATCATCACGTTGACAACGATGGTGGCAGAAATCGTCGGTGGATTGCTCACGCATTCACTCGCGCTGGTATCCGACGGCATCCATATGTTTACGCATGCCTTTGCGCTGGGGCTGAGCTGGGGCGCCATCGTGCTGGCATCGCGTCCGCCAAATATCGAAAAGACCTTCGGCTATTACCGCGTTGAGGTGGTGGCCGCTTTCGTGAATGGACTGACGATTCTGTTTTCGGCAGTGTGGATCGTGATTGAAGGCGTCAGTCGCCTGATCACACCGGAGCCGGTGAATATTGGCGTCACCCTGATCATTGCCATCGTCGGCCTCGTCGTCAATCTCATTACCGGCGCCATCCTCTTGCGTGGTGACCAGTCGAACATGAATATCCGTTCGTCGTTTCTGCATATGCTGACGGATACCCTGTCATCAGTGGCAATCATCATCGGGCTCGTTCTTATCCACTACACGGGCTGGCAGATGATTGATCCACTGCTTGCATTGATCGTCGCAGCGATCATCCTGAAATGGTCTTGGTCGTTACTGCGCGATTCGCTGCACGTGCTGATGGAAGGCTCGCCCATCGACGTGCCCGCGCTCAAGGAATACGTGCTGCATGAATTCCCCGATGTGCTGGATATTCACGACGTGCACATCTGGCAGATTTCGCAACGCTTCAATTGCCTGACGGCGCATGTCCGCATCAAACCCGAGGCGGTAGGCGACTATTCCTCTCTGGTGTTGCGAATCAACGCCTCGTTGCGCGAGAAGTTTGAGATAGGCCACACCAATTTGCAGCCGGAGTGGAGTTAGCGTCGGCGGGCTGGCGAAACGTAGACGGCTGAACGAAATCCACAAAGACTCTTCGTCGGCTCAATGATAATCACATTAACTTGTGCGTCATCATCAATCGTTTGAGGCCGCCAAAAGCCGCCGTCGTTATGCCGTCGCAGAACTGCGCGAAGGCCTGGCGGAATTCGCATGAGTGACCGCAAACAAAACTCCGGCAATGAGGGCGAACATGGCAGCGAATTTGATCGCGAACTCGCCATGGTTGCGCGCGCCTGCCGGGATGCGGATGCCGGTGCGGATGGACCGCCAGCGGCGATGGATGATGCCATTCGTGCGGCAGCGCGGCGTGCCGTCAAATCCAACCCACACGCAGCCGGCAAATCGTGGCTGTCGCGCTGGTCCGCGCCGCTTTCCGCCGCAGCGCTCGTGGTACTGACCACCTCGGTCGGTTTTCTTGCGCTGGATGAAAAACCAGAACTGGCGCCGCCTCTGCCTGGGGAGATATTCCTTCGAGATGAGCTTTCCGTTACTGCGTTAACGGCACTTCGAAGTGCCCCGGAAAGTTGAGTGCCTGGCGTACTGCCAACGCCCGCTGCGCCGCCAGTAGCGGCAGCAAAAGAGAAGAAGGCACTCGCAGAAGATCGAAATGTTGCGCCTCGCGATCAGTTCGCGCAGTTTCCCAAGCCGATGCCTGAGCCCAATCGCAGCGAAGCAACAGTTGTTGCGCCGAGTATCGTGATTGCAGAAGAGTCGAAACGCGTCGCTGTCGTTAATAGTTCAGTCGCTGCCGCACCTGTCGCCAAAGAGGCAGCCGGCTTTGTCGCTGACCCGCTCGCGGCTGGTGTTATTACCGCCAACAAGGACAATGCAACGGCCAACACCGCGCTGGCGAAACGCGAAACCGCGCCGGATGGCCGTTCGGCTGGATCGCTTGCTTCCGCTGGTGCCAGCGTCTTCAGTGATGTTGGCAGACAAGGCTATCGAGCCTACAGAATTGTGGATCAAACGCATTCTGGAACCAAAGAAACATGGCAAGGCGCGTGAATTTGAAGATGAGCTCGCAAAATTCCGCAAGCACTACCCGAATTTCAAGCTTCCAGATGGATTGAAGACGGACAAATAAAAACGGCGCAACGCGATCAACGTTGCGCCGTTTTTTTTATTGCTTATTTACAGCGCAACGCGGAACGCCGCTTCAGTTTTCGCTTTCACATCTTCCAGCGTGACACCGGGGTGCAATTCAATCAGCGCCAGACCAACCAGCGGGTTCACTTCGAACACGCAGAGGTCGGTGATGATGAGATTCACTACGCCCTTGCCGGTCAGCGGCAACGAGCAGCGCTTGAGGATTTTCGACGCGCCGTCTTTGGAGCAGTGCTCCATCAGCACGACCACGCGTTTCACACCGGAGACCAGATCCATTGCGCCACCTGGGCCTTTCACCATTTTGCCCGGCACCATCCAGTTAGCGAGGTCTCCGTTTTCAGCAACCTCAAGTCCGCCAAGGATGGAAAGATCGATATGGCCACCGCGAATCATCCCGAACGAATCGGCACTGGAGAAAAAGCTTGAACCCGGGATGGTGGTGATCGTCTGTTTGCCTGCGTTGATGAGATCCGGATCAATCGCATCCTCGGTCGGGAAAGGGCCGATGCCCATCAAACCATTTTCGGACTGCAGGTTCACTGTGATGCCCGCCGGGATGTAGTTGGCTACGAGAGTGGGAATGCCAATGCCGAGATTGACGTAATAGCCGTCGCGCAATTCCTTCGCAGCGCGCTTGGCCATGAGGTCACGAATCGGTGAATCTTTCTTTGACGGCGTACCGCCGGAGATAGTACGAAATTCAATTCGCTTCTCGTACTTGGCGCCCTGAAAGATGCGATCGACGAAAATGCCAGGCGTATGAATCTGGTCTGGATCAAGCTCGCCGACCTCTACCAGTTGCTCCACTTCGGCAACGGTGACGGCACCGCAGGTGGCAATCATTGGATTGAAATTGCGCGAGGTCTTCCGATAGACGAGGTTGCCGGCCTTGTCACCTTTCCATGCTTTGACGATGGAAAGATCGGCGTGAATCGCTTCTTCCAGCACGTATTCTTTGCCGTCGAAGTTATGGGTGTGTTTATCTTCGGCCAGCTTGGTGCCGAACGCCGTGCGGGTGTAGAAGCCGGGAATACCAGCACCACCGGCGCGAAACTTCTCGGCCAGCGTACCCTGCGGCACCAGTTGCAGATCGAGTTCACCGGCCAGCACCTGACGTTCGAATTCCTTGTTCTCACCAACGTACGAGGCGATGACTTTTTTCACCTGCCGCGTTTTAAGCAGCAGCCCCATACCGAAATCATCAACGCCCGCATTGTTGCCGGCGATGGTCAGGCCCTTGGTGCCGCTTTCCACCAGCGCACCGATGAGATTCTCCGGAATGCCGCACAGACCGAAACCGCCAGCGGCGATGGTCATGTCGTCTTTTAGAAGGCCGGCCAATGCTGATTTGGCGTCTGCGAATACTTTGCTCATTTTCTGCTCCTGTAGATAAAACACGAACGCAACATGAAACTTCAATATCGGCGGGCATTGCAGGGCATTATTGGCCTGAATACCACGCCAGTGCTTGTGTTTGCCCTAACGGGAGATCTCGAATCCCTCGCCGTCCCAGCGAAGGCTGGGACCCACTCCATCCAAATTCTTGCATTTACGATGGGCTGGATTCCAGCCTTCGCTGGAATGACGAATTCTGTGGGCTTCGAGATGTTGCCCTAGTGCAACGCACCACCCGATAACTTCAAATTCGTTTTGTTTTTGATCGCCGCCATTATCGCCGCTTTCGCCCCGATGATCATTGTCGCCAGCGACATCGACGCCGTATCGGGCTTGTCCAATACTTGCGATTCCAGATAGGGCACGTGGATAAAGCCAGCGCGCGTTGCGGCGTTCGTCATGGCGATGTGATGCAGCACGCCGTAGATTAAATGATTGCAGACGAATGTACCTGCGGTGTTTGAGACTTCAGCAGGGACACCGGCCTTCACCATCGCAGCCACCATCGCCTTGATTGGCAGGCTGCAAAAATATGCGTCGGGACCATCGGCGCGAATCGGTTCATCGATCAATTGCCGGCCGACGTTATCGGCGATGCAGGCGTCGTTTACATTGAGTCCGACGCGCTCGACGCCCATGCTGGTGCGACCACCAGCCTGGCCGAAGCACAGGACAATGGCTGGATTGAGTGCGGCGATGGACTTAGCCGTCACCACGATGGCCTTGTCGAACTCAGTGGGCACAAGAAGCTTTTGTATGCTGAATCCGGCAATGGCATCGGGCAGATTTTTGACCATCTCCCACGAAGGATTGGTGCGCTCGCCACCAAACGGTGTGAAGCCGGTAACAATCACACATCTGGCCGGTTTTTGCTTCATGTCACCCTGCTATGCGGTCCGCAGCATTTCCACATGCGGAATGCCGTCCTCAATGTACATGTCGGACGCCGTCTTGAAACCAAAGCTCTCGTAAAATTTCTCCAGCCGCTGTTGCGCACCGATGCGATTGGGCTGTCCGGGGTTGAGGCTTTCATGGCGCTTGACGGCCTCGGCCATCAACACGCGGCCATAGCCTTTCAAGCGAAACCCGCGCGGGGTCACCACTCGCCCAATCGAGGGCTCGACAAACTTCACACCGGCGTCAACGATGCGACAGTACGCGGCCAGCACGCGCGCCTCGCCGTGCCAGCCGAGCAAATGCCACGAATGAAAATCAGCGCCGTCGTTGTCCTGAAACGGGCAGTTTTGTTCCATCACGAATACATCCACACGAGCCGACGAAGCTGCATACCAATCGCGGATGGGCAGGTCGTCGAAGCGGGCAAATTGCCACTGCAGTTCTTCCATCGCCGTGGCGACTACTTGGATTTTGCCAGGTGCAGCCAGGTCTCCACCACCGAATCCGGATTGAGTGACATGGACTCGATGCCTTCTTTCATCAGCCATTCCGCCAGATCCGGGAAATCGCTAGGACCTTGGCCACAAATACCGACGTACTTGTTCGCTTGGCGGCAAGCTTTGATCGCCAGATGCAGCATGCGTTTCACCGCTTCGTCGCGCTCATCGAACGCGTCCATCACCAGACCGGAGTCGCGATCGAGCGCGAGCGTGAGTTGCGTCATGTCGTTGGAGCCGATCGAGAAGCCGTCGAAGCGCTTCAGGAATTCGTCGGCGAGGATGGCGTTCGACGGGATCTCGCACATCATCACGATGCGTAAACCGTTCTTGCCGCGCGCCAGGCCAAAGCCCTTCATGATTTCCAACACTGCATCGGCTTCTTTCAGCGTGCGTACGAACGGCACCATCAACTCGACGTTGGTCAGGCCCATGGTGTCGCGGACCATTTTCATGGCTTCGCATTCGAGCTTGAAGCAATCGCGGAAAGAGGTGGCGATATAGCGCGAAGCACCGCGAAAACCCAGCATTGGATTTTCTTCGGTAGGCTCGTAACGCGGGCCGCCGATCAGATTGCGGTACTCGTTGGATTTGAAATCAGAGAGACGAACGATGACTTTCTTCGGCCAGAACGCGGCAGCGATGGTCGCCACACCCTCAACCATTTTCTTGATGTAGAAGTCGACCGGGTTGTCGTAACCGCGTGAACGCTTGGCGACCTGCTCCTTCAGTTCCATCGGCAGGCGCTCATATTCGAGGCAAGCTTTGGGATGCACGCCGATGGTGTTGGAGATGATGAATTCCAGCCGCGCCAGACCGACGCCGTCATTGGGTAACTGCGCGAAATCGAACGCCAGTTCCGGGTTACCAACGTTCATCGAAATTTTCACCGGAATGGCCGGCATATTGTCCAGCGCCACGGTCTGTACTTCAAAGCCGACCTTGCCGCGATAGATGTTGCCGGTGTCGCCTTCGCAGCAACTCACGGTGAGCTCTTCGCCCTCGGTCACCACGTCGGTCACGTTCTCGCAGCCTACGATCGCCGGCACGCCGAGTTCGCGCGCGATGATCGCAGCGTGACAGGTGCGGCCGCCGCGATTGGTGACGATGGCGCCGGCGCGCTTCATGACCGGCTCCCAGTTGGGGTCGGTCATATCGGTCACGATCACGTCGCCGTCCTTGAACAGACCGATCTCGGAAACATCCTTGATAATGCGCGCCGGCCCCTGGCCGACCTTGCTGCCAATAGCCCGGCCCTCGGCGATCTTGTTGCCCACAGCGGTCATGCGATAGCGGGTGAGTGTGCCGGTTTTGGATTCCTGCGATTTGACGGTTTCAGGGCGCGCCTGCAGGATGTACAACTTGCCGTCGCCACCATCCCGGCCCCACTCGATATCCATCGGGCAGCCGTAGTGCGCCTCGATGGCGACAGCGTATTTCGCGAGCTCTTCTGCTTCGGCATCGGTAAGCGAAAAGCGCTCGCGCTCGGCCGGTGCGACGGCTTTGGTTTCGACAGATTTGCCGGCTGATTCGGCAGCTCCAAAAATCATTTTCTCGGCCTTGGTGCCGAGCCCACGGCGCAACATCGCCGGCTTGCCGTTCTTCAGGCAGAGCTTCGAGACATAGAATTCGTCCGGGTTGACGGCGCCCTGCACCACCATCTCGCCCAAGCCATAGCTGGAGGTAATGAACACAACATCGCGGAAACCCGATTCGGTATCCAGTGTGAACATGACACCGGCGGCGCCAGTATCCGAGCGGACCATGCGCTGAACGCCTGCACTCAAGGCGACTTCGGCGTGCGTGAATCCCTGGTGGACCCGGTACGAAATGGCACGATCGTTATAGAGCGAGGCGAACACGTGCTTGGTCGCTTCGAGCACGTTGTCGATTCCCTTGATATTCAGAAATGTTTCCTGCTGCCCGGCGAAGGAGGCATCGGGCAGATCTTCGGCCGTTGCTGAAGAACGAACGGCAAACGACACATCCGGGTCATGTTTGGTGAGCGCGGCATAGGCGTCGCGAATCTGCGCCTCAAGCGCAGGCTGGAAAGGTGCATTGGCGATGAGCTCGCGTACCATCGCGCCGGTTTTGGCCAGGGCAGTCAAATCTTCGACATCGAGCGCTACGACGAGAGTATTGATTTTCGCCGTCAATCCGTTGTGTTCCAGAAATTCGCGAAACGCCGCCGCCGTCGTTGCGAAACCGCCCGGCACACGCACCCCAGCTTGGCCGAGCTGGCTGATCAACTCTCCCAGCGACGAATTCTTGCCGCCTACCGTGGCAACGTCATGCTTGCGGAGCGCGGATAAAGGCAAGACCAAGGGCAAAGCTGGGGGGCTGGACATGGCGGCGGGGAGGAGAGTGAAGGACTAAGAAGGAAAATGTTGCAGTGCGGAATAAGGATAGAATTATAGCCGACCCGCTCTGACAAATGCCCCAGCGGCCAGCAACCCAACAGCGGCTGGCTTCAACCCCGAGAACTAACATGCCTAACCGCAGAACCGCTTTTTTTATCTCCGACCGAACCGGTATCACGGTCGAAATGCTCGGCAATTCGCTGCTGACGCAATTCGATGTCGTTGAATTTCGCCGTATCACGCTGCCTTTTATCGACAATATCGGGAAGGCACAGGAGGCGCTCAACCAGATCAAAGCCGCCCATTTGGAGTCCGGGATGCGGCCGTTAGTGTTTACTTCGCTGATGGACGATGCGCTTCGCGAAGAAATCGCCAAAGCTGACGCCATGGTGCTGGACATGTTTGAGCGATTTATCGTGCCGATGGAGGCCGAATTAAGCGTCAAATCGGCGCATGCGGTCGGGCGCAGCCATTCGACGGGCAACATTCAGGACTATAACCAGCGTATCGAGGCCGTCAATTACACCATGGCGCACGATGACGGCGTAACCAACCGCAATCTCGATCAGGCCGACCTCATCCTTGTGGGCGTCTCGCGCAGTGGCAAAACGCCAACCTGCCTGTACCTGGCGCTGCAATTCGGCATCAAGGCGGCCAATTATCCCTTGATTCCGGAAGACCTGGAAAAACTGAAACTGCCACCGGCGCTTTTGCCTCTCAAACACAAGGTATGGGGTCTGACGATTATCCCGGAGCGGCTGCAGCAAATACGCCAGGAGCGCAAGCCCGACAGCAAGTATGCCGCCCTGGAAAACTGCAAATGGGAGGTCAACACAGCAGAAATATTGATGAAAAACGCCGGAGTTTCATTTTTGAATTCCACCACCAAAAGCATCGAGGAGCTCGCGACCACGATCCTGCACGAGGCGCAACTGGCACGCAGGGTCTATTAGCCAATTGCGAGCCGATTGCGCCAATACAACAGTGGCGGGGCTACATGCTTCCGTTTCTTGTCTAGCCCCCTCAGTTGTGCCATGATTTCGGATGGCAATGGGCCAATGCAGCGATAACCAGCCCTCCAACATAAAAATTCCAGCTTTTATCTCTCCCGAGGAGCTTCAAATGTCATTCAAGAAACGTGTCATTCCCGCCCTGATTGCGTCCGCAATGTTGTTGGGCGCGCCGCAGGCCCAAGCCGTTCAATTCACCGGTGTATTTGTCTTCGGCGATTCATTGTCGGATGCAGGTTATTTCCGCCCATTTCTTGCCGCACTCGGCACGCCTGCCGCTACCGCTGCCGGGCTGGGACGCTTTACCACCAATCCGGGACCGGTCTGGTCGGAATTAATCGTACAAAACTATGGCGGGAGAGCAACGCCATCCAACGCTGGCGGCACGATTTACGCGCAGGGCGGCGCACGCGTGCAAGGCACGCCATCCTCGCAGCCACCCGGCTTTGCGGAACGCACGTCGATTACGCAAATCAGCGAATATTTAGCGTCCTCCGGCGGCGCAGCCGATCCACGCGCGTTGTACTCGGTTTGGTTCGGTGCCAACGATATTTTCCAGAACTTTGCCGGTATTGCAGGCGGAACAGTGAACCCGACCACCGTCATCAACACGGCGGCGGGAACGGAAATCGCCCAGGTCCAACGTCTGCGTGCAGCAGGCGCGCGCTACATCATGGTGTTCAATCTTCCTGATCTCGGTAGCACGCCTCAGTTTGCAACAAGCTCTGTCGGCGCGGCGGGCAATGCCGCAGCAACCAACCTTACGCTAGGCTATAACGCTACGCTGTTCACAGGGCTGGCCGGCACCAAGATCATTCCGGTAGATGCGTTCGCGCTGTTTAACGACGTAAGAGCAAACGCCGCTGCATTCGGCTTCACCAATACGACCGGCGTGGCTTGTGCCACCACAACGGCAGGCTTGCTCAACTGCGGCGCTGGCAATCTGGTCGCCACCAATGCAGCGACGACGTACCTGTTCGCCGACGGCGTGCACCCAACGACGGGGTCGCATGCGATTGTTGCCGACTTTGTGAAGTCTTTGATTGAGGGCCCGAACACCTACTCGACGATGACGGAAGTACCGCTGTCATCACGCGCATCGCACATCCGTACGCTCGAAGAAGGCTTGCAAGCTGGACAAAGAGCGGCAGTCGGCAAGATCGTCGCGTTTGCTGCTGGTGACGGCGGCAAGTACGACATTTCCTTCAATTCCCTGTCCCCACAGTCGAACACCAAGAATCGCGGCGGTTCGGTCGGCGTCACCATGCGTGGCTCTGAGGCCTTCACCATCGGCGCGGCAGTAGGCACCTCGACTGCCGATACCAATCTGGGCTCCTCCGGAAGATTCAATCTGGATGAAACTTCAGTCTCGTTGTTTGCCTCGTTGAAATCGGATGGTTTTTACGGCAGCGTCATGGCGACCGCAGCTGATCTCAAATTCAAGAACGTGCAACGTTTTGTCAAGCTGGGCATCGTCAATCGTGTCGCGTCGTCGAGCACCAACGGGTCAAACGTTTCAATGACCTTCGCTGCCGGATACGACCACCGCTTCGGTGCCGTGTCGGTCGGTCCTTTCGCGTCGATCACCCAACAGACCGTCGATGTCTCCGGTTTCAGGGAAGCGGGTTCCGGCTCGGCTGATCTGAATATTTTCGATCAAAGCCGCCGGTCGCGTGTCGGCAGCATGGGATTGCGTGCGTCGATGGCACTTGGCAACTGGACGCCTTATGCACGCGTGTCGGTGGACAAGGACACGGCAAACGATGATCGTTTCGTTACCGCCAACCCGGTATCTGTTGCAGCAGGCTTGAACTACGACATCCCCGGGTACAAGGGCGATGACTCTTGGGTTACCGGCACGGTTGGCATTCGCGGCATGCTCACAGAACGCGTCGGGTTATCAATGGCATATACCGTTGTGTCGAGCAAGCAGAACGTGAAACAGGATGGCGTCACTGCAGCCGTGACGTTTGGCTTCTGAAGAAAAAATTAGCTGAACTGCCCGTCAAGAAAGGCCGCACGATGAATTTCGTGCGGCCTTTTTCATTTGGGCATTGCATGCGATGATGTTCTCGTGAAACGTGTTTACACCGCTGCCAATCTCGCCGAAGCCCATTTGGTACGCGACCTGCTCCAACAAGCTGGTGTGGCGGTGCACGTGTTCAACGAATACGCCATGGCCGCGATGGGCGATGTGCCGATGGGCTCAGCGTGTCCTCAGTTGTGGATTTCGCAACCGCAACAGGAACAGCATGCGCGAGCAGTGATCGCCGAATATGAAAACCGGCCGCTGACGACAACCATCAAGAGTTGCGTTGCGTGTGGCGAGGCCAGCCCCGGAGAGTTCGAGCTTTGTTGGAATTGCGGCGCGCCGTTGGGCGGTGCGGCTTAGCTCCTGTTCAGGTTCAAATCAGGTGCACATGATTTGAGTCAGCGGCCCAAACTGTCATGGCGATGAGTCGCGAAACTCCAGCATTGGCGGGCGTTTCCAAGGCTTTTTGGCTTGCTGTGCCGGTGGATGCTGGAGTTCGACATTCATTGCGTGCTATAGAAAATACCTTTGTCATTTCGACCGCAGGGAGAAATCTGCTTCTGCACTTGCCAAACCGAAAGCAGATTTCTCCCTGCGGTCGACATGACAGGTTGAGAGAGTTTGTTTCTCTTTGCTGGCGACATCCGCGCAGGAAATCAATGGCTCAAAACAGGCTGCTAGCCCCAGCGCAGCTTCATGCCAATGACGACGGCGACCAGAATGAGCGTAACGGCATTGGCGATAATGACGGGCCAGATCGACAATATCCAGCCATAGGCTATCCAGCAGGCAACACCAGTGGCGAAGATGGCGTACATGCCGAGTGATATGTCCCGCGCCGAGCGGGACCGCCACACTTTTAGTACCTGTGGCAGGAAGGCAATCGTCGTGAAGATGCCGGCGACCGTACCCAGCCAGTCTATGTTGGTCATGTTTTCAGGGAGAACGGCGTGAAGTTGGTGTCGCGGTCAAAGTAGTCTTCAGATTCGGCCTTCTTTAGCGCCCGCACGATGCGTACCGTCGCCGGCAACATGACGACTTCCACCATCACTTTCAGCAGCCATTGAGCGACCACGATCTTGAGTAACAAGTCATTGCCCCAGATGCCATAGAACGCAAGCGGGTAAAACAACAGGGAATCAACGCCCTCACCGAACACCGTCGAGACCACAAAGCGCCAACCCATGCGCTTGCCGCCGTCGGCCAGTTTCATTTTCGCAAGCACGAATGAGTTCACGAACTCGCCGCAGAAGTAGGCGATCATTGATGCCATGACAATGCGTGGTGTCTGCCCGAACACCGTCTCATAAGCGGCCTGATTAGGCCAGCCCGGCGCCGGCGGCAATGCCACAACCACCGTGGCCATTAGCGCGGCGAATGCCATCGCGCCAAAGCCCGCCCAGATGACTTTGCGCGCACGCGCGTAACCGTAGACTTCGGTGAGAACATCGCCGAACACATAGCTGAGCGGAAAGAACAGCACGCCCGCACCAAAAGCGAAAGTCGAGATGCCTGCCCATGCCAGCCACGGCGTATCAATTTGTGCGGCCTTGGCGGGGCCGATCAGGTTCGAGCAGAGATAGATCGCGACAAATCCGACCATCACCAGGTCATAGAACCGATAGTTGCGAACCATCTGCGGTGGATCGATTTTGCTCATGTCACTACCGGTAGTTAGCGCCGGGCGATTTGTCGCTGCCGCACCAGTTCAAAAAGACAGATCGCGCCGGCGGCCGCGGCATTGAGCGATTCTATCTTTCCGGGCATCGGGATGGTGACACGAGCAGATGCGACTGCACCCAGTTCCTGGGACAACCCTGCGCCTTCGTTGCCGATCAAAAAGATGGTGGGATTGCGCAAATCTGTCTCAAACAGTGATTTTGTGTCTCCTCCCGACGGCACAAGTGCCAGCGACTGGCCGAGCATCCGTCCGACGAAATCCGCCAAATCCAGACCCTCGCTGATGTTCAGCGAAAAATGCGCGCCCTGTGCCGCACGCAATACCTTGGGCGACCAGGCAAACGCGCAGGTACTTGAAAGCGCTACGTGTTTGACGCCCGCAGCAGCGGCACTGCGCAGCACCGACCCCACATTGCCGGGATCCTGTACGTCTTCGAGAGCCAGCACTACGTCTGCGTCGTCTGGGATGGCTTGGGTGACTGGCGTGGAAACGATGGCCATCACGAAGGCCGGAGAATCCAGTGCAGACGCTGCGGCCATCAACGGTTCGGCGAACACGCTCTGACTTGCCTGTTGGCAACGCGCCAGCAGTTCCACCACTTCCAGCCGATTCAGTGCGGATTCGCCGATCATGATAGCTACAGGTTCGCCGACCGCGTCGATGTAGGCACGCACCAGATGAATGCCATCGAGCACTGTCAGCCCGGCCTTCTTGCGTTCGCGTGAAGAATGCGCCAGCGCAATCAGTTGTTTGACGAGTGCGTTATCGCGCGAGCGGATTGTCTTCATGATTTGCAAACTCCAGCATTGGCGAGGATCGCGGACGTTTTTTGGCCTGACAGCCGCACCAGTGCTTGATCTACGTGAAAAAACCTATCATGGCGCGGCCACCTCATGTTTAGCTGGCAGCAGCGAGCTGCTGGCGGCGTGCGGCTTCGCGCACCGGCGCGAAACTTCGACGGTGGATTTCACAGGGTCCGACCGCCATCAGCGCCTCCATATGGATGCGCGTGCCGTAACCTTTGTGCTGCGCGAATCCATATTGCGGATAGACGCCATCGAGCTGGCACATCTCGCGGTCGCGCGCCGTCTTGGCGAGAATGGACGCGGCGGAAATTTCCGCGACCAGCCGGTCGCCATCGATGACAGCGCGGGACGGAAATGCGACGTTGGGCACGTGCAGGCCGTCGACCACGACCTCATACGCCGGCAATGCCGATGCGTCCAGTCCTTCCACCGCGCGTTTCATCGCCAGCAAACTGGCCTGCAAGATATTGATCGCGTCGATTTCTGAGACGCTGGCGCTGGCGACACAAAATGCCAGCGAATACTGGCGGATTTCTGCCTCCAATGCGTTGCGCTTCTTTTCCGACAACATCTTTGAGTCGGCGAGATGGTGAATGGGCCGCGCCGGATTGAGGATGACGGCCGCCGCATAGACTGCACCGGCTAGCGGCCCACGACCGGCTTCATCAACACCACAAATTTGCAGATGCGTCTTCATGTTTCCGGCTTCGCTAGGCGATTAACGCGGCCGACGCAGGCGCCGAGGATTGCAACGCATCAGGGCCGGCTTGCTGGCGCAGAAAAGGCCGCAGCGCATCGCGAACACGTTCTCCGTTATTGACCGCGAGCTGCGCGTGGATGGCGCCGAATCGTGCCCGCAGATTGCGCGCGGCGTCAGGATGGCGGATCCAGTTGCCCAATGCACGCGCCAGATTCGCGGGCGATGCGTCTTCCTGCAATAGCTCCGGCACCAGCCACTCGCCGGCCAGAATGTTGGGCAGCCCGACATAAGGCAAATAGGCTTTGCGCTTCATCAAACGATAGGTGGTAGGCGACATCCGGTATGCAACCACGTGTGGACAGCGCAACAACGCCGCTTCAAGCGTGGCCGTGCCACTGGCGACCAGCGCGACATCTGCAGCGGCCAATGCCAGATTGGCGTGACCAAACAATATCTGCAACGGCAAATCCTGCGCCTGCAGTTTCCAGCGGGCGTTGTCGAACTGCTCACGTGTTTCGCGTGTCGCCAAGGGCACCAGGAAACGCGCGTTCGGGAAATTCTTGAGCATGGCCCGCGCGGTTTCGATGAAGAGCTCGGCATGGTAATCGAGCTCAGTCTGGCGGCTGCCGGGCAGCAATGCGACGATCAGTTCACTCGGTTTGATTCGCAATTGCGCGCGTGCCTCGTCACGCTGCGGGGTCTGCGGGATCACGTCCGCACTGGGATGACCGACAAACTTGGCGGGGATACCGGCCCTTTCATAAATGGCCGGTTCGAAGGGAAAAACCGTCAGCATCTGCGTGACCGATTCCTTGATCTTGTGAATGCGCTCACCACGCCAGGCCCAGATCGATGGGCTCACATAATGAATGGTAGGAATGCCTGCGCGTTTGAGCGTTTTTTCCAGCGCCAGATTGAAATCGGGAGCATCGATGCCAATGAAAAACGCCGGCCGTTCTTTGAGCATGCGGTTGCGCAGGCCACGACGGATGCCGAGAATCTCGCGAAAACTCTTGAGCACTTCTACGTAGCCACGCACCGCCAGCTTTTCCATCGCATACCAGGAGACGGCGCCTGCTGACTGCATCTTGGGCCCGGCGATGCCGACGAATTCCAGATGCGGATACTCTACTTTCAAGGATTTGATCAGCAGCGCGCCAAGGAGATCGCCGGATGCTTCGCCGGCCACAATGCCAATTTTCATTTCACTGATTTACCGAACAATACCGCGTGTGGAGGCAGCAAGAAACTCTGACAGAATTTTCAATTCGGGATTAGTGAGTGCTTCTTCAGCGAGCCGCGCCCTCGCGTCGGCAAGCGTGAGCCCTGAACGATAAAGTATTTTGTAAGCGCGCTTGATGTTGCTGATTTGTGCCGGCGAAAAATCGCGGCGCTTCAGCCCTTCAGCGTTAATGCCCACCGCGGCCAGCGGATTGCCGCCCGCCGTGACATAAGGCGGCAGATCCATCAACACGACGCTCGACACCCCGCACATCACATGCGCACCGATTTTCACATACTGGTGGACACCGGTAAATCCGCCCAGCGTTGCCCAGTCGCCGACATGCACGTGCCCGGCCAGCTGGGTACAGTTGGCAATCGTGGTCTTGTTGCCTATCACGCAGTCGTGGGCAATGTGCACGTACGCCATCAGCCAATTGTCGTCGCCGATGGTGGTTACACCACGGTCTTGTGCGGTACCGCGATTAAAGCTGCAATATTCACGGATGGTGTTGCGGTCACCGATCTGGAGGCGCGTCGGTTCACCGGCGTATTTCTTGTCCTGATTAGCCTCACCGAGTGAAACAAAATGGAAGATGCGATTGTCGCGGCCGATGCTTGTGTGCCCGGTAATGACGCTGTGGTGGCCGACGCTGCTGCCTTCACCAATTTCAACATTGCCGTCGATCACCGTGTATGCGCCGATACTGACGCCAGCCCCGAGTCTGGCGCGCGGATCGACGATTGCGGTTGGATGAATGCTCATGCGTTACGAGCCGTTTATGGCTTGGCAATGGTGCGTTGGGTGCACAGTAATGTCGCTTCGCTGGCGATTTGATCGCCAACTTTTGCGCGTACCGCATACTTGATCAAACCTCGTCTTGCGAAAACTTTTTCCGCTTCCAGAATCAGCGTGTCCCCCGGAACGACTGGGCGCTTGAAGCGCGCGCCGTCCACGCCAACGAGATAGACGACAGTGTTGTCATCGGGTTTAGTGCCCATACTTTTGAATGACAGCAGCGCCGCCGCCTGCGCCATCGCTTCGACGATCAGGACGCCCGGCATCACCGGATAATGCGGGAAATGTCCCCCAAAGAAGGGTTCGTTAATGGTGACATTCTTGAGCGCCACGATGCGCTTATCATGCTCCAGTTCCAACACCCGGTCCACCAACAGGAATGGATACCGATGTGGCAGGTATTCCTTGATTTCGGCGATCTCCATCACTGACCTCACGTTGCGCTCCCTTTTTTCTTGATCTCGTTGACAGCGCCGGCAAGCTTGTCGAGCCGCCGCAAATGCGCAATATTCTTGAGCCAGTCCGCGTGGTTCATCTGCGGCATGACCCCCGTCACCATCCCTGGTTCGGTAATCGATTTTGTCACCAGTGTCATCGCTGAAATAATAGCGCCATCACACACTGACAAGTGCCCCGTGAAGCCGGCTGCACCACCTACCATCACGCGTTTGCCTATCGTCGTGCTGCCGGCAATGCCAACGCAGCCGGAAATCAGCGTATGGTCACCAATGATGCAGTTGTGGCCGACCTGGACTTGATTATCCAGCTTTACATCATTGCCGATAATCGTATCGTCAATCGCACCTCTGTCGATGGTGGTATTGGCGCCGATTTCGCAGTCATCGCCAATAATCACCCGGCCGGTTTGAGGGATCTTTACCCAGCAGCCATCACTCCCACTGAAATCCGCAGCGAATCCAAACCCGTCGGCACCAATTACGACGCCGGAATGCACGATCGCTCTGTGGCCGATTTGGCAGTGGGCATAGATCGTGGCACGCGCGGCAATGACGCTGTCCGCACCTATCGACACGTTTTCACCGATAACGGACCCGGCGCCGATTTGCACGCGCTCACCAATGCTCGCATTGGCGCCGATGGAGACAAACTCTGCAACCCAGGCGCTGGAGGCAATGATGGCGCCGGCATGGATCACGGCACTTGCATGGATACCACCGGCAACCACATTGGACGCCTGAAACAATTGCGCCGCCCGTGCAAAATAGGCATAAGGGTTGTTCGCCACGATGCGTGGCTTGGATGTGACATCACGATCGTTCACGCCGACGATGACCGCTGCTGCGTCGGTATTTGCCAATGCGGCCCGGTACTTGGGATTGGCGAGAAAAGTAATCTGGGTATCCGCAGCACCGGCGACGGTACCCACACCCAGCAGTGGGCGGCCAACTTCACCAATGGCTTCGCCACCCAGTTTTGAAATGATGTCTCTCAAGAACATTGGATTGTTATATCACTCAGAGGTGAAGACGCAGGTAATGCATCAGCCAATAGTCGCACATACGCCGGAAAGTCAACTGGAGCCGCGCGGCTCCAGGGATGATTCAGGCCAGACAACTGCTCATTTGTCCGCGAGTGCCTTGATCACTTTGTCGGTGATGTCTATGCGCGGGCTGGCGTAGGTGGCCTCGTGCAGAATCAAATCAAATTTTTCTTTTTCAGCGATTTCATTGATTACTTTGTTTGCTCGCTCCTGCAGGGAGGCCAGTTCCTCGCTCTGGCGCAGACTCAGATCCTCGCGAAACTCCCGCTGCATACGTTGAAAATCACGCGTCAGTTGCGCTAGCTGGCGTTCCTTGGCAACGCGCTCCGCTTCCGGCAGCGTTACCGCTTCTTTCTGCAGCGTCGTCTCCAGGTCACGGCCCTGCTTTTCCATCTTGTTGAGTTCCGTCTGCCGGTTGGCGAATTCCTTTTCGAGTTTTACCTGTGCACGTTTCGCTGGCGCCGCTTCGCGGAGAATCCGCTCACGATTCACGAATCCAACTTTGGTATCAGCTGCCGTCGCAAGCGTCGATGACGCGAGTACAAAACAGACGACCATCAGGCGCATCGAATTCGTCATTTTTGACCTCTCAGCAATAAGCGCAAAGCAACCATATCAGAATACGCGACCCAGCAAGAACTGGAAGCGTTCGACTCTATCTTCCGGTTTCTGTTTGAGGGGTTTGGCCAGACTGAACTTCAGCGGCCCGACCGGCGAAAACCAGCTCACCGCAAACCCCACTGAGGTGCGCAACTCGTTCAGCTTGATCTTCTCGTTGGCGGCAAATACGTTACCTACGTCGATAAATGTTGAAAGACGAACTGACTTATCACCTTTAACGCCAGGCATGGGGAAAAGGAGCTCAAAATTGCCGACGATGCGGCGATTGCCACCGATGAAATCGCCATTGATATCCTTCGGGCCCAGAGAACTTTGCTCAAATCCGCGGACCGAGTCCACGCCGCCGGCGTAGAAATTCTTGAAGAATGGCAAAGGCTTGTTACCGTAACCATTCGCGTAACCAAATTCGGCATTCACGTTCAGTACGATAGGGCCCCAGATAGGGCGTAGATACTGCACCTTGCTCTGGAAACGATAAAACTTCACGTCTCCGCCAGGCAAACCTGCTTCCAGCCCGGCTTCAATCAGGTATCCGTTTCTCGGAAAGTAGATGCTGTCTCGGGTATCGCGTGAAAATCCCAGCGATCCGCGCAGCGTATCGCTTCGGCTGCCAAACGTGTTTACGTAATCGATATAGCGGATTGGACTGAAACTATCGAGTCCCAATTTTGAACGTTCAATGCCCACACCGAAGTTAATCCCATCGTATTCCGTCACGGGCACGCCAAACCGCACGCCCAAGCCGGTCGATACGGAGTTGAAGGAGCCAGTTGACAGTGTTGCCGTATTCAAATCGCGCTGATATACGTCGAAGCCCCGGGCGACACCATCTGCCGTCCAATAGGGATTAAGATAGGAGACCTCATAAGCCTTGCTGATCTGGCTGTTATTTATCCGGAAAGACAGCTGGTTTCCGCTACCAAAAATATTCGCCTGAGATACTGACGCACTCACCGTCAATTTTTCCGAGCTCGAATAGCCGACGCCGAACTGCAGGCTACCGGTATTGCGCTCTTTCACGGTAACGTTTAAGTCCACCTGATCGTTGGAACCGGGAACTGAGGGGGTTTCAATGTTGATATCTTCAAAAAAGCTGGTGCGCTCAAGACGCTCTTTGGAGCGGGCAATCTTTTCGTTGGAATACCACGCTGATTCAAGCTGGCGCATCTCCCGGCGGACGACCTCGTCGCGGGTACGCGAGTTGCCTTGCACGTTGATACGACGAACATGCACACGCCGACCGGGATCGACGAACATCGTAAAAGTTGCCGTCTTGTTGATGCGATCGGGTTCCGGCACCGGATTGATATTGGCAAAAGAATAGCCGTCGTTGCCGAGGCGATCACTAATCTGCTTGACGGAATCGACGACCTTCTGGCGGGAAAAAGTCTCGCCCGGTTTGAAGAGCAATAGCGAACGCATCTCCGCTTCGGTAATCTTCAAGTCACCCTGGAACTTGATGTCGGTAATTTTGTAAACCGGCCCTTCGCTGATGTTTACCGTAATGTAAATCTTCTCTTTGTCTGGCGTAATCGAAACCTGTGTCGATTCGATATTGAACTCAAGATAGCCGCGATTGAGATAGTAGGACTTCAGTTTTTCAAGGTCACCGGATAGTTTCTGCTTGGAATACTGGTCATCTTTCGTGAACCAGCTAAACCAGCCGCCTGTCGTCAGTTCAAACTCTTTCAGCAACGTCGACTCGGAAAATGCGGTTGCGCCAATGATGTTGATGTCGACAATCTTGGAAACCTCACCTTCGTCAATGGTGAATGTGAGCGAAATGCGATTGCGCTCGATCGGCGTCACGGTCGCGCTGACTTTGGCGGAATAAAATCCGCGGCTCGTGTACTGGCGCTTAATCTCCTTTTCGGCGCGGTCCAGGAGTGAGCGATCAAATATTTTCGCTTCGGAAATCCCCGCCGTCTTCAGGCCATCTTTCAAGTTGTCCTTGGTGAATTCCTTGGCGCCATTGATTTCGATCTGCGAAATGGCAGGACGCTCCACCAGAAACACGATCAATACGTCGTTTTCTACTTCAAGCCGGACATCAGAATAAAAGCCGGTCGCATACAGCGCCTTGATTGCCGCAGCGGCCTTGTCGTCATCCATGCTCTCGCCAACTTTGACCGGCAAATAGCTGAACACCGTCCCGGCTTCGGTGCGTTGCGCACCTTCGACACGGATGTCTTTGATTACGAACGGTTGGATAGCAAAGGCGGCAGCTGAAAAGAGAGCGGCGAGAAGAGCCGAAAGCAGTTTGGGAGTGTTTTTGAAGCGCATTAATTATCCTAGGAACGGCGGTTGGACGGGTGTGAGTGTGCGTTTTTGCGGCTTTATGGCTAGGCGCGACGACGACGCAGACTACACGCTGCTAGGAGCAACACCGCCAGGGAGCCGCAAAAACGTGCAATCACGCCCGTAGCGTTCTCCCCCAATAGATGAACGGATGAAAAATCCGAAAGCACAAACATATCAAGCCCTTATTAATAGCGATCAGCGGTCAACTGCCGTTTCTAGGATTACTAGCCGGTGACGAGGCGGTGTATGTCGTTGTAAAAGGCAAATGCCGTGAGGCCAAGCAGCAAAGTGAGGCCGACCTGCTGGCCGATTTCCATCACTTTTTCAGATACGGGACTGCCCTTGAGAATCTCGACAATATAATACATCAACTGCCCCCCATCCAAGACCGGTATGGGGAGTAGATTGAGTACGCCAAGACTGATACTGATCAACGCCAGAAACGTTACGTACGGAATCCACCCCAATTGCGCCGATTGCCCGGCATAATCGGCGATCGTGATGGGACCTGAGAGATTTTTCCATGAAACATCGCCGGTGATCATTCGACCCATCATTTTCAGACTGAATATCGACATATCCCATACCTTGGTCCAGGCACGCGGAATGGCTTCCAGCGGTCCGTAGCGCACGACGGTCGTCAATTTGTCAGCAATGCTCTTGTCAAACTGTGGTTTCACGCCGATGCGGCCAAACGTCTTGCCACTTTCGGTGACAGTGTCAGGCGTCACGGTCAAATTTATCTGTGATCCCGAGCGCTGTATGACGAGGTCGGTCGCCACGCCTGGCCGCGATGATATCTGCATGACCAGTGTTTCCCACTTGTCGGTCAGCTTACCCTGCACGGCAAGCACGCGATCACCGCTGCGCAATCCTGCACGGCTTGCGGCGCTGCCGTCAACAATTTCACCCAGCAGCGGCAGCACTTTCATGCGATAGGCCAGAATACCCACCTTTGCCAGAAAGTCCTTGTCGAGATCGTCGGCGCCAATCGAGTCCAGGTTGAGGCGCTTCGTCTGCCGGTTGCCCGCCGACTCTTCGATCTGTATGGTGACTTCACCACGTTTGATTGCGGCTTCGATCAACGCAAGACGTGCGTCGCTCCAGGTGCGGACCGGCTTGTCGCCGACCTCAACAATCAGGTCAAACTCTTTGAATCCAATGTTAGCGGCGACCGATTTTGCTGGTGGTTCCGCCAGATAAGGCTTGGACCCCGGCGACCCTGCTACAAACAAGCCCCAGTAGAGAAGTGCCGCCAGCAGGAAATTGGCAACCGGCCCGGCAAGCACGATGAAGATGCGTTGCCACACCGTCTTGTTGTTGAACGCGCGTGCCTTGTCGGCTGGTGCGGCGCTGCCATCGCGCTCATCGGCCATCTTTACGTAGCCGCCGAGTGGCAAAACGCCGATCACCCATTCGGTTTGGTCCGCGCCCGCTTTTTTTATCCACAAAGGACGGCCAAAACCGACCGAGAATCGCAGAATCTTGACATTGCACCAGCGCGCCGCCCAGTAGTGACCAAGCTCATGAATCGTGACAAGAACGCCGATAGCCAATGCGAAAGCAGCGATAGTCGTAAGTAGAGAGTAGAGCGACATGGGTAGCGTAAGTCTTGCGCGAAGAGATTAGTTTGCTGCGGCTGTTTGGATTGGGGAGCGGTCAATTCGTTCACGCGCAGCGGCGCGAGCAGCTGCATCCGCCGACAGTACGGCCTCAAGAGTAGTAGCCGCGTTTATGTTGGCATCGCCGAGCACATCCTCGATCACCCGCGGAATATCGGTAAAAGCCATTGCACCGTTCAGGAAAGCATCCACCGCAACTTCGTTGGCGGCATTCAGCACGGCAGGCGCTGTGCCACCACGCTGCAGCGCCTGATAGGCCAGTCGTACGCAGGGAAATCTGTCCGTATCCATGGCAGAAAACTCCAGCTTGCCGACCTTGGCCAGATCGAGCAGCCCAACGCCGGCGTGAATACGCTCAGGAAAAGCCAAGCCATAGGCAATCGGTGTACGCATGTCCGGGTTACCCAATTGGGCGATCACGGAGCCATCGAGATATTCGACCATCGAATGCACAATGCTCTGCGGATGCAGCACTACATCGATTATGTCAGCAGGTGCATTGAACAGCCAATGCGCCTCGACGACCTCAAGTCCTTTGTTCATCATGGTCGCCGAATCGACGGAAATTTTCCGCCCCATCACCCAGTTCGGATGCGCACACGCCTGCTCCGGTGTCACGCTCCGGAGGTCGTTGATCGAGCGTTCACGGAAGGGTCCGCCGGAAGCCGTGAGGATAATCCTGCGCACGCCGACATTCGACAGGCCATCGCCGAAGTTGCGGGGCAGCGATTGAAAGATGGCGTTATGTTCGCTGTCGATCGGCAAAAGCAGGGCACCATTGTCGCGAACGGCGTTCATGAAGATCGCACCCGCCATCACCAATGCCTCCTTGTTGGCCAGCAACACGGTCTTGCCGGCGCGCGCTGCGGCGAGTGAAGGCGGTAATCCCGCCGCCCCGACAATCGCCGCCATCACCACATCGGTTTCTTCATGAGACGCGATATCACATAGAGCACGTTCCCCGGAGACAACTTCGGTATCGCAAGCCAGTGCTTTCAAGCGTAACCGTAATTGCTCAGCACCCGCTGGATCCGCCAGCGCCGCGAAACGAGGTCTGAACTGCTGGCATTGCAACGCAAGTTCTTCAACTCTGGACGCCGCAGAAAGTGCAAATACGCGAAAGCGGTCCGGATGCCTGGCGATCACGTCCAGCGTGCTCACACCAATGGAACCAGTCGAGCCGAGTATCGTGACACTTTTGACGGCCATCGCCTTACACCTTCGCCTGTAACATTACGTACAGTCCTACCAGCGGCAGCGTCGAGGTCAGTGCGTCAATGCGGTCAAGAATGCCGCCGTGGCCGGGCAGCAGGTTGCTGGAGTCTTTCAGTCCCGCGCCGCGCTTCATCCACGATTCAAACAGATCGCCGACGATCGATAGAACGGCGAGCACCAAAAAGAACGCAAAAAGCGCCAACAGGTTTTCGCTAATGTTCTGTGCCCATGCCTGTTGGCCTACATAGGTATTGGCAAGCAGGCTCTGCCAGATAAAAAAGTAAGCGACGACGCCGAGTACGCCGCCCACTGCGCCCTCAATGGTTTTGCCGGGACTGACTGCCGGCGCAAGTTTGTTTTTTCCAAACCGCTTGCCGCAAAAATAGGCAGCGATATCGGCTACCCAGACGATGGCGGCAAATGAAAGCAATAGCCATGGACTAACCTCGCGCAGATACAACAATGCCATCCATGTCGGGAAAACAACCACCCAGCCAGCGACGGCAATTGCCCAGTACGCCCGCGGCCGCCATAGCGTCAGTAGCCAAATCGGCACTGCGACTAGCCAGAACACAGCCGAGAGGAGAAATCCGCCCAGCACGAGCGATTTGAAGCCGAGGCCGAACACGGACCCGTTTTGATAGCCAAAGAACACCACGGCTGCAAGCGCCAGCGAAACCACCCAGTAAATGCCTGTCAATGCCTTTGACAACTGGCAAAACCGACCCCATTCCCAGCAAGCGACTGCCGCAATTACGAAAGTAAATACAGCCCATGCCCAATCCGGAAATAGGAAAAGGGCGTCGAGTACGACCACCAGAATTAACAGCGCCGTGATGACACGCGTCTTTAACACCGGGGCACCAGCGTCATGGAAACGGGCGAGTCAGGCTAAGCGGCCGTGGCATTGGCAGAGACGAGAGATGTTGCCAATTGCTCACTGGTTCGCCCAAACCGGCGCTCGCGCAACCGGTAGGAATCGATCGCCTTGAGCAGACTCCCGCGACCGAAGTCCGGCCACAGCTCGGGTGTGAAATGAAACTCGGTATAGGCAAGTTGCCAGAGCAGGAAATTGCTGACCCGCTCTTCGCCGCCGGTTCTGATGAATAGATCCGGCTCGGGCGCGTAAGCCATCGACAGATGTCGGGCCAGCTCTTCTTCGGATATTTGCGAACACTCAAGTATTGGCGCGGCTTCACCAGCATTTTTGCCCTGAAGCCCTCGTACTTGCTGGTGTTTTTCTTTTTGCGCCTTATTGGCAGCCTGCAGAATATCCCAGCGCCCGCCGTAGTTTGCTGCAATGGTCAAGGTCAACTTGCGGTGATCCCGGGTCAGCTCTTCACCACGTGCGATCAAGTCTCGAATGCTCACGTCAAACGGCGACAGATCGCCGATCACTTTGAAGCGAATTTCGTTTTCGTGCAGCTTGGTTACTTCGATTTCAAGTGCACGCATAAACAGTTGCATGAGTAACGAAACCTCATCGGCAGGGCGCCTCCAGTTCTCGCTGGAGAACGCAAATAGCGTGAGATATCGGATGCCGAGCTCGCCGCACGCGGTGACCGTGTCCCGCACTGCGCTCACACCGCGCTTATGTCCAGCCACGCGCGGCATGAATCGTTGCTTGGCCCATCGACCATTACCGTCCATGATGATGGCGACATGCCTGGGCGTATCGCTAACGTCCGGAATGATCTGGGTGCAACTGTCGTGCATGTTCGTGGCTCGCCTGGCGAAATGGTCTTTAGTCAATGCGGCCTAAACCGACATCAGCTCTTTTTCTTTTTCGGCGACGGCGTGGTCCACGTCTTTGATAAACCGATCAGTCAATTTCTGAACATCGTCCTGAGCGCGCTTTTCGTCGTCCTCAGGAATCGTTTTTGCCTTGAGCGCATCCTTGAGCGTGGTATTGGCATCTCGGCGGATATTGCGGATCGCGACCTTCGCATGTTCACCGTCGCTCTTCACCACCTTGGCCAGTTCTTTGCGGCGCTCTTCGGTCAGCGCTGGCATTGGCACCCGAATCGAATCGCCAACCGAGGTGGGATTCAGACCGAGACCGGAATCACGGATGGCCTTCTCGATTACGCTCGAGAGTTTCTTTTCCCAAGGCTGGACGGTAATCGTGCGCGAGTCTGACAACGTCACGTTGGCGACCTGCTTCAAGCCCATCATCGAGCCGTAGTAGTCGACCTGGATATGATCGAGCAGGCCGGTATGCGCACGACCGGTTCGCACCTTGCCTAAGTCGCTCCGCAAGGTGTCGAGCGATTTGCTCATTCTCTGTTCAGATTGCTTTTTTAAGTCTGCGACGTTCATGCGCTTACTCCAAAAAAATATTCTCGGGCGCTTCTAAAAATTCAAACTTCAGTGAGACTGGGCGCGGGGAAAATTTTTGCCTGCCGCATATGCGTTATATGTAAAGGATAAAATTTTTTGGGCAACAGAGTATCGTGCGACGACCAACGGAAGCCCCGTGGGGCGAAGTTTGGATTTTTAGGGGCGCCCTCAAGCGTGTACTAGTGTACCTTCATCTTCGCCGAGCACGACTCTTTTGAGCGCCCCCTGCTTGAAGATTGAAAACACATTGATCGGCAGTTTCTGGTCGCGGCAGAGCGCGATCGCGGTCGCGTCCATGACCTTCAAATTCTTCACCATGACTTCATCGAACGTGAGCTGATGATAGCGCGTCGCCGTTTTATCGAGATTGGGGTCGGCGGTGTAGACGCCATCCACTTTAGTGGCCTTCAATACGATTTCGGCCTCCATCTCACGGCCACGTAGCGCAGCAGCAGTGTCGGTAGTGAAGAACGGGTTACCCGTGCCGGCGGCGAAGACCACCACTTTGCCCTCTTCGAGGTAACGCATGGTTTTGCCGCGAATGTAGGGCTCAACGACCGGTTCGATATTGATCGCTGACTGTATGCGCGGGGTCAGGCCGGCTTTTGACAGCGCATCCTGCAAGGCCAGCGAGTTGATTACAGTTGCCAGCATGCCCATGTAATCTGCTGTGGCGCGGTCCATACCTGCCGCACTGGTGGACACACCGCGAAAAATGTTGCCGCCACCGATAACGATTCCCATCGCCACGCCCATGTCGGCCACTTCTTTGATTTCACCGACGATACGCTCGATGGTGGGCCGGTTGATGCCGAATGCGTCTCCACCCATCAACGCTTCACCGGACAACTTAAGGAGGATACGTTGATACTTCGGCTTCGTTGTCAGCATCGTTCTTCCTTTAAGATTTTCAAGTCTGATCGAATATTGTGTCCGCAATCAGGCAAAACTTTCGGCTGAAACAATTTGGGGGAAGCATTGTTGATGCTTCCCCGGGTGTAGCTCTTACCGTGCTGCTGCCGCTGCAGCTTCCGCGACTTCAGCCGCAAAGTCCGTCACTTTTTTCTCGATACCTTCGCCGACCACATAGAGCGTGAACGCACTGATCGATGCGCCCTTGGACTTGAGCAAGGCTTCGATCGTCATCTTGTCGTCTTTCACAAAAGGCTGCGACAGCAAGGCCACTTCCTTCATGAATTTCGCGGCAGATCCCTCAACCATCTTGGCGACGATCTCGGCAGGCTTGCCAGATTCGGCGGCTTTCTGGCGCGCAATTTCGCGCTCTTTTTCGACCAGCGCCACCGGAACGTCGGCAATCGACAAAGCCACGGGTTTGGATGCAGCAATATGCATGGCAATATCTTTGGCCATCGTTACGTCGCCACCAGTGATATCGACCAGCACGCCAACTTTGGAGCCGCCGTGAATGTAGTTATTCAGCGTACCCTTTGCCGCGACGCGAACGAAACGACGGATCGAGATGTTCTCACCAATCTTGCCGACCAGCGCCTTGCGGGTTTCTTCTACGCTGGAACCATTGATCGACATTGCAGACAGGGCCGCCACGTCAGCAGGATCCTGCGTTGCGACCATTTCGGCGAGCTTTGCCGACAGAGCCAGAAAGTCGTCGTTCTTGGCCACAAAATCAGTTTCGCAATTCACTTCCACGATTGCGCCGAGTTTCTGGTCGCCAGAAATGTGAATGGAGACGACGCCTTCAGCCGCCACGCGGCTGGCCGCTTTGCCGGCTTTGTTACCCAGCTTTACGCGCAGAATTTCTTCTGCTTTTTCCTGATCACCGCCGGCTTCGGTCAGCGCTTTTTTGCATTCCATCATCGGCGCGTCAGTCTTCTCGCGCAGTTCCTTGACCATTGCTGCCGTAATTTCTGCCATTTCCGTTTCCTATTCTGTTAACTGCGGCCGTCCGGCATGGGCCGGGCAACCTGATAATTTCTTGAACACTGCAACTTAAAAAAAAGGGGCCGGAGCCCCTTTTTTCCGGAATCAAAACTTACTTCGCTTCTTCCTCGGTGACTTCTACCAGCTCACCGCCGGGGGCAACCATTTCCTGAATCACGGCGCTCTTGCCCTCCAAGATCGCATCGGCCACACCACGGGCATATAGCCGGATCGCGCGGGTCGAGTCGTCATTGCCGGGGATCACGTAATCCACACCGTCGAGCGAGTTATTGGTATCAACTACGCCAATGATTGGCACGCCGAGTTTTCTCGCTTCGGTTACCGCAATCTTATGATAGCCGACGTCGATTACGAAAATCGCATCAGGGACGCCGCCCATGTCCTTGATGCCACCCATCGAGCGCTGGAGTTTTTCCAGCTCGCGGGAGTACGTAAGGGCTTCTTTTTTGGACAGTTTTTCGAGCGAGCCGTCTTCGACCATCGCTTCAAGTTCTTTCAGGCGCTTGATCGAGCCTTTGACTGTCTTGTAGTTGGTCATCATGCCGCCCAACCAGCGGAAATCGACGTAGGGCATGCCAGCGCGCTGCGCTTCTTCCAGCACGATCTCACGGGCCTGGCGCTTGGTACCAACGAACAGGATGGTGCCTTTATTGGATGCCAACTGGCGCACAAACTTGAGCGCGTCCTGGTACATCGGCAGCGACTTCTCAAGATTGATAATATGGATTTTGTTGCGGGCACCGAAAATGTACGGTGCCATTTTGGGATTCCAAAAACGGGTTTGGTGTCCGAAGTGGACGCCCGCCTCAAGCATTTGACGCATTGTTACTGACATGAAAACTCCAGAAGTTAAGGTTAGCCTCCCCTCGCAAGACTCCCTGACTTTTGCCAGAAAGAGACCTTAACGGTGCGAGGGTGCGGATTTGCTTCGCTCGAAGTCAGAATTGAACCAGAGTCGAAACAGCCTGCTATTATAGCCCGAAAAATCGAGGAAAATCAATCGCACTATGGAAGCTTGGCGCATTGCACTGATGTTTGTCACCCGTCTGGCGCTGGCGGCGGCGATCCTGTGGGCGGTGTTTCGCTACATGGGCATGATCCCGTTCATGCTGGCTATTCCGATCGCCGGGGTGTTGCTCTCCAAGCCCATCATTGAGGCTGGCGGCGCCTGGCTTCATTGGGCCAAACGGCAGCCGTACGCCGAGTGGCAGGGTAACTATTACGAATTCGCCGGCACGCAAATTCGCATCATCGAAGTCGGCAAAGAGCTTTGGGTGGTCGATGCGGACCTGCTTCGCGTGATCGGGGAAAAACCCAGCCTCATGCTTGAAAGCCTATACGACGTTCAAGACTACGACGAGATTGGTGAGACCAAATACCGTGGCTTTTCACCGGCGGGCGCTGTAAAAGTGCTCAGCAAAAGCGAGCATTTCGAGTCCAAGCGCATGTTGCTGTGGTTGCAGCGCGAGGTCTACAAACTACATGCCAAGAAACAGGAATTGGCAAAATTGGACGCCGGGCGGTAACCTCTTTCGACGCGATCCCGCTATACTTCGCCCTTGTTTTTTGCATTGAAACGACATTGTGAACGTCTCTCTGAAAACCCCCGAAGATATCGAAAAAATGCGCGTCGCTGGAAGACTCGCATCCGAAGTACTGGATTTCATCACACCACACGTAAAGTCAGGCGTGACGACCGGCAAAATCGATGAGCTCTGCCACGACTACATGGTGAACGTGCAGGGCACTATCCCCGCGCCACTGAACTATGCGCCGCCGGGCCATAGACCGTACCCGAAGTCAGTGTGCACTTCGGTTAACCATCAAGTCTGCCACGGCATTCCCGGCGAAAAGGTTTTGAAACATGGCGATGTGATCAACATCGACGTCACTGTAATCAAAGACGGTTATCACGGCGACACCAGCCGCATGTTTTATATCGGCGAGCCCTCGATTCAAGCGAAACGCCTCTGCGAAAGCACCTACGAATCCATGTGGCGCGGCATCGGCAAGGTGAAGCCGGGCGCAACACTTGGCGATATTGGTCACGCCATCCAGTCGTTCGCTGAGGGACAAGGTTTTTCCATCGTCCGCGAATTTTGCGGCCATGGCATCGGCAAGAAATTCCATGAGGATCCCCAGATCCTGCATTACGGTAAGGCCGGTTCCGGCATGACGCTAAAGGCCGGCATGATTTTCACCGTTGAGCCAATGATCAACGCCGGCAAAAAAGATATCCGCATGCTCGGTGATGGCTGGACAGTGGTCACGGCTGACCATAGCTTGTCGGCGCAGTGGGAGCACACCGTACTCGTCACCGAGGATGGATTTGAAGTACTGACCCAATCGGCGGGCACGCCACCTATGCCGGCTAATCTCGCCTGACTTCACACCAGATAGACGATCGTGGTACCGCGCACAGTTCCTGACGCCGACGGCGAACAGCGCAATGCGCTGACAAGAGCGGCGTACGCGAAACACATTCGCGACTGGCTGCTGGAGCAACGCGCCGCCTTGCAAGAGGCCTACCGGAAGCGGCCGCTGCCGGACCGGAATTTACGCCGCCATGCCGCTATTGTCGATCAAGCTATCAACCGCATTGCCAGCGACATCGGCGTGCCGGGCAACGTCGCGATTGCCGCCGTCGGTGGCTATGGCCGTGGATTCCTGTTTCCGGCGTCCGATATCGATCTGCTGGTACTGCTGCCCGAAGGAGCGCCGCCCGCCGCGACTGTAGAAGCGTTTGTCAGCCTGTTATGGGATGTGGGGCTTGAACCCGGCATTTCGGTACGCACGATTGGCGAGTGCGTCGAAGAAGCGGATAAAGATGTCACCGTCGCCACCGGACTGCTGGAAATGCGCTCCATCTGGGGCGATATGGATCTGGTGTCGCAGCTCCAGCTTGCCCTCAAGAAATCGCGCTCGGTCAGCGCATTTTTCGCGGCAAAAATTGACGAGCAAAAGCGCCGCCACGCCCGCCACAACGATGTGGCACTGAATCTTGAGCCGAATATCAAGGAGAGCCCCGGCGGCCTGCGCGATTTGCAGACGGTATTGTGGCTGTCCAAGGCGGCCAACCTGGGTGACGACTGGCAAGCCCTGCAGACGCAAGGGCTGATCACGCCGTACGAGCTGAAAATGATCAGCCGTCACCGTCGCGTACTCATCGATATCCGCATCCGCTTGCACTATCTTGCCAAACGACGCGAAGACCGGCTGGTGTTCGACTACCAAACCGAATTGGCCAAGGAGCTAAAGCTGGCAGGCAGCAAAACCAAGCTGCCGTCCGAAGTGCTGATGCGCCGCTACTACCTGAGCGCAAAAGCGATCTGGCAAATGAACTCGATCCTGCTGCCGACGTTGCTCGAGCGCATCTCGCACAGGCGCAAGGATCAGGTCAAAAAAATCGACGACGAATTTGATGTCGTCAACGGCAACATCGCGGCGCGGGACGAGCATATCTTCAAGCGCGATCCGCATGCCATTTTTCGTGCCTTTCTCGCCTTGCAAAGCGTCAAAGAGGCCGAATTTTTCGAGCCGGAAACCTTGCGGGCGCTATGGCGAGCGGTACACCTGATCGACAAGCGGTTTCGCGAAGACGCCGAGACCAGCCGGTTGTTCCTGAAAATCCTGCAGAGCGAGAAAGTCACCTTTACGTTGCGGCGGATGAGCCGTTACGGTGTGCTGGGCAGATACATTCCCGCGTTCGGCCGTATCGCCGGGCAGATGCAGCACGATCTGTTTCACGTCTACACGGTGGACGAACATATCCTGATGGTGATCCGCAATTTGCGGCGGCTGGTGTTGCCGCGCTTCGCCCACGAGTTTCCGTTTTGCCATGAACTGGCCCGTGAGTTCGCACGTCCGGAAGTACTGTATCTGGCGGCGCTGTTTCACGACATCGCCAAAGGCCGCGGTGGCGACCATTCAACGCTTGGAAAAAAGGATGCCCGCCAGTTTTGCGAGAAGATCGCCATCTCCCCAGCCGACACCGATCTCGTCGCCTGGCTGGTTGAGATGCACCTGCAAATGTCGTCAGTTGCACAGAAACAGGATCTGTCCGACCCCGAAGTGATCGCCCATTTTGCGCAACGCATGGGCAGTGAACGCTACCTGACCGCGCTTTATTTGCTCACGGTGGCCGATGTGCGTGGCACCAGCCCGCACGTCTGGAATACCTGGAAGGCAAAGCTGCTGGAGCAGCTATTTCGCGCCGCCCGCAAACTGCTGCGCGGCGACGCAGTTCCGAACGAGCACTGGATTGAAAACAAGCGGACCGATGCACTCGCGCTATACGCGCAAAGCAACCGTGGGCATGACAAGCCTCCGCTTTGGGCTCACGTAAGAGACAGCTATTTCCAGCGCTTTGATCCGGCCGAGATGGCCTGGCATGCGCGCGTACTGGACGACGACGTGTCGCCAGACACCGCGATCGTGCGCGTCCGTTCGCTGGCCGACATGGCCGGCAAGGATGCCGGGGAGGATCAGGAAGGTTTTGCAGTATTGGTGATGACCAAGGACCAGCCCGGCCTGTTCGCGCGCATCACCGGCTACTTCGAGAAGCTCGCATTCGATATTGCCGCAGCCAAGGTTTACACAACAAACCATCATTACGCTCTGGACGCGTTTCAGATTTTGCCGAAGTCAAGCGCGACTTCTCGATACAAAGATATGGCCGCCACGATCGAGCGCGGGCTCGCACGTGTACTCGACGAACCGATGGCCGAGATCACCCCACACTCAGGCCGCCTCGCCCGTCAGGTCCGACACTTTGCTTTCGAGCCCACGGTTTCGCTTGGTCCCGCCCGCCAAAAATCGTACTACGAACTCAACGTCAGCTGCGCCGACCGCCCCGGCCTGCTATCTTCGATGGCAAGAGTGTTCCTGGCCTACGATGTCAACTTGCAGGATGCGCGCATCAGTACGCTTGGGCAACGTGCCGAGGACGTGTTCATCGTCGCGAACAAGAAACTCGGCGATCCCGCATTTGCGGCAAAATTCCAGAATGCGTTGGTCTCGGAGCTGCGTGCATAGTTTTTTTGAAAAAAACTTTAGCATTGGCGAATGTTTCATTGCAACAAACTCCTACCCCGACAAATTTAGTCGTAACTCGCTTTGCGGATCGACAAAGGAACGTACTTGCTACCGCACATTGGCCTAGTTGGCGCATAAGCGCTGTGCCAACGTGCTTGCCAATGCGTTGATGTTCCCTACTCTTCGCGTCGGTTTTGAAGGATTGGAGCCTTGCGAAACCCATTGCGGCAGTACCATCGCGGCTATTATGCGAGAACTTGAATGAGAGCTAAAGGGGAGGAAGTTTGGTCGCATTCGGCCAAGAGCGGTCAGATGCGTTTCCTGGAAGCGGTCATTGGAGTCGGCCCCGCGACGCGGAAATTTTGGCCGCTTGCAGCGCAGGAAGGCAATTGCTAGACTCAGTTTCTGAATCCCACGCTAACCTTTTGACGGGTAACAATGGCCGCCGGAAAACGTGAAAGTGCTATGGCTGTACGTATACACAGCATTGTGCGCGAAGCGATTGATTGCAAACGTTTTTTCCGCCTCTCTTCTGGAATGTTAGGGAGACAGCATCGAATGTTCGGGCGACTTTGAGTCTCCCTACATATAGTAGGCATCATGTTCCGTGTCGAAATCACTGATGAGGCAAAGTCGGTACTTGCGCACCATCTGGCAGAGTCAGTGTTTCCGCAGCCAGGCATCTATATCTATCAGCAGCTCAAAACCGCAGAAGTTTCACGGGGTGTCGACGGTAGCGTCAACTGGACGATTGATCGGCCAAAAACATGGTGTCTTTCCATTTGCGGTTTCGGAAAAATCGCAGCGTGTGACATCATTCAGATTGAAGGGTTTCCGGTTCACTTGGTAGTTGTTGAGCCAACCGATGCAACCGGCGTCGTGGTAAAGGAAAAGGACGGACAAGTCTTCGTGGAGCCACTTGATGCCTAACACTGCGGTGAAAATCGTTCTCTTCGCTCACTGGGACGCGCCAACAGCGGCGCGCCCTTTACCTTGATCGTTAAAAGCGCAAGCTCATTGGCGATTTGACACCAATTAAGGTATAGTTTCTATACCATGAATTCCTTCGAATTTGATGCCGTCAAGAGTGAGTCCAATCGTTCGAAACACGGCATCGATTTTATTGAAGCGCAGGCTCTCTGGAGCGACCCGATGCTGTTGGAGATCCCTGCAAAAACGGAAGATGAGCCGCGTTACTTAGTGATAGGGCTTGTTGAAGGTAAGCATTGGTCTGCAGTCATTACCTACCGCGGAGCAAACATCCGATTGATATCCGTTCGTCGCGCACGCACAGAAGAGGTGGTTCTATATGAAAGCTAGAAAATTTGAGCAACAGTTTGACGAGGGTGTCGACATCACAGCTACTTTGGATTTGTCCAAAGCTAAGCGCGTG